>WNFQ01002947.1_pt1 | contig 18495 bp, 19 predicted proteins | sample 5400171 | NCBI WGS metagenome assembly WNFQ01 (sample SAMN13153356, study PRJNA577476) | soil metagenome | isolation source: 20 cm soil under Madrone tree | place: USA:California | collected 2016-06-14 | reverse complement strand
AACATTGGAGATAACTCAACGGCAGAACCGCGGAGCGGTAGCGACCGGGTCGATCTCGAGTGGCACTCAAGGAACATTATCCACAAACCTTGTGCGCGGCATAGTTGAATGTGTCATCTGACACGTAACGAGTTGCTGCCGTATCATGAGTCTTGGGCGCGTTTGACCCGGTCGCTACCGCTCCGCGGTTCTGTAGTCAGTGGCTGCGTTAAGTGTATGAAGCTCATTCCAGAGGTTAACATGGGCTCAATAGCGAGTTGGTCGTGAGAGCATAGTTCTCCATCACTGACTATAACGATTCACCATTCACCATTTACCAGATGAAAACCTTCTACGTCACAACACCTATCTATTACGCTAATAGCCTGCCGCATCTTGGTCATCTCTACACGATGATCGTGGCTGACACTATTGCTCGTTCAAAGAGACAGCGAGGTATTGATACGCTGTTTCTAACCGGCACCGACGAGCACGGCATCAATATCGAGCGCGCGGCCCAGAAGGCCAGCCGCACACCAAAAGAACAGGCCGACTACGTTGTCAGTTACTACAAGAAAATGACTGCTGAGTTTGGTCTCGATGGCGAGCACGGTGGCTATGACATCTTCATGCGCACGACTGAGCCTTTTCACTATCAAGGAGTCAGCGAGTTCTGGCGGCGAGTGGCAAAGGCAAAAACGCCGAAAGGCAACACAGCCATATACAAAGGCCACTATGAAGGTTGGTTTTGCGCGGCGTGTGCGGCTTACAAAACTGAAGATGAATATCATGAGCCGAAGACCGAAGGTGCTGCGCCGACTTGCCTGATTCATGATACGGCTCTGGATCGGATCTCGGAAGACAGTTATTTCTTTCGTTTATCGGACTATGATCAGGAGCTGTTGTCGCTTTATGAAAATCGACCAGACTTCGTGAGACCCGAGTCGAGAAACAATGAAGTAATAAGCTTCGTGCGCGGCGGTCTTCAGGATCTGTCGGTAAGCAGGCTGAGGACGTCTGTGAGCTGGGGTGTGCCCGTCCCGGATGATCCTGACCACACAATGTATGTTTGGTTCGACGCACTAATTAACTACATCACGGCAATCGGTTTTGGAAACGAAGAACGCGAGCGCGTCTTTGGATTTGAAAAGTATTGGCCCGCCCTGCATCTGGTTGGCAAAGATATTTTGCGGTTTCATGCCGTTTATTGGCCTGCGTTTCTGCTGGCGGCCGGCGTTGAACTGCCACGCGCAATCGTGGCGCACGGAATGTGGGTGGATCCGAGTGGGCGAAAGATGTCGAAGACGATCGGCAACATTGTTGAGCTCGACGTGCTAAGTCGTCATTTTCCCGCCGATGCCATCCGTTATTTCTGTCTGCGGGAAATGGTCTTCGGACAGGATGGCCGCTTCGGATACGAAGCGCTAATCGACCGTGCGAACAGCGATCTGGCCAGCGGTCTGGGAAACTTGTCCAGTAGAACCCTTACCATGATTTCGCGTTACTGTGAGGGACGGATTCCGTCAGGCCATATCCCTGAAGAAAAGCTCCTGCTGGCAAAGCGGACGGGAGTCGATACAGACGAAACCACAATCGCAGGTTTTATCGAACACGCTCGCGATCAGTTTTTGCAGCATTTCGAAAGCTTCGCTTTCAGTCGGGCACTGGAAGTGGCATGGTCGGTTGTTGCACGCGTCGACAAGATGATTAGCGACGCGAAACCGTGGGACTTGGCAAAAGACGAAAATCAAAAGCAAACATTGAACGCTGTTCTTTATCGTGCTGCCGAATCATTGCGTTGGCTGTGTGTCTTGTTATATCCGGTTATGCCTGGCGCTAGCAGTGACGTTTCGAGCCAACTGGGATTGAGCGACTCTTCCGCGACGACTGATCCGGCCCAGCTCAAGTGGGGTGCTCTCGTTGAAGGTCAACCCATCGGCGACATAAAGCCGACCTTCCCGCGTATCGACAAAGCAAAAACCATGGCGGCGATTAACCAGGGGACGGAACCGAGTGGCGTTCACGTCACCGAAGCCGATGCAATTGCCGGCGCTACGACTCAAGCGAATACCAAACCAGCCCCGCCAATGACACATGCAACAGAAGCTGATGCGGTTCCGTGCGCGGAGGGCGTCACCAGCTTCATTGAGATTGGGGACTTTGCAAAAGTTGATCTGCGTGTGGGAGAGGTGCTGTCGGCGGAGCGTGTGCCTAAGGCCGACAAACTTCTTCTCTTGGAGATCGACATCGGGGAAGAGAAGCCGCGGCAGGTTCTGGCGGGAATCGCTCAGTACTACGAACCAGAAAAACTCGTCGGCCGCAAAGTTGTCGTGGTCGCGAATCTGAAACCGCGCAAACTTCGCGGTTTTGAATCGCAGGGAATGGTTGTTGCGGCTTCAATTGGTGAAGAAGGCCGGCCGGTGATCGCTACGTTTACGGAGGATGTTCCAAACGGCGCCCGGCTGAAATAAGTCCTTACGTCCGATATGCTCCTTATGTCCGATATGCTCTTCATGTCCGATATGCTTTATTAGCTTGTCGTTTTCTGGCGATGAAGTCTTCTTTGATAGTCAGCGACAAGCTAAAGCATATCGGACATAAAGAGCATATCGGACATTAGAAAAGCATACCGGACACAAGCATGTTCATCGATTCACACGCTCACATTGATGGTCCGGAGTTTGACTCAGATCGCGCGGAGGTAATTCAACGCGCACAGTCGTCCGGTGTCTCAGTGATCCTGAACGTGGGTACCGGCGACCCGCATGGTGGTGTTTTTGAGCGCGCTGTTGACCTGGGTGAGAAACACGATTGTGTCTACACGGCAATTGGCACGCATCCTCACGATGCTCGCCTCTACGACGACAAAGCAGAAGAGAGAATCAGAGCGCTGGTGAAAAGCAGCCGGCGTATTGTCGCATGGGGTGAAATCGGTTTGGACTTTCACTACGACAATTCGCCTCGCGAGACTCAAGTTGCCGTCTTCCGGCGTCAATTGAAGGCGGCGCGGGAGTGCAACCTCCCTGTCATCATTCATACACGCGAGGCTGAACAGGAAACAATCGATATTCTGCGAACTGAATGCGAGGAATCTCCGCTCGCTGGCGTTCTGCATTGCTTCAGTGGCACGCTTGATTTGGCCAAGCAGGCTGTTGATTTAGGTTTTCTGATCTCCTTTTCAGGAATCATCACTTTCAAGAAGGCTGACGAACTCCGGGATGTGGCAAGGGAAGTTCCCCTCGACAGATTGCTGATTGAAACTGACTGCCCGTTTCTTGCACCCATACCATATCGGGGGAAGCGTAATGAGCCCGCATATGTTGTTGAGGTAGCGAAATGCCTTTCTGGTATTCATGGAATTGAAACGGAAGAGATCGCTCGAATTACAGCTGCCAACTTTGTTTCTCTATTCAAAATCACTCCTCAAACTTACTCGCCACCCACTAAGAGATAACTTTCACATGCTGGGGCTTTGATGTTATGCTCCTTTCCAAACAGTACTAAGTCATATAAAGAACACAGCAAATGGCCCAGCAAAACTCGTTTGATATCGTTTCCCAGGTCGACACCGCAGAGGTAGCAAACGCGATCAATCAAACTGTCAAGGAAGTGCGCCAGCGGTTCGATTTCAAGGGCAGCTCGGCCAATGTTGTCCTTGAGAAGACAGAACTGGTACTGACCGCGGAGGATGAGACTAAGCTGCGAAACATGAACGATATCCTCCAGCAAAAGCTTGTGCGCCGGACGGTTCCGTTGAAAGCTCTGAGCTATGGCGATATCGAACCTGCAGCCGGTGGCACAGTGAGGCAGCGGGTCCAGATCCAACAGGGTATTCCTCAGGAGAAAGCAAAAGAAGTCGTAAGGTTTATTAAAGATACTAAGGTGAAGGTACAGGCTTCGATCCAGGGTGATGTAATTCGCGTCTCCGGCCGCGATCGCGATACGCTTCAGGAAGTAATTGCTTTGCTAAAGAACAAAGACTTCGCCATTCATATGCAGTTTACAAACTACCGCTCTAACTGAAGAGCAACCGAACGAATCTTAACAGGCATGCCTTTGTCAGGTCATACAATCACGTTAGAAGAAGCAAAGATTTCCGCGCGGCGAATCTTCAGTCTTATCTCGACTGAACTTGAGCAAGTGGAGGCGGAGTTTGAACGCCAGGCGCAATCAAACGTTCAGGTCGTTGCTTACATAAGCGATTATCTTCGTGCCTCCGGTGGCAAACGTGTTCGCCCAGCGCTGACCGTTCTTTCGAACTATGCAGTCGGCGGAGATGGCTCGCGCTACAACTCCATTCGCATGGCTACGGTGATGGAGTTTCTCCATACTGCCACCCTCGTCCATGATGACGTCATCGATAGTGCTGACAAGCGTAGAAATCGTCCCACCGTCAACGCGCTTTATGGAAACGAAACTGCAGTGTTGATGGGAGATTGGCTTTACATGTCGGCGTTTGAGACGAGTCTGACTGAAAGATCGCTGCCCATCCTGGATATTCTTACCCGTGTGACGCGGAAGATGACCGAAGGTGAACTGCTGCAGTTGACTCTACTCGGCCAGACTGACGTTTCAGAGAGCCAATACCTCGATGTGTTGCAGCGCAAGACATCCTATCTTTTCAGTGCCTGTTGTGAGATCGGGGCAATCCTCGGAAAGGCGAGCGAAAAACAGCAGGAGTCGTTGCGGGACTATGGCTTGAATCTGGGAACCGCTTTCCAATTGATCGATGACTTGCTCGATTTCACTTCCAACGACGACGTACTGGGAAAGGCTGCCGGCGTCGACTTGTTGGGTGGCAAAGTTACTCTACCGCTAATCTACCTGACTGAAACGGACGATGCTGCACGGGAAATGATTCGTATTGTCCTCAACGACGGGAGCTATAGCACCGTCGCGCGCGGGGATCTGCTGGACGCCGTGGGACGCGTGGGAGCCCTCGAGCGAGCAAGATCACGAGCCGATGAATATGCCGAGAAGGCTCGCGCAGCACTCGATAACCTCCCTGAGTCGGAATATTGCGATTCATTGAGGGCTATTCCTTCCTATGTGCTGGATCGGGATCGCTGAGTCCACGGTACCCATAAAACTATTGTGAAAAGCCCCAAACCCTTCTAGAATCTGCCTGATGGATAGGTTGCCGAGCGAAAATCTGCTTTCCCGTTTAGAACAGAGCTTGCGCCAGTCGAGATCCGCGAGGATGCACCTGGGTGCCCGCCTTAGAGAATTGGAGGCGGAGGCCGATAGCGTTCGCGCTGAGCTGGCAGAGATGGATACCTTAAACAGCCAAACTGAAGCCGCAATCTATCGTCTGCTCTCATCGGTGCTTGCCTCGAGCAATCTATCCATGGGTCTGCCATCGGACGTGGAACTCGAAGCTGCAATGCGGCAGTCGCAAGGTTCCGGACGCGGACCAATCTCAGTTGAAAAAAGACAGCAGATTCCCACTGTTCGCAACAATGTTGAGGCCTTGAGCGATCGTTTTATGGACCGAACCATACCGCAGGCTGTTACATTGCTCTTGCGAGAAGAAGGCGGACCGCTGCACGTAAATGAACTCTATAATCGTTTGCTCGAGGGTGGGTTCAAGTTCACCGGTCAAAATCCGACTATCAGCGTGGCAGTATCGCTTAATCGCAATACGCGATTTCGTAAAGTTGCTCCCGGCACTTTCGACCTGGTTATGCGGGATGCATCAAAGGCCTCTTAGCTTGGCCAGCCTACCTCAATTTCCTTCTCTTGCATTGTCGTCGAAAGTATAGCCAGCAATGCGCGCAATGGTTCTCTCAGCCGGCTACGGCACACGCCTTTGGCCACTGACTGAAGACCGCACAAAACCCGCAATCCCTATCCTCGGTAAACCACTCGCTGGTTATGTTGCAGAGTACCTTGCTGGATATGGTTTTGATGACATTGTGGTAAACCTTCATCATCGTCCCGAATCTGTTCGTGCAGCACTCGGAGACGGCAGTCGTTTCGGAGTCAGGCTTCAATACGTGGACGAGCCGGAGATCCTGGGAACGAGTGGAGCTCTCGATAACGCAAGAGAACTACTCAAGGATGAAACTTTTGTTGTCGTCAACGGAAAGATAATCACTGATATCGATTTGGGTGAGGCGCTTGAGACACATCGTCGCACTCACGCGAGTCCTCATTCCCAATACTCTTCGCGAACGCTTCAGCGTCGTGGAAACGCAAAAAGGTTTAGTCACCGGTTTCGGGGGGATGCCTGTGGACTCGGCGCAGGAACCGACTGCTCTCATGTTTACCGGTATTCAAATCCTGGAGCCGGAGATCTTTTCGTATATTCCGCGTGGCGTTTTCTCTCACTCAACGAGCGATGTCTATCCGCAGGCAATAGCGAAAGGGGAACGTATTGCAGCTCATGTGACCAACGGCCGCTGGCGTGAACTCTCAACGCTGCAACGCTATTTGGACATCAGCCTGGAAATGTTGAAAGAGAGGGGAGAAGCGTTGAGCGCAGGAACGAATTCCATGATTTCCGGAGGGGCGGATGTGCGCGACGCCATACTGTGGGATAACGTTGTCGTGTCGGCAGGCGCCAGGGTGAGAAGGGCAGTGCTCGCTGACAATGTGCGCATCGACAGCGGTGAGGTTATTGAGGATGCAGTGGTCGTACCGCGGGCACTAATCGAGGGCAAGGCTCCTCCGGCGAAGGCCTTAAAGGGTAATATCCAGGGCTCAAACTTTGTCGTGCCCTTAACCGAGTGATACAATCAAGGCCACATCACGAAAGACCAACCGGCGGGACAGATAGAAGTCCCGCCGCTTTATAAGGAATTAGGTCCCGACGCACATTTCACAAATGAGCTCTGCAACACAGGTGATCTCCAACGCATTTGAATCATCCGCGTCCGAACGACTCGAAAGATTCGTCACGGCACAGGAAATCACAAACCAGGAGATTCTTCCGCTCACGCCTGACGCCTCAACGCGGAAATACTTTCGCATCGGCTGGAAAAAGGGAAAGGCAGTTGCCGCCGTTTATCCAGAGCCATTTGACCCGGAGTTTCATCCGTATTTGGATGTGACGCATCTGTTTTTGGAATCTGACATTCCGGTACCTCAGATCTACGCAGTCGATGGCAATGCAGGGATCATCGTCCAGGAGGACTTGGGCGATCGGCAGTTGTTCAATGTCTATGAGACAGAGACTGAGGAACAATGTGAGGAACATAAAGAGCAGGCGATTAGCCTGATCGCAAAGATACAGAAGGCGACCGACAAAGCCTATGAGATGCATTCCATTGCCAGTCGCCTGGCCTTTGATGAGGCTAAGCTATCCTGGGAGCTCGACTTCTTTGTCGAGCACTACTTTGGAAGTTTAAGACACGAAGAGCTGCGTCACCCGGAAGCTGCCGAATTGAAGGCTGAGCTTAACGACATCTCAGCAGAGCTGTCCGCGGCGCCGCGCGTGCTTTGTCACCGCGATTTCCACGCTGCGAATCTGATGCTCGACAGCAAAAAGAATTTGAGAGTTGTAGATCATCAGGATGCTCGTATGGGCCCTGCGAGTTATGATCTGGTTTCCTTTCTATTGGATCGACGGCCTACGCCACCATCGCTTGCGGAGTTGCGGGGGTATCGATTGTTTTTTCTCGAAGAGCGACGACTATTGGGCTTTGAGGCACTTGATCCAGACGAATTCGCCCATGAGTTTCGACTCATGACAATCCAGCGCGGCCTTAAGGCAACAGGAACATTCTCTTATCAGACTGCAGTTTGCGGCCGTGGTGTTGCGTACGAAGATTTTATCGCGCCGACGCTGCAAATCGTCCTGCAGGCCGCCGATTGGTTAGACAGATTTCCTGCGCTGCGGCGTATGGTGCGCGAGCGACTCAATTGAACTCCACCCGCGGTTCCTCTTTCACTACATGACCACGCAATCATTGGACACCACTGCAGACAAGCAGACTTATATCAACCAACTTTCGGATCACGTCGGTGAGCAAGTGACTCTGAAAGGATGGCTCTATAACTTACGCTCGAGCGGCAAGCTTCTCTTTCCGCAGTTACGAGACGGCACGGGCGTTGTGCAATGCGTGGTCTTGAAGAGTTCCATTACCCCGGAGGTTTGGGAGGCTTTGAAAGGACTTGGGCAGGAATCGGCGCTAATAATCAGGGGAACCGTGCGGGCAGACAGCCGTGCACCGGGTGGTTATGAGATCGATGTAGTAGATGCCGAAGTCCTGCAGGAGGTTCACGACTACCCGATAACGCCAAAGGAACACGGCACCGAATTTCTGATGGACCACCGGCATCTGTGGTTGCGGTCCAGGCGGCAACACGCGGTCCTTAAGGTGCGACACACTGTAGTGCAAGCCGTCCGGAATTTTCTCGATAGCGACGGGTTTACACTCTGCGATGCCCCGATTTTTACACCAGCCGCTTGCGAGGGAACCACCACTCTTTTCGAAGTAGATTATTTCGAGGGCGAAAAGGCGTACCTGACGCAATCGGGTCAGCTCTATAACGAAGCAACTGCAGCGGCGTTTGGTAAGGTTTATTGTTTTGGTCCAACGTTCCGGGCTGAGAAGTCCAAGACCAGGCGACATCTGACGGAGTTCTGGATGGTCGAGCCGGAAATGGCCTTTGCGCGGCTTGACGATGTGCTCGCGTTGGCCGAAAGAATGCTGGCCTACATTGCCGCGCGTGTCCTCGAGGATCGGAGCGAGGAACTGAAACTGTTAGAGCGCGACACCACCAAACTCGAAGCCATCGTTCCGCCTTTCCCAAGGATTCACTATGACGATGCGGTCAAGATGCTGCATGAGGGGCACGAGAAAGGGTTGGTCGAGTCGAAGTTTGAATGGGGCGGCGATTTTGGTGCTCCCGATGAAACTTATATCTCGAGTCAATTCGATCGACCTGTGATGGTGCATCACTATCCAGCAGCCATCAAGGCTTTCTACATGGCGCGTGATGCTGAAAGACCAGAATTGGCTTTAGGAGTCGACGTGCTCGCTCCGGAAGGTTATGGAGAAGTGATTGGCGGTGGTGAGCGCGCAACGTCGTTGGAGTTTTTGCAGGAACAGATTGCCTTACACGGTCTTCCAGAGGAAGCTTTTCAGTGGTACCTCGACCTGCGTCGCTACGGTAGTATTCCCCACGCTGGATTCGGCATGGGCATCGAGCGATGCACTGCCTGGATGTGCGGTATTGAACACGTGCGTGAGACGATACCATTCCCGCGCATGCTCTATCGGATTCGACCCTAACTGCGGGTTTAGTAATCTTTTCGGATACCACCGACTTTAGTCGAGTGGTATTCAGGTTTAACCTAAAGGTGCTCCGGGTCTAATATCTTTCTGGATACCACCGACTTTAGTCGAGTGGTATTTCAGTTTCGGCCTTCTGCGACGGTGCAAAGTCAGGTAAAAACTGAACTACCACGCGACTAAAGTGGGTGGTATCCAAGAATCTCTTGCTGTTGTGCTCTTTGGGTAGAAACTAAAATACCACGCGACTAAAGTGGGTCGTATCCCAGAATCTCTGCTGTTGTGCTCTTTAGGTAGAAACTAAAATACCATGCGACTAAAGTGGGTGGTATCCAGACCTCTTGACTGACAAGGATAATGGACGAGCATTTACGTCTTGAATTCAATGAGTGGGCCCGCGCTGGACGTGGCGACGGCATGGAAAAGGGCCATCGACCGGTCGGCGAACAAGCGATAGAGCGGATGCGTGTGCCAACTGATGCGCGAGTGCTGGATGTTGGATGCGGTTCGGGTTGGGCCGCACGCCTCCTGGCAGCACAAGCGAGCGAGGGTGGGGTTGTAGGAATTGATATTTCGGACGAAATGATTCAGCTTGCTCGCGAGTCCTCGTCCTCATTCCCAAATGTCGAGTTTCGCGTAGCGAGCGCTGAACAACTACCATTTAAAGACAGTGAGTTTACTCATGCGTTCTCGATGGAGTCGCTTTACTACTACTCTAATATGATCGGCGCTTTGCGTGAGATTCATCGCGTACTGAAAAGCGGCGGCTTGTTCGTCACTGTGATCGATCTCTATCTAGAGAATCTGCCTTCACATCAGTGGATCGAAACCCTGAAAGTTCCCGTACACCTTCTCGGAATTCCAGATTACCGTACTATGTTTGAACAGGCAGGTTTTGTAGATGTAAGAGACGAGCGTCTCTACGATCCGGCACCGGTGCCTGAGAATTATTCCGGCGGTTCGTTTAAGACAAGGAAGGACCTTCTTCAATATAAAGCGAATGGTTCGTTAATGCTGAGTGGTGAGGTCAGGAAATGACAGACTTACCGGAGCGCATTGTCACTATTTTTGGTGGCTCAAAATGCAGCGAGTCCGATCCTGAATATCTGCAAGCCATGCGCGTGGGTGAACTACTAGCCGTGGCCGGGTTTACGATTTGTACTGGCGGTTATCTTGGCGTGATGGAGGCGGCCAGCCGCGGTGCCCGCGAGTCTGGTGGTCGCGTGCTGGGAATTGTGATGAACCAGTTCAAGTCAGAACCGAATCGCTTTCTCACCGACAAGGTTGCCACGCCGCATTTTTACGAGCGCCTGCAACGATTGATCACTCGCTCAGTGGGCTTCATCGCCATTCGAGGTGGAATGGGGACTGTCACGGAATTGTCTCTAGTCTGGAACAAAATTCAAACGAGAGTGATTGGGCCACGGCCGCTTGTTTTGCTGGGTGACTGTTGGCGTCCGGTTGTCGATCAGTGGCAGAAGTATCTTGCCGTTAGTGATTCAGACGTAGCTGCGCTCGACTTTGCCAACACACCCGAGGAGGCGGTGGAGATCATTAAAGTAAAATCTCAAGGAGTTCAACTATGAACTGTCCAAAATGCGGTGCTCAGCTACTGGAAGGGTCGACTTTCTGTGGCGGCTGCGGCTATCGTTTGGCTGTTGCCGAGTCGGCCTCGCAGCAATCTCAGTCTGGGGGACGAGGCATTAACATTGACGAAGATTCGCGCGGGCAGGGAAGGGGTTATCAATATCAAGTATTACATCAACCTTCATTTTCGCTGGCGGTAATCCAGCTTCAGGCTGAACAGTCAATACAGGCGGAATCAGGCGCTATGGTGTCGATGTCTGCAAACATCGAACTTCAATCACAGATGAAGGGCGGGCTCTTTGGCGCGATTAAACGTGCCGCGGGCGGAGAGTCGGCATTTATCTCGACCTTTACGTCGCGCGGCGGTCCCGGAGAGGTTACGTTGGCGCCAGGCGCGCCAGGAGACATCGCGGCAATTGAAATGTCGACGCAAACGTTCTTTGTGCAGTCAAGTTCGTACCTGGCTGGTGACTCGAGCTTGACGATAGACACTAAGTGGGGCGGAGCGAAGTCGTTTTTTGCCGGTGAAGGGTTGTTTGTGCTGATGGTCCAGGGTCAGGGGCTACTCTTGGTTTCTTCATTCGGGGCGATCCATCGAAAACGATTGCAACCCGGTGAACGCTACGTTGTCGATACGGGACATCTCGTGGCTTGGGAGGGTACAACGCAGTACACTTTGCGAAAGGCCGCAGCCGGTTTCTTTCGCAGCATGATGAGTGGCGAAGGAATCGTCGCTGAATTTACAGGCCCCGGCGAGTTATTGATCCAAACTCGCAATTTGGCCGCGCTTGCTGGGCTATTGAAGCCGTTTTTTCCGACCCAGTCTGGAGGTGGTAGTGGGGGTTTCAATCTCAATTTGGGCGGGTAGTAGACTTTCGGGCTGATTGTCATGTCACTAGTTGCAGACAAAGTTGCGGAACGATCTGAAACGGCTGCTGAGCCGAAGAAGGCAGTGACTATTCTTGGCGTGCCGCTTGGATATGGGGCAAGCATGGCAGGTGTTGACATGGGTCCAGCGGCTTTACGAGTCGCGGGCCTTACGGAAAGGGTGGCCAAGCTCGGCTATTCAGTTCGAGACCTGGGTGATATGCGCCTCGAGCGACCCCAGAAACCTCCGGAGCAGCATGACAAACTGAAATACGTGAGTCAGATCAGCAGTGCCTGCGAAGAACTCGCTCGAGAGGTTGAACAGATAGTTGCTGCTGGCGTACTCCCTCTAATACTTGGCGGCGATCATTCTATCGCTATTGGTTCAATTGCGGGTGTAGCTGCTTATTTTCGAAAACGCCAGGAGACCTTAGGCCTCATTTGGTTTGATGCCCATGCCGACATGAATACTCCCGAGACTACTCCCTCCGGCAATATCCATGGCATGCCTTTGTCTGTGCTGCTGGGATATGGCGTGCCAGAGCTAACGAACATTGCAGGATTCTCACCCAAACTGGATCCAGCGCTCTGCGCGCACGTTGGTGCGCGCGATATCGATGAAGGTGAGCGCGAACTGATTCGGAAGTTGGGAATTCGTTTCTTCACAATGCGGGAGATCGACGAGCGTGGTATGACTGCGTGCATGGATGAAGCGATTACGATTGCGTCACGTGGCACTGGAGGTTATGCAGTCACGTTCGACGTCGATGTGCTGGATCCCGGCGACGCGCCAGGATCCGGAACGTTGGTGCGTGGGGGCCTCACGTATCGCGAAGCGCACTTAGGGATGGAGAAGATAGCCGAGGCCGGTGGCATGCGATCTCTAGAGGTAGTTGAGATTAATACAGCGCTTGACGTAAACAATAAGACAGCTGAGTTAGGTGTCGAACTGATCCTGTCGGCGCTGGGAAAAACAATTCTTTAATAACCTGGAGAGTCAGGAGTGTCAAAAAAACTTCGCGTAGGCGTTGTCTTTGGTGGACGATCAGGGGAACATGAGGTTTCGGTTCGCTCTGCTGGGGCAATTATTGAAGCTATCGACGGACGAAAATTTGAAGTGCTGCCGATAGCAATTACAAAGGAAGGGAAGTGGCTTTCGCCTGCGGACTCCGCGAAGCTTCTGCCGGCAAACATTCAACCCCTATTGGCGCCCAGTCGAGGCTCCGCAAATGGCAGTGTTGCCATCCTGGGCGATCCTTCACACAAGGGTCTGATTTCGCTTGGTGCAAATTCGCGTTCACTTCCGGCCGAGAAACTTGATGTAGTTTTCCCTTCACTCCACGGTCCCTTTGGCGAAGATGGAACACTACAGGGTCTTCTTGAGATGGCTGATATTCCATACGTCGGTTGCGGCGTTCTAGCGTCGGCCTGCGGAATGGATAAAGTTGCAATGAAGTCTCTGTTCGTTGAGGCGGGTCTGCCGATCTGTAAACACATTTGGTTTCTTCGTTCACACTGGAGGGGCGATCCAAAACAGGTGCTGCGCAAGGTTCAGAAAGAGATCGGCTTTCCCTGTTTCGTCAAGCCGGCAAACTTGGGTTCGTCTGTCGGAGTCTCGAGGGCTAAAGATAAGTCTTCCCTGGGCCAGGCAATTGAACTGGCAGCTGCCTATGATCGAAAGATAATCGTGGAAGAAGAGATCGACGCGCGGGAGATTGAATGTGCGATCCTGGGAAACGATGAACCGAAAGCGAGTTTACCGGGAGAGTATGTGGTTCATGATGAGTCGGCGCGTTTTCTCGACTACACCGAGAAGTATACGAACACGGGACATGTGGAATTCGTCGTGCCCGCTCCCCTGCCGAAAACCATGATCGCGAAGATCCAGCGCCTGGCGATTCTTGCTTTCCAGGCCGTTGATGGCGCCGGTCTTGCCAGAGTTGATTTCTTTCTTCGACGCAGCAATAAGGAATTGTTCGTAAATGAATTGAATACCATGCCTGGTCTGACTGAGGTCTCCGGCTATCCCAAAATGTGGGAGTCCTCAGGCTTGGCTTTCCCCCGAGTGCTTGAGAGTCTGATTGAACTGTCGTTTGCCAGGCATCGCGAGAAATCACTCACAAAGACGAGTCGTTAAGATCAGGTTGCTCTCGCTAGCTCTTCGGCGCTCGGTAACCCTTACGTGTCCGTACAACTAGATCATCTTTGGTCGATCGCACTTCGAGTGTACGCCACTTACCATCTCGCGCGTGGTTTTCCGGACGATAGGCGATTGTATATTGATGACCCAACTCTTCTGCGATGCTGGAGAAAGCATCTCGCAACGCGGGCCCTCCAGGTGTAGAGACGAATCTTCCACCAGTCTTTTCCGCGAAACTCTTTAACGACATTGCGCTTTGCCGGCTACTGGTTCCACCTATTTCCAGCGCAGACATGTCCACTGCATAGATGCTGGCGCCAACTGCGAGGGCACTTTCAACGGCTTTATTTGATGAAGCCTTGCTAAAAGTATCCATCCCATCAGACAGGACCACGATCGCTTTTCGCTTTTCGGGACGGTCGACAAGTACTTTCGCTGCCTCTACAATCGCATCGTTAAGTGTAGTCATGCCACGCGCCCGAATTCCAAAAGCCATTGGTGCGAGATCCCGACCGCCTGAAAACTCCTGAACTCGTTCGACCTTGGAGTCAAATCTGTAAACCGCCGCGACGTCTTCGTCACGCAAGCCATCGAGAAATCTGATTGCCGCTGAACGTGCGAGTGACAGACGCGCTTCCATACTGCCTGAGCTGTCCAATAGCACTACCGATGCGTAAGGTGATTCTTGTAGCGAGAAACTAGCTATTAGCTTCGCATCAACTTCTTTTCCGTCTTCGTAGACTTTGAAGTCAGAAACGCGAAGCCCCTTTACATACTGTCCCGATTTATCCGTCACGGTAAGATTCAGCACAACCAGATCAGTATTTACCCGTACTACGTCGTCATCCTGTTGGGTGCTTTGTGCGCTTGTTGCAAGCAACAGTGTAGCCAATAAGAAACGAGAGGTCCGATTCAGATGATTGCTGATTAAATATGCAGGCCCCATAGGGGAAACTCAGTGAGAAAAACTGCGCATCATTCGGATGAGTTCAAGTAAAACATTAGCATTGTCGATCACTGTTGTAGATACGACTTGGCGCGGCGTGCTTTGGACACTCTTTGAGAGGGAGTCGGTTACTTCGACGAGGCGGCTGACGGCGGCTGGCAGATCGCCTGGTTGGCTATCCAGCTTCACCTCACTGGCTTCGCCACCTGCATCGCCTCTAACTTTCTTTGTTAGCTTTTCCAGACGCTCCAGTTTTTTATTGTCTTCGCGGTCAAGGGCTTTTCCTTGTTTTAAACGCTCTTGCAAGTCTTTTCCCAACTGAGAAATCTCTCGAGCCCGATCGAGATTTGCCTGGTGCTCTTTTTCTGCAATCTTGATGGCTCGCTTGGCGCGAATTTCCTCTTCGAACGTGGTTAGAGGCGCTTCATCATCTGAGGAGGAACTCTTATCTGCACCTGAGTCTGGCGGCCGCGTTGTTTGCGTTTTTTGTGTATTGGTTTGAGCAACCGCGACATGGGCGAATAAGACAAGGGTGCCAACAACCAGGAAAACCAAACTGGTGAATACGTGCTTTCTTTTCCCAAAAACTTTCATTCGATGTGTACTTACTTGATTGTCTTGAGTACCGGCCAATGCTAACCCAATCAATTGATTCCCTCAACTACTGTGACGTGAAAAAAGCTTCGAGGAGTTGCATCTTCATTCAAGCCAGAACGGAAGTCGATCTGATAATTTGCTTTAGCATGCTAGCCACTTCAGCCTCGCTATTGCTCTGTAATTCAGACATCACCTTAAGTCTCGGCATGCCGACCCTTAATCCATAACTTGAAAACTGAGTGCGAGGTTGTTAAGGAACACGGGTCGGGTTATCCGGCGTGTTTAGGAACTCGCCTTTGCGGGAAGACCGTTTGACTACGACAGTTCTCGGCTCTAAACGTTCGGGTGCACGTTTTCTCCCGGCAGAGGAACTGTATGCGACTAAGGTCGACTGAGGATCCGCTTTGAGACCAATCAAACGAATTGAACCGTAGCGCTGCGAGGAGAGCTTTAGTGCATAGACGCCTTCCTCTTCTGGCTGAAGTCTTGCGGGCTCCACGACTATTGAGGCTTGTTCCGCGCCACCATCCTTGCGCCTCATTAATTCCAACGCGATCGTAAGTCCGGTCAGCTCCTGCTTAGAAATGTTCTTAACCCTGCCTCCGATTATGGTGCTGCCCTTATCCAGCAGAGGGTCGTCAATCATGATGTGAGCAACGGCCGGCCCTTTCGGGCCGCTATCGACCAATGCCGTCAGCGTCTTTGCAGCCAATGTCTGTTGAGCATGCCGTTTACGTATGTAGCCGTAACCGGCCAGCAGAATGGCACTGACAGCTACTGCGCAAACGATAGCAAGAAGCTTTAGGCGAATGGATGAGGTGGGTTCAGCAAACCCATCTTCGCGAGGGAGCGGATCGTTAATCATGAATTGCTTAAAGTAATTTCTAGGAAGTTGGTCCGAGATCTACGGCGACCGTTTCCCACTTCAAGTAAAGCCTCAGGGGAAAACTTAGCAAGTTAGGGGTTGCGGCCAGGAGGCGCAACGCCCGTTACCGCAACGACCAATGCCGAGAGGAATTCGTCCTCGGCGAGACCGCTACTGGGTATCGTTATCCACTCCGCGCCTGTCGCTCCGTCGGTGCGACCTTCGATTTTCGCGTTCACTGAAACATTGGCGCTATTGCCATCAATAGGTTGAACCTCAACCGTTAAAGTATAACGGCCACGAGTCCACCCTCTCGCATTTGAAGTCGTAACGTTAGCGTACCTGCTTAACTCAGACTGCGATACGACGACGCCTTTTGTAAATGTAAATGGCTGACTGACGATGATTCCATCCGCAGGTTTTGAAGCCCCGTCGTCCAACACGAGTTTTCGATCCCGCATTAGGTCTTGAATGGCAGTCAGTAAGACATCACGGCGAGCGGTCAGACGATAAGGATTCGGAAGCGGCAGCGTTACCGGCGTACGCCCTTTGCCAAAGTCCATTCCGCGTCCGGCTCCGACGTCGGTTTTCGAACCGTTATTCGCGGGTATTCGATCTGTCCCACTATCGCGCGCACGCTCGTTCTGTTTGTCGACGCCCTTTTCCTGGCCCAAAACGATTACACAGCAAATGAGAGATATTATCAGCGCAGTTGTTAAGCGAAACATAATTGACACCTTGACCTTGATCGGCAAAAAAACAATGGGAAGACGGTATTGAGCATAGGGTAACAATACATCAAATTCAACTTGGGATCACTGAGAATCTCTTTCGCGTTCCCATTTTCGCAGCGCTTGCACGCCGGCCTCAAAACTGCTGGAGTTCGCATAGAAGTTGTGAGCGCCGTCATCGCGCGCAGGGTCTCGTACATAATACAAGTAATCAGTCTCAGCGGGATTCACTGCGGCCAGCAACGAGCTTTCGCCGGGCGACGCGATCGGTCCCGGCGGAAGACCGGTGTGAAGGCGAGTGTTGTATGGCGATCTTCGCTCCACATCACTCTTGTAGACCTTGCCGTCATTTTTCCATTTTCCTTCCAGCTTTGACGCGTAAATGATGCTGGAATCAACCGCCAACGGAATGCTCCTTTGCAAACGGTTATAGATGACGGAGGCAACCAGCGGTCGTTCGTCAGCTAGCTTCGCTTCCGTCTCGATTAGAGATGCCACCGTTACAACTTCGAGTGGAGATAGGTTCAGGCTGCGAGCCTTTTCTGACCATTCAGGCTTCCAGACAGCGCGGAACCGCTTGATCATCATTTCAATTAACTCTGCGGGAGTAGTCTCTGGTGAGAACTCATAGGTGTCTGGATACAAATAGCCTTCGAGATTCTTTGCTGCCGGATCCAAATCTCGAATCAGACTCACGTCACTCATCAGCTTGAGCGCCTCTGCTTCGTCACTCAGTCGCATCTCCGGAATCTTAACCATCGCTCTAGCGATGTCCCACCGAGTCCAACCTTCGATCACAGTCAGTCGATCAAGTCGCCGTTGTCCGCGTTGAATCCTGGCAAGCGCGTTCAGCGGAGAGATCGGTGACGGAAAGTCGTATTCACCGGCTCTGAGAGTTGAACCTGAGCCAGTACTTTTAAGGTACAACATTAAAGGCCACTCATGTTTAATGATGCCCTCCGAGGCCAACGTCTTCACGACCGCTGACGGTGAAGAACCTTTGGGAATCTCAATGTACTGGCCGGTTTTTTTATGACTGATAGGTTTGTGCAAGTCGGAGTATATCCAGTAGGTCGTCCCCCCCGCCGCTAGTAACCCAAGACACAACAACCCAAGAAGTATTCTTTTCATATGTTAGCGGCTATTGTTCTCGCCCCGGAGTCGGCTTGTAGATAAGGGGACGAGAATTCTTTCTTCTCCACTATTTAGAAAATCGCGCAGAATCAATGCGGCGGCTTCGCCATCGATAAGTCCAGGTATCTCGGCTGGCTTATGACCATTGGACAGCAAAACCTCACGAGCTTCGACTGAAGTGAGACGTTCATCCTGCAGGTAAACGGGCAGCTTTAGGGACCGCGCGAAGTTTGCCCCAAGCTGCTGTGTAGTCTCGGCGGCGACGCCAGACGTCCCATCGAGCCTCAACGGCAAACCAATTACCAACGTTTGAGCGTCAAAGCGGTGGATCAGAGCAGTTACGTCCCTGAGCAGTTTCTTCCAGTTTGAGCGCTTCAGCGGTTCCAGTCGCTTGATTGTAATGAGCATCT
>WNFQ01001708.1_pt1 | contig 18499 bp, 19 predicted proteins | sample 5400171 | NCBI WGS metagenome assembly WNFQ01 (sample SAMN13153356, study PRJNA577476) | soil metagenome | isolation source: 20 cm soil under Madrone tree | place: USA:California | collected 2016-06-14 | reverse complement strand
TCACCCCGTTGCTGTTCGTCGAACCGCGCCCTTCCCTAAGCTCGGTTTATTTCTTCGGCAAGTCAATTGGGTCGGCGATGCGGGCGCCCGACGGGCAGGGGTGGGGGGACACCGTTGCACGACTAAGAGCGCCAAGCCGTGGCTTGTTCTGCGCTCACCTGAGGTCCTATGCTGGCCGGCAGGCGAGCGGGGTCGAAGGTCATGTCTGCGGAGGAAAAAAGCCAGCCCTCTGGGCGGTCGCGCGGCGTCCGGCGCAGCCTGCATCCCTTGAACAGTCTGATCTCGGTCCTGCGCCTGAACGCGAGCCCGGCGGACGAGGCGGCCCTTGCCCAGGCGATGGGTGAAGGCCGGATCGATTGGAATTCAACCGTTGGCCTCGCGATGGAGCATCTTCTGGCGCCGGCCATCTGGCCGGCCCTGGCGGAGAAAAATCTCGCCACCTCCATGCCCGATGCCATGCGGCAATTCCTGGCGGCCCGATACGCGGCGGTCGGGCAGGGACGGAATTTCCTTTTGGCGCTGGAGGATATGTATCTCGCCAATGCCGCGCGCAACGCCCGGATCCGGGATCAGGCGCTGAAGGCCATCGCCGTGCTCAACGCCGCGGGGATCGAGCCCGCCGCCCTCAAGGGCATGCGCCCGTTGTTGGGCAGCGGATCTTCCTTCCGCCACGCGCGCTGTCTTCGGGATATCGATCTCGTGGTGCCGCCCGGCGATTGGGCCAAGGCCTGCGCCGCTTTGCGGGAAGCGGGATATCGAGACGGCAGCGTCGCGCCTCATGCCGCATCTTTCATTCTGAGCGGTGGCGTGGTCGAAATCGATTTGCATCTTTGCCCGTTGTCATTGCATGCGCCGGCCAATCTACCCGTCTATCTGACGCCGGAGGGGTTCTGGCAGCACACGATTCCCGTTGCGCTGCCGGGATTTCGTTGCCGTCAATTGCCCGCCGGCGAAAGCCTGGTCCATTCGATCCTGCATACAGAGGTCGCCGATCTCAACTTCGCCGCCGGCGATTGGGCCTTGCGCTATCTCTACGAGACGGCGGTCATCACTCGCGATCCCGCGATCGGGTTGGATTGGTCGGTGTTGGATGCGCTGGGCGATGACGATCTGGGCCGGCCGCTTCGCGCACATCTCCACGCCGCCAATGCGTTGTTCGACGCGCGCTTGCCCGATGGCTTCGCGCGGTCCTGGCCCCTGCGTCGGCATTTCCTGCGTTGCCGCGCCAATGCCCGCCATCCGCGTGCGATCCGGCGGGTGAATATTCTGATTCACAAGCTGTGCCAAGCCATGGCGCCCTGGTATCTGAGCCGCAAAGGCTTTTACCACCGGTCCGAATCCGGAGTGGGTCTGTGGCGCGCCAGGGCACGGGTGCTGGCCAGCCTCCTGGTCTATCACGGCCGGCGGCTGCCGAGGCTGCTGTTCGGGCGCGAGGACAGCGGCCTGCCGCCGCCGCGCGTTTGAAATCTGCCGCCCGGCACGAATCATCCGACCAGGTCGCGCCATGGCCCGAGGGCCCGTCTCCTGGTGGTTCGATGCCAACGGATGACTTCCATTCCTCGACATCTAACTACTAATTATTTGATCTGGTGATCTGATTCACCTAACGCTTGGGAAGAAAGCGATAGCATCAGACCGCCGACGGCGCGCATGGGGCCCATTCCTTCGATCGACGTAAGGCAAGACAGCATGGCGAGCGAGCAGAAACTCCTGTTCGAGGCGGCAATCGCCAATTCGCCGCCCTATCCGGCCGAACGTTTCGCGGGATCCGGCATCGTCATCTGCGCCGGCGGGGCGCGGCTTTTCACCTGTGCCTGGGTTGCCATCGGCATCCTGCGCCGGGTTCTGGGCTGCCGCCTGCCGATTCAAGTTTGGCATCTTGGTGCGAAGGAAATGGGTCCACCCATGCAAGCCTTGCTGGAAGACTGGGATGTGGAGGTGGTGGACGCTCTCCAGGTGGCCGAGCGCCATCCAGCGCGCATCCCGGGCGGCTGGGAGTTGAAGCCCTATGCCATCGTTCATTGCCGATTCCGCGAGGTCTTCCTGCTGGATGCCGACAATGTCGCATTGATCGACCCGGGGAGCCTGTTCGACCTGCCCGAATACGCCGCAACGGGCGCGATCTTCTGGCCCGATATCGTGCGCCTTCGTGCCGACAATCCGATCTGGGAGGTTTGCGGCGTTTCCCATCGCAGCACGCCATCGCTCGAATCGGGCCAGCTTCTCGTGAATAAGCAGCGCTGCTGGGCGGCGCTGCAACTGACGCTGCACATGAACCAGCATTCCGATTTCTTCTATCAGCATCTGTATGGCGACAAGGATACGTTTCTCATGGCCTGGCTGCGCCTGGGCCAGGATTTTGCGATGACGGTCTATCCGCCGATCGTTCGACAGGCAGTCTTGTATCAGCGCGACTTCCAGGGCGGCATCATCTTTCAGCATCGCAATGGCGCCAAATGGTCCTACGGCGGCGCCAATCCGCCGATCCCCGATTTTGCCCTCGAGACCGAGTGCTTTGCCTTGCTGGCGGCGTTGGAGGATGTCTGGAACGGCCGTGTTTTCAACCCGCCGGCGATGTCGGCGCTATCCCATGAGGTCGCCGCCAGGCTGCAGCAGATCGAATGGTTCAATTTTCACCAGGCGGGCTTGACCGAGAAAGCCCTGCAGCTGCTTCCCGACAATCGGATCGGGGCAGGACGGAGCGAGCAGGAATTTTATTGGTGGGTGGAAGAGGATGCCGAAGGAATCGTTCTGGGTCTGGAAGGCCGACACCGTTCCACCTGCCGACTGCGAGCAGCACCCGAGGGAGCCTGGCACGGCCGATCCCTTGCGGGCGAGGCTTGGGAAACGCGCCTCGTCCCTCGTCAGGATGCAATCGAGCCGGAAGACCCGAAGCGGGCCAGCGCGATTGCCTTGCTCGATGCGATTCTTGCATCGCCCGCCGGCCGGCCCCACGGCGTTGAGGGGATCCGCGACCTGATGGGCGCTCTCAGGATACTGCGGGCGGCCATCCCGGGATTTGCAGCCGCTCTCCGCGATCGTCTGGCGGCCGGCGCGGTGGCGGATGAGGTGATGGGCTGCCTGCGCAGCGTACTGGCCGAGCCGGCGGCGACGCCCCGATATACGGCCGCCGACAAACAGGGCTCTTCCTCGCGAACGCTCAACCTCGGCACGCGTTACGAGACCAACAGGTGATTTTGATCCGACCAAACAAGGGAGCGCGACCGTTCAGCGCGCAGCGAGGTGACAGGTGAGCGATTTCCAGTCTGGACCCCGGGTTCTGATCCTGACGCCGGTGAAGAACGCGAAGGCCCATCTCGATCGCTATTTCGACCTGCTCGGCCGGCTGACATTTCCGGCTGAGCAGTTGTCGCTGGGCATGCTGGAAAGCGATTCGAGGGACGAGACGCTGACCGAGATCCAGCGTCGCCTGCCCGAACTCGCCCGGCGGTATCGGCGGGCCCAGGTCTGGAACAATGATTTCGGCTTTCATCCGCCGGCGGATCTGCCGCGCTGGGCGCCGTCCATTCAAATCCCGCGGCGCATGATTCTGGCCAAGAGTCGAAATCATCTTTTGATGCGCGCCTTGGATGACGAGGATTGGGTGCTCTGGATCGATGTCGATCTGGCCGACTATCCCCCCGACATCCTCGAGCGGCTGCTCGCCTATGGAAAGGATATCCTTCATCCTCATTGCGTGAAAGCGCCTGGCGGCGAGACCTTCGATCTGAATGCCTGGGCGCGAAACGGGACTCTTGGGCTGGCCGACCTGCGCGGTGGCAAGGATCTCGCCCGCTTGGATTCGGTGGGCGGCACCATGCTGTTGGTGCGCGCCGACCGTCACCGCGACGGTTTGATCTTTCCGCCTTTCTTCTACGGCCGGGGCAGCGATGCCATCCGCCGCGAGCATCCTTTGTTCGGCCATGCCGCCGGGGAATTGGAGACCGAAGGCCTGGCCATCATGGCCCGCGACATGGGGCTGCAGTGTTGGGGTTTGCCCAATCTGGAAATCATCCACCTCTAGCCGCCAAATGTCCGCCAAGCCCGCCCTCTTGTTCGTCTCCCCAACGTTTCCGGCCACCGCGGGCAATGGCCTGGCCATGCGCATGGGCGTGTTTCTGGAGGCCTATGCGCGGCGCTTCCAGGTGACCCTCGTCGTCGTCCCGCCGGACGGCCAGCCGCCATCCGCATCGCTGTCCCCCTTCATTCGGCGCCACGCCCAGCGGGTCATCGCCTTACCCCTCGAGCAGGTCTTGCACCCGCTGGCCCGATTGATCCTGCGTCAGCGCAGCCCCGAGGCGCGCCGCGCGGGCCTGCGCGAATTCCCGCGGCCTCGCCGGATGCTCTACGACCCGGTGGGCGTGCGCGAACGGCTGGCCAGCGCGCTCGGCGAACACGACTTCGCGCTTGTCCATGCCGGCCGGATCCATATAGCGCCCCTGGTCGAATCCTATCTGGGAAAGACCCGCTGCGTTTTGGATCTGGACGAAGACGATGCGCACACATCGTGGCGTATCGCCCGGCTCTTGAGGGCCAATGGCGAAGATGCCGCCGCCGCCGATTTTGACGCCGACGCGCAAAAGTTCGACAGGCTGACGGGCGAATACCTGCCGCGCTTCGATCTGTCCGTGGTTGCGAGCGAGGCGGAGCAGGCAACGCTTGGCGCAGGATACCCCGAAGCCGTCATCGGCCTGGTTCCCAATGCCATTCGACCGGCGGCGCCGCCCGCCACGACGGCCCCGGAGGGCCGGCCTATGGCGTCGATCGATCTTCTGATGGTCGGGAATCTGGCCTATTACCCCAACACGGATGCCGCCATCTTCTTCTGCCGCGAGGTCCTGCCGCGCCTTGCGCCGACGGCCCACCGCCTGCGGGTCGCCATCCTGGGCAGCGCGCCGCCACCCGAAGTGCTGGCCCTGGGCCAGCACCCGGGGGTCGCCGTTCTGGCCGATGTGCCCGATGTGAAGCCCTATTACGCCGCCGCGCGCCTGGCGGTCGCACCCATCCGCGCCGGCGGCGGCAGCCGGATCAAAATTCTCGAAGCCTTTGCCCATGGCCGGCCGGTGGTCTCGACCCGGATCGGCGCCGAGGGCCTGTCGGTGGTCGACGGGCGCCATTTGCTGATGGCCGACACGGCCGATGAGTTCGCCGCGGCCACCGCCCGCCTGCTGGCCGATCGGGCGCTCGCCGGCCGCCTGGTGCAGGAGGCGCGCCTGCTCATCGATCGACGCTATGGCTTCGCGCTTGTGGCCCGCGATATCGAGGCTCTTGCCCATGGGCTGCACGCCGTGATTGAGTGCCCCGGCATTGGCGCCTCACCAGCCGGGATTGCCCCTCATGACTGAACTGCCGAAACTCGTCGCCGGACTCGAGATCAACAAGGTTGCCGACGGCTATATCGTCTACCAGCCCGCACGCGACCGGGTGCATTATCTGAATCACACGGCCACGATCGTTCTCGAGCTGTGCAACGGCGAAAACAGCCCCAGTGAGATCGCGGATCTGCTGCGAAGTGCCTATGATCTGGCGGCCTCGCCGGAGGCGGAAGTAACGGCCTGCCTTCAACAGCTCCGCGCCGAAGAGCTGGTCGCCTGAATCTCTCCCCGACATCCCCGCGGCTGGATACGGCCGGTCTCATGGAGCGGCGATTCCAAGTGCTGGCGCTCGAGGTTTCGATCGCCACCAACTGTCCATGCCTCGATCGTCAACTCGATTATCTGGTGCAGGACGCCGCGCAGGACTTTTCAGTATCCGCCCGCGTGCGCTACGAGGCGATTCGCCAAGGCCAGGAATACCGCATCTGCGAGGACGGGCGGGAAATTCGCCTGGAACACGATCCGGTCATGGCGATGAATTTTCTCCATCAATGCAGCTATGCCAAGGCCAATACGGCACTGCCGCCGGGCACGATATTTCTCCACGCCGCCTGCGGCCGGGTCGGCGATATGCGCTTTCTGCTCATCGGGGAGAGCGGCGTCGGCAAGACGACGCTCATCATGCATTTGGCACGGGCGGGCGTGACGGTCGAAGGCGACGAACTTGCGGCCGTGACGCTCAGGGGCGTCGCCGCCTTGCCGCGGCACTTTCACGTCAAGAGCGCGTCGTTTGCCGAACTGCCCTGGCTCGAGCGCGAAGCGGCGCGCTTGCCCACCTACGATAACGGCAACGGCTCCCGCATCGTTGCGGTTTCGCCCTCGGCGCTGGGTTTTGCCTGGGACATCCGCTGTGGCCCAATCGACGCCGTGTTCTATCTGGAATCCAACCACGGCGGGCGGCCGCGGATCGATACCATCCCTCATTACCGCATGGTCGAATTGGCCATGTCGGAGACCCGCCTGACTGACCCGCGCGACCGGAGCTGGCTGGCGCCCCTCTGCGCCATGCTGAACCGAGCCGCGGCCTATAAGCTCGTGGTCGGCGATCTGGACAGCACCGCAAAAATGCTGATACAAAAGCTGCAGGAATCGTCGAAGGCGGCGAGACCGTAGATTTTGGCCTATTGTGTTCAGATTGAAATCGGATGGGGATTGACATGGCGGAAGATCAAGGAACGGATCCGGTGCTCAGCAAGATCGACCCGGAAAAGCGGCAGTTCATCGGCAAGCTGATCGGCACGACAGCCTTCGTCGCGCCGCTGGTTGCTTCCTTCGCCATGGGCAATTTGACCGTCAGCGACGCGTTGGCCGCCAACGGGTCCCTGCCTACCTGAAGCGCCGAAACGTCCGGGTCCTTGCATCCCGGGAAAGCCGGTCTCCCGCCACCCTCGCCGCCGTTCCTGACTGCCGCATTGATCGTCAAGGATGAAGAGCGGGTCCTGGACGCTTGCCTTGCATCGCTGGCAGCCGTTGTCGACGAAATCGTCATTGTCGATACCGGCTCTCGCGACCGCAGCCGCGAGATTGCCAGAGCCCATGGCGCCCGGGTTATCGATTATCAATGGACGGGAGATTTCGCGGCCGCCCGCAATGCCGGCTTGGAAGCGGCCCGCAGCCGATGGATTCTCTATATCGACGCCGATGAGTGTCTCGCGCCCGCCGAGCGACTAACCGTCGAGTCCTTGTTGGGGGCATCCGATCTGGTCGCCGCCCGCCTGTGGCTGAGACCGAAGGCCGGATATACCCTCTATCGCGAATACCGCCTGTTTGTGAACGATCCGCGGATCCGCTTTCAGGGAATCATCCACGAAAAAGTCTCGCCCGATATTCATCGGCTTGCCGAGGGTGAGGGCCTGCGGATCGCGGAGGTCGATCTGCGCCTGGAACACGTGGGATACGACGGGCCGCAGGAACGCAAGCACCGGCGCAATCTTCCGCTGCTCGAGGCCGAGCTCGCGCTCAGGCCCGACAATGCCTACAACTGGCATCATCTCGGCCGGGTTCTGGACGGGCTCGGCCACCGCGCGGCCGCGCTGGATGCTTGGCATCGCTCTCTCGACGTCATTCGCCGCTGCGGTGTCGCGCGATCCTCGGACTGGCTCGCTTTTGCCGATCTCATCGGGGCCGCGGAAACCGATCCGGCGGAAGCGAGAAGCCTGCACACCCACGCAACGAAGCTTTTCCCCGGCAATCCTCTGCTGCGCTTCTGCGGCGCGTTGCTTGACAGCCGGGCCGGCGACCAGGCTTCGGCCATCGAGGCATTTCATGGGCTGGCCTCGATCGATGCCGAGAGTTTTGCTGATCCGCTGGCTGCCTTCGACAAGAGGCTGTTCGGCGAGCATGCCTGGGCGGCCCTGGGGGCGTGCTATTTCAAGCTCGGCCGCTACGCCGAAAGCGCCGGCTGGTTTGCCAAGGCGGCTGCGGCCGACCCCTCGTCGCTGGAATATCGGGTTAAGGAACGGTTGGCGGCGGGCAAGGCGGCTTAGCTTGTTCCATCCTGCCGGTTCGGCTAGCCTCCGGCCATCCTCGGCAGCCAGCCCGTGACCAGTGATGCACTCGACCCAACGATATGAACTCAACAATCCGCCGATGATCGCCGAGCTTGTCGAAGGCGAGGTGATCGCCATCGACCTCGAGCGGGGCAGTTATTACAGCCTTCTCGGCCCCGCGGCCCAGGTCTGGAGCGCGATCGTTGCCGGCCGTTCGGCACAGGAGATTCTGGCCGCCGTGGTTCCAACGCCGGCCGCGGGCTCTCTCGATGTCAGTCTCGAGGGATTCTTGAACGCGCTGATGGCAGAGCAATTGATTCGCCCAACCGTTACGCAATCAAGGCCCGCCGCGCAATCAAGCCCCGCGGCGCCTCTTGCGCCATGGCCGGCGGAGGCCTTGCGGTTCGAGCGGTTTACCGACATGCAGGATCTTCTCACCCTCGATCCAATCCACGAGGTGGACGAGGAAGCCGGCTGGCCGAAGCCCGCAGGCTGATGAACGGGCTCATTCGTGCGTCGGAGGGAGAGGCCGCAGCCCCCGTCACCGCCTTCCTCGGCCGAGCGCTGGCGCAATTCGAGAGCGCGGCGGGGAAAAGCCATCTCGTCTGCTTCACCTACCGCCTTGGGCCGTGGAACATCGAGCTACGCCACCTCGGCCCCGGCCTGGAGGATTTGATCTCTCCGGCCTTCGCGCACCTGCCGCTGCTGACGGGGGAGAGAGCCGACCTGATCGTCTACTGCTGCGACGTCGAATCGACCGATTTCGATCCCGGCCGGATGCCCTGGCGGCGCGACGACATCGGCCCGCAGGGCGATATCGGCCATCTGGCAGCCACCGATTTGCGCGCCTCGTGGGATCCGGAAGGCCGGACCGTGCAGATCCTCGACCGGGCGCGCGCCGTCGGCCTATTCCTTATCGAATCGCGCCGGCACCTGAGATCGTGGGAGCGCAGCTTTCCCCTGCGCCACATTCTGCATTGGTGGGCCGGGCCGGCGAGCGGCCAGTTGATGCATGCCGGCGCGCTCGGCACGCCCGACGGCGGCGTCCTTCTGCTGGGTGCCGGGGGCGCGGGCAAATCGACGACCACGCTCTCCTGCTTCGGAAGCGCGCTGCGCATTGCCGGCGATGATTTCGTTCTCGTCGATTCAGGCCCGCCGGCCACCGTCTATAGCCTCTACGGCGCCACCAAGCTCGCGGGCACGACATTGGCGCGCTTTCCGGCTCTGGCGGCCCGATTGGGTCATCCCCATGGCAGCGTCGAGGAGAAGAGCCTGTTTTTCCTCGATCGGATCGATCGAAACGCTCTCATCGAAAGCTTTCCCTTGAAGGCTCTGTTGGCGCTCGAATTCGTCGACGATTGCGATACCGAGATCGTGCCGACGAGCGCCGCCGCGGCGCTGCAGGCCTGCGCACCGAACACGATGTTCCTGCTGCCGGGCGACCGCGAGCTCGCATTTCGCAAGATCGCGCGGCTGACGCGCAGTCTGCCCTGCTATCGGCTGAAGCTAGGGCGCGATCTCAGCCAGATTCCCCGACGGATCGTCGACTTCCTCGATCGGCATTGACCGGTCATGGAAAGGCCGCTCATCAGCGTCGTCATTCCGGTCTATAACGCGGCACCCTTCCTGGCCGAGGCGCTGACAAGCGTCTTTGCCCAGGACCATCGTCCGATCGAGGTGATCGTGGTGGACGACGGTTCGACGGACCAGTCGCTGGCCATCGCCAAGGCCTGGTCGCCCGCGCTGCGAATCCTGCAACAGGAAAACGCCGGCCAGGCGGCTGCGCGCAATCGCGGGATCGAGCGCGCGCGGGGCGCTTATGTCGCCTTCCTCGACGCCGACGATCTCTGGCCCAAGGACAGTCTCAGCCGTCATCTCGACCTGCTGCAGGGGCGCGGCGATCTCGATTTCGTGCTGGGTCGCATCCAAGTGGATTACCAGCCATCGGCCGGCGAGGGCGCCTTGCTTTTTCGTGGAGCCGACCAGAACGTTGCCTTGTTCCTATTCGGTGCCGGGCTGTTCCGGCGCTCGCTCTTCGATCGCGCCGGGTTATTGTCGGAAGACTTGCGGAATTCCGAGGACGTCGATTGGTTCCTGCGGGCCCGGGAAGCCGGCGCCGCCTGGCTGCTCCTGGACGAGGTCGGGTTGATTTATCGCCGCCACGGAGCGAACCTGACCGAGCAGTTGCCGTTGAAAAAAACCGAAATATTCCGGGTTCTCGCGCGATCTGCCGCCCGGCGCCGGTCGCGCCCGGCCGCGGCGAATCCCGCCTTGGATCTTCTGACCGATCGCCGAGGGGTGGGCAAGGGCGGGTCCGCGAACAGAACCGAGAGCGCGTCCCGGAGCAAACAATGACGCCGCCCAGCCCGCTTATCAGCGTCGTCATCCCGGTCTACAACGCTGCCGCGTTTTTCGCCGAGACGCTGGCGAGCGTCTTTGCCCAGGATCAGCGCCCGATCGAGGTGATCGTGGTCGACGATGGTTCGACCGATGAATCGCTGGCCATCGCCATGGGCTGGGGTTCCGCCTTGCACATCCTGCAGCAGGCCAATGCCGGCCCAGCGGCGGCACGCAATCGCGGGGTCGAGATGGCGCGTGGTGAATATCTGACCTTCATCGATGCCGACGATCTGTGGCCGCAAGGGCGGCTGAGGCGCCATCTCGGCGTTCTCCAGGGGCGGCCCGATCTCGATATGGTGCTGGGCCTCGTCCAATTGGACTACCGGGATGAGGCCGGGCGGTCCGCCGCCCGATTTCGATCTGCCGACCAGGATATCGCCCTATTCAGTTTCGGTGCCGGGCTTTTCCGGCGCGGCCTCTTCAATCGCGTCGGCCCGTTGTCGGAGGACCTTCGGGACACGGAGGATGCCGATTGGTTCATGCGGGCGAGGGAGGCAGGTGCCTCCTGGCTCCTGGAGGATGAGGTGGCACTGATCTATCGTCGCCATGGCGTTAACATGACAGAGCGACTGCCGATGGCAAAATCCGATGTCTTTCGGGTTCTCGCCCGGGCCGCGGCGCGTCATAGGGCGCGCGCCGGCACGGAGCTTCCCGCGCTCGATCGGCTGTCCGACCGCCGCGCGGCCCTCCAACCTGGCGGGAAGGGGAAGGCCAAGTGATGCCGTTGCCGATCTCGCCACCGATCAGCGTCGTCATCCCGGCCTTCAACGCCGCATCGTACCTGCGCGAGGCCATCGCCAGCGTCCGGACGGAAGTCGGGGATCGCGCGGAAATAATCGTGGTCGACGATGGATCGAGCGACGACACTGCGGCGATAGCCGAAGCCCATGCCGATAGCGTGACCTGCATCCGTCGTATTCGACGGGGCGGCGCGGGGGCGGCCCGTAACCAGGGTGTGGCGGCCGCGCGCGGCCGTTACCTCGCGTTTCTCGATGCCGACGATCGTTGGCCGGCCGGTCGCTTGCGCGCGCTTGCGAGCGCGCTCCACGGCGCCCCGGCGCCCCGGATTGCCTTCGGCCATGTGCGGCAGTTTCTTTGTCCCGAGATGGATCCGGAGGCTCGTCGCCGGCTGCGCTGCCCCGAGGGGCTCACGCCCGGCTATTGCGCCGGTGCGATGCTGATGCATCGCGAGGATTTTCAGCGCGTGGGACCATTCGATGAAGACCTGAAGTTGGGCGAGTTCATCGGCTGGTTCGCCCGGGCCCGCGACCTGGGCCTGGCTTCCGTCATGATCGCGGAGGTCGTGCTGGAGCGCCGCATCCACGGCGCCAACCAGACGATCCGCCATCGCGCCGACCACGCCGACTACATCCATGCCGTGAAACGCGCGCTCGATCGCCGGCGCCCGGGCTGATCATGACTGGGGCCCCGCTGCCGATTTGGTCGCCGCTGCCAACCGCAACCCAGTTGCGGCTGCTGCGCCTGGTGCTGGCCCCCTCGATCGAGGCCGATGACCTGGATGGCTGGGTGAAAAGCGTCGATCTGCAAAATCTGGACGCGGGTTCTGTGCGATTGCTGCCTGCCCTTTATCTGCGGCTGGCGGCGGCCGGCATCGATCACCCCTGGCTTGCGATCATGCGCGGCTGTTATCGGCGCACCCTTTATCGAAATCGCGTAAGCGTGCATCGCGGCCTGGCCCTCGTGGACGAGCTGGCGCAGCGGGGCGTGGGGAGCCTGTTGTTGAAGGGCTGTCCGCTGACGGCCCTCTATTACGGCGACTTGGGCGCCCGGCCCATGGGCGACTTCGATATTCTGATCGAGGAATCGGTGCAGCGCCGCCGGATAGAGGAGATCCTGACCGATACGGGCCGCGCCAGGCTGAAGAACCGCAGCCTCCACGCCGACACATACGCCGATTGCGATGGCTTCGAATACGATCTGCATTGGTATCTATTGCCGGAGCTGGCCGTTCCCGGCTGGAGTGCGGGGCTGTGGCAGCGCGCCCAAAGTCTTTCTGTCGAGGGGCGTTCCTTCCGGACATTGGCGGGAGAGGATCACCTGTTTCATGCACTGATCCATGGCATGCGGGTCAGCGAGGTGCCGCCGCTGCGCTGGATCGTCGATGTGGCGACCATTGCCGCCAAGGGACCGCCAATTGACTGGCTTCGGATCGCTGAATATGCCGAGCGGACGGCGATCACCCCGCCGGTGGCCCAGGGGTTGGGCTTTCTTCTCGATTCGGGAATTCTGGGCGAGGGCGCGAAAGATGCCCGCGCCGCCCTGACCGCGGCACCGGTAAAGGACCGGCTGCTCTTCGCCGGGCTGATGCGCCCGCCGAGTCTGGCCTTTCGCTGTCTCAGGCCCTGGCTGATCTATCGTCGCTTGGCGCGGCTATCCCGGGCCACCGGTCTGGGCGCGCGTGAGCCGGGGTTTGCCCGCTTCCTCGCCGATCTCTGGAATTTGGAGACCCCGCGCGAGATTCCGGCGGACTTGTGGCGCAAGGTCGCGGAGCGGCTGCGCGCCCGGTTAGCGCGAAGCTGAAGGCGAGAATCGACGCACGGGCGTCATCGCAGCCTTCGAGTCAGCGCCGCGCTCCCGATCCAGATCATGGCGGTGCCATCGCTTTCTCCGGCCATCCGCAGGGCAGCGGAAGTGCCATGGGCACGTCAGGCATCCGGGCATGGATGATGCTGGCCCGGCCCACGATATAGGCGCTGGGCCGGCTGGCCGACCAGCGTCGGGGATTGGGCAGCACAGCCGCCAGGCGCGCTGCTTCAGCCGCCGAAAGCTCGGCGGCGGACGTCTTGAAGTGATATTGGGCGGCCGCTTCGGCGCCATAGATCCCGGGCGCCCATTCGACGACGTTCAGGTAGAGCTCCATGATGCGCCACTTGGGCCAGGCCAGTTCGATGAGCAGGGTAAAATAGACCTCCAGCCCCTTGCGCGGCCAGCTTCGATCGGGCCAGAGAAACAGGTTCTTGGCCGTCTGCATGGAGATGGTGCTGGCGCCCAGCAATTGCCCGCCCCGGTGATTGCGTTGCCAATCCTCCTTGATCGCCTTCCAGTCGAAACCGTCATGGCTGCAGAATTTTCCATCCTCCGCCGCCATGGCGGCGCGGATCAGATTGGGCGAGATCTCCGTAAGCGGCCGCCAGCTCTTGTGGATGCCGGATCCGTCGAGCAGGCGCAGCAGCATCAGGGGCGTCACCAGAGGCGGCGCATCCCGATAAAGCACGACAAGGAAGAACGACCAGATGAAAAATCCGGTGACGAAAAAAGCCAGGATACGGCCAATGGGCTTCAACATGGGCTAGCGTTATAATCCGCGCATGTCGATCTTGTCGCCTCTGCCCGACGCCTCTCCCGGCCTCTCCCATGAGGCCGAGATTCGCCTGGCCGAGCGCTTGGCTCGGGGCATCGCCCGCCTGTTCGAGGACATGGGCTGTGCGGCCATCGCCGAGTTTCCCCTGGCCAATGGCCGCCGCGTGGACGTCATCGCGCTGGATGGGCAGGGCACCACCTCCATCGTGGAAATCAAAAGCTCGGTGCAGGATTTCCGCAGCGACGGGAAATGGCGGGAATATCTCGATTTCTGCGATCGCTTCTATTTCGCCGTGGCGCCTGAATTTCCCCAAGACCTGTTGCCGGTCGAGGTCGGCTTGATTGTGGCCGACGATTGGCATGGCACGGTCTTGCGCGAATCGCCAGCCTTCACCATGAACGGCAGCCGGCGGCGCGCCCAAACCCTGCGCATCGCCATGACCGCCGCCCAGCGGCTACGCCGCTTCACCGATCCAAGGCCTTGAAGACTCTTTGCGTCGTCGCCGAGTTTTGGATTGCTTTGCCGTTGCAGCGTCGCAACGACATGCAAATGGTCTCTCTCACATCAGTGCCCGCTCATAGGCGGTGAGGATCGCCTCGCGGTCCCAGTCGGCGAGCGCGCGGGCGCGGGCGGAATCGCCCAGGCGCCGACGGGCTTGTTCATCGCCGGCAAGAGCGGCGACGGCCGCGGCCATGGCCAGTCCGTCGCCCGGCGGCACGACCATCCCGCAGCCCTCGATCGCCGTGGCGATGGCTGTGCCGACACCAGCGCCGGCAACCACCGGCCGACCGCTGGCCAGCATGAAGGCAAGCTTGGAGGGCATGACCAGATCGGCCGCATCGGCGCGCTGGGGCAACAGATGGATGTCGGCCGCGTTGAGCAGATCGTTCAAGCGTGCCACCGGCTGAATCGGCAGCCAATGGACCTGCGACATGCCGGCTGTCGCGGCGGCAAGACGCGGCCGGGCCGCGCCCGCGCCGGCCAACAGCAGATGGACCGGCGTGCCGGCAAAGGCGCGGGCAACCTCCGCCAAGGTTTCCACCCCCTGCTTCTCGCCCATGTTTCCGGAGTAAAGGGCGACCACAGCGCCTTGCGGCAGGTTCAATTCCTGGCGCAAGGCACTCGGCGCCGGTCGGATCGCCGACGTGTCGACCCAATTGGGAAACAGCAGACGGCGCTCGGCGGCGACACCTTTCTCGGCCAATCGCTTCACCATGGCTGGTGTGATGCTGCTGACGCACTCGAAGCGGCGCAGCAGACAGGATTCGATAGCCAGCGCCGCACGGCGCAATCGGCCGCCGGCGACGATGCCCAGGGCGAAGGCGGCGTCGATCTCGAAATCCTGGATATGGAGCAAGGCGCGCGTGCCGGCCAACCAGGCCGCCAACCGCGCCCCCGGGGCCGAAACCAGGGCCGGCGCGATGGCGATCAGAACCTGGGGGCGGAAGGCGAGCGCTCGCCACAGGGCCACCGGCAGGCTGCTGATGGCGAAGCTCGCCAGATGGATCAACCGGCTCAAGCCCCTGGGCCGGGGAGGAACATAAAGCGGGCAACGATAGACCTCGACCCCCTCGATGATTTCACTGCGCCAACGCCATGACGAATGGCCCGGGCCGATGCGCCATTCGGGATAATAGGGCGGGGATGTGACGACCTGCACCTCGTGGCCGCGCCCGGCGAGCCAGGCCGCCATCTCGCCGGTGAACTTGCCGATGCCGGTCGGCTCGGGCGTGAAATTAAGGCCATAGATCAGAATGCGCACGAGGGCTCAGTGCTTTCGCGCGACGACGGTAAGACAGTCGCCAAAGCCCAGGCGATTGTTGAGCCAGAGCCAGGGGAATGGGCGACCCAGAGGGCGGGGGTCACCTGCTTCAGATTGCGAATCTCGAAACCCGATTCCTCCAGGGCCCGCATTAGGGTCTTGGGCGAGAAATGCACGATGTGGAAGGGGACGTGCCAATTGATCCAGGCGCGCCCGAAGCGCCGGCGCAACCAGCTATGATTGTTGGGCAGGCTGATCCAGACCTCGCCGTTCGCCGCCAGCAGACGCCGGACATCGGCCAGCGCCTGGCGAATATCGAGGAAATGCTCCAGCACATTGGACATGACGATGACGTCATAGGGCTGCGCCGGCTGGAACGTCTCCAGCGGCTCTTCGTAGACCGTGAATCCCCCGGCCCGTGCGGCGGCAGCGGCGACGCCGTTGAGCTCCAGCCCTTCGGCTTGAAATCCATTGGCCCGATAGAGCGCGAGGCCGCGGCCCTCATTGCAGCCGATGTCGAGAAGCCGGCCCTGTCCGGGCCGTGCATGAAAACTGACATCGCCGTCGATCGCCAGCCACAGGCGATAGAACAACGGCGAGTGGAGCAGGCGGCGCAAGCCGCGATAGGAGCGTCCGGTCACCTCGCCAAAATTGTAATGCTCTTCATAAAGCCGGTTCAGCTCGGGCTGACTTGGCCGCGGGAGCGTGTGTTCGAGACCGCAGCGACGGCAGCCATGAATGGCATAGACGCCCGGCAGGCCGAAGCGGGTGTCCTGCACTCCTTCCAGCACCGGCACAAGGTCACTGCCGCAGAGCAGGCAGCGCGGCGCTTCTTTCCCGTCGATCATGATTCGAGTTCTAGCCGAAATCGCGCTGGCCGGCGACGATGGCGCCATAGACCTGTTCCATGCGCAGCGCGATGCTCGCCCAGTCGTAACGCCGCTCCACGGCGGCGCGGCCGGCCACCCCCATGGCGGCAAGGGTTGCCGGCTCGGCCAGCATTGCTGTGATACGCTCGGCGAAGGCGGCGGGATCGCAAGGAGCCGCCAGACCGGCATGATCGGCCACCACTTCGCGCCAGATATTGACGCGATCGGAGATCAGCACCGGCAGGCCGCAGGCCATGGCCTCCACCACCGCGATTCCGAAGTTCTCGCTGTAGGAAGGCAGCAGGAACAGCGCGGCGTCAGCGAAGGCGGCGAGCTTTTCCTCGCCCGCGAGCATGCCGGTGAAGGTGGTGCGATCGGCAATCCCGGCCTCGGCGACGAAACGCCGGCTCTCGGCCAAATAACCGCCATCGGGGCCGGCGATGACCAAATGCAGGTCTTTGCGCGCCAGGCGCCCGACGGCGCGGGCCAGGATATCCAGGCCCTTCTTGAAATTGATGCGACCGAGGAACAGCAGGATCCGGCGATCGCCGATCTCGGGATATCGCGCGCGAAAACTGCCCTTGGACGGGAGGGTGGCATAGTCTGCCGGGTCCAGGCCGTTGGGAATGACCACGCCGGGCGCGCCCTGCACGAACGGTTCGGCCAGGCGCATCTCGTCCTCGGCGGTGTAGTGGATCGCCGCCGCCCCGGCCAGGACCCGATTCTGGAACCAGAGATCGAAGATGGCCTTCTTCAATCGCCGCCGGCGATGGATATAGGGATCGAGGGAGCCATGGGGCCGGACGAGATAGGGCTTGGCGATCCGGCGGGCCAGGCTGCCGGCGGCCCAATCGTGGAACAGGTAGAGCGAATGAAGATGCAGCAGGTCGAACCCCGGCAGATCGTGGGCCAGGGCCTGGCACATTGGCCATGAGGCCAGCCAGATACGAGGCGCCTGCAGGGGGAAAAGGCGAATGCGGACCCGGTCGCGCGTCTGATCGCGGGGTGCATCCGCCGGCTGACCGAAATCCGTGGTGTAGATGGTCATGTCATGGCCGCGGCGCGCCAACGCACGAGCCATCTCGAAGCCCGCCTTGGCTGGCCCGCCGCTGGCAGGCGCCAGATCGCCGATAACATGGAGGATGCGCAAGGCTTGATTTCCTTAGTATTCGAAGGCGCCGTCGCAGGCTATAGCCGATGCTGGCTGCTGTCGCCAGGGCCAGGGCAATGATATGGTCCGCTTGCTTTGTCCCATTTTTTCCGCTGAATCGCACCGGCCCATCGCCGTTCCATGACCCCCGTCGTCCACGTCGCCGCCGACCTCGGCCAAGGCGGCACCGAGCGCTCGATCGAACTGCTGGCCACGGCCGCTGAAGGGCCTGGCGGCCAGCGCGTCGTGGCGCTCGATGGCGACGGGCCGACAGGCCAGCGCTTGCGGACGGCAGGATTGTCGGTGGAGATCTTCGCTGGGAATATCCCCGCCGCCGCCGCGGCCATCGCCAGCCGGGGCAGCGCCATAGCACTACTCAACCGCGCGGGCCGGCCGGAGGCCAAATGGAACGACTTGATTCGCCGCCTGGCGGGGGGCCCGGTCATGCCGCTGGAGGTCAATCATTTCGGCTGGCTCGACCGCGGCGCCATCGCCGACGGGCTGAAGGGCAGTTTCTGCGTCTCGGGGACCGCACTCGCCAAATACCTGCGCCAGATGTTCGGCCATTGGCCCAGTGCCGATGAATTTGCCAAGGCTCCCCTCGCGCTCTGCGCCGGCAACAATCCCGTGACCGCCATTGAAAGGCCGGCACAGGACAGGGCCGAATTGCGCCACCGCCTTGGCCTTCCGGCGGATGCCTTCATTGCGCTGCGCGTCGGCCGGCCCGATCCGCGCAAATGGAGCGATCTGCTGATCGTCCATGGCGCGCGGCTGCTGCGGGAACTACCGCGCCTGCATCTGGTGTTTCTTTCCGCACCCGCATCCCGCGAGGCTGTGATCCGCGCCGCCATGGGCGGCCGCGCAACCTTGGCGCCCTTCACCACTGAGCGTGAGCAGGTGGCCCGCTACATGGCGGCGGCGGATGTCATGCTGCATTACGCCCGCTATGGCGAGTCCTTCGGCTATGCCATCGCGGAAGCGGCGCTGGCCGGATTGCCGGTGATCGTTCAGGCAACGCCCTGGGGCGACAACGCCCAGGCCGAGCTGATCCGCGAGGGCGAGACGGGCTTCGTGGTCGAGGATTATGCCGAGGCGCGCCAAGCGCTGAGGCGCCTGATGGCCGACAAGAATT
>WNFQ01010541.1_pt1 | contig 18527 bp, 27 predicted proteins | sample 5400171 | NCBI WGS metagenome assembly WNFQ01 (sample SAMN13153356, study PRJNA577476) | soil metagenome | isolation source: 20 cm soil under Madrone tree | place: USA:California | collected 2016-06-14 | reverse complement strand
GTTAGAGTCTGGCCAAAGGCATTAGTGGTGACCTGCTCGACTATGGTGTTGCCCGCCCTAGATGGGGTTTAACGACGAAGGGGGAGGGATCAGATGAAGGAAACATACGCATTGGTGGTGGTAATAAGCTGCTGGGATAAAACGTAGGATATGAAGGACAGGATGAGAATCAGGGCACTGAAGAACGCCATGGGGAGGACGACGCTGCTGGTCTGCGGTTGAGCGTGTGGCAGTTGTGCGGGGCAGCACGGGCCTCTCCTTTTGGGAAATGTCACGCTGCTATCGATCGTCTTTGCTCACTCGTTGCTTTTCCCTCTCTTTTGCTCCTCTTGCCCCCGTCAAAAAGAGGATGCCGCCCAAAAAGCCACCTCCTCAGGAGAAGAAACCCCTTCTTGGTCGCCCTGGCAATAACCTCAAGATTGGCATCGTCGGTGCGTTCCTTCTTGTCACTTTTCACTCTCCATTCACCCCTTTGACATCCTATAGGGCTCCCCAACGTTGGAAAATCATCGTTCTTCAATGTCCTATCGCAAACAGGTAAATGTCTTTCTTCATTCACAGCATTGTACGACATGTCCCAGTATCGACTCGAACTTTTTAGATCTCGGAAAATCTGCCAACTTTCCCTACGCGACCATTGATCCTGAGGCAGGTCACTTTGTCCATCATCCCGTTCTACCACTTAAATCTATATACCAGGAAGCTCGCATACCGGTCCCTGACACGCGCTTCGACTGGTTATGTGAACTTTACAAGCCCGCTTCTCGCGTCCCTGCCCACTTGACATGCATAGATATTGCTGGTCTCACTGCTGTAACTAATCTCATAACTTATCCTCCAGGGCAAACAAACTTATTGGATTTAGGGCGCTTCGACAGGTGCTGGGCTTGGAAACGCGTTCCTTTCTCATGTACGAGCCGTCGATGGTATATTCCAGGTTGTCCGCGCTTTCGACGATGCGGAAGTCATACACGTGGAGGGAGACGTCGACCCCATGCGCGACATGGAGATCATTCAAAATGAGCTCCGTCTCAAAGACATAGAATGGGTGCAGAAGCAATTAGACAGCCTCAAAAAAACTGGTCGGAGTCTGGGCAGCACCTCCCTTGCTGATAAGGCCAGGAAAGAGGAAATCGTAAGTGCCTCACAATAAGGAAGGACCTCCAAGGAAATCACAACGTTTTCAGGCCACCGTCGAGAAAATACTCAAGTGTCTGGGCGAAGACAAGAAGGACGTCCGGAAAGGCGATTGGACCAACAAAGAGGTGAGACTTGACTTTCCCTCCCCGTCACCTACTTTTCTCGTACTTGATGACAAAGAGCATGTTGCTCGAATCAAACCCAGCTCATCGAGGCGGGAGTAACGCCCCAACATGCCTTTGAGATGTCCTTCTTTCTGACCATTCCCGACGTTGTTCACTCTTCTCAAATGGACTGAGATACTAACATCACCATGGCACGTAGATCGACGTCGTAAACGGACTTTCTCTTCTCACAGCCAAACCTGTTACATATCTCGTCAACCTTTCCGAGAAGGATTATGTGCGCAAGAAAAATAAGTGGCAAGTCTGCAATTGATAGCCATTTGCGTGTGAGGTATGTTGAACTAGACACAGGTTACCCCGAATCAAAGCTTGGATCGATGCAAACAACCCTGGTGACCCACTCATTCCTTTCTCTGTTGCACTAGAGGAGCGTCTCGCACCTTTGTCCGCTGAAGAGAAAGCCGAAGAAGAAAAGAATATCGGCGCAACCAGCGCATTGGGCAAGATCACGCATGCCGGATACACCTCACTAGACGTAAGTTTGCTTATCTTTCATGACGCATATTCTATTGATATAACACCCTCATTACCTACGATAGCTAATTCGGTATTTCACTTGTGGACCTGATGAAGTTCGTGCGTGGACCATCCGAAAGGGGACGAAAGCGCCGCAGGCGGCTGGCGTCATCCACTCTGATTTCGAGAACAAATTCATCTGCGGTGAAATCATGAGCTATGTGGATCTGCACGAACACGGAAGCGAAACGGCTGTTAAGGCCGCCGGTAAACTTAGGCAGCAAGGCAAGCCATATGAAAGTGGGTAATCTCTCTTCTCACTCCTGTCCCTGCGACGAGTTGACCATGCTACTTGTACGCCACTCGACGGAAGTGACGCACGCGCATATACAGTAGAGGAAGACGTTCCACTAAAGCGGTCATAATGCTATGGGTTAGGGAAGATTTCCCCGGCTCCGGCCCCACCTTATGAATCCGAGAGCATTTGATCTATTATTAGGGTCATTAGGCGTGCCGTGCCACGCCTCGCCTCGCCTCGCCTCACGTTGCGTGTGACCATCAGCGAAGTGCCACCACTACGCTCGGTGTGGAGCCTGAACCACACCCTCAAAAAAAATTTCTTAGATACGTGCTTCGATGACCGGCTGCGTCCGTTCTGTCTAGTCCAAGACGCCGTCTGCAGTTCCCAACAGAAAGTTACTCACATCGGAAGGGTGTGGAGTGGAGCCGCAAGCGGCCGCAGCAGGGCAGCAGTGTTCCGTTCTTTCGAGAAAAGACCCTAAACCCATCGGGTTCAATCGGCGGTCTATCGATTAAAAAAGAAATCACGCGAGCGGTACACGTTGTCTAGTAGTCATTTTCAAGGGCGCGCCCCTCGTACTATATGTGCAAAACGTGCACACTTTGTGTATATGCGCTGACTAGTGACGTTTATTGAACACAGACAGACAGACAGACAGAAACAGGGAAATCAGAGTTGACGAGAGAACCGCCGGGAGCGTGTATCATCAGTAACTCGAATATGGTGTGACTATCAACATCAGTTTAGGAAGGTGAGCGGAAATGGGTTGCGTGTGCAGGTGTGCGCTCATGGTGGTCGCCATGCCATCATGGTCGGACCCCACAAACGAGAGGCGACCATATGAATGAGTAACAAACGCACGCAAACGCCCGCAGGTCCGCACCAGGACATAACTTTCGCCCAGACAATCACTCTGCGTAAATCATATATTAACAAGACTACGCGTACTAGCGAACAAGTCATTGAGCTTTTCTCAAGCTAACAACAAGACGCCAAGAGGACCTGGAGTAATTGATTTGATCAAGGGGTTCTTACTATTTAGAGGCGGATGTGAACCGTACTCTTAGTCTCCGTCGCGAATTCCACCCTCCATGATTCTATAGAGGAAAGAAAAACAAGGCTGGAAGCGGGGCCAGCGCCCCGACAAACCAAGCCTGCCAGAGATGAGAAGCAAGGCTCAATGGAAGCGGGACCAGCGTCCCGACATACCGAGCCTATGAGTCCCATCACGCAAAAATCAGCGCATAATCTGCATAAGGATGGACACGGGCGAGACTTCGAATGTTCCCAGCTATGCCTACGAATATCATACACTGCGGCAATCACCAACAGCGTCCATAGGTTTGAGATCTAGGAGAGTATAGAGTAGAAATGTAATAGAATATTTTCAACGTATAATCAACAGCCGGCTTGATTGTCAGAAGGGGGTGTCGAATGTGGGGATGGCCTGGGGTAATTGATTTGAAAGATTCACCCTCATAGGGTGAAGGGCGAAAGCACCCAACATGGTATGATATGATATGGTCACATATCACGTATGGATGTGATCAATGTGATCATATCATATCATAACAATAACGCATTACACCTCGAGATGCATCAATCAAAGGGTTGTGTTCGGATGGAGGAGTCGTGAAGAAGCTTGGGAAGTGGATGCGGGAAGCACCTCACAGCATCACTGAAAGGGCTACCGGTGGTTCCGAACGGAACAGGTGCCATGGATGGGATGGGATGGGGTAATTGATTTTGCATACAGCCACATTCAACCTCCCCGCGCTACATAGAAACATTAGGAGAGTACGGAGATATGACAGCGAGTAGCCACCTACACTCTGTTCTGCGTCACAGACAGGTTGAAGGCAAACACATCACAGGGCCCAACGGTCGCGCTCTGAAAGCTGCAACTTTGTTGCCCTGGTGGCTGCCCAGGCTGAGGTGGGGGGAAGCCCAAGACGCGACAACGCGGTTGGGGTGTTCCACCAGAGCATCACCATCACGCGACCGTCGAGTATATATACCCCCTTCGCCATTCCCCGAAGTTCCGACCAAACCTTCAAGGTCCGCATAGATCAGATTAGTCACGAGGGTCATACTTATGACTCGGGCGAAGAAAGTAATACATGTACACAATAAAAGGAAAGGAATTACAGAAACCAGGTCATGTTAAGTTAAGTCGTTCTCTAGGTTCGAACGAACCTAGAGAGTAATCAACAGAATAAAAAATGAACATGCTTGAAGTTCACTTACGCCGAATTATCGTCTTCCGAGGCTTATAACGCTCCGGTTTGCATCACCGAGTGAGCCCAATACCTTAGCGTTAACGCCTTTCCCGCCAATGCCCCCCGCCTTCCTAGCCTCAGAGGAGAAAGCGTTGCTCACGACTGGCATGCTAAGTCGTCGCATCCATCCGCCTTTCGACTTTTCCCGCCCTTGCGGGCGTAGGCGCGCAGAAAGCGGTGTTTCCGCGTAGCGTGCAACAGTACATGCTGGACATTGACAATCTGGGAGATGGACATCCTTGGGCACCCGCTGCGCGGCATTGGTCGCAAGCGTGCCAGGTGGGAGAAGGCTCGTGGCGCTGTGCGAGCGTCCCGACGTGAGTGAGATGGCGGGAAGCCGATTCGGCTGTTTCGGCTGTAACACCTGTGATTGCGGCCTTTGCGGGGGTAGGGTGCGATTTTGTAATAAATCGCTCGCGTAACCGTCAAACGTTCGGTTGCGCTGCATCTCGTCACGCTCGCGCTGGAGTGCTTCACGCTCGCGGGCTCTCAGTTCCAAAGCTCGTTCGCGTCGCTCAAGCTCTTCGAGCTCCTCGATGCGTTGACGTCTGAGCGCCAGTTCGTCGGTAGGCATATCGATGCGAACGGGGTTGATTGATTGCTGCGCCTGCTGCGGATGAGGTGAGCTCGACCCTGGGTCACGAGAACGATGCGGTATGTCATTGATGGGCGACCTAGTTCGCCACCTAGGAGAGGATGTCGATTCGTTGCTATTCTCGGACTGATACCTTGTCGCAATAGTAGAAACACTGAGTGGCAGACGAGGAACATCTCGAGGTGGCGGTGACGCTGGACCAGTCTAACTAGAATCTGAGTGATAGCTCAGGCGGCTAAATTAACCACTTACAGCACGGGTATATTTATCACGGATCGCAGCAACTACGCTTCCGTTGCCTTTCGAGGTATCGCTTCCTTCAACACGTCGCTGTGCGGAGTCCAGAGTCTTCGCCCTCAACTGCGCGGCATCTGCAGCACCATCCACGCCGAATTCCTGATCATCCAGGTAATCCCCTCTCCTGAATGTGCTACTGGCTCCAGTAGAAGAGCTGTTGCGGGAGTTGATGGCAGGAGATAGGTCTGGATGCTGACGCTGCTGAGTTTCAGAAACGGGAAGAGGTGATGATGACACAGAAACTGGGCGCAAGCCGGGTTCGATATTGGAGACTGGAGAAGATGGCGCAACCTTGCCTTCACCAGGCACATCAGAATTCGGCCTTGGATGCTCTGCTGCCACGGTGGTCTCATTCTTGCCATCTGAGGCTGGCGCAGCGGGAGCCGTCACTGGCTGGGCTCGTGATGATTCTGATAATCCATTTGTCCAGGCTGGTGTCACGCTTTCCTCCATAGGAGATTCCGTGACTCTGGGTAAGGCTACAGTTTGGCCCGAACTAGGCCCGGGCGTGTCTGAAGACGTTCGAGATTGCAGTGGGCCCTCACTTTGTAAGCCAGAGGTGTTGTGTTGAGATATTGGGGTATTAGTTGCCAAGTTGGATGAGAAGCTTGTTGTGAGTGGGGGTATCGGGAAGTGGGTTGGGGGCTCGGGAAAAGATCCAAGAGATGCGATCGAGCGAACGCTGCCATCATCATAAACGGCTGGAGGTGGCTTTAGATTCAGGGTCGTCGAAGGACCCGGAGCTGGTAGAGGCCGCGGCTGGGCAGGGGACAAGCCTAGAAGTCCACGAAACTCAGTAAAGATGACTTCCGGAAAAGTGCCCAAAGACCAACCAAACTCCCTGGAGTTAGGTCCAGCTTCCTGTACTTCCCGAGGAGGATCTGGCTTCTGGTCTACGTCCGGCAAATCTCCGGGAAGAGGTCCAGTCCATCCACCTTCGCAAAGTGCCTTCCATTCGCCGAGTTGCCCAATGAGCGGAGAAAACCGCCGAAGGCGTTCTGCGGTGCGCAGCCATTCCGCTTCAGCAACTCTGGACAGAGTCGCTGCGACTTGAAATGTGACTGCGGAGTTCTTCTGGCTGATGGTGAACGCGTGATCACTTGGAGAATCTGAGTAACCAGAAGTAGGATGGAAGAAGGGACCTGGGCTCACTTCTTGGCTTGTGACATCTCAGGACCGAGGGTATTCAGTAGGTTTATAAAACGATTGTGTTCTTCGGAAGCGTCAATGGCATTTCTCTTTGCTTTCTTCTCGTACGACTGGCCTGAGGCTAGCGTCAAGGCGCATGCAATAGTTCCACACAACACAGACATACCTGCCTGCTTGATTTTCGCGTTTGCATTTGCAATCCTATCATCATGGGCCTTCTCCTCTTTCTACATGAGAAGACATCGGCGCCACATAAGCTCTGGATGGCCGCTGCGACGTACCGCAAGTTTCTTGAACCATTTCTTCACTTCTTCATTGATAGCATCGCACTCCTTGTCCACAAACTTGGAAAACTTCACATCGACATCGCTAAGTACCTCGAAAACGCTAGCGCTCGTGTTAAATGCATTGCCTGACTTACGATTCGTTTACGGCAGGGTTACAAAAGGAGATGTCGACGCACCAGGGATCTCTCTTGTAGGTTTCACGGTGGCGGCATCCTTTAACGCTTTAGCGAGCTTCCTGTGCAGAGTTACAATGGCGCGAGCGGCTTCGCTATAGTCATCCAGAAGATTTACTATGGCCTCCAGGGCCCGGCAGGACTTGTGGATGTCTACGCGTTCGGCAACAGCCTGGCCAGACTGCATACTTGCCATTGCGCCTGCACGTTTCACTCAACGTGGGTATTGCTTCGTGACAACAGGAGAACAACTCAAGCCATTTGGGTGACTTCGGGTGTGATACCACACGGCAATTGCCGACAAGATAAGATTCAATTACTGTTAAGTTACAAGCAAACCAGCCCCTCCGCCCGCAGCGTTCCCGCTTGTTCGCCTTTGCAGACGTCACTCCGTAAAGGGTCACAACCCCTCGTAAGTTTGGTCCAATGAACTGTTAGATTGCGTGCAATCGATGGCTGTTCGTGCGATTCTGTTCACTCAGTGGTCCTCAGCATTCTCTTCCCAAGCGAAGGGAGCGTCGTCAAAGGCAGGGTCTGCACTGTCGCAGCGTGCAAATATTTTATATTCAATCGGCTGCTGAGATTGCACAACGCCACTCGCACTCGTCCGTCGTCAGCAGAATGGAACTGAATTCGAGCCGCCCAAGGTCGGCGCAAGATTCCGATCATGTGCGATAGGATGAGATGTGTATTCAAAAAGCCGTGTAAGCAGATTTAAACATCCTAACCCCTAGGTATATGATCTTGAGGGTCGATATCGGCTGCTTGGCCGGCCTCGTAGAGGTAGATGACGCCAAAGCACAGAAACAAAGCTGCTCCACCCAGCGTGACTAAAGGAGGGGGTGGTCAGGTCATTGGCGGAAGAAATGGATAATTCATACCATGCTTTGCGGAAATTTTGGTGGAAACGTAGCGACCGGCGATGACGGCAAGCGCGGTGCAAAACGTGTGCCCAATGATAGTTCCGAGCGTCACAATGTATACATTCTTGCGTCAGGGACCCAGGTTCAGCAATAATAACGTGGGTGGATGGAATAAGATGGAACCATGCTCCGACTTACATGAGCAGCGGCCAGCATGATCGTGGCAATTTGACTTCGGTCGCCCCACTCCCCAAGGAACGTGAGCACGAACACTTGAACGAATACAGGTCCGAGTAGGAAACTGCACAAGTTGCGTGTACTCTCGAGCATGCCCTTCAGAGCCGAAGGAGGTTTTGGCTTCTCGCGCGCATCGCCATGGTCCCTAACAGGACCACCAGCCTCGATTTCTTCGAGTGGAATCACGTCGCCATTGGCCGTCGTCCGCCCGGTCCCCTCATGCTCAGCGACATCTTCGTTAATCTCCTCCTCCGCTTCACGCATCTCCTCGAGAACCTTCTCGTTCCCGCTGGGCATGTCCTTGCCTTCGAAGAACAACTTGGCGCCAAAGATGATGAAGAGCACGCCGGCCGCTAGTTGCGTCCAGCGTTTGGGGATTAATGTTGGGAGGATGTGGCCCATCGCGGCTGAGAGGATGGACATGACTACGAGCGAACCGAATGCACCCGCGAAGACGACAATGCGTGGATGTCGCATGGCAAGAATGGCTGCGATGAGAAAGGTCTTGTCGCCAATCTCGGAGAAAATGATCATGGCGAATGCTTGAACAAAGCCATGTACGCTCCCTTCTGTCTCCGGCGGTGAACCGTCTGCTGCGGACATGGAAAATAATGGATTTTGAGAAATTATGTGGATGGTTGTAAAATGTGATGGTCTCCAGGCGAATTAAAGCGACCTGCGGTATTCGAAAGATCGAGAGGGATAAGAGAGAGATAGGTGGAAAAGCGAACGAGTTACAGGTGCATAGGACAAGCGGTTCGTGGGTGTCAATAGGGCGTTGCCAAACAGGGAATCCCCCAAACAAAGGAAGCTGAACAGCCTTTTCTGCTCCTCGGCGCAAGATGAATATGATGTACGTTACACATCGTGTTCCTCGGACAATGCGAAATCCGTGCAACACATCATACAAGCCTACAGGTCTACACACCCCTCTGTTGTGCAGTCGATCAGGCATTCCCAGCGGCGGTCAACTCCAACCACACATCCAGGTCGTCCCAAAGCTTCCTCCTAAGCTCATCCCACATATTCGTGCGCGCCGCTACGCACTTCCTGCAGAACCCCTCATCCCTCCACGGGATCTCCATCAGGTCTTGCAAGCCCATTAACGGATCGACCATCCGCTGTACATACAATCCGGTCGTATGCACATGCTCCGCCCAGCGAGCATGCACGAAGTCCACATTCGCAGATGCGCAGCCACGGCGACCCTCGCTGCTGATGTTAGTGCTACTGCTACCGCCTTGTTCAGACACCACTTGCGTCTGCGCGCCACGTGAACACCAAGCTGCTCTCGCGCGTGCAATAGCCTTAACAGGTCCGCACGATGCAGCTTGTCCAGACCCACATCCGCACTCGCATATGCGCGCGGGTCTTCCTCCGCCCGCACAGGCGCTGCCATAGCCGCGACGATGTTCTGCCCGAAAGTCGGCATTCGTAGTAACTCGTAACTCGCGCGCTTCTGGACGCCGCGCAGACCGCAAGTGCGCGCCAACGCAAGAGCGACAGCCGCGTGTGGGATCGGGTCGATCGTGAGCGAATCCAGCGTCGCCGGCCACATGCGTCCGAAGAACCGCTCTGCCCATTTGCGTTGCAAATCAAAAGAGAGCGCGCGCGCGGCGCGCAGAACACCAGCCAGGACAAGCATCGGTGGTGTTTCATCTCCGTATTTCCTAGTATGATCAACACGCATAAGTGATCGCGATTGCAACCGACGGACGTGGCGCGGAGGAGAAAAACGAAGACACCGTACATACATTGATTCATCGATCACAGTCAACAACGTCGCAAAATCGTCCGCCGTCGTCTCAGCAACGCGGTAAACAGGGAGGTGGTGACCGTTCGAGCGGCCCTCGTCAACTTTGACACGTCCACCACGCGTATGTCCCTCCTCCGGGAACACAGCAGCAAAATATGCAGAGAATTTTTTGAGTTTCGACTGATGCAGTCTAAACCGGGTCTTCTCGACCTGGATGATGACAGAGCCGTCGGGATACCAGAAATCTGGATGGGAACGCGCTGGGCCCCCCGAGTCCGGGTTTGGCTCCGGTTCTGGGCTCGACCGCGGTGGCGGCCGTCTCTCGCCCTTGTGTCGCTTGGGTGCGTGTCCTCCGTGACCGTCGTCGTCTGTAGGGACACTCGTCACGTCCGCCGTCGCCCTGCGTTTCTGGCCTGCATGGACCTGACCACCACCACGGCCCCGTTTGTTTCGTTGTGAAGATCCCGACCTAGCATTATGATGATTATTATTTTGTCGTCTTTGTTGTTTTTGGGATTGGTTCTGGTTCTGGTGGTTTCCCTCACCGCTTTTTTTGGCCTGAGAACGTGAAAATTCGCCCGCCCACGCGTGGCGCAAATCGTCCCAAGGATCAGTTGCGTGCCTACTAGGAGATATCTCGCGCACCGGAGAACCATCACGTACGTGGTTCTCTCCTTTTGCCTTGCCATTGCCCTTGCCCTTGCCTTTACCTTTACCCTTGTGGTTTTTGTTGTTCGCTTTGCCTCGTTCTTCTTTCGTATCGTCGTACTGCTCTTCTTTTTTGACTGCAGCCGACAGATCGTTACTCCCCGGCATCTGCGTACAGTAGATAACACAAGCAAGCAAAAGAAAAGGACCGGGTCACTGCCCGCGCACGATGTGCAAGATGAGAGTATTTCCCTTGGCACGGCGGTCCGGCGCGACGCGCATACGGTACACAATAGGCGCTCAGGCCAATGGACAGGTGGCCGAGATGATGGTGGTGATCTTCGGCCGACCGAGAACATCTCGCCGAGCAGATGTTCGACGGTACAAACTAATATACGATGTGGCCATATTGATAATATCCCAATTAATACAAACCATCCCATTTCCATTTCTCGCCGCGCCTGCCATCGCACGGTCGTGTATACCACCATGCATTGGCTTTTCTCTGCATCGGCACATTTATCGCGAATCGAACCAGTTCGACTCAAGTTCGTCCGCACCCTGACTCTCACGCAACCAACGTCCGCTCCCAAGCCAATATTCATAAAAGTTGATGAGCGTGCGATCAGGGAGACGAGGCAGCACACGTGTGAAGTGCTGCGAGATGCTGTACACACACTTGCGCTGCGGAACCTGAGTGAACGATTGGTGGGAATGGACTTGACCCTGGCTATAGTACGCCACCGGCTGTTCGAACGCATACTCACTGGGGTTCACGTAACGTACCCATCGAGACGCCCGCACGGGACATACGTAATCCAGCGAGGACCCGGATTCCGAAAATCGGACAACCGGGGATTTCTCAATGCGCGCGCGTTGACAGAGAAGGGAGGTTCGAGGAATATTAAACACAGATACCAGTCTTACTCAAGGGTGGAGAGAAGAGAAATCGGTTGCACCGCCACAAGGAACGAGCATGAGAGTTGCTGCAAATTGATTGGGGGTAGGATATAATGTACGCACTAAGCACTGACACTGTACCTAGTAACGTGTATTAGTACGAGCGGGTCATGCTTATGACGTTGGGGAGATAGGAATGGATGGTGGATGGTGAGTGGGAGAGTGCGGTTGATTACATGTAAGGCATATTCGGGAGTAAACTCGGAAGCCATGGGAGCGAAGGATGGAAGCATATGGTCGTGCATTCGAGGGTGCGTTCGGATATCGACAGAGGCACTGTGTGAGCAGATGGCTGAATTCAACCCGTCCCAATCAAATGGAAGGCGCGCGGGCTGTCGCCCAAACGAGGAAGCACCATAATCATATAGCTTTAAGCTTTGACTGTACGATTGTGTTGTGTAGCGACCCGCCAAAGGTCAGCCAAGGGGCAAATTGTAATGTAGCATTTCAAGAATGGACAGAAGGCAAGCCCAGACAACATTATACGCCTTGTGGAGTAGGTTGCTGTATTGGTGGAAGCGTATGCATGTCTCTCGCCTGGCCTTGCATATCCTGGAGGTGATAGGAGAACAAGGGTCAGCAACACAAGGTTCGAACTACCGATGTAGCCACCGAAAGGGGGTGAGATGATGCCACCCATGGCAACCGGAAACGATCACGCATGGACCGACGTGAGCCAGCTGGGTGACATCTCACCCGAACTCTGCGCGGTTTTGGAAACCAAACAATGAAAGTGGTAACTCACTACGCGCTGCTTTTTGAGTGGTCGAGGCCGTACGCCAGGGACGCCCGCTTTTGTGGAGCCTGGTCGTTGTACTTGGCCCAACGTCGGAGATACGCCATCACTGCTACTAACGGATCCCTGGCCCGGGCCCTGCGCGTTGGGCTGTACGAGAGCGCTGTCCTCGAATTCGCGTTTGACGCCACGGGAAATTGGCACGGGAGTACTCGTGCGTGGTGGCTGCGTCGGCGTCGGCGTCGGCGCAGTTGCTGGTGTTGGGGACAAGGGGGTGCCGACCGAAGGAGGGACAACTGAGCCCTGGGCCTTTGCCAGCTTTTTGAGTTCTTTCTGAAAGAGGTGGAGAGAAGCATATCAACTGGACTGGTCGGAGGTGATCTGCAAACCCAACACGCACCCGCTTCTTCCGGTCTTCGCGTGCCTGCGTGGACTCGGGAACGAGGGCATGAATATTCCACTGAAGCAATTTTAAAACGTATCAACTTTGGTCGATGCGTTCTCGAGAAAGTCCGAACGTACACCCTTGAGACCCTCTAATGTAACAGTGAACGCATCGGTTTGAGTACGGGAATCGAATGGTGCTATTGGTATGTGCTGTTTTGGCGGGACTTGGACGATGGTTGTTAAGAAATCATCCTTCTTTATGGAATGTTTGCCTGGCCGGAGATGGGTCAGAGGTGAGATATGGAAGATAAGAGCGGTTCTAAGCACCTGGAATGCCTCTAATGAGGTGTCTATAGGTATTTTTCTTTTTCTTCCCGTCCCTTCCTTCGTCGTCGTCCGGATCATGATGGGTGCCCGGAGTTGCAGCAGATGCGATGGTAGGTGTGCCTGGATCGCGTTCTTTGCCCTTCCCCTTGTCGGAAGAGGGCGCAACGGCGGGCGTTGTTGGTAGGTGGTGGCTGGCGTGGGGATCGTGCTCTTGAGAGATGAAGGGCCGGACAAACTTGTCATAGGCGGTCAAGAGATGGAATCGAGAGACGAGGTCTTGGGTGCTCTCAAGAAGCGGGGGAGGAGGGGGAGAGGCTAGCGGGGGAGGGAGAGAGGGAGAGCCAGTCAAAGTCAATGGGAAATGATGCGGACCTGATTGAAGGAGGAAAAAAGGAGGATTGAGAGGCTTTGAGGAGGGGCCAGCGACAGCGTTGTGAACTGGTGGACTGGGAGGACGCAAGTCCATGATGGTCTGTTCGTAACAAGAAAGACAAACATCTCTCGCAGCCTCGGACACTCGCTCGGCTCGGTCGATTCGATTCGATCTTGCATTACCTAATCAAGGCACCTTCTCCCCTTGCCTACCCTCACCCACGTTGGTTCCCAGCACCCCTTTCTTGCTCTCTATAAATCTGGCTCAAATCAACGCACACCACCCCCAGTCGGTCTCCCTCTCGGCCGACTTCACCAATTCTCGCTCCTACACACCTAGTGTATCCCATCATAATATCTTGTCATGGATCAGCCTGGGCAGGCCTCGGAAACAGATCCACTCCTTCCCACAGATGGTCCTGCTAAGAAGCCATTCTATCGTCCTAGGCCATTGTGGTGAGTTGCCTGCTGCCCGCCTTGATTGGCAACCCATCCACTTGCTTCGTACATCCCTGACGTTCGTGGATTTACCAGGATTGTTCCGATTGCGGTGATTGCTTCCCTTGTGGTACATCAACGACGCCGCCATTTTGTTGCTTCCCCGCCTGATTATTCATTTTCAGCGCGGTATGACCCTTGCACCTCGTGTGCAGGTTTACACACAACTCTCTTGTGATGCCCTTCACCGACGCCAACATTACGGACCGTCTGGCAATATCTTTCCCTCCAACCATTCCTTACCACCGACCCTTGCACCGGAACACAATACGCCGGCTTTAGATCCGATTTATTTCCCTCATTTCTCCCATTCGCGAGGATACAATGGTGCTGAGGTCCCATGGCAATTCCTGTTCCAAGACTGCGTCTCGGACCCGGCCGTGCAGTCAGGTGCTGCCAGACTGCAGACCACCATGGCTATAATCATGGGTATACTAAGTGTATGCAGCACCACCTGGTGGGGACATTACGGCCAGAAGCACGGCCGGACCAAGGTCCTCGCGGCCTCCACCCTCGGCCTCCTCTCCACGTATACACCTTCCTTCATGCCATTCCCCTCCACGCTCTCTTACGTTCGTTCACAGTGACCTCGCGTTCGCGTTCGCATCTTCCACATCTACACACCTTTCGCGTCATGGTTACAAGTTCCTCCTCTTTGCATCCATCGTGGAGGGCATCCTTGGTGGTCCGGCAACCTTCCATGCTGCAATCTCGGCATATATATCCGACTGCACCTCGGACGGCTCACGCGCCGACATATTCTCGCGCTTCTTGGGCGCGTCCTATGTCGGCTTTGCGCTCGGTCCGACTCTAGGCGCGTTCTTCATTCGGCACCCGCTGCCCCAAATCCAAACTTTTGGTAGTCACCATCCTAAGATGCATCCTGTGGCAGCAGCGTTCGGGGCTTCCATCCTGTTCACCACTATAAACCTCATCCTGACCCTGTTATTCATCCCCGAGTCCTTGAACAAAACAAGGCGTCAGGTGGCACAGAAAGCCGGCGCGCCCGTGCCTGCCATTCAGAGCGATTCCGGTCTCAAGAAGCGACTTTTCGCTCCGCTCGCTGTTTTCAAGCCTCAGAGACGCATAATAAATGGTCGTATGCAAGAAGACTGGAGTATGCCGTGGCTTGCTACAGGCGTATTTCTACTTTTTCTCGCCAGTGTGAGTAGTCGAGCGTTCGCAATCCCATTCAGGCTAGAGGTTGAGATATCTTTTAGGGTGTCTACCAGATGAAATACTTGTACGCGGAACACGTCTTTGGCTGGGATGCAGAACAGGTGCGCGCGTCTCGGCAGTCTGCAAATAAAGGTCGCTGATGTTGGCTTAGTTGGGTTACTACATCAGTTTCGTTGGCGCAGTGCGAGCGCTCCACGCCCTTCTACTTATGCCATGTGTGTATTGCCAACTTATCTGCTCCATCTCTAGTTAAATTCTCTTCACCAGTCCTTATATCCACTTTTAAACCGTCTCCACCGGTACCTTCTACCTCTCTCGCTCAATTGCCTTCAAATCTTGCACGTGCTATCACACACTCTGGTTGCATTGGACGTCTCTTCGTCTCCTCTCATCTTTACTGGGGCCACTAGCATTTCCGCCCTTGCCGGTGGTAGCAACCCTGCGCTGCAGAGCCTCGCAATTTGCATCCTCCAGCGCTCGCGACAGGGCAGCCCCGAGATTGGTGCTCTCTTTGGAGGCCTGAGCTTGCTCACCGCCCTTGGACAGATCGTCGGCGTAAGCCCATCTTCTAATCCACCAGTCTCCAATCCGTTCTGACAGTCCTAACTTATTCCGTCTTAACTTGCAGCCACTCGTGTTCGGCATAGTCTATTCGACCACCGTTGCGCGTTTTCCCGAAGCAGTTTTCGCGCTCGCAGCTGCGCTCGTGCTCGTGGCTTTCGGTACCACGTTCTTTATATCTGAGATTCCGCACGTCCGGAAGGGCAAGGCACCCACTGCTGTCGCGCCACCACGCCGTCCTGTGCTCATACCTGAGCGGGAGCGTGGACGATCGCGGACGATCAAGCATATCGGAGACCGTCTGCGCAAACCACCACTCACTTGTCCACCCGCACCCGCTACCAATGACGTCAGCGTAGGGTCTAGTGCGAGTACCGCATCTTCCTCCCACATTGCTCTAGGCGACCAAGCCGTTTAGGTCCTTAGCCCACCAGACGTCATAGTATGGAGCGAGTGCGACTTACTGACTGTAAGATGAAGATGAAACTTAATTGATAGATTTATTTATAATCAGACTCCCAGCTGATAGCACCTCATTTCTTCCACATCGCTATACACACGCTATACATTCTCGGTAGGTTTAGACCTAGTTGCTTTCGATACACCGTTGTATAATATCGCATACACATTCATTCATTTTCGTTATGCTCTGATTCTGAGTTATGTTTATGAAAGGGACGGTAAGTTATGTAGATTGTTGGGGTATTTGGGTAGATAGCCTAAGATCCCCAACTTCGAAAGTTGGCCCTTAAAAACTTCCACATGTCATGGGCACATGTTTACAATGATCGATTTTAGGGGCGGGGAGAAGTCATGGTCTGGGAACTCTAATTTGAGTTATGCATTTGGCAATACAGTAACCCTCCAAGATCCAGTCGGCCACGGCACACAGGTGTAATTGAAAGCACGTGCTAGTCAGTTCATTTGAGCTGCTTTGCGACCATCTCGAAACCAGGCTTTGTATTCGAGAGACCGCCGCAAAGCGGCCAATCTGGACTTGGATCGCCTCCTACTACTGTAATACGGCAGAGAGTACCCTTCCGTGAGCCCAATTCAAATATCTTATCACTTCCGACATAGAGTAGTAGCCCCGCGGCCGGCCATGGGTCTGACTTGCTGCCTCCTCTGTTTCTTGCTCTCGCTCTTGAATGTTTGAAGCACGTTGTACTACTGGTAGTGGACTCTCAAATCTGTTTATCGATCGTGTCACAGCATTACTGTACTCCTGAAGGCGTTGACCGACCGTCCGAACCACAGGACATGGGGGGCGGAGCGGAGTGATTGTCGCCCTCTGTCGTGAATTCCTCGTTTCGGATATCTCAGCAGGCTCCATAAGAAGGTCACACCAGGGCTGGACTGGGGCCGCATGTGCCGCCGCAATAACTTTAAACAAAGTCATGGCCAGATGTTCCAAGAGACTGTTCTCTTCCGCTGTGATGTAGCCGGGCGATGGAAGCCGCCTAAGATCTCCCTATCTCTCCCTCCCGGCCCCTCAACGGCCTCAACCCTCGCAGGGCATATGTAACGTTTTCGTATTATTGCCAGACGTTCAAATATGCTCCTTGTGCTGACAGCTAGATCACCCACAACTCATCGCCTGGGCATGGCACAACACGTGGGACCCAGCCCTCAACATGTGAATGTGTACACAGAACGCACATACTCGTCCACATGAGCACCTGGCCGAAAGATGCCCTGTGATATGAAGGGCCGCTACCGCTACAGGCTGGCATGACAGGATGGAGCGTGGAAGAAGCGAGGAAGTGAGAAGGTGGAAGGTCGAGGGAGAAACTCGAACAAAGTTTCTGAATTTCGATCGAAAAGTCTGTTATTGTTGTTTCGTTGAGACGCACACGCCCTTGTCGCATGTCCAAGGTGCGGAGAAACGGCGTGAGTTGCTGTGTCCGGGAGTCTCGAGCGATCTTGCATGTCCGCCGATATTCCATGGAATTGAGTTGTGGCCGCTTTAGAGCAGGCCCGAGGCCCAGTGAAAACGTGCTCTGGAGAGATCCGGAGTAAACCGGTTAGGCGATACAAAGGATGTCAATTGGTTGTCGCAACTCTTTTTTCTTTTCGGGTAGGTTGCTTCGTACCACGGGGCCGATATTAACTGAGCCGCATGTGGTGATGACAGTGTATGCTACATCCAGCCAATTATCCTGGTTCCCAATTTAGGTTGTCGCAACTCTGTCTCTGAGGACGGCCAGGTTCCAGACCTTGCTCTGTTCGCGTTCGCTGTACCTCATCTAGCATCATGAAACGAACAGAAATGGGTGTAAACGTCTTTCGAAAGTTCTCCGAGTCGACAGAACGAGCAAATCTCAGACAAGTCATGTTATTGGATTGACCCTCGACCTACTGTTGACGCTCGTACAAACGGATTGACCTGCTGTGAAGGGTATTCATGGATTCCACTGTTTGTGATGAGAGGCTTTCCTTTGTGGCGAGTCGCGACAAGGGGAGCACGAGTCAATGTCTTCATACAATACGACAGCAAACCATGCACGCTCTTCGCGTCCTGTCGTCGGAAATAGCATTTGAGACAAGTGTAGTGTTATAGGACGATCCACGGCGACCAGGTAGGGACTTTGGGCATGGATAAAAGGGAACGAGTTGGATGTTTTGGATCAATCGACTTCCATAAATAACCTACACACTAATGAACGAATGTATGAGAATCGCTGGGGACGAGACAACAGGTGAGCGAACGGGCCAGGGAGAGCTACCAAGCACACACCGACTGTTCCCGGCATGTCCGCTAGCATCCACCTGACGCATCATCGTACAGTCGAGCCGCCAAATCCCGTGCTCCTCCTCATAGGTCCGAGATTTGAGGGACCTGCTCTGCTATTACTCCACGACGGCTGTGGTGAGAATGCGCCGCTCGCTCTTGGGGTTTGGTTATCACGGAAACGGTCGTTCTCCCAGTCATATCGCCTTGGCTCTGGCTCTCGGTTGCGCTGACGCGTCAAGAGGTAAGTTCCAAGACCGCCGAGGGCTGCTCCACTCCAAAACCCGAAACGGTCTTGATCGCCCCGCACCTGCGACGTCGACCCGGTCCCTGTGTTGTTATCTGGATATTTTGAGTAAGGTGGTGGTGGTGGGCGACGGTAGTCGTCGAAAAAGCTCCCGGGAAACTGG
>WNFQ01003032.1_pt1 | contig 18527 bp, 15 predicted proteins | sample 5400171 | NCBI WGS metagenome assembly WNFQ01 (sample SAMN13153356, study PRJNA577476) | soil metagenome | isolation source: 20 cm soil under Madrone tree | place: USA:California | collected 2016-06-14 | reverse complement strand
TTTCCGGACTTGGCACAGCTCTTGCTTTGCTCTCCCCCGAGGAGATCAACGACATGTTCGAGAACATTTTTGGCATTCATGAACAAGCGCTGCTGCTGCACGGGCAACGCCTCGGTGTGCTGGCCACCAACATGGCCAACGCCGATACGCCGAATTTCAAGGCGCGCGACATCGATTTCAGCGAAGTGCTCGCGGGAACCGACGATTCCGCGGGGTTGGCGATGCGCACCACGCAAGCTTCGCACATCGCCATGAACGATGCCGCGTCCTCCGGCGGCCAATTGAAATACCGCAACCCGTACCAGGCTTCGCTGGACGGCAACACGGTGGAAATGCCGGTCGAACAGGCGGCCTTCTCGGAGAACAACGTGCGCTACCAAGCGAGCCTCATGTTCATCAACAGCAGGATCGCCGAGCTGCAATTCGTCATTGCGGGCCAGTAACGCCCAAGCCTCAGGAGAGATCAGATGTCCTTGTTCAATGTGTTCAACGTCGCCGGCAGCGCCCTCAATGCCGAGACCATTCGGCTCAATACCACGGCCAGCAATCTGGCCAATGCCGAAAGCGTGAACGGCGATGAAAGCAAGGTCTATCGGGCCCGCCACCCGGTATTCCAAACCATGATGAACACGGACGAAGCCGGATTCGACGGGCAGGCCGCCGCGGTTGGCGTGCGGGTGCTCGGAGTGGTGGAAAGCAAGGCGCCGGCGACCATGCGCTATCAGCCGGACCACCCGCTCGCCAACAAGGACGGCTACGTCTTCATGTCGAACGTCAACTCGATCGAAGAGATGACCAACATGATCTCCGCCAATCGCTCCTTCGCAACCAACGTCGAGGCCATCAACACGGCGCGCGATCTACTCCTCAAGACCATCGCGATGGGCCATTGAGAAACACTTAGGAACTATTTATGACCATTCCCACGACATTTCCCAACCCGAACTACACCGGCCCTGCCGCCGCAGCCTCCTCGACGGGAGCTTCCGACAGCGGATCGGCGCCCGGCACCGCGACCCTCGGCGGCACGAACTTCCTGACGCTGATGCTGGCGCAACTCAAGAACCAGGATCCGACCAGTCCGGTCGACAGCAACCAGTTCTTGAATCAGCTGGCCTCGCTGAGCACGGTGCAGGGAATCACGCAGCTCAATACATCATTCGGCGCGCTGTCGACGTCGCTGGTGTCGAGCCAGGCGCTGCAGGCGTCCTCGCTGCTCGGCCGCCAGGCGCTGGTCGCCAGCACGACGGCCAATCTCGCGGCGAGCGGGGCCGTCTCCGGCGCCATCGATGTGCCGCAGACCACCTCGCAGGCCGTGGTCAATATCTCCGACAGCAGCGGCGCACTGGTGCGCCAGATCAATCTCGGCGCGCAATCGACCGGGTTGGCGAATTTCTCCTGGGACGGCAAGCAGCAGGACGGATCTCCAGCGCCCGCCGGCCAGTACACCCTGAGCGCGCAGTTCGCCGGCGCCACCGGCGCCACCGCGGCCAGCACCTACGTGAACGGCACAGTTCAGAGCGTCACGATGGGCGCCGGACAAACAGGACTTACCTTGAACGTCAGCGGGCTGGGCAGCGTGCCCTTCAGCGGCGTCAAACAGATTTCTAATTGAGTAACAGAGGACTAATTCCATGGCATTCAGCACAGCATTATCAGGATTGACGGCCGCCAGTTCCGACTTGGACGTCACGGCCAACAACATCGCCAATTCGAATACGATCGGCTTCAAGGACGCGCGCGCGCAGTTCGCCGACGTGTACGCCGCCGGCGCCGTGAACCTCAACAATTCGGTGATCGGGCAGGGCGTCCGGTTGTCGAGCACCAAGCAGCAATTCACGCAGGGCAACATCTCCACGTCGTCATCGAATCTCGATCTCGCGATCAGCGGCGACGGCTTCTACACGTTGAGGGACGCGAACGGCTTCGCGTATTCGCGCAACGGTCAATTCGGCGAGGACAAGACCGGCAACGTCATTTCCTCGACCGGACAGGCGCTGCAGGTGTACCCGCCGCTGGTCAACGGCGGATTCAACACCGGCACCTTGACCAACCTGAACTTGCAGACCGCGCAGAGCGCTCCTCTGGCGACCACCACCGGCAGCGTCATTTTGAACCTGCCGGCAAATACCGCGCCGCCCACCGTCGCGCCCTTCGATCCGACGAACTCGCTGAGCTACAACCAGTCGACCTCGACCACGGTGTATGACTCGCTGGGCAACGCCTATCCGGCGACCATGTATTTCTCGGCGCAGGCGGCGGCAGCGGCCGTCGTGGGACCCCCTGCGATTCCGGCGGTATTACCCAACAGCTGGTCGGTCAACATGACGGTCGGAGTCGATGCCGCCGGTGTGCCGAACTCCGCCGGCCCCGCGCAGACATTGGTGTTCGACAGCAATGGCTCGGTGGACATCACGAATTCCTCCGGGGTGGGCGGCGCATTGCCCTTCAATGGCTTCTCGCCGACGGATGGGGCGGCAACGCCGATGTCCCTGAACTTCAGCTTCGCCAAAACGACACAGTACGGCGGACAGTTCTCCGTCTCCTCGATCGTGCAGAACGGCTACGCCACCGGTCAGTTGAGCACCGTCGCCATCGATCCCACGGGCATCGTTTCCGCCGTCTATACCAACGGCCGTTCCACGCAGCTGGGTCAACTCGCGATGGCCAATTTTCCCAATCCTCAAGGCTTGAAGCAGCTCGGCGACACCAATTGGTCGGAAACCTTCACCTCCGGCACGGTGGTACAGGGCGTGGCCGGATCGGCGGGCTTCGGCAGCATCCAGTCGGGCGCGCTCGAAAGTTCGAACGTGGACCTGACCACGCAGTTGGTCAACATGATCACGGCGCAACGGGCCTTCCAGGCCAACGCACAGGTCATCACCACGGCCAATCAAGAGTCCCAGACCATCATCAATATCGGCCATTGATACCGCGAAACTAAAGACCGAGACGACCCGTAGATCACCGTAGGAATTTTCAGACATGGATAGAGGACTGTACGTAGCGATGACCGGCGCCAAGCAAATCATGCAGGCGCAGGCCGTGAACAATCACAACATCGCGAACTCCAGCACCACCGGTTATCGGGCCGACGGAGTGGCCTTCACCAGCGAGCCGATCTACGGGCCGGGATACGCCACCCGGGTGAACGCCGTGGCCGGCGATGCGGGCACGGATTTCTCGAGCGGCGTGATGATGAGCACCGGCAGCCCGCTCGATATCGCAGTCAACGGCAAGGGTTTCATCTCGGTGCGGGGCGCCGACGGCAAGGAAGCCTACACCCGCGCGGGCGATCTGCAGGTGACCGCATTGGGCGCGGTCATGACCTCCACCGGATTTCCTGTGCTGTCGGAATCCGGTCCCCTGACGGTGCCGCCCTCGACCCAGGTGACCATCGGAACCGACGGCACCGTGTCGGTGGTGCCGCTGGGTTTGAGCGCCGCGGCGCAATCGCAGGTCGACCGGATCAAGCTGGTGAATCCACCAACCAAGGATCTCGAGAAAGGACCCGACGGGCTGTTCCGCCTCCGGAGCGGCGGCAAGGCGAAGACCGATGAAACCGTGAGCATCGCTTCCGGCGAATTGGAGTCGAGCAACGTCAACGCCGCCCAATCATTGGTCAACATGATCGAACTGCAGCGGCTGTACGAGCTGCAGATCAAGAGCATCAAGTCGACCGACGACAACGAGCAAGCAGCTCAACGCATGATGGCTGCGTAATCACAAACCAAGGACATTCACGATGAACCTCGCCTTATGGGCCGCCAAAACCGGCCTCGACGCACAAAATACCCAAATGTCGGTGATCGCGAACAACCTCGCCAACACCAACACCACCGGGTTCAAGTCCGATCGCGCCGCATTTCAGGATCTGATGTACCAGAACGTGCAGCAGGTGGGCGCGCAGAGCACCCAGAACACGCAGTACTCCACCGGCCTTTCCCTGGGCACCGGGGTGCGCATTGCGGCCACCGAGAAGAATTACACCCAGGGCAGCGTGCTGCAGACCCAGGGCAACCTGGACATGTCGATCACCGGTTTGGGCTTCTTCCAGGTCACCATGCCGGACGGCACGATTTCCTATACGCGCGACGGATCCTTTTCCATGGATTCGCAGGGCAATGTCGTGACCGCCAGCGGCTATCCGATCTCCCCGGCAATCACCATTCCGGCGAACGCCCAGTCGGTGACCGTGGGACTCGACGGCACCGTGTCGGTGACCACCGCGGGCGCCACCAAGCCCTCCAGCGTGGGCCAGATTCAGCTCGCGAGCTTCATCAACGTGCAGGGCCTGCAGCCCGTGGGCAACAACCTGTTGACGGAATCCGCGGCGAGCGGCGCGCCTCAGGTGGGCACGCCGGGCACCGGCGGCCTCGGAACTCTCGCGGCGGGTTCTCTCGAAACATCGAACGTGAACACAGTAACGGAGCTGGTCAACATGATCCAATGCCAGCGTGCCTACGAAATGAACTCCAAGGCGATCAGCACCACCGATCAAATGCTGCAATACCTGACGCAGAACGTATGATGAATCTCAAACCCCGTCTCCTCTCGGTTCTACGGCTTGCCGGCGGCGCCATCGCCGGCGGCCTGTTGCTGTCCGGCTGCGGAATGTTCCCGGCCAAGGAGCACAAACCGGAGCCGGTGGTGGCGCGCGCGTTGCCGCCGCCCACGCCGCGCACCGACGGGGCGATTTATCAGGCGGGGCAGCAGATGGAGCTGTTTGCGGACCTGAAGGCGCGCCGCATCGGCGACATTCTGACCATCAAGCTGAACGAATCCACGGCCGCCAGCAAGAACGCCGTGACCAAGACCACCAAGGCGACGTCCGTTGCGAACACCGGGCCCACCATCTTCGGCAAGACCATTACCACCAAGGGCGTTCCCATCCTGAACACCTCCATGACCGGCGCCGATGCCTTCGACGGCGAAGGAGCGAGCACGCAGAGCAACAGCCTGGCCGGCAGCCTCACCGTCACCGTGACGGACGTACAGGCCAACGGCAATCTCGTGGTGCAAGGCGACAAGACCTTGAAACTCAACCAAGGCGACGAGTATGTGCACATCGCGGGCGTCATTCGCCCGGCCGACATTGCCACCGACAACACGGTCACTTCCGACAAGATCGCGGATGCGCACATCAGCTATTCCGGCAAGGGTGTCACCGACAGTGCGAACCGCATGGGCTGGCTGGCGCGGTTCTTCAACTCAGCGTACGCACCGTTCTAGGCAAGGCCACCATGATCATCCGACTCTGCGCCCTGTCGCTGCTGACCCTGCTCGCCGCCCCGTTCGCGCAGGCCGAGCGCATCAAGGACATGGCGCAGGTGCAAGGGGTGCGCACCAACCAACTCATCGGCTACGGGCTGGTGGTCGGATTGGACGGCAGCGGCGATCAAACCAGCCAGGCGCCGTTCACCGTCCAGTCCCTGAAGAACATGCTGGCGCAGCTGGGCGTCACCGTGCCGGCCAACGTCAATCCACAGCTGAAAAACGTCGCGGCCGTCTCCGTGCATGCCGTCATGCCGGCCTTCGTCAAACCGGGCCAGACCATCGACATCACGGTGAACTCCATTGCCAACGCCAAGAGTCTGCGCGGCGGCTCGCTGCTGGTGACGCCGCTGCACGGCCTGGACGGCCAGATTTATGCGATTGCGCAGGGCAACCTCATCGTCAGCGGATTCGGCGTGGAAGGCACCGACGGCTCGAAGTTGACGGTGAACGTGCCGAGCTCGGGACGGATTCCCAACGGCGCCACCGTCGAACGCGCGGTCGCGACCCAGATCACCCAGGGCGATACCATCACCTTGAATCTCAACGTGCCGGACTTCACCACGGGGACGCGGCTGGTCGACAGCGTCAACAAGGGCGTCGGCGAGGGTGCCGCCACCATCGTCGACGGAGGCTCCGTGCTGGTGCGCGCACCGCATGACGCCACACAGCGAATCGCCTTTCTGTCGATGGTGGAAAATCTGCAGGTGGACCCCGGCAGCGCCGCGGCGCGCGTGATCATCAATTCGCGCACCGGCACCGTGGTCATCAGCAGCAATGTCACGGTCAGCCCTGCCGCGGTTTCTCACGGCTCGCTGTCGGTCACGATCAAAGAAGAGAAGTTGGTCAGCCAGCCGGCGCCGTTGTCCGCGGGAGAGACCAAGGTGGTCACCAATTCGACCATCAAGGTGGACCAGGGCTCGAGCCGCATGTTCCTGTTCAAGCCCGGGGTCGAACTGGAACAGATCGTGCGCGCGGTCAACGAGGTGGGAGCGGCGCCCGGCGATCTCGTGGCCATTCTGGAAGCGTTGAGAGAGGCCGGCGCCCTGCAAGCCGAGCTGATCGTGATCTAAATCTAGGACCATGGCCGCCATATGACCAACCCGATCAAATCCGTGATGCCGCCCTCGGCGGCCATGGCGAATGCCAACACCTACAGCGACCCCAACGGCCTCGCGGCGCTCAAGAAGGATCCCAACTCGCCGGAAGCGCTGCACGCGGTGGCGCAGCAAGTCGACGCGCTGTTTCTGCAAATGATGCTGAAGAGCATGCGCGATGCCAACGCTGCGTCGGGCGAGGGGGACAGCAACGAAATGGGCATGTACCAGGATATGTTCGACAAGCAGATCGCGCTCACCATGAGTCAGCATCAAGATCTGGGTCTGGGCTCCCTGTTGACGCGGCAGATCGCCGCCAGAGCCGCGGCCGGCGGCACGGCTGCCGCGCAACCGGGCGACGCTACGGCCCCGCGCGCGGCAGCCGGCGCGCCGCGGGTGGGAGCCCCGCCTCCCGCAACCTCCGCACCGCCCACCTCCATGACACAGAGCGTCGGAGATTTCGTGGATCAGGTCATGCCGTCGATTCGCACCGCGGCGCAGGCGCTGGGTTTGAACCCATTGGCGCTGCTGGCGCAGGCCGCCTTGGAAACCGGCTGGGGAAAGCGCATGGCGCGTACGGCCGACGGGAACCCCAGTTTGAACCTGTTCGGCATCAAAGCCGACGATACCTGGGCCGGAGCGCGTGCCGCTTCGAATACCGTCGAATACGCCGGCGGGGTGGCCACGCAGCGGCAGGCTGCGTTTCGCGCCTACGGCTCGGTCGAGCAAAGCGTCAACGACTTCGCCAATTTGCTCAAGAATTCACCACGGTACCGGCACGCCGCCGCGGCGGGCGCGGATGCGCAGGCCTATGTCGACGGGATCGGCCGCTCAGGGTACGCGACGGACCCCGAATATGCCGCCAAATTGACCGAAATATTGCATAGCAACACGCTGCGCGCGGCGGTCAAGGCCATCAAGCTTTAGGAATGAGCATTGCTGCCGATACTCCCCAGATAGGGCGCAATTCCTGGTGCTGCACCGCGGAGAACTAGCTTGTCAGATGTATTTGGTATCAGCTTGTCGGCTCTACGGGCTTTTCAGTCCGCGGTTGCGGTCACCAGCAACAATATTGCGAACGCCAATACGCCGGGCTATGCCAAGGAGTCCGTCACTCTGGTCACGGCCGCGCCACAATCGAATGGGGCCATTTCCGTGGGCGCCGGCGTTCAGGTCGCCGGAATCGCCCGTTCGTTCAATCAAGCCACCGCCAATCAGTTGAACTCCTCGCAGAGCAGCCTGGGGCAACTCAATGCCCTGCAAAGCTACTCGAGCCAGATCGACAACATCGTCGGGACGACCGCCGGCGGACTGAGCACTGCGTTGCAGAGCTTCTACAGCGCGTGGTCCGACGTTGCCAACAGCCCGACCTCCACGGCAACGCGCCAGGCGCTGCTGGGAAAGGCGCAGAGCGTGGCGAATAGTTTCCAGAGCACCAACGCCCAGCTCGACAGCCTCACCCTCGACGTCAATTCGCGCATCACCAGCGACGTCCAGCAGATCAACTCGCTGGGCGATTCGATTTCCAATTTGAACAAGCAGATCGTGATCAGCACCGCACAGGGCGGCGGTCAGGCGCCCAATGACCTCATCGACCAGCGCGATCAGCTGGTGTCGAACCTGTCGAAGTTGACCGGCATCACCACCAGCCTCGACAGCAACGGCGCACTCAATGTGTTCGTCGGCAACGGACAGCCTCTGGTCCTGCAGGGCAACACCACGCAGTTGACGACGGTGGCCAACGAGTTCGACGCCACGCAGCTGGAGATCTCGACCAGCACCTCCAATGGCAACATCATCAGCGGACAGATCACGTCGGGAGATCTGGGCGGGCTGCTGGCGGCACGCAGCCAGGTGATCGACCCGGCGAGAAATGCGCTGGGCCAGATTGCTACCGCACTCACCCAGTCAGTCAATACCCAGCAAAATCTGGGTCTCGACCTGTTGGGGCAGCGCGGCGTACCCTTGTTTTCCGTGGGCGCGCCGGCGGCGACGGCTTCGGCGAAGAATACCGACAGCGTGTCCGCGACCGTCACGATCGCCAACTTGAACGGGCTCGGCACCAGCGATTATCTGCTCTCCTACAAGACGGGGTCGCCCACGCTGACCAACGCCGCCGACGGCACGGCGGTGCCCTTTACGGTGACCGGCAACACGCTGAGCGCCGCGGGTCTGTCGATCGTCCTGTCGGGCCCGCCGGCGACCGGAGATCAGTTTCTCATTCAGCCGACCGCGCAGGCCGCGGGTTCGTTCACCGCGCTGGCGGTCCAGCCGTCCCAGGTGGCCGCCGCCGGAATCTCGCTGGCAACCTCCGCCGCCGCCGGCAATACAGGCACCGCGGCGATCAGCGGCGGCACCGTGGTGACGGCAACGAACGCCAATCTGCTCACTCCGGCGACCATCCAGTTCACCAATCCGACCACTTATTCGATCAACGGCGCCGGAAGCTTCGCGTACACCGCGGGAAGCCCCATCAGCCAAAATGGCTGGCAGGTCAGCATCAGCGGCACGCCGGCCGCGGGCGACAAATTTACGGTGACCGGCAATGCCGGAGCCACCGGCGACAACAGCAATGCGCTGGCCAGCGCCAATCAGCAAACAGCGCTGGTTCTCGACAACGGCACGGTGAGCATCAACAACGCCGTCAGCGGAATGATTACCGGCATCGGCAGTCAGGCGCAACAGATCAACACCGCGCAGTCCGCCCAAAACGCGGTCAATACCCAGGCGATCGCCAATCAGCAGTCCGTCTCCGGGGTCGACCTCAACGAAGAAGCGGCCAATCTATTGCAATGGCAGCAAGCCTATGGGGCGGCCGCAAAAGCCCTGCAGATCGGCAACAGCCTGTTTCAGAGCCTGCTGACCGCCGTGCAAGGAGCCTAAGGAAATATCATGCGCGTAACGCAAACCTTGAACCAATTGCAATTCGTCGCCGCCATCGACGCCCTGCAGTCGAACCTGTCGCAGACGCAGAATCAAATCTCGACCAATCTGTCATTCACGACGCCGTCGCAGAATCCCGTGGCCGCCGGAGCGGTCAATGGCTACAACCAGGCCCTGGCGCAGAGCAAGCAGTACGACACCAACGCCAACAGCGCGCAAACGCGGCTCAGCACCGAGGACAGTACGCTGACACAGGTGCAGAACGCGCTGCAGAGCCTGCGTGATCTCGCGCTGCAGGCGAATTCCGGCACGGTGTCGACCCAGGACCGCAGCGCCATCGCGGCGCAGGCAACCCAGATCCAAGCCAGCCTGGTGTCGCTGGCGAACACGCAGGACGGGAACGGGGAGTACCTGTTCAGCGGCTTTGCGACCCAAACGCAACCGTTCACGCTGAACTCTACCGGGGCCACGTACAACGGCGACCAGGGTCAGCGTCAATTGCAGATCGCCGCGGGCCAGAGCGTGGCCGACGGCGACAACGGCGATGTGGTCTTCAATCAAATCAAGACCGGCAATGGGACCTTTGCCGCCACGCCCGCCTCCGGCAACACCGGCACCGGCGTCGTGGGCGCGGCAACGGTGGTCAACGCCGCTGCCTATGATGGCCAGCCGTACTCCATCAAGTTCTCGGCGGTGCCGCCGACCGGTTTGGTGGCCAATACCTATACGATCGTGGATTCGACGGGCGCCGCGGTGGTGCCGCCCGTCTCGGGCACCTACACCAGCGGTCAGTCCGTGGCCTACGACGGACTTCAGGTCACGATCACCGGACAGCCGGCGATCAACGATACGATCAGCGTGGCGCCGAGCACCAATCAGAGCGTGTTCACCACGGTGCAGGACATGGTGACCGCCCTGCAATCGAGTGCGACGACGCCCGCCGGAGTCGCGCAATTCAACAACGCGCTCAACGGCGCGATCAACAACATCGATCAGGCGCTCAATCAGACCTCGAATGTGCACTCGGGCATCGGCGGCCGGCTGAATGCGATCACGACGCAGCTGTCGGTGTCGAGCAGCCAGCAGATCCAGCTGCAGACCTCCATCTCCTCGCTGCAGAGCCTGGATTATGCGAGCGCGATCACCCAGCTTCAGGCCGAGAACACCACCCTGAGTGCGGCCATGCAGGCGTACACCATCACCCAGGGCCTGTCGCTGTTCAAGTACCTGTAGTGGGCGAGCTTTTGGGGTGGCTTAGGTCCGGCCCCGGTGGCGGGCATCCGGTCAGTGGTGATGACCACCGGCGCCGTGTACGTGGCCATGCTCGAGTTCTTCCGTGGTCGCCTCGCGCACCCCGACGACTTCGACATCGAAATGCAGCGTTTGGTCGGCCAGCGGGTGGTTGCCGTCCAGGGCCACCATATCGCCGATCACGCCGGTCACGGTGAACAATCGCATGCCATCGTCGGTTCTCGCCTGGAACTGCATGCCCTTCTTGATCTCGCCCGAACCCTGCAGGGCGCGCTTCGGCACGCGCTGGATGAGGGCTTCGTCCCGCACGCCGTAGCCTTCCGCGGGCGGAACGACGACCGCCAGCGTGATGCCGTTCTGCTTCCCTTCGAGCGCCTTCTCCAGTCCCGAGACGAGGTTGCCGTGACCCTGGATATAGGCCAGCGGTTCGCCCCCGGCCGAGCTGTCGAGCACGGTGCCGTTATCGTCTTTGAGGGTGTAATGAATGGTGACCACTCGGTCGGCGGTAATTTCCACGGCTAAAATCTCCAGTCGGCTCTTGGTTTGTGTGACCGCCCAAGCTTACACAACTAGGCAGCCAACTGCGCCTCGAGATCGTAGGCGCCCGACTTGGTGATCTTGACCTGCGCCCAGTCGCCGACGGCCAGCTTCCCGGCGCCGCGAATGCGCACCGTACCGTCGATTTCCGGGGCGTCGCCGGAGGAACGTGCAATGGCGACGGCGCCGTCCACGCGATCGATCAATACCCGCATGGTGCGGCCGATCTTTTCGGCCAGCCGCGCCGCGCTGATCTCGGCTGCGAGCTCCATGAATCGGGCGCGCCGTTCGCGCTTGATTTCCGCGGGCACCGGCGTCTGGCGCAGTTCGTTGGCGGCGGCGCCCTCCACGGGCGAATATTCGAAGCATCCGACCCGGTCGAGCCGCGCGACGCGCATCCACGCCAGCAGCTCCTCGAAGTCCGCGTCCGTTTCGCCGGGAAAACCGACGATGAACGTGCTGCGAATGGTGATGTCGGGCACCACGGCCCTCCAGGCGGCGATGCGCTCCAGGGTGTTCACGGCGGCCGCCGGCCGCTTCATGAGCTTCAAGATGCGTGCGCTGGCATGTTGAAAAGGAATGTCGAGATAGGGGAGCACCTTGCCTTCCGCCATCAATTCGATCACCTGATCGACGTGCGGATACGGATAGACATAGTGCAACCTAACCCAGACGCCGAGTTCGCCGAGCGCCGCGGCCAGGTCGTAGAAGCGCGCCCGCCGGTCGGCGCCACGCCAGGGTTGCGCGGCATACTTCAGATCGACCCCGTAAGCGCTGGTGTCCTGCGAAATCACCAGCAGTTCCTTCACGCCGGCGCGCACCAGCTGTTCCGCCTCGCGCAGCACCTCGGCCACCGGGCGGCTGACGAGATCGCCGCGCATCGAGGGGATGATGCAAAAGCTGCAGCGGTGGTTGCAGCCCTCGGATATCTTGAGATAGGCGCTTCGCCGATGGCGTCCAGGGACTCGTCCACCGCCGAGTCGATGAAACCGCAGGTGTTGACGATGACCAGATCCGCCTTGCCGTAGGTGGCCGCCACCTCGTAACCCTCGGCGCGCAGGCGGGTGAGAATGCGCTCGGAGTCGACCAGGGCCTTGGGGCAGCCCAGGCTCACGAAGCCTACTTTGGGGCTCTTCTTGCTGACGGATTTCAATGGAGTGGCCGACCTCGAACGGGGATGGGGCATTTTACCCTATCCCGGGGACGGCTACCCGGAGCGCGAGGTCAGGGCCTGGCGAGGAACCGCCCGCCCAGCAAGCGGACAAAGTCGATCACCCGCGCCAGCGCACCGCCGCGCGCATGCAAAGCGGCGACCTCGGCCGAGGTTGGCCAGCTCTGATAACTCCCGGCGCCGCTCTGCGGCTCCCCGCTTTCGCCCGCCGCAACACGGTCGATTGCGGCGGCCAGCAGCTCGGCGCCTTCACGAAAGCACAGCGCGGTCGCTTCGAACACGCTCGCGCCGGGCCGGGTCGCGACGATCCGCTGCGCCAGGATCCCGCCGGCATCGAGTTCCGGCGTCATGAAATGCACTGTTACGCCGAGCGGTGCGCCGTTGCGCAGCGCCTGAAACACGGGATCCACTCCCTTCGCTTCCGGCAATAGCGACGGATGAATATTCAAACAGGCGCGCTTGGGTAAAGCGAGCGCGGGCGCCCGCAGGCGTTGATTGAAGAAGGCGCTCACCAGAAGATCCGGTGTACTTTCGGCCACGAATTGCAGGCCTTGCGCATCGTTGATGTCGCGGGTGATGAGCACGCGCGGCTTGGGGTCAGCCGAGCGCGCGGGCACGGCCCCGATGGCGCTCCATGAGCAGCACCAGTCGGCGAGCGTGGTGGTGCACCACAGGAACAGCGCGTAGCCCACCCCGCTGCGGCGGATCTGACCGAGCGCGCCCTGCACGAAGCCGAAAGTGGGATCGAGCACCCGCGACGAGCGCACCACCGCGCACACGTCGAGTTGCTCGCAAGCCCGCAAGCGGCGCAGCACCAGGGCGCCGTAGAGACCGCCGCAGGTGCATAGCACCGTAAGCAAGCGTGCCGGCGGCGGGCGGCCATCCGCTGCCGCCGACGCGCTCACAGCCGCCGAATCTCCTGCGCCAGCGCCTCGACCGTGGTGCGTATCTGCGCCTCGGTATGTTCGCTGCTGATGAAGAAGCGCAGCCGGGCGCCGCGCTCCTGCACGGCCGGGTAGACGATGGGCTGCACGTTGATCTTGCGCCGGAACAGGGCCTCGGAGAGGCGCACCGCCTTCAAGGAGCTGTGGGTGATCGCCGGTATCACGGACAGGCCGATGCTCAAGCCCGTGTCCACGCCGAGCTCGCGCGCGGCCTCGAGAAATTGGCGTCCGCGCGCGCGCAAGGCCTTGGAGCGCTGCGGTTCTGCCTGAAGCACGCGCAACGCCGCCAGCGCGGCCGCAGCCGCGGGCGGCGGCATGCCGACGCTGTAGACGAAGCCCGGCGCGGCGCACTTCAGGTGTTCGACCAGGGCGCGTTCGCCCGCGACGTAGCCGCCGCAGCTCGCCAGCGTCTTGGAGAGTGTCCCCATCCAGATGTCCACATCGCTGCCACGCAGGCCGAAATGCTCCTGAATGCCAAGACCTCGGTTGCCCAGGACCCCGAACGAGTGTGCTTCGTCCACCATCAGAAACGCGTGGTGACGCCGCTTGATCTCGACGAAGCGCGGGAGATCGGGAATGTCGCCGTCCATGCTGTACAACCCTTCGACGACGATCAACACGCGCTCATATTGCAGGCGGCATTGGGTCAGCAGCTGATCGAGCGCCTCCCAATCGTTGTGGGCGAACGGAATGCGGCGCGCGCCCGACAACTGGCTCCCCATGAGCGCGCTGTTGTGGATCAGCGCATCGTGGACGATGAGATCCTTCGGGCCGAACAGGTGCCCGATGGTCGAGACGTTGGTGGCGTGGCCGCTCACGAACACGACGCAGTCATCGACGCCGTGGACCTCGGCCAGCGCGCGCTCGAGTTCGCGGTGAATCGGGCGTTCGCCGGAGACCAGGCGGCTTGCCGATGCCGACGTGCCATAGCGGTCGATGGCCGCTTTGGCCGCCCCGTTGACGTCGGGATGACCGGCTAACCCTAAGTAGTTGTAGCTCGAATAATTGGTGAAGGTCTCGCCGTCGATCACCGTGGTCGCACCGGCGAGGCCATCGTGCATGCGAAAGAAGGGATTGCGGACCCCGAGCTTTTCGGCCCCTTCGTGCAGGATGCGCAATTGCTGGTAATCCGGATGCTGATCGAACCGGCACCAGCTCTCGGGTATCGAGTCCGCGCGCAGCGCCGCGCTTTGCCCTGAGCGCAGCGGGGCCGGCGCGTCGTGTTCCTGTTGGGCTTTGCGCAGGCGTCGTTGCAGCGCGTCTTGAATCAGACGTTCCTTGAGCGGCGCCGTCAGACCATGCAGCACCTTGCGCGGGCCGCTCACCCGTGCGCCGTCCGCGTCAGGGACGGCGCATCGGCGGAGCCCGCGCTGATCGCTTCGACCATGCTGGCCGCATCGTCGGCGCTGAGCTCGTCGGCATGCTGATTGGCAACCAGGTGCACCTGGGCCGCGAGCGTGTCCGGGGCGTTCCCGGCGATCCCATCACCCGGCAGCATCAGACGCAGGATGCGTTCGACGATGCTCTCGACGGTCGGGCTGGCGTTCAAGGCCAAGGCCGACAATCGCACATCGAGCCGCGCTTCGATCGAAGCGGCGAGCTCCACCGCCATGAGCGAGTCCATACCTAAGTCCATGAGCGAGGCCGCGGGTTCGATCCGCTCGGGCGCGATGCGCAGGATGTCGGCCGCCTCGGCCCGCACCAGTGTCGTCAATTCCGCGAATTGCAGGGCGGCGGGCAGGCTGCCGAGCCATCGGCGCAATTCCTGGGCCGACTCACCGGCGTGCGCGCCGCCTTCGGCACCGCCCGCCAGGCGCGCCAGATCGGAGAATTTCGGTGCGCCGGACCCCGGCAGGCTGCGGCTCAAGGTGGTCCAGTCGAGATGGAGAAATCCCCGGTTGCCGGCGGGAGCTGCGATCAGGCGTTCGAGGGCGGTCAACAAGTCGTCGGACTTGAGCGCCTCGCCGCCCATCCGCCCGACCAGCGCGCCCAGCACCCGTTCGTTGCGCGCGAGATAACCCGCATCGGCGATCGGCCCCCAGCCGATGCAGGTGACCGGAAGTCCGAGGCTGCGCCGCTCGTCCGCAAGCGCCTCCAACCCTAAGTTTGCGGCGACGTAGGCGGCCTGACCGGGGTTGCCGAAGAGCGTCGTCGCCGATGAATAGAGCACGAAGAAATCGACAGCATGGGTGCGCGTGGCCTCGTGCAGGTTGAGCGCACCTTGCATCTTCGGCGCCAACACCCGGTGCAACTGGCCGCGATCCATATCGCGGAGCAGCGCGTCCTCAATCACCATTGCCGCGTGCACGACACCGCCGAGCGGCGGCATGGTGCGATCGATCTGGTCCAGTGTGTCGCGCAGCTTGCCCAAGTCAGCGACATCGCAGGCCGGGGCGGCGATGGTCACGCCCTGTGCGTCGAACTCCAGGAGCTGCGCCGCGGCGTCGGGGGTTCCCACCGCCCCGCGCCGGCTCAGGAGCGCCAGGTGCCGCGCGCCATGCTGCACCAGCCAGCGCGCCGTGCGCAGCCCGAAGCCCGACAAGCCGCCGCTCACCAGGTAGGTCGCGTCGGCGCGAATCGCAAGCGGCGGCGCCTCGGTCAGCGCGGGTCCCAGCGGCGCGAAATCCGGCGGGAACGTGACGACGATCTTGCCGATGTGGCGCGACGCCTGCATCTGGCGGAAGGCACTGGCAATGTCCAACGCATCATAGGTCCGATGCGGCAGCGGTTGCAGCGTACCGTCGGCGAACAGTGCCATCAGATCGACGAACACGCGGCGCGCCGTGTCGGGCCGCTGCTCCAGCAGTTGGTCCGCATCGATGCCGAAGTAGGAAATGTTATTGCGGAAGGGGCGCAAGCCGACCTGAGAGTTCTCGTAAAAATCGCGCTTGCCAAGCTCGAGCATGCGGCCAAACGGGCGCAGCAGGCGAAGATTACGCGGGATCGCATCGCCGGCCAGTGAATTCAACACCACATCGACGCCCTCGCCGGCGGTGGCTTGCAGCACCTCGTCGGCGAAGGCGAGCGAGCGCGAGTCGAAGACATGATCGGCGCCGAGCAGGCGCACAAAATCGCGCTTCTCCTCTGTGCCGGCGGTGACGAAGATCTCGGCGCCCAGGTGCTTGGCGAGCTGGATCGCGGCGATGCCGACGCCGCCGGCGCCGCCGTGAATGAGCACGCGTTCACCCTCGCGCAGCCGGGCGAGCTCGTGCAGCGCATAGTAGGCCGTGAAAAACGCGGTCGGCACCGTGGCCGCGGCGGCGAACGACCAAGCGGCGGGTTTGCGGGTCACGGCGAGCGCGCGGGTGCGTACCCGATTGCCGAACGAGGCCGGAGCGAAGGCGATCACCGCATCCGCGGGCACGATGTCGGCGACGCCCGGGCCCACGCGGGTCACGATGCCCGACACTTCCATGCCCAAGGTCGGACCGCAGAACCCATCCTCGACCGCTTCGTCGGGCAGCAGCCCCATGGCATACATGACGTCGCGAAAGTTCAAGCCCGCCGCGCGTACCTCGATCTCGATTTCGTCATCGCCGAGCGGCTCCGAATCCGGCGCGGCGCGCCACAAGAGGTTGCGAAACGGTCCGGGGACGGAGCAATCGAGTTGCACCCTCGGGCGGCGCCCGGCAGCAGCCTCCGCCGGCGCCGGCGGAGCCGGCGGCGCGGTGGGCGCAAGGCGCGGCACATAGCGTCCGGAGGCGGTGAGGAGAATCTCGTCTTCCGCGTCGGGCCGCAGCATTTCCACGGTCAATTTCGCGGCATTCGGCAGGACGGGCAATGGATCGCACAGATCGACCCAGCGGATCCGCTGGTCCGCGCACTCGTGCATCGCGACGCGTGCGATGCCCCAAAGAGCCGCATCGCGCAGTCCGTCCGGGAGCGGGCCGCCCACGCCGGCCGCGCGCGCCGACGCCGGCAACAGTGCGGTCCCCGCCTGCGCCGCGACCACCCACGTGTCGACACTCAGTGAATGACGGGTGCAGGTCTGCAACCAGGTCACGAGCATGCCGGCACGCGCCTCCTGCGCGGCGACGCGGTCAACGGAGGGCGCGGCCGCGGTCGCAAGATCGAGACCGGCCAGATGAATCCAGCCTTGCGGTTCCTCACCGATCGTCGCGAGGTCGAGGAGCAGCCGGTCCCAGTGCGCAGCATCGTGCGGATCGAGCGCGAAGCAATGCAGCGCGATGCGCCGGTAGCCGGCGGCGCTGAGGACCGTCATGATGCGCTGGCCGCGGTTCTCCATATCGTGCGTCAACGCCCTGCCCAGGTCCGCCGAGTAGCCGGCGGCATCGCGCAGCAAGAGCCAGGTTCGAGGCTCGTCCTCACGCGCAGGAGCTGCGCGCCGCGTCGCGTCGCTATGGGCGATCAGCAGGTACGGCCCGGTGGTGGCGTCCGGAATGTCACGCACTACTTCAATCGATTCAAAACCCGCGCGCATGAGCAGGTCACCCCACTCCTCCGGAGCGCAAAATCGCGAGCGCACAGCCGCGGCGCCGGCGGCCCCGGCCTGCCACCACTGCGGCTCCAAGCCGAATATCAAGTCGGCCGCCCGTGAAGCCTGTTGCTCGAGGATCACCAGCCGGCCCGCGTTTAAGAGCAGCGCACGCGCGTTGACCAGGCGGCGCAGCGGATCGGGCGCGTGGGCAATGCCCTCGCCGAGCACGACCAGGTCGAAGCCGCCGCCGAGCGCCTCGCCCGGCGTGGCGGAATCGAGATCGAGGAGATGGCAGGGCAGGGCGGCGACCGCCGGCCAGCGACCGCGCAGATCATCCAGCACCGTCTGGCTGACGGCGCCGATCACGACGTCGCAGCGATCGGCATCGAGCGCGGGCAGCACCACGAGGCCCTCGGCAGGCGGCGCTCCCACCACGCGCAGCACACGCAGCCGAGCCTCGGCGGGCTGCGACGCGGCGGCATGGCGGATCGTGTCCGCGAGGGATTCCGCCACGTCGGACGCTTCCTCCTGGGTGCAACCATCAACCCAGGCCGACTCGCTGCCCAGCCCCGTGTTCTGGTCCCGCGGGTCGAGGATTCCGGCGCGCAAGCGCTCCCCGAGATGAAGTCCCGTCGCGCCCACGCGTGCGGTGAGCGACCCATATTCGGGGTAGTCCGCAATCAGGCTGGACCAAATATCCTCATGTTCGGGCAGAGCCGCATCGGTGCGCCACAACCACTGGCCGCCGATGCGTTGCATCAGACCTTCCTCCGCCAACATCTGCAGAAGACTCTGCAGCATGGGGGCCGAGCTTGCGGCGATCCCGCCCGCCTCCACCAGCGCCTGAGGGTCGATGGGATGGTGGCCGACGAGGGCATGCACTGCACGCGCCGCGAGCGACGCACACAGCGCATCGACCAGCGGCTCGATTT
>WNFQ01005000.1_pt1 | contig 18532 bp, 13 predicted proteins | sample 5400171 | NCBI WGS metagenome assembly WNFQ01 (sample SAMN13153356, study PRJNA577476) | soil metagenome | isolation source: 20 cm soil under Madrone tree | place: USA:California | collected 2016-06-14 | reverse complement strand
ACGACATTCCGCCCGCGCACGGTCGCGCTGTCGGGAACTTGGCGGTTTGACTAACATTTGGATCGTAGACCGGGATCCCACGCAGCCAACTTGGGCTCCTCGGAGAAACCAATTGTCCCCTCGTTTGAAAAGATTGACGCGCCAGTGTATCCGAAGCGTGCTCGCGGTCAGCGTTGCGACTGTTGCTGCGTGCGGCGGTGGAGCTGGAAACGCACCCCAGGCGCCACCGGTAATCGCGTCTTTCAGCGCCTCACCCACGGACACGGTAACCGGCCATCGGGTGACGCTCGGCTGGTCGGCCGACCGAGCGACCAGCCTCAGTATTTCGGGCATCGGCACTGTCACGGGAACTCACATAGACGTCAACCCCACTGACGACACTGAGTATGTGCTCACCGCCAGCAACAGCGCGGGCTCTGCGCAGGCACGCGTTCAAGTCACCATTTATCCCTCGCCGGGGACTTGGTTCGCGCCCTACGCGATCCTCGGCGGCTCAGGGCCCGGATCGTTGGATTATTTTGAATTGTTCAATAGCGACGCGCCGTGGACCATCGCGGCCTCGCACATCCAAGTATTCAAGATCTATGAGGGGGTGCTGACTTACCCGGACGCAGAACTCAGACGCTTATTCGCCGACTTGAGGCGCCGCCATATTGCGCTGGCGATGGAATTCGGCGAGCTGCTCGCCGGCGACTGCGGCGACGGCATCGAGGGCTTTCGCGGCGATCGCGGACTGCAGTCGGCGCAGCGCATTCGCGATCTGGGAGGCGTATTGCAGTATGTCGCGTTCGACGAGCCTTACGATTTCGGTGCGCTCTACGACGGTCCGAACGCGTGTCACTACTCAGCGGATGAGGTGGCGCAAAATGTGCTGCAGAGCGTCACCACCCTACGATCCATATTCCCCGATCTCATTGTCGGCGACATCGAAGTAGTGCCTGTCATCGAAGGGGTGGCTGACTGGCTGGATCGCTATGAGCAATGGCTTGACGCCTGGACCCGGGCGGCAGGCGCACCGCTCACGTTCCTGCATTTTGACGTGCCCATTGATGGCGATTGGCGTGCTGGAGTCGAGGCGCTGCGCCGAGCCGTGAAGAGCCGAAATATATCGTTCGGCCTCATCTACGTCGGCGAGGGCAATTCGGACAGCGAGTGGGTCGCACGGGCGGAACAGTTCGCCAGCGACTACGAGAACCGCGGCAGCACCTTACCCGACCAGAGGATTTTTCAATCGTGGGTCCTGTATCCCACACACGTACTGCCCGAGACGGACCCGAGGACGTTCACGTACGCCATAGACCGTTATTTCCGCACGCGCACCCGCATGCAACTGCAACTCGCAGGTCCGCAGGTGCAGGGCACACTCGAGATCGCCGGCACTCAGGCACCGGTAGCTGGCGCCCCGGTCGACATCACCGCCACACCGCTCCTCGGAACGGGACAACTGACCACCTATGTGAGCAGCGGAGCGATTCCCGCCGGAACGAAGTCGGTGACCTTCGGCGCGCGCATCAATACCGAGTGTGTGGGGTCAGGTTCTGCGGATGTCACGCTCTCGGATTTTGTTCTGGACGCCGGAGTTGCCGGCACCCTCACTGCAGACTTCACCAACCAGTTGAACGACTGGGGCACTTGGGGCAACGCTTCCACGATCGAGGTCCGGAATGGACTGCTACATGTGGTTGTGGGATCGAGTGAGTCCTTCGGACTCAACCACGTGGCACAGCCGCTGACCGCGGACGGTGCACCATTTCAGCTCAGGATTCGCGCGGCACTGGCTTCCGGCACGACGGGCACCGGTTGCCTGAACGCGGGCTTCCAAGACGTGACCCGGGAAATTTCCCGGCAGTCTCTGGTTCTTGGGCCGCTTCCCATCCCGGAGGGCAGAGCCGAGACCGCGATCGACGGATCCTATACTCAAAGCATGAGCGTCACGCCGTCCGTCGATTTCGAGCTGTGGGCGGACTACTCGGGGTCGGAGACGTTGTGGCCCAGCGCTGCATTTCAGCGGATTGCTCGAACGCCACCGCTGACCATCGAAACCAACGCATTGCCGCCCGCTTCCGTGGGCATCTTCTACTCAGTCAACTTGGCGGCCACCGGTGGTAAGGGCCCGTATCTCTGGGTCGGCGCAGGACTACCTCCCGGGCTCGCGCTGCAGAGCACCGGTACGCTCGCCGGCATGCCTACCGCCGCCGGGACCTACGCCGTAGATGCCTCCGTCGTCGACGATGCAACGCCCAGTGGGGTCGCCGAGCGGCCGCTGGCGTTGACTGTAAACTGACGGGAACTCGGTTTCACCGCGGTTGGCGTTCGCAACGCTGCCTGTTGCGGCGCAGAAGTCCGATCATATCGCCCTAGATGGCTGGTCACGGCGTACCCGGCACACCTGGCGCGGCACTCTATAGTCTTAAGATCCGCAGGCGATTTCGCGGAGTGCTGGAAGGCGATGTCCGACCCAAAAAAAGGGTTCGTCGAGAAGCTGTTTGCAGAGCACCACGGTGCCCTGCAGAGGTACATCTATCGGCGCATCAGGACCAAATCCGACGCCCCGGATCTGGCCCAGGAGGTCTATGTGCGAATGCTGCGGATCGGCGACAGCAACGCAATTCGCAATCCGCAGCTTTACCTGTACACGGTGGCCAGCAACCTCGTGAAAGAGCACGCCGTCGCGGATCGACGGCAGGCGAGTCGCCTGGACCTCGACGAGACGAGTGTGCAGCAGCGCCTTGGTGAGCTGCCGGCTCTCGACAGCCAACTGGACGCCGCCCAGGTGGCGGAGCGGCTGCGCTCGGTGGTCGAGCGGCTGCCGGTCAAATGGCGTACCGCGGTTATTCTGCAGTATCGGTACGGACTGACCTACCAGGAAATTGCCGATCGATTGGGGGTTTCGTCCAACATGGTCAAGAAGTATCTGGCGCAGGCGCTCGGTCGCTGCCGGCACGACATGACTCGATGGGAATGAAGAAACCATGAATCGTAGTGAGCAAAAGATTCGTGCAGCGATTGCCGAGCAGGCCGGGGAGTGGTTTATAGCCAATCAGGCCGGCGCGCTCAGCGATGACGATGGCGCCGCGTTCCTCAGCTGGCTACAGGCCTCACCGATTCATGTGAAGGAATACCTCGGCGTCGCGCACATTGCGCGCAACCTCGGCACAGCGGTGGGCCCTCCGCAGGTGCCATTGGAGAGCTTCCTGGCAGATCTGGATATCGGTGACCGCGATGTGGTATCGCTCGAGTCGCCGGTACCACGTCGGGCGCGCGCCGCATCGCCCCGCCGGAACTCGTGGGCGTGGCCAGTCGCCGGCCCGCTCGCTGCGGCGCTGCTCCTGTTGATCGTGGGGGTTCTCTGGCTGGTGGATGGCGGCCTGCTGCTTCGCGCTAAGACCTACCAGACGGTGCGCGGCGAGCAAAGTGTGCAGCGGCTTGAGGACGGGTCGGTGCTGCACCTCGACACGGACTCCGCGGTAACTGTGCGTTACACGCGCCATGAGCGCGTCGTCGAGGTCAACCAGGGACAGGTACTGTTCCAGGTAGCGCATGACAGTAGCCGGCGGTTTCGCGTGGTGGCAGGCGCTGCCGGGGCGATTGCCGTCGGTACCGAGTTCAATGTCTATCGGAAGATCGATGCCACGATCGTCACCGTCGCGGAGGGCCAAGTCGCCGTGTTCGCGGGTGAACCATCATGGCTCGGGGATGAACATGGTGGCGCCCCGGCTGATGTGCAGCGCGTCAATGCGGGCTATGAAGTGCGCGTTGACGGGAGGGGTGTGTCCGCCCAACCTAGAGCCGTCGATCTGTCGCAGTCGCTTGCGTGGCTGCAGCATAAGATCGTCTTTGATCACCGGCCGCTGGGTGAAGTGGCGGCGGAGTTCAACCGCTATGGGCACATTCCGGTGGAGATCGAGGACGCGACGCTGCGCACGCTTCCGGTCAGCGGTATGTTCGACGCGGGTGATACCGATTCCTTCGTCGCGTTCCTGGCAAGACTGCCTGGGGTGATGGTGGAAAGAACGCCCGCGCGCATTCGGATCATGAAGATGAAACCCTCGATCTAAGGACGGGTAAGTCGCCTTGCGTGCCAGAGTCACGATGACCGTACTGCGCAATGCTCTCCTGTTGTGCCTCGTGTGGAGTCTCCTGACGGCACCTGACAGTCGCGCGGATACCGCGCTCACCCTGTCCGCCGATATCGGACCGCGACCGGTGGCCGAGGCGCTCGCGGCGTTCTCACGCCAGACCGGGCTGCAACTGATCTACGTGTCGACGATCGCTGAGACTCAGCAATCGAAGGGCGCACGCGCAGGTCTCACGGCGGCCGAAGCGCTCACGCAGTTGCTCGACGGTACCGGGCTGCAATTTGAGTTTCTGAATGCCCGGACGGTCAGAATCTATCCCGCCCCGCCCGTCGTGCCAACGGCGTTGGCTTCCTTGCCGGCCCGGCAGCCCTATGCCGAGCGCCGGACTGGCTCCTCTGCCCTCGGACTCGAAGAGATCGTGGTCACCGCGACGCGCCGTGAAGAGCTGGCCAATCGGGTCCCGATCAGTATGGCTGTTTGGACACAGGAGGCGATGGAGGCATCGGGCGTCAAGGGCATGGATCAGATCGCTGCGCTGACGCCGGGGGTGGAGTTCGATTTCGATTCGGTCGCCGTCCCTGGTCTCTTTACGAACCTCGTCATTCGAGGCGTGACCGGCTCGCACGGAAGCACAACCGGCGTTTTTATCGACGATTCCCCGGTGCCCCCCGCCCGGGGCGATACCTTTGGACGCTCGTTTCCTTGGACTTTTGATCTCAACCGCGTCGAAGTGCTGCGAGGGCCCCAGGGAGCGTTGTTGGGACAGGGCACGCTCGGTGGAGCGGTGCGGTTCATCATGAATCAGCCGAGCCTGACGAGCTTCAGTGGTCTCGCTCGCGCGGAATATTCGACCACGGCGCGCGGCGATACAAGTTACGAAGCCGGTGCGGCCGCCGGCGGGCCCGTGATCAGCGATGTCCTCGGCTTTCGCGCCAGCGCCTGGTATCGGGCGGACGCCGGTTTTGTGGACCGCGTCGATCAGTTCACCGGTGCCACGATCGATCACGACGCCAACGGACAATTGAGCAAGACCGTCCGAGCCTCATTGACGTGGGCGCCGACAGGCTCGGTGCGCATCACACCTTCACTGCAATATGATTCTTTCAGTCTGCACGATTCCCCGGTCTTTAGCATGACGCTATCAAACCCTAAGGCCGGTGAACTTAAGAACGGCCTTTTTACACGACAACCTTTCGAGGATGCGTTCTCCCTCGCCTCAATCAGGCTGAATGAGGGTTTTGTAACTGCAGACCTCAGCGCCATCACCTCCTATTTCCACCGCACAATAACCAGCGCGATGGATTGGGGTTCCGTCTATCCAGCCAGCTCCGTCGATGCCGCGACGCTCGCGGTTGATCTATGGCAGACGAATTTTTCGCAGGAAGTACGACTGACATCGGCCAATTCGGACGCAGCACTCACTTGGATCGCCGGGGGCTTCTACTCCAGCGCACGTAAGCGCGAGGCGAGCCGTGTCGTCCCGGCTGTGGGTGCAGTGGAAAACGCGAATGCGACCGTGATCGATCAGACCCAGTTCGAAGGTTTTGGGCAAATCGGACTCCGGCTCACGAAGCGGCTTACCGCGAGCGCCGGATTGCGTGTTGGACGCTGGAAAAATGAATCCGTCACCGAAGCTCCGCCGATCTTCCGCGCCGAAGCTGCCGAAACCTGGGTTGCGCCAAGATACGGCCTTGCCTACCAATCCGACGAGCACAACCTTTTCTACTTGACGATCGCGAAGGGCTACCGCGGCGCAGCGGTCTCCCCGGCGTTGCCCTGTGGGGGTCCAGACGTGCTCCCCTCGGACTCGGTCTGGAGCTACGAAATCGGCACAAAAGACGATCTGTGGGGCGGACGAGTGCACATCGAGCCCAGCGTATTCCGTATCCAGTGGAACAATGATCAGCCGGATGCTCTTCTGCTGAGCAGTTGCAGTGCTGTAAGCGTCCCACGAAGTACCGCGGCAAGCAACGGGTTCGACTTGGCGGTGCAGGCACTCGTGACAGAGCGTGTCAAGGTGGGCCTCGCCGTTGCCTACACCGACGCGCACTACACGCAGACACTCAACGTGGGAGGGGCGGTGATTGTTGACAAGGGCGACGCGGCTGGATGGCCGCCCCTCGTACCTTCGCCATGGAATGTGACGGCGTCGATCGAATACAAAGTTGAGCTGGCGAGCGGCGTGAGCGCGAGCCTTCGGGCCGAAGACATTTTCCACAGCCACAATCCGGGCCCATTCACCACGGACCATCCCAAATCACCACTTTACGGCCCGGGGACCCGACCCGATCCATCGACGAACATGCTCAATTTCCGGGCTAGTGGTCGTTGGCCGAGCTTTGACCTGGATCTGTTTGTCAACAATTCGCTCGACGCGCAGCCCGTTCTGGGATTTACCGCTGCTGGCCCCACATTCGTCGCCACTACTTTCCGATCCCGTACAGTTGGGCTATCGGTTACTCGACGGTTCTGACGGTACGACCGAGAGTGCGTGCGCCACTTGGGGTCACCTCAAGAAAGGGATTTTTTAGCACGCTAATCGCCGGCAAACCTCTGGCCGATCACGCAACGCCGGTGCCGCGTTCAGTCCCCGGGCTCGGTGCGCGGCCTCAGTGGTGGAGGTGCGTGCGAGCGTGGGCGCGCGGCGTAGGGGCAAGGTCAGGAGAGCTGCCGCGCCCGCCGCGCCGCCGAGCAGCATGAAACCGAGTGAGTAGCGGCCGGTATGGGAGAGTAACCATTTCCTGGGGGTGAGCACCGCACAACGGCGTCAGGTCGATCTTCAGATGTAATTGCAAACGACGACAATTGCCGCGGAACGAGCAGACGCTGCTGTCTCGTTGTTGCCCCATCATTTTTCGCTGCACCGCACACCCCCAGGAAATGGTTAGCGGGGCAGCTCCATTTGGCCGCCGCCCGCTCGATTAGGTACGTCCTTGACAGGCCGGTTCCTAGCTATTAACCTACTAACTACTAGGTAGGTAACGGGTGTTGCATTGTTTGACAATCGAATGACTGGCGAACGTCTGCTGGATCTGTGGTTGGTGATCTTCGTCGTTGCCGGCATCGGGCTCGGCATCATGACCGGGTTCTTCAAGGCCCGCCGTATCCAGCCGGGTCGTTTCAGGTGGACGGTTCTTCGCAATGAGGCGATCTTCGCTGGCATCAATCTCGGAGTGACCGCTTTCACTCTAGGATCGATCAAGACGTTCTTGGCGTCGCACGGTTTCATAACCTTCAATAGCAATCCCGCCGCCTGGTGGGTTATCGCTCTTGAATACGCGTTTTACTTCGTTCTCTTCGACACCTGGTTCTATTGGTTGCATCGAGGGATGCACAAGGAGCCTATCTATACCTGGGTTCACAAGATACATCATAAGTCCACTTCGCCGAACCCTCTGACCACTTTTTCGGTCAGTCCACTGGAGTCGCTGGTAAACGGCGGCTTTCTTCCGCTGTTCGCCACGATCTTCACCGTGCACGATGCGACGATGGCGCTCATCGTGCCGACCAATGTCGTCATGGGCCTCTACGTCCATGCTGGCCACGAATTTCTACCGCGCTGGTGGAACAAGAACTGGGCGACAAAGTGGTTCATCACCACTACATTTCACGATCAGCACCACAAGTATTTTAATTTCAACTTTGGCGGCTACACGCAGGTCTGGGACTATATCTGCGGGACTGTGCGGAAAAAATACGAAAGCGACTTCGAAAGCCGGAAGGCCAGTCGACTGAAGGTGGCAAAGGCTGCGACGTCAACGGCTAGCGACACCGCTAATGCGACGGCAGGATAGCAGACGGTATCGACCCCTCGCAGATGCGAACCTTCAGTGCTCCGGGGGATCGAGGGCAGTTCCGAGAGTACAACGGAGGGACGTGATGACGAGCGCAGCCGAGTCTCGTGTGGATCGGGTGAAAATGCATAAGAACGACCGTCGCGCTGCCATCTTCGACGAGGCGATCCGGATAATGGGGGAGCGGGGGTATCGCGGCTTCAGCCTGAACGATCTGGCGAAGCGCTGCGGCTTGACGACGGCCGGACTGCTGCACCATTTTGCGAGTAAGGAAGGCTTGCTCATCGCGCTGCTGGAAGAGCGTGACCGGCGTGACCAGGAGGTCATCGCAGCGCGATTGGGACTGCGCCGCGGTACCTCCCTGTCGCGCGAGCAGGTCCTGAAAGTCCTGCATGTAATCGTCGACAACAATGCGACGCAGCCACATCTGGTCAGGCTTTACGCCCTTCTTCGTACCGAGGCCTTAGGCCAGAGCCATCCGGCCCAGGAATACTTCGTGAACCGGGAAGATGCGATATTGGCTCTGATCGGCAAGATTGTCGCTCCGCACGTATCCGACGCCTCGGCGACCGCCCTTCAGATTCAAGCGATGATGTTCGGTTTGGAAGTGCAGTGGCTCCGTGCGGATTGCGGGTTCGATCTCGTTTCAGCGTGGGACAAGGCTGCGGAGAAGTTGATCCCGTGACCCTCACTCTTGATCGGCGCACCCGCCGGGACGGCGACACTCGCGTCATCGTCCCGGACGCTTTCTTCGCTCGGGAGTTTGCCGGGCTCGCGACTCGACATGGCAGGATCGCAGCGCAGGCGTCTTGGCGCTGGGTGCGCCACCATTGACAATCGAGGTCGACGGGCAGGCCTGGACAATCAAGCGTGACGGCGAAACTTTGGTCGCTCGTGCTGGCCGGGCTGTGGGCGCCCTGATCGCCTCCCTGTCGGCGCATCAATTCTCCGATTGGGTGCAGAATCAGATGACGTTCAACGGCTTCCTCGTCGCGCGGGCGCTGTCGATTCGATTTGGACGGCGCTTCTTGAGGGTGGGCGGTCGTCGGGGCTGAGCCGACCTTCATCGATCGATACGGCGCGCCGCTCGATCTGAATCGGATCTTCACTCCGGCCGACGATCCCGAGAACATCCGCCACTTTCTGGCCGGGGCTGGCTACCTCCACCTGCGCGGCTGGCTCGACCCCGCCGACATGGCAGCCATCTCGGCGGAAATGGACGAGGCGCTGCCGTTAGCGGTGGAAGGCGACGGCAAGTCGTGGTGGGCAGAATTGGACGATGGCTCGCGCCGCTGCGTTCGCCTCCAGGACTTCGCGGGCCGCTCGCCAACCACGACGCGCATCCTCGCTAGCGCACGATGGGCCGACATGATCTCGCTGATCGCCGGCGACGACGAACTGATGCAGGGGCGGTACGTCGAAGCGCTGACTAAACCTGTCGGCGTGATCGCCGGGCCTTCCGACGTCTCGTTCCACCGCGACTGCCATCTAGGCCGGCATGCCTATCTATGCGCCCGCCGCACGATCGGAATTGCGATCACCCCGACCAGCGAGGAAAACGGCTCGCTGAGGGTAATCGCCGGTTCCCATCGCCTAGCGATGCCGGTGGAGATCGCCAAGACGAAACCCTATCTGCCGGTCGTTGCGGTGGCCACGATGCCCGGCGATCTGACAGTTCACCTATCCTGTACGCTGCATGATTCCACCCCGCCTCGGAAAAGCGAGCGCCGCGTGATGTATATCGAGACTTCAATGGCTCCGTTGCCCGGCGCGATTTTCGCAGGGCCGACTGCCGAAGAAACACTGCGAGAGCAGGTGAACGCCATCCACCGGGATGTTTCACCGACGGGCAGATCGTCCAGAGCGACCTGACCCAGCCCGACCTCCGGGGTCATCGACCCCGATAACACTTGAATGCCGATGACGGCATCGCCCGGTCCTAGAATCTTCATTTCGGGCGCGGCATTCGCAGCGAAGGCCCGAAAGATCCCGATATCGCTGCGAAGGCCGGGCCGTCGTCATATTGTTTCGGCCCGCCGCCTTGACTGGAGAAGTTGGGCTCGTTGAAGAGTTCCGCGGCGAAGATCTCGCCACTGATCGAGCGCGTATAGTTAATCAACGGTCCCGCCTGAGCAGGCGTTTCACGCTCCGGATGAATCGCGCACTGCGGGGTTGATAGCGAAGGAAGTGACGAGATTGGCGTCGACCGCCTTCGCAAAGTCAACGACCCCGCGCGATTGGGCGCGGGTCAGAACGCCGCGGAAGCCGTCCGGCGGGTTCGCCATTTGCGGCGCATCGTCATCTTGGAAGTAGACCGAATTCGCCCAAGTGCCGCTTACACGGACATAGGCGAGGCCTAGTGCGGCGGCCAAGCACTGCTCCGTGAGACGGAGCGATTCAGGGAGTCAGCTCAAACCCTTGACAATGAATCCTTGTTGAGCGATTCTGCGAATACTCAGACAAATATAATCGACAGTGTTGATTAAAAATCGAGTAAGGCAATTTGAAGCACCGATGTATTTGCGCCAAGACGAGCAGTATGGAATCTCGCATGCTTAACATGAATGAGAAAGAACCGTGCTGAGAAGATGCCCAAAACGGGCCTGACCGTGATGCTGGCGCTCGCCGTGGGCGTTGCTCGCGCGGGCGAGCCGTCTTCTATGGCCACCCAGTCTCAATCGCCGGCACTGCGGCCGGTGCCCGCCGACGTGTCCGCGGATCCGCTCTTCTCGCAACCCTACATCGATAAGGACGAGGTACGCGATGCATCGGTGCGACACCGATACGTGCACGGCGGATTCAAGGATACCGGTCTGCGCTTCTCATTCTACTTCCCCGATAAGGGGGCGTATCAGGGACACTTCTTCCAATACCTGACACCGGTTCCAGACAGCGAGACCCTGTCGCAAGGACAGCAAGGCGAAAGCGACAAGGTCGGCTTCGCCGTTAGTCACGGCGCGTATTTTGTGGAGACCAATGGCGGCGGCGGCAGTGCGACTGCTGGCCCGGCGTTCGCGGCCGACCCGTCCATCGGCGGCTTCCGCGCGAATGCAGCCGCTGCGCAGTTCGCGCGCGTGGTGGCCATGCAAATGTACGGGTCGAAGAAACCGTATGGCTACATCTTCGGTGGTAGCGGAGGAGCTTACCGAACCGTGGGCGGCATGGAGAACACGACGGACGTGTGGCAAGGTGCCGTGCCGTTCGTCATGGGCACACCGATGGCAGCTCCCTATAGCTTCACGGCCGCACTCTATGCGCTTCGCGTTCTCGGCGACAAGCTGCCGGGCATCATCGATGCGCTGGATGCCGGCGGCAGCGGCCACATGTACGCAGGTCTTGATGATGAGCAGCGCGCAGCGCTCAAAGAATTAACCCTGCTCGGTTATCCGCTGCCGGCCTGGAAGGCGCAGACGAAGATCGGCTTGGGCGCCTTCCCGGTGCTCTACCCGGGGATGCTGGCGGCCGATCCCACCTATTTCACCGACTTCTGGGCCCAGGCGGGGTATGAAGGGTCACAGCCGCCGCCCTCGCTGGTCGCGGCGAGGATCCAGCACAAGACCCACATCATAAAGCTCATCATGGCAGCCGATGCAGAGGCCCTGGGTGTGAAGTTCATTCCGGGTATGGGTCAGGCGCATGGATTGGCCGAGAACGGGTGGCAGGCGCGCTTCGGGCCGGACGGTGGTCAGCTACCCGTGGCAATTCAGCTCGAAAGCATGCCAGCGAAGAAATTCTTGGGAACGGACGTATTCGTCGATGCAGGCGCGGATTCCGGCAAGCGGCTTCCCGTCCAGCGCTTTCAGGACAATATCTTGGTGTTTGCCTCTGGCAGCGGGGACCTCATCGGCAAGCTCAAGGTCGGCGATCAAGTGATGATCGACAACTCCAACTACCTTGCCGTGCAGACCTATCACCGCCACCAAGTACCGACGCCCGACTACTATCCGTGGAATCAATATCGCGGAACGGATGGCAAGCCGATTTATCCGCAGCGGGCTATCTTGCTCGGGCCGCAGTTCGCGCGCGGCGCGGCGGGTAGCATCCCGACCGGAAAATTTCATGGAAAGATGATTCTCCTCGAGAATCTTTACGATGGCGCGGCATGGCCCTGGGGTGGCGACTGGTACCTGACCAAGGTCAAGGAAAATCTTGGCGGCGAGTTCGATGCGAATTTTCGGCTCTGGTACACCGACCATGCCAATCATGGCGATTTCACCAACCAGATGGATCCGGACGATACAATCAGTTATTTGGGCGTACTGCAGCAGGCGCTGCTCGACTTGAGCGACTGGGTGGAAAGAGGCGCGCCCCCATCCGCGTCCACGCGCTACAAAATTGTGGACAGTCAGGTGATCGTGCCGCCGGAGGCGGCCCCGCGCCGCGGGATCCAACCGGTAGTCGCTGTGCGTGCGAACGGCGCCGAGCGGGCGCAGATCAAGGCGGGCGAATCGGTCAACCTCACTGCGGCAGTTGAAGCGCCTCCGGGCACGGGAAAGATCGTGGCAATCGAATGGGACTTCGAGAGCAACGGAAAATTCGAACCCGCCACCGGCATGACGCGTGCGTCAGGCTCGCGGGCGACCGTTAAAGCAACCCATCGGTACGCGACGCCCGGCACTTATTTCGTCACGGTACGGGGAGTCGCCCAGCGGCAGGGCAACACCGACACGGCTTATACCCGCATTCAAAATCTTGGTCGCGCGCGCATAGTGGTTCAATAATGACGCGATCTACGCAAGGGGAGAGGGCAATGGACGACAAGAAATCAGGTGGACGCAGGTTCTCAAATAACGCCGCGTTGGTTTTGGCATTGCCTCTTTGGGCAATGGCGCAGTCCAGCCTCAGCGCGGACACGGCCGCTGCCGACGACGCATCAAACAAACAGGACGCACTCAACGAAATCATCGTTACCGGCACGTGGATTCGCGGTGTAGCACCGGTGGGCACCAATGTGATCGACCTGTCGGCACAAGACATCGAGGCGACCGGCGCCACCACCACCGCGCAGCTTCTGCAGGAAATTCCGCAGCTCGGTTCGTTCAATACGCTGCAGTTTCCCGCAGCCGCCGGCAACACCACCACCGTCAACCGCCCGAACCTGCGCGAGTTGCCGGGCAACACCACCGCCGGCGGTTCCACCACGCTGGTTTTGATGGACGGCCACCGTATGGTCGGTATGGGGGTGACCTCGACGACGCCGGATCCCAACGTCATCCCGCCTGGGGCTATCGCGCGCGTCGACATCGTTCCCGACGGAGGATCCGCGACCTATGGCTCCGACGCCGTGGCAGGCGTCATCAACTTCGTGACGCGGCGCACCTTCGACGGCGTCATGGTCGACGGCCAGTACGGTATCGGCAATCAATATCACCAGTGGGACACAAACCTCACCGCGGGCACTACCTGGGACAGCGGCGGCGCTTACTTTTCATACAACCATGCCTTTCACGATGCCATTCTTGGCGACGACCGCGGCTACGTGAAGACGTTTCCGGACGCGAACGGCAACCTTGCCCTCACGTGCAACCCCGGCAATGTCCAGGTGGGCACTGCAATTTACGGATTGCCATTTACCGGCGCGACCGCAGTGGCCAAACCAAACCAGTGCAACAACGCCCTAGGCAACAGCATCTATCCGAGCGAGCGCCGCGATTCGGTCTATGGGCGATTCGCCCAGGATATCGGTCAAGCGATCAAGGTCGACGTCTCCGCTTATTTTACCGACAGCGCCGTCGGCGTCCAAAACGGACCCTACCAGGCGCTGTCACCGCTGACCGTGACGCCCGCGAGTCCGTTCTTTGCGGGGCACCAGATAGGCACCGAGACCTCGCAGAACATCTATTTTCAGGTCAATGGACCCGGGGTTGGGGCGCAACAGATCAAACTGAACACATTCGGCATCACGCCGACGGTGTCCGCCGAGCTGGGCGGGAGCTGGCAGATACGCTTGCTCACCAATTTCGGGGAGAGTACCACCACCAACCAGGCTCAAACGGCGAACACGGGTGCGTTGGGCAATGCCGTCAATGCCGGTTTGTTCAACCCGTATGATCCGGGTTCGAGCTCGCCCGTGGGTCTCGCTGCGATCAATAATTTTCAAACCTACGGTCACGCGTTCCAGCGCTTGGAAGATGTACGCCTGATTGCCGACGGCGACGTCGTCCAACTTCCCGGCGGTGCGGTGAAGCTTGCCGTGGGCAGCGAATACTACGATGAAGTCTTCTCTTCCCAGACGGGCACCCAGGTGCCCGGCACGCAAGATACCGGATATGCCGGGCTTTCAATCGGCGGGACACTGATCGTTCCGCCGGATGCGCCACTCAACCATGTGGATCTCTCGCACCATGTGAAATCTGCATTCGGCGAAGTGGACATCCCCATCTTTGGGCCGAACAATGCACTGCCGGGCCTGCAACAGTTGACGCTCTCCGCCGAAGGCCGCTGGGACGAATACAGCGATTTTGGCCGCACGCTCAACCCCAAGTTCGGCTTCACGTGGAAGCCGCTGCAGTCCCTCACCGTGCACGGCTCCTGGGGGACATCGTTCAATGCCCCGAGCCTTGCGGATTCACAAAAGGCCGACATCACGACCCTCTTCATTTTGCCGGAATTTGCCTTTGGTCCGACCGGCAATCTGCTAGCCGCCAATGGCGGCAAGTATCCGAATCCGGTCAATGGCGCCAATTCGCTGCTGCCATTTCCCGTCGTGTACGTCACGCGCGGCAATGCGCCGAATATCCAACCACAAGACGCCCGAACCTCATCGCTCGGATTCGATTTTACACTGCCCATGCTGCCGGATCTAACCGTGGGCGCGACCTGGTGGCGCATCGATGTCTCGGGCGTCATTGGGCTGCCGCCTGCACAAAATTCGCAGTTGGTCTATGGCGATTACCCCTCGGTGGTCACGGTCAATCCGAGCATCGCGCTGCTGAATCAGCTCGCAGCCGCCGCCAATGCCATTCCGATTCTTCAGCCCTGCCACAATGCGCCCATCAATTGCACCGTGTATGCCTACGTGAACGTCGATAAGCAGAATCTCGGCGACTATTACGCAGATGGCGTTGATTTCAAAGCGCGCTATCTACATCCGACGGGCTTCGGTTCATTGAGCTTGGCCATCAATGGGAGTTACGCCCTGGAGGCAAAGTCGAGGTCGTCCTATCTGGTGCCCTTCATCGATCAACTGCCCGACAACGAGTCGCGCCTCCGATTGCAGGTCATCGGCGGCGTGCAGATTCATGATCTACTCGCGCAGATGACCTGGGATCACACCGGCGGCTACCAATTAAGTCCCGCCGTCGGCTATTTGCCCCAAACGAGCGTCAGCGCCTTTGACGTGGTCAACTTGTTCTTCAAGTACAACTTCAAGCTCGATGACTGGATGAAGAACACCTCATTGACGCTGAACATCGATAATATCGCCAATGCATCGCCGCCGGAGTTCCGTCAACGCCAGGATACGATCCTGTTCAGCCAAGGCTTCACCAACGGAGCGACAGTGGGACGTCTGTTCCAGTTCGGGGTCAGCAAGAAGTTTTGATTGGGTGCGCGACGATAGCGGCGCGCGGCGATCTAGTGCCGCCTCTGAAGGGTGGACTGAACGCCGGCGCGTCCGGGTTCGCGTGGATTGCGCTGGCGGGCCGCCCCGACGCGTCTCGGCGCGGAACCAAACGCAAAGCGATTGAATATGGGCGTCATGCCATTGAGGTTGTAATGGCCGCCCGCGCCATGTGGTGAAATACCTGCTTCTCTCCGCCTATTTTTTTGTACCGAACTCAAGTGTTTTGGTCAACTGCTGCGCGACGCAGTCCGCCTTACTCTTCGCCGCGGTTTGCCCGCCTGCGGATCGACGGGATCGGGCAATGCCAATCTAAAATCGCGCAGCATCCGCGTGCATAGGAGAATGTCCTCACACTTGTAGGAGGAAAGGCGCTGGAGCACCAGCTTCGAAAGCTCCTCCTTGACGCGGCGTTGCACCGTGTCACCCAAAGAAGTCAGCTTCAATTCAGCGCGCCGGCCGTCTTTTGCGCTCTGCCGGTAGGAAATGAGCCCCGCGTTGGTGAGACGGGTCAGCTCGGCCGAGATGAGACTGCGGCCGATTTGAAACACCTGGGCCAGATCCAACGGAAACAAGACCCATTCGGCGGCGATCAAAACGGTTATCCATGCGCCGCGAGGGCCCAGGGAGAACTCTGCCGTGATGCCCTTGACGGCAAGTCCCATGGGTCGCGAAGCCAACGACAGCCCCTCGCAAAGAAGTCCGATCTCCTCCCAGGATAGCTTCAGTTGTGCGGCGCGTTTTTTCATGGGCGCGATACTTGTCGGCCCCGCGACGTCACGCCATCAGTTCCGTAATGGTGCGATTTGTCTCCATTGATTGCATGCCCCATCGTTCCACCTGCAATCCCATCGCCTGCTGCAGGGTCAACCCTACCCGTGACGCCGGGTCGGCACGCCCGGCCAGGTGGAAGCCCGTACGAATGCGACCGCCGGCGTTGCCGGCAATCATCATCGGAATGCCTTCGACCGCATGGGCTTTCGCAATGGAACAATCGGAGTGCGCAAAAATCAGGCAATTGTCGAGCAACGTGCCATCGCCTTCCGGAATACTCGCCATGGCATCGAGGAAGTCGCGCCATGCAAGCATGCTTTGTCGCGCGAACCAGCCGACCTGCTCCTGATAGCCCAGTGTGGGGTTGACCGGCTCCTCGTGCGTGAGCGTGTGGTGCGTCGTACTGGAACCTGCACGGCGCAGGTTTGAGGTCGTGTCTGAAAACAGCACGTTGATAACCTTCGTCTGATTGCATTGCAACGCCTTTGCAAGCAGCCCCGCCATCAGCTTGTGCGTGACCATCACGTTGCTAACCTCCGAGTCCATCGTGGTCTCCGGCGGAACATCGGGCTTGATGAAGTTCTCCACCCGCGCCGGCGGTTGAAGCTGAAGCGCCAGTTGATCCTCGAGATGCCGAATGGACGTGAAGTACTCCTCCAACCGGCGCCGATCCGCGGCTCCGACATTGCGCATAACCCGCTGGCGATCTTCCGCGACCGCGGACAAGACGCTTTGCCGCACCATCGTGTGCGGGTCAGGGGTAAAAGTCGCGGCGTTGGGGTCTTGAAAACCCTCGCCGAAGATCCGTTGATACAGCGCCACGGGCGAAACTTCGCTCGGATTGGGAGAGCCCGCTGCACGGAACGAATAAGATCTGTCGATTCCCGAGGTGCTCACCTCAATGGAGCTGAAGCGAGAGCCCGCGCCGATGGCGTCGCCGATGAGCACGTCGAGGGTCGCTGCGCGAACGTCCTCGTTGGGAACGGGAATGCCCGTCCTTAAGCCCAGACAACCCGTGATGTGCGGCTTGTTGGCAACCCCGTCCAATTTGACGTCGTACCCGCTCAATTCTTATGACAAATGCGAATTTATGGGACCTCGTTGGGTTCATTATGGCCGCTCCCAGCGTAAAGTGATATTATCATATCGCTTTACCGTGCTATGGAGGCTTTCATGAGTACCACCGTCACCTTGAGCAGCAAGTACCAAATCGTCATTCCGCAGGCGGCCCGTGAGGCGCTGTCCTTGTCGGCCGGAGATGAGCTTCTGGTGCTGTGTAAGTCTGACCGCGTCGTGATCATTCCGAAGCCGAAGAAATTCGCGAAACGCACCCGCGGCTTGCACCGGGAGGTGTGGCAAGGAGCGGAGGCGTACCTAAAATCGGAGCGCGAGGATTGGTAGCCGGCCCCATCGCTCAGCGCCACCGGCGCATTCTGATCGACACCTCCGTCTGGATCTACCATTTTGAGCAGAATTCGACTTTCGGTGAGGCCGCAGGTTACGTCATCGAGCAACTCGAAGCCGGCAAGTTCCGGGGCATCGCCTCGGAGCTAACGCTCCTCGAATTGATCGTGAAACCATTGCAGCTGGGCCGCCAGGACGCGGCCGATGACTACGAAACGCTCCTGAGCTATTTTCCAAACCTCGAATTAGAACCGATCTCGCGTGCCGTCCTGCTCGATGCGGCGGCCTTGCGGGCGCGCTACCGCCTCCGCACCCCCGATGCGATTCAGCTCGCCACCGGATTGAATTCGGGTGCGACCTTGGCGATTACCAATGATGAAGCCTGGCAACGCATTGCCGGCATCGAGACGCTCCTGCTCACCGATCTGCTCAGCAAGATTTGAGACGTCTGCCCCATCCAAAGATTGACGGTTTTTATCAGGTCGCCGCGATCAGCAGCCGCGGCAATTCCGCCAACGTATGGATCTCAAAATCGGGCGACCCCGGCAGATGCTCTCGGCGTTGACTATAGCGGTTGCACCACACCACACCACCCACGCCACGCTCGGCGGTTCGCAGCTTAGAGTCTTCCAGTGTGGAACACCTCAATCGGCCTCGCCGTACATGCGCTGCTAAAAGTGTACTTTTGATGACGCAGCGCGGCAAATCGGCCGCATTCGAAACACCTTCTATTTCAATGGCTTATGAGTCGCATTCCGCAAACGGTATCTGTGACAAATTTGGTATTTGTGACAAATTTGGCGGTCGGATTCCGCGATCACGCGGCCCGTGATCGCCCGGTCGATTCCACCGCGGAACGTGGTCGAATCTTCTGATTCACCGCCTTGCCGATCTTCGTCGTGGCGACCTCCAGATCGTAT
>WNFQ01002396.1_pt1 | contig 18547 bp, 13 predicted proteins | sample 5400171 | NCBI WGS metagenome assembly WNFQ01 (sample SAMN13153356, study PRJNA577476) | soil metagenome | isolation source: 20 cm soil under Madrone tree | place: USA:California | collected 2016-06-14 | reverse complement strand
CGATGCGGTTCGCCAGCAAGCGAGCATCCGGGTCATCGCCTTTAGATGATGTCGAGCCAGCCGCCACCATTCCCACTGCCTTCTCCGAAACGAAGTGGCTTGCCGGAAGAGCAGGGATGTCCGAAGAGTCAAGAAACCTGCTGAACGGATGAACTCCGCTATTTGCGAGCCGCTCAATTCTATTCCCCAAAGTCGCCCCCGGATACGCAGCCCTCGCCGCTGCAAACGCCAGTCCGGACTGCAGTGACTGTGTCTGCACGCGATTCTGTCCCTCCACAGCAGCTGACCACGTTAGCGGTATTCGGGTCACATTCGAATCCAGCCTGGCCAGCCCATACGTGATTCTGGTGTTTTCACTCCCAAACATCAAACTCGGAGCAAGAACCAAGCACGCACCACCGGAGCTTTCTTTTGTTTGCGCAGTTCCCGAACCTGTGCCGGTTAGTTCCGGATCACCTTTGGCATAGCTCTGCTGGGCGATTACAACGGGGACTGCACTTGAGAACAATGCCGCTTTGAGTTGCTCAGTACCCGCATCGTATTCCGGACAAACATCGGGCGAAAACCATTTGTCAATTACGATGACTGCCGGTCGCGCTGCTTGAACCTTTCTCAAAACGCCCGCCAAAAAGGCGCGCTGTCGGCAGAGATTGCCGAATATCTCGTCCGGCTCTCTCCCGGGTCGGAACGTTACCAGGGATACGATACGTGCACGCGGCACGCGATACCCCTGCATCATGAACGCTACGGAATACAAATTCACCGATCGCAAAGCCCAAGTTGGCGTTGAACCTTCACGTTTACAGGAATCCACGCTTTGATTCTCGATTAGCCCTAAAACTGGAAACAGCAAACAAAGGAGATAGGCCACCGGCCTCACCGCAGATAATGGGTTCGACTTAAACCATGTCGTCGCGTCCCGTACGAGTAAGGCAATAATACTGCGGACGCGATCGAGAACCGTCGGCAGGCTCTGCGGCCGCCGTTCGGCTTGGTCCGGCTTCTCCCACGCGGCCGTTTCGGTCGTCAACCACTTGGTTAGGTTCGCATAGGCCGCGCCCATAGACAGTTTTTCGCTGGTGCCAGCCATAACGGCAATCTTTTCGCCGAACGAAAAGGAAACGTCGTGAGGAATTTGGGTGACGTCAAAATACTGTTCGAGATCGCATTCATCGAGCTCGTAGATTTCTTTGAGGAGTTCCTGAAAAATGGTTTGGTAGCCCTCAATTCGGTCGCTACCATCGAAACCTCCGTAGCGCCACAACCGACGCAGCGACGAACTGCTTGCATCGATCCGCGAGGCCAAGGGATAGACCGAAAGCGGCGCCTGATGCACTTCGCCAGACCGGTAAACCTTGACGTGGCGAACAACATCAGTGAGACCATCTATGTTTTGCCGGTTGGGAACAAACACCGCGATTAACGTGTCGGGCATCTCCTGCGTACAAATACCACTGGTGTCGGTCAGACCGGTGCGGGAGTCGATGAGGACAAAGTCGTATCGCTCCACTAGGAAATCTCGGAACATGCGAAAAAATAATGGGTCCAGTTCGTGGAACCCCCGCCAATCAAAATGTTGAAGGCGACTGGCATACTCGGCATCAAATCTTCCCGCCTTGACAAGCCCTATCGTCGGATCCTCACTGTGGAGAACGTACTTGTCAAAACCCGCGAAGAACGCCTCCCTGATTCGCTGAAGCGCACCCTCCCGTTGCGCTTCGGAAGTCCCTTCCGGGAGGCCTCTTTCCCGTACTAAGTTCCGGTAATCGGTGAAAGCCTCCACTAAACCGGGATAGTTGTTGAGTTCCCGCGCGTATTCCTTCGAATCCGGGGATCTGCTCAGATGTTTCGCAAAACTACCCCACAGGTATCGGTGCAGACCAGGTGCCTCCAGATCCCAGTCAATAAGCAATACGCGGTTCGAGCCTCGGGGGCCGGACGCCAGCAGGTAGCCGACGTTTGCTATCGCCATGGACCTCCCCGTACCACCCTTGAAAGAGTAGAACGTTAGGATCCGACCTGGAGTGTTCGTTTCCATGCCCGTCGATCAGTTAGGCGGGAGTTGCGACCACTGTCCTGGGAAGCCCGAGGGCGGTTGTGGCTTGAGTTCGACCTCACCAGTGAAGCTGAAACTTTCGCAGTCCACTCCTGGTGACGCAGTTTTTTGCTGAAAGACGTGCAGACGATCTCGAAGTTCCTTGATCTTTTTGAGCACTTTGCTTGTGCGGAATTGCTGTTTGGGAGCAACAATCCCGCGGAAGTCGATGGCGGATAGCCCGCTGATCTCCTTGGGAAGCACTGCACGTCCTCTGTCGCCTGATTTGGCCTGAACGACCAAAGGGATGATCAAGGATTCATCCGATGTTCCCTTGAATCCCCGGGTCTGTTCCAGTTCCCGCATCGCACGAAATTCCTTTACGCAATATTCCCGACTGAAATATTCTTCGTTATAGATAAGAAGCATGCACCGGCTGTGACACAGAGCCTTCGGAATCACCTGATCCCAAACATAGCCTGGCTGAAGACACTCTTTGTCTCGAAAGGCCATTTCCATCCCGGACTTTTCTTGAAAATAGTCCAGCGCTTGCTTCAACGATGCGGCAAAATCATCGACCAGATGCCGCTGGTTTTCTTTGGCCATCTGAGGGTAGCTGATGAAGAATTCGAACTTGTAACAGCAGCTACTGGAACCGTTGGGAGGCACCGACACCTCACAGTAACCCAATGTCCATTAGACTAGCGCAGTAGTCAAGAATCCGGATTCCTCCTTCTCTGGCAAGTCAAAACGCCAAGCTGAGGCCACTCAAGCCCCACCTACAGTTCACCCGATACCAGCGGAGGGTCCGTTGCTTATATCGGAGTACTATACTACCTTTCAACAATGGTAGCTTGATATGACTGCAAGATAGCCCGCGCCCAGTTCCCATTGTTGAGAAAGTTCGCGGGCACAATACGATGGCGATACAATGAATGACGGGTTCAGGCAACGTTGTTTCGTAGTTATGTCGTTCAATCCCCGCCTTCGCAAACTTTACAAACAAGGCATCAAGAAAACCTTCGAAAGTCTTGGAATGTTGTGCAATAGGGTTGACGACATTCCGTTTGCGGGAAGTATCCTCGACACGATACTGGAATCCATTCGAAACTGCTATTTTCTTGTCGCCGACATTTCCGAGGCTCGCCCCAATTGCTACTACGAGATCGGCGTTGCACACGCGATGGGACGAACCGTAATACTTACCAAACGCCGTACAAGTGAGACGCATTTTGAACTCAGAGGCTTCAAGGTCGTCGAATACTCTTCAATTAGGGAACTCAGAAACCGCCTCCGAGAATGCATTATCGGCAGCGTCTTAACGCTGAAGGCGGACGCTCCATACGCCGATCCAAATCGAGGACACTTCGGATTGAAAGCGTTCTCGAATCAGAAATTACTCACGGCATCGATCATTCCCACCGATTCCAAAAGGTGGTTTAAGGTACGCGCCGCGGTATTTTCGGTAGATCCCGCGAAACCGCTCAAGGGAAAAGTGCACTTTGTTCTGTACCCAGGCTACAAACCAAGGAAAAGAAAGATCGAAGCCGAGCACGGAGTGGCAAGCATCGAAGTCGACGCCTATGGAGCTTACACGATTGGCGCCGTCGTACAAACGGATCGTACTACCCTGGAGCTGGACCTTAAGACCATTCCCCAATCTCGAGGATTGACCCTGCCGCTAGCGACGTGCGGCTCATGCGGTCCTCCCTCAACATCAAATTCAACCCGATCCTGCAGGTTCAAGTATCCTTGCGCTCACTAAGATGAACTGGAATAAAACGCAATTCGATGGCGCACAACCGATCACACTGCAAGCATCGCGCAACTGCAGCAATATACTTCGGTATTGCAGCGAGGGCCGACAAATCGAGCCACGATATAGCTTCTATATGTAGCACTGCTCGATTTCCGTGCGGAAGTGAGCTCGTCATTCCTCGTTAGCCTTGACAGCCCTTCCGCCACGGCGATAATTCAAAGCTTGGGGTCATGTGCACCGTGACAGGGTTGCGCACTGGTACCGTGGGTCGCGAGCTGACCCCGTCGCCGCAAAGCACCCTCCCGAGACGTGGCAGCGAACATGCCGTTGTTTCCGAGGACGCCCCAAACACGTTTTGTCGTCTTCGGTTGTTAAGTACAGACAAAATCTTATGCTCATCGTGATAGAAGGATGCTTGGGTGCTGGCAAAACGACCGTTGCCAAGGGTCTTGCCGCTTGCCGAAACAGCAAGCTCTTACTGGAGAACTTCGAGGTAAATCCCTTCCTTCGGGCTTTTTACGAAAACCCTGTTGAGAATGCTACCGAGGCAGAATTTGCGTTTCTCTTGGTGCATTTTCATCAGCTCAAGAGCCAAGCTGACACTGCGTTAACGTCAGAAGTCATTGCCGACTTCCATCTTGGTAAGGATCTTCTCTACGCAGACTTGAATCTCAAGGACATGCGCGCAAGGCGACTTTTCGGTGAGCTGTATGAACTCTGTCTAGAGAAAACTCCTCTTCCAGCACTCCTGATATTCCTATCAGCAAGAACAGAGCTCTTGATGGAACGAATACGAGCGAGAAAGCGCGACTTTGAATTGGAAATCGACCCTCGATACTTCGCTGCTGTGAATACTGCTTACGAAGAATTCTTTGAGCGATACCCTGCAAAGAAGCTACGAGTTCCAATGGATGACTGCGACTTCACCGGGGACGAGAGCCTCTACAAGAGACTTGCCTCTCAGGTAGACCGAGAATTGAAAAACGCGTGACCCGACCAAGCCCAAAACGCCCGAGGGGCACACGAACCATTAACTCCGGAAAAACGGTATCGAACGACTATTTTCGCCTCAGAGACTTTGAATACGTTCAGCCCCTCTATGATCTTGCATTCCTTCTCGAAGTGGACGCACTTGCAAAGGGCACGGCGGTGCCAGAGTACCGGACTTTTTCGCTCTGGCGGGCGGGGTACAGCCTCGACGGATACGGAACGACCGTTGACCGCTGGCTTGACGGAACAGCCCGAGATGACGATTTAGATTACATCCCTTCGTCGCGAATCCGGCAGTACCTGACCAAGATCCGAACCAGTGGCACGGTTCCCGAACTTCGCTCCTACCGGAGCGAACGCTTCGATCGTTGTTTGCGTTTGCGTTCTGTGCGCGGCTTGGGTCCTAGCACGATAGCGCTCACAGTCTCATCTCGTTCTCTCGCCGAGTGGCCCGGCAAAGCCGCACTAAACTTAACTCTCAACCGCGACCGGATAACAGAATTGTATAACGGCAGTAATATCGGGCCCTGGCAGACGGCACACATCGTCCCCCCTTTGCTGCGTTTTCTGCACACGACGCAAGAATGCTATGGCAAAGCGCTTGGCTGGGACGTGACCGGAATTGCAGACCCCTTTGAGCCAGTCACGGCCTCGTTGATTGTCGTCGCAAGCGCCTCATGGGAGTCGATAGCAAGCGCGATCACGAAAGCACTGAAACGGGAGAAACACTTTCGTCGTTGGCCTCAGCACAACGGTGACTGCATCCGGATCAGACACCAGATGGGCTGGAGTTTTCTCGTTCAATCCAATTTTGGGAGTAGTACACCTCGCAGCATTTCTGAGTTGGCACAGTCTCTCGATCCCCTCGCGTCGAGTTCTCCTAGCGATCTTGTATCGGACCTGCACCTGCACACGGCTTGGTCAGATGGAAGCGCTTCCGTCAACACGATGGCAACTGCCGTCGCTGCCAGCGGGCTAAAACACTTCGCAGTGACCGATCACAGCAGAACCAGCAAGCTTCAGGGAGGTCTAACGCCACCCTTATGGCTGCGACAAGCAAACGCTCTCACTCTGGCAACTCCTGTCTGCCGAGTTCTGCATGGCATCGAAGTGGATATCCTAAGTGATGGCGCACTCGATCTTCCCCACTCTCTCCTGGCCGCTGCTGATCTCGTGGTCGCCTCCGTACACTCAAATTGGACGGATGACGTACGGACAAACACGGACCGAGTCTTGAAAGCTATTGAGTCTGGCTGCATCGATATCCTCGCCCATCCTACATCCGCTGTTATCGGAAAGCCTGGAGTCCCGGACTATCTTCGAGCGCCGGCAGACGTGCATTGGGACGAGGTATTCAACAAGTGTGCTCAATGGCGCGTCGCTCTCGAGCTGAATTGTTTCCCGTCGCGCTTGGACCTTCCACTGAATTTGCTTAGAAATGCCATCGAGGCGGGATGTGCGATTTCGATTGGTTCAGATGCACATGCTCGTTCTCACCTTGTCAATCTACGCTTCGGCGACGCAGCTCTGCGAAGGCTCAAAGCTGGTGTTGTACTAAACCGGCTTTCTTACGACGAACTCAAGACGTGGGTTCGCGAAAGCAGAGTGAAGAGAAGAAATCTGACAAAGAGCGCGCCACTCCTCATACAGACTGAGCTTCCATTCGCGGCCGAACTCCATTTCCGACCACCAATGCTGAGGGCTCACATACAGCCACCTCAGAACATTCCTTCCGGATCCCGGGTAGTGGGAATTGACTTGACCGCTGGAGACAAAGCAACCGGAATCGCGCTTCTCGACGGTTTCTGCGTACAGACAACTTCGTTGTTTTCCGACGACGAAATCCTCGCCTACGTTCGAAAGCACAAACCAAGAATCGTCAGCATTGATTCCCCGCTCGGTTTACCGGGGGGAGGAGACTCTGTTGATCCAAAAGCGGGAATTGTCCGTGTTGCCGAGTACGATTTGGCTAGCGTAGGAATTCCTGCGTACCCCGCCTTAATAGACTCCATGCGGAACCTGACACTACGAGGTATCCGCCTCCGTACAGCAATCGAACAGTTTTCGCACCCTCCACGCGTCATTGAGTCTTATCCCGGAGCAGCTCAGGATATCCTGTGCATCCCTCGAAAACAAAAGAGCCTCGACTTGTTACGAGAGGGGATGCGTAGCTTAGGACTGAAAGGTGCCGGACTAGAAACTCGTTCACACGATGAAATGGATGCGATTACGTCAGCGCTCGTCGGTCGATATTTCGAAGCAGGCTTGTTTGAGCCAATGGGGGTTCCGAGCGAAGCACAGCTCATCGTTCCAAAAGTCCGGCCACTCATATTCGAGAGTAATCCAGTGATCTGTTTGGCGGGCAAGACCGGTGCGGGAAAGTCGGTCATTGCACGCTATCTCAGCGTTTTCTACGGATTCGAGTGGGTACGTACGCGCAACGTCATTCGTGAACTTCTGATTGAGGACATAGACGCACTACCTGGGAGAAGACTCTTCCAACGGCTAGTCGATCCCAGTAACATTTCAGAGACCGATCTACGAGAATTCGGCGCAGTCGTTCTGGACGTTCATAAGCAGATCCCACTCCGCAAGAAACTAACCAAGACCATCAAGCAATGCAATGCGCCCATTGTTGTCGATTCGATTCGGGACACCGTCGATGTTGATTCTAACGCCTTCGGTAAGCGGCCAATCGTAACTTGGTTTGTGGACTGCAGTGACTCGATTATTCAGCACCGCCTGCTTACAAGAATGAAGCTTGGCAACAAGAGGATCAAAACCGAAAGTCCAGTAGATCACACCGCTCTGTCCATCCGGCACAACGCCGACAACATTATTCCAAACAACGAGTCACTTGAAGAATTGAGATGGCGTGTCGATGACACCCTGTTCTCAGCGACGACTCTTTCAGAAGGCTAGGCCCGGAGCGCGGGCTAGTGCTGCTCCTTCGATTCCTTCCGATCGCAGAAATATCTAATAACATGAGTAGGCTGTAGGTCCTTGTCTTCAAGCTGTTTCAGAGTAAAGGCTGCTTGGTCAAGATCAGCTATACGCTTCCATGTCACACCGATTTTCTGCAGAGGATCAAGGTCGCTAGTTTTCAGAATAACGTAACGACTGTCTTCATCGAGCTTTTGTTCAAACTTTGCGGGGCCAAGTTTCTTGATCTCATCGCCAATGGCGTTCTCGTCGCCAAGCGTTTTGAGAAAAGCCCTAAACTCCCCGAAAGTATACAATTCTAGTTTGTCGAGTAATTCCGGCTTTTTGAGATATCGTTTGATCAGCTTTCCTGCTTCGGTCGTTTGAGCCGTTTCGGACTCCAAGAGATATGCCCTATGGAGGCGATCCAGCTTCTCACTTAACTTCGGTGGTCCCATGCACAGCAAGAGATCAAAACGCCCCGCACGCTTTATGGCGGGGTCAAATCGCTCTTGAAAATTGGTCGCCATGAAGAACACTACTCTTGCTTCGTCGTGGAGTCGAGTGAGCTTCGGTAGCATCGTCGTAGTTAAAAACTGGCTGGCGATATCGAGATGAACGTCCGTGTCGCGAGCTTGTACCAAAGCATCCATCTCATCGAAGAACACGACCACGCCTGACAAATCCATTAGATCGTCAAAAATCTCATCTGCCTGAAGGTAAACATTCGCCAGGGTCCCTTTTACAAAATCGGACGGATTTATCTCCACCAACGGCCAATTCAGGTCGGCAGCAACCGCCTTGGTCATCTCCGTCTTTGAGGTGCCCGGTGGGCCAAAAAGCAATGCGGAAAGCGGCTTCTTTATAGGCCTGCGCCGCAGCGTTGCTTCGTTTTCAGATCGATAGTGTTTAATGATCTGCGCCTTTAGCAGCGACGACAGAGTCTGCGGCTTGTTCTTCAACAATATTTCAATGTCTAAGAGCTGATCGATGGCAGGCGACACAGTTGTGTCTTTCCCGGTGGGGACCCCAATCGGTCGCTTTGCCGGAACGTGGGCATTGTATTTCGTGAGAATCTCCTGTTGTATGCGCTGTGAAATTGTCGTGGTAAGTTCCCACAAAAACATGTGTACGACAGCCGTAGCCCATGATTCCGGCTGTTCTTTCTTTAAGGTGCTGAGATCCCCACCAGAGTTCCAGCCAGTGTATTCAATCGACTTGTCGGAGTACTTTTGCCGATTGCTCTCACACCAGGTAACAGCTTTCTCCAACCCATCTATGAATAGTGGATTGTTTAGGACCTGGTTGTCATTGCCGCCAAATTCGTGCAGCACCGCCTCCAGCAATTCGAACGTGAAACAGAAATTGGAACCGGCATCCTCGTAGTGAAACATGGGGAAGTATTTGTGAAAGATGCCACTCGGTGTCTGCTTTAAAATCAACTCCGCAATTGAACATTCAAGCTCAACCACGGATGGGAGAATTGCAACGTGGTGTTTTGTTGTCCCCAAATATGATTCTTCACTAATAGCTCTAAGTCGGGCGCACAAGCACGCAGACATACCCATCGCAACGGGATCCATCATCGCATCGTGTTCTGCCACGACTAGTGATCGTTGATGGTTGAATTCTTTCGTTGCCCAACCGCATAGCTTAGTCCACCGGTCGACGGGAAGAGTGATTCTTGCCCGTGCGACTCCGTCGACAAACCAATACAGCACAGCTGCCGATGGAGGATAGTCGTTAATAGAGAAGTTGTCCGCTTCTCCTGCCATCAACGCGGCTATATCTCCGAGCGGCAAAGATCGTGGTTTAGCAAATTCACTAGAGAACTGATCAATCAAAAGCTTATGATTTACATCGGCAAGGATGTAGCCCGTGGGCTTTTTAGCGAGGCGCTTCTTAGTGCTCTTAGATGCCTTTGTGAACCGTGAGCTCTCGTAGATCCATCCGCTTTGCACGATCCTCCTCAAGTCCAATGCTAGTGTGGCCCTAAGCTCATTCTCAGTGCGCTTTTTGGGGCCCACATAGGCCGGTGACGTCTTCTTTTGGAGATCGTTGCGTGTCTTATCTGACAGGGATAACCACAAATAATCAGATGCTGCATCGGTGTGTTTCGTAAGTCTTGTGGCCAGGCTAAAGACATTCTTAATGCCTAAGTGCAGTTCCCATGTTTTGGTCCACTCATTTTTTGCGGAGTCACCCAAAGCAGGTTGTCTGCCGAAAAGCTTCTCTTCTTCTAAAAATCCGAATGTGCGAAGGACAAGAGTTGTTGTGAACGCATTGTTGGCCGTTAATCCTGAACTCATCCACGGCGCATCGACAACGCTTCGGAAAATGGCACTGGCTTCTTTTACTGTTGCTTTCCCATAGAACTCGCGGAAATTATTCGTTAGAGCCAACGCCATCAGACACGAGCATGTCGTAGTGACGTTAACGTCATCCTCAATCGAGGGTGAATCAGGCTTCCTCCTGAATGTCCCGTCATCCTTCGCGAAGGGGCGCAAGTCCATTAGAGCACTCCTCAACAGCGCCCTAGCCCGCTTCCGGAGATTCCTCAATCTGGTTAGAAACACTTCAGACATGAGAGAGTTCGATTTGGTGCGGCCTTCCTGCAATGAAAATGGAATCAAATGTCCCGAAGCCCGTACCAATAAAGTCAACGGGAACTCCAGTTGCACTTTCGAGGTCGTCCAAAAACTTACGTGCTTTGGGGGTGAGCTCGTCCAGGTTGGACACTCCTGTGTTCGCATAGTCAAGGCGATCTAACCCCATTAACGCTAGGCTGGTCGGACGGTTGTAACGACAGGCAAGCTTCACTGCCTCGATGTTGAAGCGCGCAACCCTGCGCAAGCGTCTGGTGACCGACGTGTATTCGGGGAAAATGCCCGGGGCGCTTGAGATCCTTGCGATCTCGTCCCATGAGATTTCCTCGGCAATTGGTCCACTCGGCCCACCCACTCTGATTGGAAAGGTTCGGAGCACCATAACGATATTGTTGATAAGGCGCGGCGAAACACCCACTTCCATCGCGAAGCCAGCCGCCGTTGTATCTCGTGAAGTGACGAACGGATAGTCTGGCCCGTGCAGAAGTGACAAGGCAAATCCTTGGGTGCCTTCGACAATAACGTCGCCACCATCATCGAGAGCATGGTGGAGCAGCGGTGCAACGGTTTCGATGCGGCAGCGGTCCTTCAGTGCATTGGAACTTTTGGCGAGAGACACATCGGCCCTTCGGGACATTCGCCGAACCGATGCTGCTCCCGTACCAGAGCATGTGCTAGCAATGTGCTGCAATTCACGACGCTCAGCTTCACGATCCTGCTCGGTCACAATTACAGCACGCGGATCGACTATGACTCGCTCTCGTTGAATGTTCAGCATGTCCAGTTCGTGAAGAAGCACCGCCTCATCAATCGCGCAACCAGCGGCAAGACAAAACGTGGCTTTGTCCGGCTCTGCGGAAGAAGGGATCTGGCGCAGAATGACATCCTTGCCATCAATGGTAACTGTATGTCCGGAATTTGGTCCGCCGCAACGAACGAGCCACGGAGAGCTTAATCGACTAGCCAAGAGCGCGACGACTTTGCCTTTTCCTTCGGATCCGTATTGACCACCGACGACAATGGTTGCTGGCACAAACGTCCTCCATATTCTCCGGTTGGTGTCTCAGTCATCAAACTAGCTTCAATAATTCTTCCAAATGATCGCCTCGTTTCCAGACTATAACTCACTAGTGTGGGGCAAAAAAACAGTTTCTACGACGTACCTGGGACACACCCCAAGCTGCAATCAGCCGATGAATTTTCATTCACTTTAGGCCCGAGTTGAATGCACCGCAATCGAATCTTAGATCTCGTTGGGCCATTCCCGCAGAAACACTCTTCTCCAGGGGTCGTGGGGTGCTTGCCCACGGCTTTCGGCGTTGAACCATTCGATCTTCGACCGCTAGAATGCCGCTGAAATCGCCAGGCCCGGTGCGACTCACCCGCCCGTCCATCCCGTCTGCGAGCTCCTAGGCCCAAGTGGTCGGCTCAAACCGCTGGTCGCACTCTGCCCTACCGATTTAGTCCGGGTATCCTCAACTCGCCTTCGGTCGTTGGAGCTCTGATTGGATCCTTCATTCCATTTCCGCGCTCCTTTCCTTGGGCACGGCTTCGGGATAATTCCTGCGCCCGGCAGCTTCGCGTCTTCTGCTTTCCCGGTTCCTCCCAGCGATCCTTTGGGTCCCTCCCAGAATGCAGCCACTCGCCTTGGGAGCAGCATCCACTCCGCCCTCGGGTGCCCCAAGGAAATGGGGCAGAAATGGAGAAACAAATCATGTATCTCAATCACGTCCAACTCATCGGCTTCCTCGGAAAAGATCCCGAGAAGCGCGAAGTCCGCGGTAACGGAACGACCTTTACCGTTCTATCCGTCGCCACGCAACAATCCTGGAAGGCCGCGAACGACGAGTGGCAGTCGAAAACCGAGTGGCACCGCGTCGTGGCATTCAACCGCCTCGGCGAGTCCATCGCCGACACGCTCCACAAGGGCGATCACGTCCTCGTGGACGGCCTGCTCGTCAGTTCGAAGTACGAGCGCGAGAACGGCAAGCCCAAGAAGGACAAGGCCGCGAAGGTCACCGTCTTCTGGAGCGTTCGCGCCAACTCCGTGCGCAGGCTCAGCCGCGCTGAAGCTGAAGTGCCGACGACGGCACCCAACGCTGAGCCCGACTCCGGCGACGGACCGTTCTAACAACGGAGCAAGAAGGCCCTCCGGCTTACGCCGGAGGGCCTTTTTTCTTTGTCTGGCATTCCTGCCAACTGAAAGGATTTTTGCCGCGCCGCCGGTGGTTTGCGGAGGATACGCCTCCTCCACGGGCGAGAATGCCCGCGGAGATCACCGCGCCGGTTTCGCCCCCGCAGCCGAGCTTCAGAGGATTACTGCAGCACGGCGGCCTAGAGCCTGTCCCCGCTCTTCCGCGTGCACCTAGTCTGCGACTTCGAGCAGGGGAGGCCGGCTATGTCCCCGGGGTCATGCGCTTGCTTGTTGTGCGATGTTGAATCGCATCTGCTCGCGGAATTGAACGCTGACATCAGCGGAACACACCCCTTTGTTCTGGCGGCGTCCCATCGATTGCAACAGTTTTCATCTCTTCCTGCACTTCTCGCTCATTTGCGATCGGTGCAAGCTGACCCGCGCTCCGATGAGCTTTACCAAGCCTTGTTCGCGGCACGCCAGAGCCACCCTCAGATCGTGGAGAGCTTCATGGTGCTTGCTTTCCTGCCCATGCTGCATCACACCGCTCGTCGCGTTGCGAAATATCAACCCGCTCTCTCCATCGACGATATCGCACAGCAAATCATCAGCATATTTCTAGAGTTCCTGCGGTCCGAGCGGCTTCAAGCACGAACATCCTACTTTGCCTTCGCGATTTCGCGGGGTGTCAAGCGTCAGGTGTTTGAGTGGGCAATTCGCGAGGGCGAGCAGCATGGACTGGCGAACCCTCAAAGCCCATTGCTCAACATGCTGATCGTAGAGGAGCCGTTCGAGCGACACGCGCTTCTGCGCCACTTCCTGCACCGCTGTCTAGCAAAAGGCCTGCTTACAGACCAAGAACTGGACCTTCTGATTCAGTTCAAGCTCGATGGAAACTCCGCGGAAGAAAATGCGGAGAACAATGGAACATCCTCGAATGCTATGCGGCAAAAACTCAAGCGTCTGCTCGCAAAACTTCGCCGGCTCGCGCGGTAGTTTGTCCCGATGCGCGGACAACCTGTCACCGGCCTAATCTTTGGTGAATTATTTTCGTTTTCCTGCGACACATTTTTCTTTCCAAACGCTGAATAGGTAGATAGAGGGAAGTTCGCGCCGGTTACCCCTTACGCTGTCGCACAGTGCCAGAGCGCATCGGGGACCATTCCCGCAGACACGTTTTTTGTGTCTTCGGGCGGTAGCGCTTTCGCCGTGACCAGCGCCACTCATCGCTGGCGTGGACTTCCTCCGAATTCTGTCTTCTTGATTTGAATCCTTTTTCCGAGGTCTTGCAATGAAAACACTTTGGACGAAGTTCTATCGCTGGTTTCGTTTCTGCCGAATTGCGGTTGCATCGCTGGCAGCTCTGTTCCTTGCCGCTCCCGCGTTTGCCCAAGCCAATTCTCCCTGGGAGAACGCCGTGGGCGTTCTCCAGCAGGCCTTCACCAGCACCATTGCGCGCGGGCTGTCGCTCGTCGCGATTGTTGTCTCCGGCCTGACGTTCGCGTTCGGCGAGGGTGGTTCAAAACGCGTCCTCGCCGGCGTGCTCTTTGGCGTCGGCATGGCCATCGCCGCCGTCAACTTCCTCGCTTGGCTTTTCCCGTGAGCCGCGGCGGGAACAGGGAAGGAGCCATGGTTTACCAGCGGCGGATCAACCCGGTGCAGCGCTCGCTCTCGCGTCCGCTCACCATCCTGGGCGCGGAGCGGAAGCTCTTCTTCTTTGCGATGTGCCTCGGGGCCGCCACGTTCAATCTGCTGGGCAGTCTCCTGGGCGGCCTTCTCATCTTCCTGCTTCTGTACTTCGTCGCCCGGTGGACGACCGCCACCGACCCGCAGATTCTGCGGTTGCTCATTCGCGCCGCGAAATTCCGCAGCCAATACGACCCGGCGAAGTTGATGCCGGTCTCCGTGGTCAGGGTAACTCCATGCTGAATCTCAAGCGTGTCTTCCAGAACTACGAAGAGACCGGCTCGCTCAACGCGATGGTCAACCTCTTTGGCTTTGTCGGCCCGGAAGTGTTTCTCACGAAATCCGGCGACGCAGGGCTCGTCTTGGAACTCCAAGGCGTCGACTACGAATGCCTGGACACACCCGCGCTGGACGGACTTACCAAGCGTCTGGAGTCGGCACTGCGGCTCTTCGACGAGAACTACCGGGTCTACCAATTGCTCTTCAAACGGAATCGGCAGCCCATCCCCCATACCTTCTGCGGGAAGCCCATCGTAGACGCCGCAATACGCGAGCGCATCGCGTACTTTGCCGAAAAGGCGGACGACCTGTTCTCGTTGTCCATCTTTTTCGTCGTGCTCTGCCCCGCTCTCACGGCGCGCCGCTCGCTCGCGAACACCGTCCTCGAGTTTCCCGAGAACCCGCGCAAATCGCTCGCCGACCTCCGCGCCCGGCTGTCATCCGCCGCATGTGTGCGGCTCGACCAGCGCGAAATCGAACGGGCGGAATCCGTCCTCCGCCAAAAGATGGAAAGCTTCCGGACGCACATCAGCGACTTCGTGGGATCGAGAATCCTCGGGAAAGAGGAAGCGTTCACGGTTTTGAAGCGGACGTTGAATTTCGATCCTCAGAAGCTCTCGGCTGCGAAGCTGAAGCACGACACATTCCTCGATTACTACCTTTGCGAATCGCATCTCGAATGCCATCGCGGCTATCTCCGCGTGGACGAAGACTACGTCAAAGTGCTCACGCTGAAGGAGCCGTCCGCGCACACGTTCCCCCTCCTGCTCAAAGGCCTCCTCGACATCCGTGCCAACTACCACGTCGTCACCGAATGGAAGAAAGAAGAGCCGGGCAAGACGCGCCGTGGCATCCAGGCGAAACGCCGGCACTTCCACAACACGAAACGTTCCTTCTTCAGCCAGGTCAATCTGAATGATGCCCCGGCGCAGGACGCCCTTCTCGACGACGCCAAGGAGTCGCAGGTCCGGGAATTGGGGAAGGGAATCGAGGAGATCGAGCTGCACGGCAACTACTTCGGTCTTTTCTCCCTCACGGTCGTCATCTACGACCGCGACCTTGCCGCTGTCGAACGCGCGGCGGCCGACTTTTACAAAGTCTTCAGCGTTCACGACGCCCAGCTCTTTGATGAACGCTACAACCTGCTGAACGCGTTCTTGGCTGCGGTCCCGGGCAACCACGCCTTCAATCTTCGGTATCTTTACCTGCTCAATACGAACTACGCCGATCTGTCGTTCCTCTTCACCCTGCATTCCGGCGACACGCGCAATCGCCAGTTGCGGCAGGAATACCTGGCCGTGCTCGAAACCAATCACGGCACCCCGTACTTCTTGAACCTTCATTACCGCGATGTCGCCCATTCGATGATTCTGGGCCGGACGGGCAGCGGTAAATCCTTCCTCTTGAACTTCCTGATCACCAACCTACAGAAATACGATCCCTTCACCTTCATCTTCGATCTGGGCGGGAGTTTTGAAAGCCTGACGCGTCTCTTCGGAGGTTCCTACCTCCGCGTTGGGCTGGAGTCCACCGACTTCACGATCAACCCGTTCTCCCTTCCGCCCACAAAAGCGAACCTCGACTTTTTAGCGCTCTTTGTCAAAGTCCTTATGGGGAGCATCGTCGGCCGGCTCGATCCCGCGACCGACCGGGCGCTCTACGAACAGATCGAAAACCTCTATTCGCTCGACCCCGCACTGCGCACTTTGGACGTGCTGGCCAATACGTTGCCTCGCCACTTGTCCGACGCACTCGCCAAGTGGATGCGCGGCGGCCAGTTCGGATTTCTCTTCGACAATCCCCAGGACACCATTTCGTTCTCCCGCTTCCAGTGCTTCGATTTCCAGCAGATGAGCCGGTACCCCGAGCTTCTCGAACCGCTGCTCTTCTACATCCTGCATCGCGCCAATGATGTCATCGCCAACCGCGATATCTCCTCCACGTTCAAAGCATTTTTCATCGACGAGGCTTGGGTGTTTCTGCGAAATCCCAGCGTCCAGCAATACGTCACCGAAGCGCTGAAAACCTGGCGCAAGCACAACGCGGCCATGGTCCTCTCTACCCAATCGCTCGACGAGCTGAAGCGCTCGGAGCTTCTCGATGTCATCGTCGAGAGCTGCGCCACCAAGATTTTCCTCGCCAATCCCGATATGGACCAGGACTTGTATCGCCGCCAGTTTCACTTGAACGACACCGAAGTGGAGTGGATCTCCTCGCTTCTTCCGAAGCGGCAGTTTCTCATCAAGACTCCCGAGCTCGCCAAAGTGACCAATCTCAACGTCGACCGCCGCAGTTATTGGCTGTACACGAACGATCCCTACGACAACCGGAAGAGGAAGGAAGCCTTCGACGCCTACGGGTTCGAAAAAGGACTCGACGTCCTGGCCGGAGTCTCGCCATGATCCCGAACCTCACGGGGTTGGCGCAGGAGCTGGGCCTGAGTGCCGCGCTTGTACCTGTCGCGCTCGCCGCAGTGCTCACCGCGATTGTCCTCGTCCTTCCATCGATCGTCCGGTGGTTCGACGACCGGAAGTCTTAGGACATAGCTGTTTCCAGCAAAGGAGAAATACCGATGAAGTCTCTTTTTTCAGGAGTCGTAAGAAGTCATTTCGTGAGCTCCGGTTTTCCACGCTGATCGTCCTCCCCGAGGATGAAGAGATATTGGATTTCACGACCGGCGACCGGGAATTCTGGATCATCGACGGCTCGCACAATCTCTGCTACGTCCATCCGGCGCAGGCCGGCATCCGCAGCAACCTCAATCTCATCACCGCGAGTGGGCATGTCTACTCGTTTCTTTTGACGGAAATCAGCAGCGATCCGAATGCCCAGCCCGATTTGAAATTGTTCGTCGAACCCAAAGAAGGCTCCGCTTCCGGCAGCATGCTGCGCGGCTACGTTCGTGCCGCGGATGCGGAAGCCTACAAGAAAGAGCTCGACACCGTTCACAGCCAAACCGCCGAACAGATTCGCGCGGCCCAGTCGCATGCCGCCGAGGAGGTCAACCAGTTCCGGTCCAGCTACGCGACCAGGCTCCGGTTCGACTTCACCCTCGACCCGAAAGCGACACGAGAACCATTCTTGGTGTCGGCCATCTATCACGATGACTCCTTCACCTACATCCGCTGCGGCGCGCGAGAAAAACCAGCGCTGTACGAAATCAAAGACGGGAAACCGAATCTGCTCCACTTCCAGTTGGAGAACGGCGTCTACATCGTTCCCAAAATCGTCGACTCGGGTTACCTCGCCGTCGGCAAGAAGAAACTGAACTTTAACCGCCAAGTTCCAGCGAAGTGAGGGAGGAACCATGACTTCTCTATCCGCCATCCAGGACAAAGCACCCAAGCCTCCCGGCCTGCTTCCCAAGAACGTGCAGTCCTGGCTCCTTGCCGGTCTCGCCGTCCTCATGATCGTCATCATGTGGCTCACCGGAGGAAAAAAGCCTCCCGCCCCGACGCGTTCGATTCCCACCGCGCCCGCCGTGCAGGCGCCCCTCGAAGTGAACGAAGCCAAAATCGTTGATTTGCAGAATCGCATTCAGGAATTGCAGCGCGAGCAGATCCTGGCGCAGAACGCTTTGGCCCAACAGAATCGCATGCTCACGAACGGGACGCAGGACCCGCAGCCCCTGCCCACTTCCGGCTCGACAAGTAGTGCCTCGCCGGAGCGCGCCGAAGATTCGATCCGCGAGGAGCGCAAGAAGCGCGACTACCTCTCTCTGTTTGCCTCCAATGTGGCGCTGACCTACCGCAAGCCTCCCCAAATCACGCAATCGCATGACGGTCAAAACACTTCATTGGCTGTCCCGCCGGCGGCGGACCCCAATACGGCGCAACTCGCGGAGTTGCTGAAGCCGCTTCAACTGCAAGGAACGGTGCCGGCTCCAAGCGCCGCAGCTGCGAAGGATTCCACTGCGGAAAGCGAACGAAAGCAGGACCCCAAGAGCCCGGCAGCCGCGCCGTCCCGCGCACCCGCCGCGGCGACGGGCAAAACCTACGTAGTCTTTGAAGGAACCGTACTTGAATCCGTACTCATCAACCGCCTCGATGGACAGATGGCCGGGCCCGTCCAGTGCCTTCTCACGAGCGACGTCTATTCCCATGACCGCCAGCACCTTCTGATTCCCGCAGGTTCGA
>WNFQ01007608.1_pt1 | contig 18554 bp, 32 predicted proteins | sample 5400171 | NCBI WGS metagenome assembly WNFQ01 (sample SAMN13153356, study PRJNA577476) | soil metagenome | isolation source: 20 cm soil under Madrone tree | place: USA:California | collected 2016-06-14 | reverse complement strand
CGTTCATTAATTAATCACACGACACGTCCAGAATCCGAAGGCGGAGCGGACTCCTGGGATCGGCCTCGGCTCAGACATATCGACCAGTCCAGGGACAAAATAGGTGCGGATACTTTCCTTTGTGCGCGCATGGTTGTGACTAACGACTCCACAGTGTTCCAACAGGTCGATATCGACGGGTCATATGATAACCTCCAGGCAGGACCGCAGGTCCATATATTCGGTGTGACACAAGTAAGACTTGTCCGTCTGATGCTCTTTCTCTACGCTCATTTGTTTCCCGTCAAGGAAGGGCACAGTGTGCTGGTACATGTTACGGGTTTCATGCCGTACTTCTACATAGCTGTTCCAAGGGGTTTTGAAAATGCGGATATTGCCCCGTTTATATTGGACCTAAACGTACGTCAAAGTCGTCCATTGCTGTCGTACATGTGCCCACCTCATCCCAGTCATCGGTCAACGGTGTCACCAATATTGAAATGGTTAAAAAACGAGGTCTGTGGGGCTATAAAGGGGATGAATTCGCGACGTTTATGAAGATCACCGTCACGGATCCAAAAGCGGTTCCTCGCGTACGAGATGAGTGTGAGCTTAGTCGATGTATTGCATCTGTCTTCCTTACCTTTGAGCGTTTTTACGCATTTTCGAGAGGGGGGAGACCGAATTCAGAGGCCTATTCTCTGGACCTGTCATAACTTTCGAAAGCAACATTCCATTCATTCTACGCTTCATGATAGACACAGGGGTACGTGTGCTAACCGAATATTATCTTCAACGCGGTCTAATTCTGTCGCAGGTCGTAGGTATGAACTGGATCGAAGTCCCTGCGGGTAAATACTCCCTCCTCAAAGGAAGAGATAAAAAGTCGCTTTGTCAAATAGAACTCTCCGTCAGGTATGGCATACATTCGGTTGTGTATTCTCTATATCGACGGTACTGATGGTGGGCAGATTTGATCAACTCATATCACATGCACCAGAGGGTGAATGGGCAAAGATAGCCCCTTTACGTATCCTCAGCTTTGATATTGAGTGCGCTGGTAGAAAGGGCATCTTTCCTGAGGCATCTGTAGATCCTGTCATCCAAATCGCAAATATGGTCACACGGCAAGGTATGGCTCTATTCCTATCCTCTGCTGGCCAATTCTTACGACTTTTATGAAGGAGAAAGGCAACCCTTTATCCGGAATGTTTTCACACTAAATACCTGCTCTCACATCGTTGGCTCACAAGTCATATCTTGTAATAATGAGACTGAGATGATCCAGAAATGGCGAGATTTTGTGGAACAAGTCGATCCTGATCTTATCATTGGTTATAACATCGCGAACTTCGATCTTCCTTATCTTCTTGATCGAGCAAAAGCTCTCAAGGCAAACCAGTTTCCCTACCTTGGTCGTTTGAAGAGTGAGATTCTTAATGACATCGAAATACCTTTACTTATCAACAAAACTAGACATCCGCACGCAGATAAAGGATACACACTTCTCATCAAAGGCATTTGGACAACGAGACTCAAAGGAGACAAACATGGAAGGTCGGCTGCAACTCGACGTCCTTCAGTACATGCAGCGTGAGCATAAATTACGGAGCTACACACTCAATTCTGTTTGTGCACAATTTTTGGGAGAGCAAAAGGAGGATGTCCACCACTCTGTAATTACAGAATTGCAGAATGGAACTCCCGAGTCCCGACGACGCTTGGCAGTGTACTGTTTGAAGGTATTATGAATTGCTGATCTGGTGGCGCTTGATCTGACTACGTTCTCGCGTGATTAGGATGCTTACCTTCCCCAGCGGTTGATGGATAAACTCATGTGTTTCATCAACTACATCGAAATGGCGCGCGTGACGGGCGTGCCCTTCAACTACCTTCTGTCACGCGGCCAATCAATCAAGGTGTTGTCTCAACTCTTCCGAAAAGCCAACGATGATGGTTACGTCATCCCTTCTATGAAAAGCGAAGGTATGGGTGTCATATTTTTTCCGGTTCTCCTCTCAATATCCCGCTAGGGACCGATGAACAGTACGAAGGTGCTACGGTAATCGAGCCTAAGAGAGGATATTATGACGTTCCCATCGCCACTTTGGACTTCAGCTCTCTTTATCCATCAATCATGATGGCGCACAACTTATGTTACACCACACTGCTGGATAAGCACACCGCAGAACGACTAAACCTCCAAAAGGACGTCGATTACATCCAGACGCCCAATAACGGTGCGTCATATGATGTCCGTTCTACTTGACATCATCTAAGGACGTTTTCAAAGATTGGTTCGTGAAGCCGTCCCGACGGAAAGGCCTCCTTCCCACTGTGCTGGAAGATTTGATCAGTGCGCGTAAACGTGCGAAGGCTGACTTGAAGAAGGAAACCGACCCTTTCAAGCGCGCAGTATTGGATGGCCGCCAGCTCGCCCTCAAGGTAGGTTTTTCGGATTGATCTGACCAGTTTTATGAGCTTGTTCATCATTTTTCAGATCAGCGCAAACTCGGTGTATGGTTTCACCGGGGCAACGATTGGAAAACTCCCTTGTCTAGCCATCTCATCGAGTGTGACGGCCTACGGTCGACAAATGATCGAGAAGACGAAATCGGTGTGTACCTCTTAAATGCGGAAGGAGAAACTATTAACGTGACCCCTTTATTTGATCTGTTTAGGAAGTTGAGGCAGAATATTGCGTCGCTAACGGTCATTCACATAACGCGGAGGTCATATACGGTGATACCGACTCTGTCATGGTTAGATTTGGGCCAACCGAGTTGGATAAAGTTATGGCGATGGGTACATGGCACGGTACTTTCATAAGTCCGAGTCCTCATGACCATTTCAGGAAGCGAGGCGGCGGATCTCGTAACCAAGAAGTTTGTGAAGCCCATCAAATTAGAGTTTGAAAAGGTGTACTACCCCTACCTGCTCATCAACAAAAAACGCTATGCCGGGCTGTACTGGACCAAACCAGAAAAGTATGACAAAATGGACTCAAAGGGCATTGAAGTAGGTTTCTATCCAACTATTATGAGTACTCGGAACTGATGAAATGCTCCAGACAGTCCGCCGGGATAACTGCCGACTTGTGCAGACCGTTATTGAGACCTGTCTTCACAAGATGTTGATCGATCGTAATGTGAAGGGCGCTGAAGAGTGTGTCTTATTTGGGTGAAGTCATCCCGGTTCACCTTTGATTGACGATATGTGCCAGCTACACCAAGCAAATTATATCTGATCTCCTACAAAACAAAGTGGACATGTCACAATTGGTGATCACGAAGGCGCTAGCGAAAACCGGTAGGCATTGAAATTATTTAATTTGAGCGTTACTATCAGCTAACCGGCCGTTCAAGATTACACGGGCAAACAAGCCCACGTCGAGCTCGCTGAAAGAATGAAACAGCGAGACGCAGGTACGTGTAATTAAAGTTCAACCAAGAGCAGCCCTGATACTTGCCTAAGGCTCTGCTCCGGCTCTCGGCGACCGAGTGGCATATGTGATAGTCAAGGGAATAAAAGGTGATTGATGCGAAATATTTTTACAAAGATCGAGCTTACATGGCTGTAGGCGCTGCCGCCTATGAAAAATCCGAGGACCCGATTTATGTCTTGGAAAATAATATCCCGATCGACACAAAATACTATTTGGAAAACCAACTCTCAAAGCCTCTAATGCGCATTTTTGAGCCAATTTTGGGGGAGAAAGCCAGCTCATTACGTGCGCCAAGTTCCTTATTTTACTCGATGTATGAACTGTACTGACTTTTGTTATAATAGTATCAGGGGAACACACGAGGACCATTCAGATCGCAACTCCAACAGTTGGCGGGCTCATGAAATTTGCTGTGAAGACCGTCACATGTTTAGGGTGTAAGACCCCGCTACGGGCAAACAACAGTGTCAGCAGTGCGTACCGCTTGCGCCCCTGATACTGCACGAAGTCATACTCGTCTCTTGGCAGATGGCGCGGTCTGCGATAATTGCCGACCCAGAATCAACGAGCTATACCAAAAACAAGTATGAGTATTTTTTCGTTTTTCGTTTTTCTGGGAAATGTTACTCGCCAACTCACATATACCGTACCGCAGGTAAATACAACCTCAGACACCCAGGTAAAATTCGCAAGACTATGGACTCAGTGTCAACGATGTCAAGGGTCTCTTCATCAGGTAAGGACGAATTAGAGTGGTCGGAAGACCGGATGGTGACTGCTGGATTCCAGGACGTGCTGTGCACGAGCAGAGACTGCCCGATTTTCTACATGCGGAAGAAGGCTCAGAAAGACGTGGAAGATGTCGTTTCCATGCTTGAACGGTTTGATAATGAACTCTGGTAATAATATACCCCCTGGCCTTACGCGCGTTTGCACCGCCATAATGTATATTAGTTCATACAGCGCTGGAGGAGCTACAAGCACCGCCTCTTACATCTTTTGCGGCATGCGTGACATCCCAATTTCAACTGTCAGTGTCAAGTGACGTGGTATGATTAAAAGAGGCGAAAGGGCCAAACTGTTGATGCACTAAATCGAATCGGACTAAATCGAATAGGATGACCCTCAGGACCCTTCAGCTTCAATTAATGCACTGTATTTATTTTACTCTACTATATCAGATCCATGACGAGCGGCTCTATCTCTACCCTACCTAAGGGATTAGGTGTCACGAATTGGGTATGAGAGGTATCTGAGGTTAACAGTCTAAACAGAGAAGAGAATTATAAAGGAATTACGACGTTCTTTCGAGAGGCGTTCAATGAGACTTGTCTACATGACGACTCGTTGTCTCAACTGAAGGATGGGCATCCAGCTACCCTCGGAGACTTGGACGATGCCAATGAGCATCACTTCCTCGGAGGTGATATTGCCATGCCCTACCATCCAACCGAAGGGTTTGACAGGAACGCTCTCGCGGTCCTATAAACCGTTTAATTTCCGGGACTCATCGCCACATCCATGACAAACGCACCATTAAAAACTGTCGCACGCGACTTCCCACATGCTTGACAAACCTATCAAAGGTAATAGGATTCTTTGCGGGAGTCTGATCCCTAAGTTGGACCTGATGTTCGGAGTGTGTATAGCACGGCCACTATGATACCATATAGTAAGCGGTAAGGAACACGCAGCAAAGATAAAAAAGAGCACAAACCCCGATGCGGATCTTCACCGTGGTTTTGTCAGCAAGTGGTGGCGGCAAATGTATGTCACGCAGCTCCATATGGCCTGCAGCTGCGTTCAAGACAGGTACACCGAGACCCCCACTCCTATTAACGAAGAATACGGGCATCCGGAACTGTGCTTGATCCACGTAGCGCCGGCGATCGCCTTGGCCCTGAGGCACCCAAAGCTCCTGAGGCACAACAGAACCACCGTTCATAACAGGATAATCGAGGGTCCAGACACCGCGTCCATGTGACGAGAGAGGTGGTGGACTATAATGCGAAGGAGGATTGAAGACGAGAAAGGCGTTACTCCCAGTTTGGTCACGGAATGCCTGGATCAAATTTTTGTCGTTTACTTTGAAGAGAAGACGGACTAGAAAAAATTCCGCCATTTGTGGGGTGAATGTGTAAGAAATGTAGCCGTCAGTGAGGAAGTCAAGGGTCAACTGTGGTGGCAAAGGGTGAGAGGGGTAAGAGGGGTAAGAGGGGTAAGAGGGATACATCTGTAAGACCCCCGCGTTAAAGAGATGACGATAGATACATGTCGATGATACCCACCTTGTGCGTATACGATTCGACTCTTGTGGGTGGACGAATTGTGAAGTAGAAGTGCACGATCCGTGTCCTCAAATACTCGCCAGTGCTTGTGCTGCAGCGCAAGGTTCTGTATGGCGGAGGATAGACATCTTACACCCGGGAACGAAGGACTACGATCATAGTGGCCAAGTACCGACATACAGCCGCATCCAGGGAGTTGGCACAGCAACAATGTCAACCGCAGGCCGGCGTTAACATTCCTAGGAGATGGACTACAGGTGCGGGCCTCGATGTAGGACCAGCGACATTAGACCACATCCAGTGCACTGGGATGCGGAGTAACCACAACAAAGTTCAAAATTCGGACATATTTCCAGGGGCGGACTAATCAGCATCTGGCTGTGGGACTGAAATAAACTGGCCACCGATAAGAGTCTCCCCCAGAAGGTTAATTCAATACCTACCTAAGGCACCATTCATTGCAGCTACTTGTTACTTCTCGTTTGAGAAAAAGTCCGACACAGTTTCACCGATGAATGAAACGGATACCTGGGTTACACCGCAGTGGAAGTTGTCGCGCAGGAACTCAGTTCCAGAGACGGTGGGTTGGCGGCGAGCGGGAATACTGTCGGATTTGATGGAATTCGGGGGATACAATAATCTTGAGACGCGGAGTTCAGATTGCTACTGTTCGTGTGCATGTTATGTTATGAGCTGCAGCCGTCCGGTCTTTCATACCGCGAATGGATGATGAATTGTACTCCTTGCAAACCCCAACCGGTATGTACCACCTGATGAGGCTAACATACAGTCATCTTCACTGCAGGACGTAAGGGCGCAAGGGCATGAAGTGTCCTTGGTGCCAGATCCTAGAGAAAGGCGTTCTCCGAGTCGGCATAGAGTCCCGCCGTGAATGAAAAGCGCTGTCCAAAGAGTCAGAGCATCATTGATGATGAGACCCCAGCATCGGTAACTATGTCTGGTCTGTCTGTCTGGTATGCGCGTTTCCCACGGTCCCGTTTATTCTAACCTATTCTGGTAGAATCAAACAACACGACTTCCACTTTCTACTCCAAATAGCCAAGTTTGTCGAACAAGGCATTGTATGCTTCGCTATTGCGTCTAGCTTTGTCACCCTTACAGCTCCGGATCTTTTTTCGTGATTCAACTCCGTGATGGCATGCACAGGAACAAGAGCGTAAATGGTTGATGAATGTGAACAGACATTAGGAAGCCATCACTCCCACCCTTCAAGGGGATGGTGAATGATGGAATGACCGATTCTGAAACCGCCAGTTTAATAAATTTCACTGGCGTTTGCAAAGTCCGCGGGGGGAGTGTTCATGCGTGCTATTATCCGGAACAAGTACAGACTCGAAACAAAAACGGGGACGGATCACGTGTTTGCTCCTCGTGTCGCGTCGCGACGCGGCACGCGTGACATATCGTGTTAAACTCTGCCTTGCTGCAAGATCAAAGCATCCCATGGCCCTCTCCCGCTCAACCCGTCATCCTCATGTTCAATTATCTCTCTATGCAGATGGCTCTTCCACAGAAAGCGACAATGAACAGACACCTCGTCAGCGAGGAAAATCTCATTCAAACCGCAAACGCATCAGCGAAACCCACGACAGAAGTTATACTGAAGATCCAAACCCCGGACGCGTGCCACTCAAGGCAGTCAACATCAATGACGACTCTGCGGAGAAGCGTAGGAGAAGAAAGAGCGCGAAGAACCATCCTGTCGATAATTCCGAGGCTGGTCCCTCAAATAGTGGTAGACAAGATGATACAGAGGATGGTGGTGCCTATGCGCATTCTCGCCATAAACAAGCCCTCAAATCCATCATTGTTGAGACTCCGACCATTGATGTACCCCTGGACGTTCAAAATTCGAATTATGAGGAATGGATGAAGATGGCAATGGACAATGTGCGCCCTTATTAGATTACAGACCTTTTTAAATGCTTATTTATCCATGGCCACAGAAAATCAACCAGGCAAATTCATGGAACTTTGCGTTGATCGATTACTTTCATGACATGTCGCTTCTGAGGAATAATATCGACAATTCTATCAACTTTCAGCGGGCCTCCAGTACACTAGATGGCTGTGTCAAGATCTGGACCAGCAGGATCTGACGGACGAGGAGCGGAAGACGAGGAGCCAACGTCTGACAACCCCGATGCCCAAGAACCGTCCCAGAAGAGGCGCAAGGCGACTCGATCCGAGTCGACCCTCGCAAAAAACGCTGCCCAGTTAAAGAACAAGAAACTTGAATTGGAGTTTAGCGTTGATCCTCTCTTCCGCAAAACATGCGAGGATTTTGATGAGGGTGGTGCACATGGTTTGCTTATGAACCACCTTGGCCTCGGCGTTGGCAGTGAGGGCGCCCTCCGTGTCATATTCGACGCAAGCGACTCCATGGGAAAGGTCGGAGAAGATGAAGATGACCTCCTGGAGCCTGATGACGATGTTGATTTGATCGCTCTTCGCAGTGAGAATGTCGTTTTCTTCCCGCGAGCGATCCTCACCTTGCTGGCTCAGGTGACTTCTTTCCAGACTTGGAGATTCTCGAGCAAAAGGCCATTTCCCACTCACTAGAAGGTTTCTCGTTCTCTAAGGACACTTGGGCTCTTGACGAAGCTGCACTTTTCCGTGATGATACCCCGCCTGTTCATAATGTTGCAGGAAATGAGGCCGACGGCTTCGAACCCGGATCGACTGGCAATTTTGCCGACGCTGGCAACAGTGCCCTCCCGGAAGAGGACTTCTTTATGGGTGACCACGCCGTTGGAGACGATTTTGGTGGAGACGACCTGAGCCCTGGAGGGTATGTTGGGGAAGACGGCGAGAATGGCTCAGTCGATGCTCAGGCTGGCCTTCACCCTGCTGGCACAGAAGGCGGCCAGCATGTAGCTTTCGATCCTCGTCGGGCCCCCAATGAGCGCGCCTTAATCATGGCCATGACTGACGCCGATGGCGAAGGTGGAATGTTGGACTACTTTGATCAGTCACTTCTCAAGAACTGGGCTGGACCTCAACACTGGAGGTTACGCAAGGCCGTACGGAGACGTTCGTGTTCCTTTCCCAAATTTGGTACCCCGTCTTTGACACCACCGCGATTTTTGTTTAGCCGACGTCGCAGCAGAAGCCACCGCTGCTTCTAAGCCTAAGCGGGAGAAGAAGGAGGCATTCAAGATTGACTTTCTATCTCCGACGGAGAAGGATCTGAAGGAAACCGCGAAAGAGCTCTTTGCGCCAGTTACTCGGGGTGCAGGTATAACCCTTCCAAAACATACCTCAGGAAGGGGTTCAAGGGGTAAGAAAGGCAAAGTCAAGGGAAAACAACGTGATCATACGCTCCCGGATGACATGCATTTTTCTAGCCGGCAGTTAATCACGCTGTTCTTGAAGCCCAAGTTCTCCGTAAGTCTTTTGTTCGTATTATCGTTGATTGTTAATTCGATCATCTCCACAGTTAAGGACGCGTGGCCAAGTGGCCCCTCTTAACGAGAATGGTGACGGCGAAGTCGATGAGAATTTCTGGGCGCAAGCTGCTGCTGATCAAGCCGCGGGTCGCGCTACGTCTGGTGATGAAGGTGGGATTTTCATCCCATGCCGTTCAGCAGGTGTGTCTCTGATATTGGAGACTTTTTCTCATGCTAGCCGGAGATGGGAGTTCGATACCGTTCAACACTCAGTTCTTCCACGACGATGACGACGACGGCCCTGGCTTTGACGACGGCTTTGATGGTGATTTGGCTGGTACTGCTGATCCAGGGGAACAGGACTTGCTTGCGGGGACCCAGGGCAAGACAAGACGAGTTCGACCGGAGTTCATCAACTATACCAAGCGTGCGAAGCGTGTGGATGTCCGGAAGCTCAAGGATAACATATGGAGGGGCCTTAAGATTCCAACTCCCGACGAGCAACAGCCAGCTGACACAGAGGCGATGGTACGAGATAGCCCAAAGAAATTCGCATATGCGGACTTTTCGCACTCACACTTTTGCTTTGGCAGGACGTTGACAGAGACACGCCAATGGGTGTCACAAATCCCGAAGAAGCGCGCGCGTTCGATGAAGTGATCGTCGGGTTGCAGCGCTCATACCCTGGAGAGAAGCTCGCTGAGATTAGCACGAGCTTCTGCTTCATATGCCTGCTTCATCTCGCTAATGAGCGTGGACTCAAACTCGAGACTGGGGACGTTGACGCAGGCCCTTCCTCTACCCCAGAAGTTAAGGAGGACGAGAGGGTTGGCAACATTTGGAACCTGAAGGTCAGTCGAATGCATTTGACACGTCGTTGGCACTCGTAGTTGACAGGGCGACAGGTTTACCGGGACATGAATGCTACACCCGCAGCGTAGCTGACCTTTTCCAGACTGACTACTGTAATTCCGTTTCCTTAATTTAGCACAGACTTGTTGTTCTTGTTCGGTCCAATCGTCTGCATTGTTGTTTGCGTGTTCTTTTATATATTAGGAAAGGGCATAAGAACATGGTTTATAGACGTGACCCGCATGTAAAGGGTATGTATGTATCTAATATAAAAACATGTGAGAATATTAAATGCGATGTAAAATATGAAGCATGAGAACATGGGAGGGAGTACAGTCAGTGAATATTTGGTAGTAAGGCTACAAGCAGCGGCTAATGATACAGAAATCCGGGGTACGGGGGTATAGGCGATGCTGATATCGAATGTGGGACGCGGTCGGCCACCACTTCTGGTGGACCTTCAACGGAACTTGCCCTTCCACGCAGCCCAGACGGCATCAAAGCGTTTGCCCTTGCGGGACGAAAGCTCGCTAAACTCATCGTATGCCTTCTGGGGAAGTTCGAGGGTGTCTCGGGGAATGGTGAGGACGTCGTCATCATCAAAGATGGTGAGAAGGTCGCCGGAGTTGATGCGGGCACATGGAACATCGGATACGGCGAAGGTTCGCCCGCTGTGGCTGGACGGCATGAAGGTGTACACGTCGAGGAATCGATCAGACATGTCGTGTGGTCGCGACGCTGTTAATGAAGAAAGACGATGGATTAGTTCACGGGATCGACATGAGCAAAAGAGTTTGTGTGCGTGCGTACCTTGGACGACCATGACCCGGCGCTGGACACGAGCAACTGCAATGGAACCGTAGCTCAGCATGATTGGATTGAGTGAGGTTGAGGTAGGAGGTAGAAGGTAAGAGGTAGGCTGTGTTGAGGTTGAGAAGCTGTGCGTCGCAATGTAGATGATTATGAGTGTAGGCGAGAAAAGCTCGGGAGATGAACTGATGTCCGAAGTCGTCTTGGAAATGATTGGGACTTTAAAAGGGTGGAGACGCTATTGTTCTGAAAGCATGGGCAAGGTGGGGCATCAAGGGCGATGAAGAGAATGCAGAGAGACAATAGGAGATGCAATAAGGGAAAAAGAAAGACAAAAAGGACAACAGACAACAGCGGACACACAGTACATCATCGCCGCCACGTGTGCCAGAATACAAAAAGGACCCAATACGGCATCCTTTTGTTACGAATCTACGAATTCATTGTTTCCTTGGCATCCTCCGCTGCGGAAGTTTAGAGCCACTCGGAGGTGCGCTGACCCTGGAGACGTATTACGCATACTAAGTTACATTCGTTGGGGAATTTCGACTTGCAACCGGGTTGTTCTCTGATAAGCGAACTGAAGGCACCACAATACTACTGTATGCAGGGTCCAATCAAAAAGGTCCATGGATCAGGTGCCAGTGTCCACCGGACGACCCATACTGGATGATGTCGTACTGTATGGCACCTCCGCTGGCAGCGCAGCGCGCGCCCGCGTGTCAGGTTTAATTTCTGTTTCTGGTTGGGCGATTGTGCCGTGGGAAAGAAACTTGGAGTGGAACAGAACCGGAACAGGCCACACAGCCCATATGTACAAGGGGGCGTTGTGTCCTCTCTTTTTTGTTTCCCGACGTATGGGCGTTCCTGTGTAATCAGGGACAGCCGTATGAAAATAGATGCAGATGCGACTGACACGCTGACACCTCGCGGTGGCCAGTATCAGTCAAATGAAATAAACGGTGCTCATGTGTCTCTACTCGTACTCATGAACGTGCTTGAACCTTCACAGCAACCCTATGGGGTGGGTGCGCAACCTCGATTCCCTCTTTAACCCCGCGTCGTCCGGTGATCGCGAGATGGCAATTTCGCTGATGGGGCCCAACTTCCTAAGGATTGAAGCTAGCAACACGTGGGGCTTAGTAAAGTTGGGTGGCTCGATTGATGCCGAAAACCCTCTACAGCAGCCAGCCAAAGTAACAAATGATATATGGATCATGGAAAAACTTAATCGAATTGTCGTGTTGATTTGGGCCCAAGACATGGCCAGTGCGCGTTGCTGGGGATCGGCGCTTTGCGCTTTCAAGGTACGTCTCAACATGTGACCGCCTACATGAATCATGCACAGCAAAACATAAGCCTAAATGGCATTTATACCGAGAGGGTTTAAATGCGATTTCTCGGGTAGTGGCCAACAAGCTCGCTTGTACATCATCACGCCGACAGGACGGGATGAAGGCAAAATTCGCGCAAGCACAGGCAGCAGAGCTTCAGCCTCTTCCAATTCGTGAGGAACAAGGCTGGCAAATGGGGATAAACAAGACTGCCAGACTTGACTCATGTCTCTTTGACTGGATATGGTAGCGGCGGCGAGCGCGGAACAATATGCACGATAATGCGTAGACCTTGACAGCTTCTGAATCAATGGAGTAAAAGCGGTATAGTAGTGAGGCTGGCATAAAGTACAGCTTCAAGTTTGCTGTGTGGAAATGCAGAAACCGGGCGGTGCGCATTTAAGTTCGTTTTTGGCGAGAGATATTACGGGAAGATAATATTCGGGACGAGCCATGGCCCAAAGGGACCTTCCACTTTCTAGTCCAGAACGTATGCCATATAGACGGAAGAAGAACGAAGGAGCAAGAGGAAACAGAACAGAACAGCCTCCTACAGTCCACGTTGACGGTGACGGCATGAACCCACGGACGACCAATCAGTGATAAGTAATATCAAAGGCAGTTCGGGCTATTGGCGTCGGACATGCAATTACTGTATGGCAGGGAAGCATGGCGTGAGGAAAGGCGGTGCTGTAGGGGCGTCAGGCCGTCAGGCTTCGCCACCTGTGACTTTGGGGGGAGAATCCAAAGTGGCAAGTTATCCGATCACCCCCGAATTGACGGCACCGAGAGACGACAACCCTGTGCGCGCGCGGCGGGTATGATACAGATACCGAGAACCGAGAACCGGACGTTAAACGGACGGCACCAACACGGAACGAACTCGTCGATGATTGGATCCATCATCGAGTCACGAGTCTACGCGTCTTCTTCCCATCAAGTCAAGTGCCCGAACGTCCGCGCCCCGACTCGGTCGACCGTCACATGGGCCGCGCCAGACACCAGAGCCCGACGGTCCAGACAGAGAATGCGCGTTGGCGTACGTGCCTTTTCATCATCCTTATACGCCTCTCATTTACGCCCAACCGACCGACGGCGGGCTGGACCTCGGATCCGACTGGCGCTCAAAGAAGGTCCAATATGTAATGTCTGTTCCATATGAAGGTTGGTGTGGAGGGGCCCAGTTCAACGCCCCGGTTTATACCCGACGTGAACTCAAGCTCCGTCAGCGGCGCGGCGCCCATTCCGAGTCCGAGTCAGTCGGTTTGTGCTGTGGGTACCCCCCCACTTGCACAGCACGAAACGAAAATAGTGTGTGAACGGGGACCTGGAGGCAGGGTTTGGCACAAACAATACCTGCGCGGTGACGGGTTCAGACGAGGTGACGTCGCGACGGCGCACACTGCCGCCAACGGCGCCAAGGTGTGTGTTGCAAACTTTCCAAAAAGTCCCCTCGTGCTGCTTTCCTCCACGCTGTCCCCTCCCCCAACCCCCTTTCTCCATTCTCCCTTATTTTCTTTCCCGGGAGGCGGCCAAATTCATATTCGGCCTCATTTCATTCATTTTATTTTCTCCATTTTTCCTCCCTCCCCTCCCTTGTCGGGAGCCTTCCGGTACATTCATCATCATTATTTTCGCATGATCCCGCGATCATCATCATCATCACTTTATCGATCGTCATCATCGGGACGACGTCCCATTTGTGAAATTCAAAATCATTCAGCTCCTTTGTAAGTTAAGGCGATCGTCATCATTGTTATTGATGATGAGCACCTCCACCCCCAACATCCCCGGCCCCCTTGCCTTGGGGGAAGAAATTGTAAGTTTGCACTAGGGGGAAGGGGACGTCGCACGTCCGTCGCGTCGGGAAAAAGATCCGTGGGCGTGCCAATGATTTCCCATCACCGTGTGTGCTTCAATCAGCACACGGCATGTCATACGGCATGCCATACAATAGCGTTTTGATTTTAGTGTGCGGACTTCGCGATTCTCGTCCGCGCTTCCACGACGACGGCGATTTTCTTTTTGGTTCCGGGTCTGAGTTCCGACGTCCCCCCAATGAAGAACGGCGTTGTTGATCAGTGTACTGTACATCGAGATGTGGAATACGCGGTGATGATGACCTAGACTCCACGCACCGTGACAAGTGAAGATAAGTTAGTTCCGCGCCGGCGGCATAGGTTGTCAATCATATTCGTATTCAGAACACAACACAACGCATTCTACGCGGAAACAACCCTCTTTCTCACTGTCACCTGTACAACCCTACGCCCACTCCACCTGTGCTAACCTCCAATACCTGACGCAGCCACTTTGGGCCAGCACGAGACCGGCGATTATTAAAACAATGCCTTGAACGCGAACGGCAGGGGTAATCACAGATTATTAGAGAAGTCAGATTTGATTATATTGATTGTTCAAATTTCAAACTCCTCAGTAAATACAGGACCTGACATGGAATCAACGACTCGCGCGATCACAACTCCACACACACACGAGTGGAGCAAAAAGAATCAAGTGGCAGGTCAAGACCTAGGTAGAAATGCAGTATAGTGAATGCAAATAGAGCAGGGTAATATTGACAAGAAAAGTGAAACTAAAGAGAATATAGAGATGCATCCAGAGCCAAAAAAAAAAGGTGCGCAAAGCAAGACACAGGGCAGAAACTTCTCATGAACGATGGAGAGGGTGGAGGAGCTTCAGTTGCGCTTGCCAGCTACCCTTCGATACATGGTCGAGTCTCTCAAGCACCAGATCGGTCACTTCAATCTTATGCGGGCCCACGGCCCAGATGGGGTCCCCATCCTCTTCCATTGGACGGCCTTGGTGTTCCTGAAGAAAAGACCCGTGAGACAGCCATCGCGATGACTCGAGAAGGCGCCTACAGTAATAAACCGGGCGACGGATTTAGCCACATTCTTTGCGAGTTTTGAACGTGTGATAGGCCCAGGGGGGTTGCGGAAATCCCTCGTAGGAATTTGACGACTCCATGGTTGATAGCCTGGCCACTGGTAATGTATAGCATCAGATACTGATATATTTGACAGGTGATACAGCAAAGCTGTGCGGGGTGAGACTTACGTTAAGGCGCACTGAGATAGAAGGTCCGCGCTCTCTAAACATGGGTTCGTCGCGCCCTACGAGTTTTACAAAGCGACCATGCAAGGCGTCCTTCAAGGGTATCCCTAATTCGTCGGGCTTCGACATATAGAAGAAGATACTTGGTTCGAGGTTGACCTCTTCAACGTAGCGACGTCGGTCACTCGAGGTGTGGGGCTTGTATCGCTTCTGCGGCACCATGGCGCCTCGTTGGTGCTCGCTGAATAGACGCCCTGGTTTCGGAGATGATAGCTAGTGGTGAGAACTGCTTAGACTTACAGAGGCAGAATGAGTGACAAAATACGAACCACATTAGCTATGTGCCACGGGGAATGTTGAGGCGGGTAAGGGGAGACGGGGGCCGAAGAGGGAATTGTATGATAAACATTATCAGGACCGAGCGTATAGACTGGGGTAGGGGGGGTCACATCCAGCAGGCTTGGAGATGATGCGTAACCCGGGTGAGACGGTGATAGAAGGCCTGGGGTAATTGGGGTTGCAGAGTTGGAGGAGGATGGTCCAGGGGGGTTTAAACCTGATGTGGCGAGGGCGGTATTAATGTGAGGTACACCATTCGGCGAGTGATTGAAGGAGTCATCATTGTCATCATAGACCTGTATATAGTTGGGGGGTGGGTTTGAGAGATCAGAAGGAGCAACTGTTTGAAGGTTCCACATGTCGTCGAGCTCGGTGGACTGGGGATACTGTTGGGATACTCTAAGGTGAGCGGATCACACCTCGGTGATGAAGATAACTACCTGTAGCGCGTCTTGACCGCCACCGATCTGAAATGACTCGGGCTGAATGGAATGAGCGCCGAGGCTGGATAGGATAGAACACGCAGTACTATACCTCGGAGGACGTGAAGAGAAGTGGTGACCGTGAGTAGTACTGGTCATAAGCCATCCTTGACATTGTACGTGGGGAGGACGCTATGTTGCAGCGAGTGGGGGCGTGATCGGAGGTAATATGGAGGGGGGGGGACGTGAACGCGTGGTACTTAAGAATGAGTCAGATAAGAAAATAGAGGATCACTGAGGGCAGTGCGGCCTCGAGTTGAAGGGAGAGTGAGCGTATTTAAAGGGATGGTCGAGGGATAAGTGGACAGGTCCAGGAACACAAAGACAAATAATGCCATCGACGGTGGCAGATCCCCGGGAAACAGGCCAGGATGAGCCATGAGATTCAGATAGATCGCAGATCTAAAATTCCGGGATTTTGGTTCTGATGGTCTGATGTGGCGTATAGACAGATCGCCAAGCTTTGACCGGGATGGCTGAAGCAAGTCGTAGTCGAGGAGCTCAATCCGGTGCTGCAAAAGGCGGGCAGCGGGACAAGTCGAGAGCGCCTAAGGGAAAAAGGTGAAGATGAAAAGAGAACATCGATAATGAGATTGGGGCTGGACAAGGCAAGGGCCCATATGCACTGTTGGAGGGGCCTGTCATGCGTGGCAGGGCAAAAGAGGTGTGCGCTCTAGTGCCACATAAACAGACGCATACATCCACCCCACGTTGCAACACACGTGACCCAGTTGGGCCTCGCCTCGCCTCGCCCGACCTTCAATTGTGCGTGTGGTGATGTCTTCTCTTGTCGGAGCACTTGCGTCCCCAGACATTCCTTACGAAAAGGTCAAAGTCAAACAAGATGTCGACATGCACTCCCCCTTCGATGACGCCCCGCCGGAAACCGCCGCAGAACAACACCTGAAGCAAGAGGAGATGGGTGACCTCTTTGGTGAAGACTCCAACGTTGACTTCGTTCACCACAGCCGGTTAGTCTTCCACTAAGCTCAAGTCCCCGTTCTTGCCTCATTTAAACCAAATAGTGGCCATCATGTGGCTTCCGGTGCACCGAGCACTGCCGAATCAAGACACTCTTCCCCCTCCTCTGCACCACCTCCAGATGACGGCCTTTCTTCACCGAACCGGAAACGTAGACAGGCCCTGGAATATGAAGAAGATGACGAACCTAATCCACTTATTGAACATCGCCTGGAGGCCTCGGTCTCTATTCCTAATATTCCACTTCCAAAGAGTTCAGACGGACAAGTGCGTGTTTCCGAGGATACAAGGCACACGTTCCTTTCTCACATTATTTCTGTACCACAGCATTGGGTTATCCGGATGCCCAATTTTGTCAAAGTGGACTCCAAACCTTTCCATCCGGACACTTACGTTGGACCAGAACACGAGGAGGACTTCTTGGGCGGCACCCACGAACGCGACATGGGTATCAAACTACGTGTAGAAAACACGGTACGGTGGCGTTGGACAAAGAATAAGGACGACCAAGACGTCAGTCGTTGTGTTTCACCTCCCTAATATGAGGGTCTAACCCCCTTTTGGCACAGCATCGGCAGTCAAACGCGCATATTATCCGATGGTCGGATGGCTCCATGAGCCTCCGTCTGGGCAAAGAGTACTTCGACATTAACCAAGTAATTGATAGCTCTGGTTCCGCCCATCGGCAAGCATTTGGCACTTCACAAAACTCCCAATCACAGTTGTCTCCAGGAACACCAACAGCCACACCCGGAAAGGCTCATGGCCTCACTTACCTCGTAGCCCAACACAAACGTGCGGAGATTTTGCAAGCTGAGGCCGCAATAACAGGCTTCTTGACCTTGCGCCCAACGGACATGCAGTCAGAAACGCACCGCCTCGTCGTCCGAGCTGTTGGTCAGAAGCACAGCAAGGTCGCCCGCTTACGGATGGCACCAGATATGGACCCGGAGCGTGAAAAACAAGAATTAATTCGCGCTTCCGCAAAGAAGACGCGCCACCCGCGTGGCGAAGAAGGTGGCGGTGGTGGTGGAACGCGCCGGCGTCGTTCCCAAGGCGGTGGACGACGCCGTATGGCAGGGGACATAGATATATGGAGCGATGACGAAGAACCTGCGTACGACCCTTACGGAAACGACGATGACGACGGGCGTAGTCCTAAGAAGCGCCGCGCGCGCGAGCCGGAAGAACGGCGGGGTGGCGAGTACCAGACGGACGACTTTGTCGTCGCCGACTCTGACGAGGACGATGCTACCGGCCACGGTTCTGATGGCGTTGCTCGCCGCAGGAAGGGCGCACGCGAAGAAAGGCCGGAAGAAGACGTGTTGGACAAATTGGATGCCCAGATCAGCCTGCAGGAAGCTGATAGGAAAAGGCGACGGGATGAAGAGCCGGAAGCGCCGGAAGGAGGTGGTGAACAGGCCGGCGAAACGGCAATGGAGGTTGAAAGTGAAGAAGACGAAGAGGAATTTCGGGTTAGACGCGTTGGTGGTGCACGTAAACGAACGACGGTTGCAGGGTTCGATGAAGAGGATGAATAGCAATAATCATTCAAA
>WNFQ01005297.1_pt1 | contig 18554 bp, 18 predicted proteins | sample 5400171 | NCBI WGS metagenome assembly WNFQ01 (sample SAMN13153356, study PRJNA577476) | soil metagenome | isolation source: 20 cm soil under Madrone tree | place: USA:California | collected 2016-06-14 | reverse complement strand
AATTTTTGTTTTTTCGATTCAGCTGAAGAAACTTGTAACCGTAATGCGCCAGTGCCGGTCATAGGTGGTGGTGTGGATGCGCTCTTGACTACATGGATGATTCTAATGCAAGCGCGCTGGTTAAAGCTGCGCTCCAGCATGATGATGAGGCGGCTCGGGCATTGGTCCGGCAGCTTTATCCGCTCGTGTCGAAATTGGTGCGCACGCATCGCCCGCGCCGAACGGCTGAGGAGGACCTTTGCCAAATGATTTTCATCAAAGTTTTTCAAAAATTATCTCAGTTTTCCGGCAAGGTGCCGCTGGAGCACTGGGTCTCGCGCATTGCCGTCAACACGTGCCTGAATCAAATCGAGTCGGAGAGAGTGCGGCCTGAGCTTCGTCACGCCGATTTGAGCGAAGAGGAGCAGGCCGTGGTCGAAAATCTTGCAACCTCCGCCGACGAGCTCGCTCCAGATCGACGCTTTGCTTCGCGCCAATTGGTCGAACATCTTCTCGACGCGCTCAAACCGGTCGAGCGCCTCGCGATCGATTTGCTATACTTGCAGGGGCGTTCCGTTGAAGAGATCCGCAAAATCACTGGCTGGAGCGCGACGCTCATTAAAGTGCGGGCGTTTCGAGCACGGCAAAAAATGAAAGGTCAACTGGCCAAAATTTCGGCAAGAGAGAAGTTATGAAAGATCAAAAAATCGATCGGCTACTGCGATCGGCCACACAGGCGCCCGAAGAAGCTCCGGTCGCGATGCCGTTTGGATTCGATACACGGATGGTCGCGCTCTGGCGCGCGGCTGTGCCGAAGGCGAATGGCGTGACACCGTTGCTCCGTCGCGTCGCATTATTGTCGGCAGCCGTGATCGTCATGTCGACACTGGCAGCGGTTCGCGAAGTCGGCCAAAGCCGGAACCTCGGCGAATCCTTCGCAAATGAATACGCCATCGCAGATTCGGCGATTCAGGATGAATTTTCGCAATGAACCGCGCATTGCAGTGGAAATTAGTTGGCGGCTTTATCCTCGTGTTCATCGCGGGCGGGATGACCGGCGCTTTCTTTGGTGCGATGCATGCCCGGCACCTTTTCTTTGAATTTCATCATCCCGGGCTGATGGGCATCAGAATGCGGGATAGGCTCCGCACAGAGCTGAACTTGACGCCGGAACAGGTCGCCAAAATTTCGCCAATAATCGATAAAACGGCCGCGCAGCTAGCAGAAATAAGAAAAGAGACCGGACGCCGTGTTCACGAGATCATGATCGGAGCGCACCGCGAAATGGCCGCCAATCTCACGAACGATCAGCGCCTCAAATTGCAAGAAATGGAAGCGCGTCATCGGCATTGGCATCGCGCTCGCGGGAAAACTGGTCTTGTCAGCCGGGCATCCTGCCCGGGACGCAGACCGAAAGTCGCAGGACGTTGCCTGAATTACGGGATTCTTCTACCTGCTGAGATGCCGATGGTTAAAAAAATCAGGCAAATCACGAGGAAGAGAAAGAAGAGAAACTTCGCGATTCCCGCCGCGGCCGCAGCGATGCCAGTAAATCCAAACAGCGCCGCCACCAGTGCGATTACCAAAAAGATTACAGCCCAACGTAACATATTTCACCTCTTGCAACTGAATCGCGCCAGCACTTTGCTGCGCGCGTCTGTTCATTGCGACCGCCGCGTAAGCTAGAAGCGTAATCCGTTCCCGAAAAAAATTTGCTCCCGCTCGACGGTCGCGCCCCTGTTGATAAAAAAATCCCGCAACTCGGGCGTATGGTAATGACCGCCGAACGTGGGGTTGAGTCCGAAAAAGATTTTGCCGCCCGGGGCGAGATGTCGCTGCAAATCGTGCAGAAAGAAATCCCATTCGACTGGCCCCCAAAGTCGCTCTTCCGGATAGTGAAGATTAAAATTGATGGAGAACGCCGTGATCCAATCGGATTTTTGATCGAGATCGGGCAGCGGCTCGAGCGCTTTGATCCTCCATACGACACGCTGGACGTCGAAAAGGTCAAGTAACTCGGTGAAAAGCGGGAACTGATCTATGTCCAAACCGAGGACGGGATGACCAAGCCTTTTCAGAATAAACAAGAAAAATCCACCTCCGCAGCCGAGATCGAGTACGTGTTTGGGCAAGGAGCGATGCAGTTTCAAATCTTGCACGCGTTTGCGATTGATCCGTAACCAGCGATCGACATCCGCGTATTTGGCGTACTCCGCGGACGACCTGCGATGCTGGCAAGCAGTGGCTCAACTGGCAGCGGAAAAATGGAGCGTTGCGCTCTGCGCCATGCGCGCCGGTAGGTCAACGGCTGCGCGAGCTTGCCGACTTTATGGGAAAGCTTCACGTTGAAAATCGAGCGGGATCGCCGCGGACGCTCCGAATGACCGTCGCACGATCTCGATCTTAGGAAAGACTTTCGATGATCTCACGAAGAAGTCCCGGGCCACGATAAATGTAGCCGGTGTAAACCTGAAGAAGGGGCGCGCCAGCGTCGAATTTCTCAAGGGCGGATTCAGCGTCAAAAATTCCACCGGAAGCGACCACCGGAATTGTCGATCTTGCGGTGATTGCTCGCACAAGCGCTGTCGATTTTTCGCGTAGCGGCGCCCCGCTCAAACCGCCTTCTTGATCGCGCGCCGACGGAATGGATGAATGATCGAGCGTCGTGTTCGTCGCGATAATCCCCGCGACTTCATTTTGTTCAGAGATCGCAATGATTTCTTCTAGTTCGATTGGCGAAAGGTCCGGCGCAATTTTCACGAGCAACGGTTTGTCGGTTAGTCGATTCTCATCGCGAATCGCGCCGAGCAACCGTGAAAGGGCGACCGGTTCCTGCAACTCACGTAGGCCAGGAGTGTTTGGCGAGCTAACATTCAGCACGATGTAATCCGCGAACTCGCGTAGCAAACGAAAGGAATAAAGGTAATCGCCTGTTGCCTCTTCCAGCGGAGTGACCTTCGATTTTCCGATGTTGATTCCGACCGGAACCGCCGGCCATCGCCCGCTCTCACGCAGCCTACGCAATCGTTTCGCGATAACATCCGCACCATCGTTGTTAAAACCGAGACGATTGATGAACGCCTGTTCCTCGAGAAAACGGAAGATGCGTGGCTTCGGATTTCCTGGCTGCGCTTTGGCGGTCACCGTGCCGATCTCGATGAAACCAAAGCCGAGTGCTGCCCACACGGGCAGCGCGACCCCGTTCTTGTCCAATCCGGCCGCAAGCCCGATTGGATTAGGAAAGTTTACACTGAATACAGTTTTCGGTTTCGACAGAGGCCGAAAAATTTCGAGCGCACGCAACGTTAGATCGACATGTGAAGCGCCCCGGAGTAATGCGATCGTCAGATGATGGGCGGCCTCAGCATCCAAGGAAAACAGAAGCGGCCTGACGAATCGCTCGTAGGCATTTTTCATTTCCCTATGCAAAATTGTCCGAAGACGGAATCGAGAATTTGTTCGACATCCACGGCGCCAATTACCTCTCCGACCGCGCGCAATGCTTCGTTTAGATCCACCGCGACGTATTCCGTCGTCAGCCGATCGCGCATCGCCATTCGCGCGCGATTGCACGATTCCAACGCGCGGCGCAAGCAATCGCGATGACGGGTGTTGATCGCAACTGTGCTTTCCGGCTTCAGGTTTTGTTTGGTGATGCGCACGAGAATTTCCGTTTCGAGCTCCGGCAGGCCTTCTCCCGTCGCGCACGAGATACGCAGCGCCTCGGAATGTTTCCAATCATGGTGTTCAGGCAGGTCGCTTTTGTTCAAGAGCACAATTTCGCTGCCATTGTCGGCACGTTCCTCGAAATGTGAAGGTCTTGGCGCGTTGCGATCCGCGATGTGAAGGCGCAAGTCCGCGGTCTGGAGCGACTTCTCGGTGCGCGCGATCCCTTCGCGCTCGACGTTGCTTTTCGACGTTCGCAAGCCGGCGGTATCGAGCAAGCGGATTGGCACACCGCGGAGGGTGATCATTTCTTCGATCGTATCGCGCGTCGTGCCGTGCGTTTCGCTAACGATTACGCGTTCATAACCAAGAAGCTGCTTCAGCAAGCTCGACTTGCCGGCATTGGTCGCACCGTAAATTACGACCCGCACCCCTTCGCGCAGAATGCGCCCCTGATCGGCCGTGGCGAGCAGGGCACCGATTTCCCCGCCAACTGAATCAAGGCGGGCCAGCAACTTTTCGTCTTCGTCCTTTTGCCGTTGAGAAATGCGCGCTCGGTGAATTCGCCCGGGCGCGCCGCTCGTGCGCCCGCGCGCAGACAAGCTTCCAGCACGTGCGCGCTTACCAGCACCCCGCCGTGACAACTGATCTCGACCAAATCTTCGCCGGTGTAACTGGCTGGCGCCTGATGGATCGAGAGCATCGCTTGATCGATCAATCGCTCCGAGGCATCGACGATTTCCCCGAAATGCTGAACATGCGATGCGAATCGCGACGGCTTTTCTTTGCCGCGAAAAATTTTGCCGGCAACCTGGATCGCATTCACGCCAGAGATGCGGACGAGCGCAATTGCGCCTTCACCCGCTGGAGTCGAGATCGCTGCGATGGTCTCGCCGGCAATTATCGGTTGCTCTCCCGCAGTCAAATCCCTGGATCTTTCGGAATCTCTTTCAGCGCGGCGATGCATTTTCGGTTCTGTTCCATCGTTCCCACGGAAATGCGGATCCATTCTGGCAACTTGTAGCCTTTGAGCGGTCGCACGATAATTTTTCTCGCGAGCAACTCCTTAAAGGCAGCGACGCCGTTACCGACATTTACCATCACGAAGTTCGCTGCGCCTGGAACAAACTCGAATTTCATCTCGGCAAGTTGTTCTTGGAGATAGGCGCGCCCGGCATCGACGACACGCTTGGTTTCACGCTGGTGTGCGTCGTCAGCCAGAGCAGCCAGCGCACCGGCGTGAGCGATGGCATTGATATTGAATGGTTGCCTCGTCTTCTGAAGCACATTTATCAAGTCAGTCCGCGCGATGCCGTAGCCAATGCGCAGACCAGCGAGTCCGTGGATTTTCGAAAAGGTGCGCAGAACGACGACGTTCCGGCCCTCTCTAACGTATTGGAGTGTGTCAGGAGGATCGTCCAGGAACTCGAAATAGGCTTCGTCGAAAACAACAATGATATTTTCCGGAAGGCGCGACACGAACTTGTCGATCTTGTGCTGCGAAATCAAAGCGCCGGTTGGATTATTGGGATTGGGGATGAAAATCAGACGCGTTTTCGGCGTGATCGCACCCAGCATCGCATCAAGGTCTTGCTGACAATCCGGACTTGGGGCTTGAATCGTGTGTGCGCCGAAAAGGGTCGCGATCAATTTATAGGCGATAAAGGCGTGGTCGGACGTAATTATGTCATCGCCGCGATGAAGGAACGCATGCCCTAAAAACTCGATCACTTCATTCGATCCGTTGCCGAGGATGATGTTCTCCGGGGCGAAACCGATCTTAGCAGCCACTGATTGGCGCAGATTAAATCCGCCGCCGTCAGGATACAGTTGCGCATTGTGCAGCGCGGCGCGCATTGCCTTGATTGCCTTTGGCGATGGGCCAAGTGGATTCTCATTTGAGGCCAGCTTGATGATTGCACCTGGATCGACATCGAGTTCGCGCGCCGTCTGCTCGATTGGTTTTCCCGGTTCGTAAACAGCAAGATCGCGCAACTGCGGGTTTGCCAATTCCCAAATCGAGGCCATCGGCGCAATGTAGACAGAATTACCAGAATGGACAAAATGCAGCTTTCTCTCCATGATTTCGTCCATATCTTGCAGCGTACCCTGCCGTCGCCGATTTAGCTTTGGCACGGCGGCTGCGCAAGCCAAAGAGCGATTTTACCGTGTGCGACTCCGCTCCTAAACCTTGATGATGACGACCACAACGGACGAGCTTATTTACCTCGATAACAACGCGACGACGCAGCTCGATCCTGTTGTCATCGAGGAGATGCTGCCGTTTTTGACCGAGCATTACGCTAATCCTTCAGCCAGCTATCGCTTTGCGGCAAAAGCACGAAAAGCTATCGATCTTGCGCGTGCACGGCTGGCGACGTTGCTCGGGTGTGAAGCTTCGGAAATTGTGTTCACGAGTTGCGGGACGGAATCGAACAACGCCGTGATCAATTCGGCTCTGCGATTTGAGCCGCGCGGGAAACATGTTGTTACCAGCGCCGTGGAACACAGCGCCGTCTTGCGGCCTTGCCAGGATCTCGCGAACCGGGGCTGCGAGGTCACATTTGTCGGTGTGGATCGGGATGGAAATGTCGATCTTGCCGAGTTGGAGGCGGCGATTCGCCCGGCAACGGCGATCGTTTCGCTAATGTGGGCGAACAACGAGACGGGCGTTTTGTTTCCGGTCGAGAAAATCGCTGAGATATGTCGCAAGAAAGGCGTGCTCTTTCACACTGATGCCGTGCAAGCAATCGGGAAAATCCCAGTCCGCCTCCACGATACCACGATCAATTTCCTTTCTCTCTCCGCGCACAAATTTCATGGACCAAAAGGTGTCGGCGCGGTTTATGTCAATCGACGGACGCGTTTTCGCCCGTTGATCGTGGGTGGCGGTCAGGAAAACGAGCGTCGTGGCGGAACGGAAAATGTCGCGTCGATCGTAGGCCTGGGGAAAGCGGCCGAGTGTGCCGCCGAAAGCCTCTCGGAGGAAGCAACCCGGGTTCGAGCAATGCGGGACCGTTTTGAAAAAAGGATTCTCGAAAGCATTCCGGGCGCATCGGTTAACGGCTGGAGCGCTGCGCGATTGCCAAATACCTCGAGTTTTTTGTTTGATGGAATCGAATCCCAAGCGGCGCTGATGTTACTCGATCGACATCACATTTGTTGCTCGGCCGGTTCAGCCTGCCGAACAGGTTCGCAGGAAACCTCACACGTGCTGCGCGCGATGAATTCGAGCGGGGACGGTGCGCGGCGCAGCCTGCGCTTCTCCTTCAGTAGGTTCAACTCGGACGCGCAAATTGATCGCGCGATTGAGATTATGCCGAAAGTCATCGACAAGCTGCGCCAATTATCGACGCCCGCTCGCGAAAGCGCTCAAATACTTCAAGAGGCGGCTGGAATCGCGCCGGAAGCATAAAACAACCGCCTGGACAAAACTAGCGCTGAACGTAACCGAACGGATCGACAATTTTCTTACCTCGCCATATGGTGCGCGGTTGTTGTTCCTGAGATGGAGACGCCACGAGATCCTACCGCTTCGCGTTACGAACACGCTGCGCATGGGTTGCGCCGGCGCGACCTCGATCCCGATCCGATCAAACAATTCTCAAACTGGTTCACTGCGGCGATTGAGGCCGAAATTCGCGATGTCAACGCGATGAGTCTCGCCACTGCTGGGCGTGATGCAAAACCCTCTGTGCGCGTGGTGTTGCTGAAAGGATTCGATCAAGATGGTTTCGTTTTTTTTACGAATTACGAAAGCGAAAAGGGAGTTCAACTCGAAGACAACCCCTACGCGGCGCTGGCATTTTATTGGATTGAACTGGATCGACAGATTCGCATCGCCGGGAAAGCGGAGAAAACGTCGCATCAGGAATCGGAGGCCTATTTTCATTCCCGGCCGATCGGCAGCCAGCTCGGCGCATGGGCTTCGCGCCAGAGCGAAGAGCTCGATGGACGCCGCGTATTGGATGCGCGCATGGCAGAGATGGCCGAAAGGTATGGCGATAAGCCCATTCCATTGCCGCCACATTGGGGCGGTTATCGAGTAAAACCCGATACAATCGAATTCTGGCAAGGCCGGCCGAATCGCCTGCACGATCGTTTTCGTTACCGGCTGGGAACCGACGGTAACTGGCTGATTGAACGGCTCGCGCCATGAGGTGAAAAATTCCGAAGGTAAGATCCAAACCGTCCGCGGGGACATCACCGCACTCGATCTCGATGCAATCGTGAACGCCGCGAACACGACACTGCTCGGTGGCGGCGGAGTCGATGGCGCGATCCATCGCGCTGCTGGCCCAGAGCTGCTCGCGGAATGTCGGACACTCGGTGGTTGCAAAGCGGGCAAAGCGAAGATCACTCGTGGATATAAATTGCCGGCGCGTTTCATCATTCACACGGTCGGCCCGGTTTTTTGGCGAGCTGCTACCGCAACTCGCTGCAGCTCGCGGTTGAGAATGGAATCAAGACGACTGCATTTCCCGCGATCAGTTGCGGAGCATATCGCTATCCGGTTTCAGAGGCAGCGCAGATTGCCGTTGAGACGACGCGGAAGTTCCTCGCGAACAACGATAAGATCGACAAGGTGATCTTCGTCGTCATGAACGACGAAAATTTGAAGTGTATCGGGGATTGGATAGGTCTTAAAATCCGCCAACCCGTGTGATAAGCGGCGGCGTAATCTTCGTAAATGAATCCCGCAGACGTGAAGAGATTCAGGGACGCATCGCGGCCATCATTTGCGATTTATTTGTATGATCAATCCAAACAACGACAATCTTACGAGGGACGAACCGCTCCCGACGCCGCTGCAGTCGGATGAAGGAGAAATTGGCTCGAGTGGGCGTGAGCAGTTTCGTCGGGCACAGAGTAAACTTTCCACGGCAATGAGCCACACGTGGGAGGGAACCAAAGAGAAAGCAGGCCGCGCGCGCGAGCGTACGGAATACTTCGTGCGCGAAAATCCAGTTCCAACGATCCTCGGCGCGCTAGGGCTTGGAATCGCGATTGGATTGGCGATCCGCTACGCCTCCACTAGCGAGGACAAGCCCGAAATCGACGTCAAGTCCGCGCTCGGAAACGTGAACTGGGGCCTTCTCTCATTGCCTTTTCTTTGGCCATTCTTCAAGTCAGCCCGGCAAAAATACGAAAGCTCCGCTGAAGCGGTAAAAGATGGAGTTAAGCGCTTAAAAAAGATCGATATTGACGACTACACAAAACCGATCCGTAAACGCTGGAAGAGATGGACGCATTGAGAGTCTGTGTCGTTCTAGAGTTTTCGTGAGTTAGGATTGAGATCGTCGATCTGTCAGAGCGCGAGGAACTCGTTGATGAGACCCGCGAGCGGGCGTGGATATTGGGCCATGAAAGCATGGCCGCCGCCTTTAAATTGGGCGAGCCATGCGCCGGGGATGGCATTGACGAGTGCTAGCGAATTGGACGCCGGGATCACTATGTCTTCGGTTCCCGTGGCGACGAGCGTGGATGCGCGTAACTCGCGGAGCCGATAGCCAGCGCCGTTGCGGTGCCATGCGTCCATCGCAGCGGCCTGCCGATCGACGAGGTTGGGAGAGAGCTTTGCGCGGGCGGTCGCCACGACGTCGCCGAACTCGCTGTAGATGGAATCGGCGAGATCGCTGGAAAATAGCACGGAGAGCAGTCGGCGAGCTTGCTGGTGCGGCGTGCCAGAAACGTCGGTCAGTTGCTTCAGGATAGTAGGTGAGGCGAGTGCCGCGTCTGCTCCTCCCGGGTCGGTGGAGAGAAGGATGAGTTTGTGAACGCGGGCAGAATCGTTGAGTGCGAGGGTCTGCGCGATAAATCCACCCATCGACCATCCGAGCACGCTCGCTCGCTCGAAGTCGAGCGCCTTGATCACACGCGCCATGTCGTCGGCGAGTTTGGCTATATCAAATGGCGCTCCATCGTCGTTAGAGGCGCCAATGCCGCGGTTGTCGGGGAGGACGAGGTCGTTGGCGGACGCGAGCCGATCAATGAACGATGGGTCCCAATCGGCGCTCGTCGCCGCGAGCCCGTTGAGGAGGATTAGCGGTCGTCCGCTGCCAAGGCGACGGCAGACGATTCGCCCGCCATCCACTGGGATTGTCGCGATTGGCTCAGCAGCCATCGGCGACCATAGGAAACCGTTCAGCCAGGGTCAACAACCGGTGAGATCATCCGCCGGTGAGAAACTCGGCGTGACCATCGGCAGTTCTGCAGAAAACTCCACCATTGAAGCGTCGCATCACCTCGCGGAAGGTGTTGATCTTCTCATGGCGAATTCAAGTTCTACGGAGCAACCGGCGTGGCAGCGCAATCTAGCCTTCGAATTTTTTGCTTCGCTCAAACTCGCGGTCGTTTTGCTCGCGGTTCTAATTGTCGCTGCAATCGCCGGAACGATTTATGAATCGAGTTTCGATGCGAAAGTCTCCCGCGCCTACGTTTACGGCGCGCCATGGTTTAATCTCTGGCTCATCCTGCTCGGGGCAAACCTCACCGCCTCCGCACTTTCGCGCTGGCCCTGGCGCAAACACCATCTCGCATTTCTTATCACACATCTCGGCATTATCACGTTGCTGATCGGATCGCTCATCGGCAGAATTTGGGGAATCGAAGGAACCATCACCCTTTTCAAAGGCGAGTCGCCCACCAATCAGTTACTTGCCGATCAGCGCCAGCTGCGCGTCCATGATGTTGACGGAATTGTTAAGGCGTATCCCGCGGAATTTTTGCATCATCCGCCAACACAACAGCATCCACGCAATCTCGGCCGGCTCGCTTCCGGCGCGCGCTTGCAGATGGTCGATTACGCAACCGCGATCGAAGGAAAACTCAATCCGAGACCGCTCAATGATGGCGGTGCGCCCGCGCTGCATTTTACAATTTCGACCGCCATGATGAACCAGCGCCTCGAAAGCTGGCTGCTCGCTGACGATCCGCAGCATGGAAATTTTTCAATGGGGCTGGCGAATATCGAATTCGAACGCGGCGCCGCGTCGACTTCCGTATCGAGCACCCGCCTTCGCGAGGACCCGGCGGGGCAGGCGAGCAAGAACGACAGCGTCGATCTTCAGGAATCCATCTTTGCATTCAGCAAGGCACCGGAAGAACAGATTGGACGCGTCGCGAAAGGCGGCAGCACCGGTGCGAAAGTGCGGCTCGAGTCATCGCAGAATGGAAACAAAGAACGCGTGATAATTTCGTTAAATGGGAAAGAAGCGAGTTTCGATGTCGTGGACAATCTTGGACGCAATCTCGAAATCCGCGGAACTCCGTTTACTCTACAGATCGAGAATTACTGGCCTGATTTTCGGATTCAGGATGGCAAACCAAGTTCGGTGACAGATCGGCCGAACAATCCGGCAGTGCTCGTCACGATCCGGGGCAAAGGTGTTCCCGCTACTGAGACAGCGTCGAATCCACACGGGGCCAACACGGAATTCAACGCCACCGGGGGCCCTCCAGCGATGCCACAGTCCGGAGCCGACGCGTTGAATCATCTGACACTTTTCGTCGCAGACAACGGCGCAATCACCTATGAACTCGCTTCGCGAAAGAATGGCAAATCGTCCGGCAAGATCGACATCAATAAACCGCTCGCGACCGGTTGGGCGGATTGGCAGCTCGTTGTTGATAAAGCGATGCCGCATGCTGGGCAGTGGATGGATTTCACGCCCGTAAAAGCGGAGAAAACATCGACACCGCCGGCCGGAGCAAATTTGCCGGACGGCGTGCGCGTTCGCATCCAACAGAACGGCGACACATTCGAACAATGGGTCCCGGCCGGCTGGCAGATCACCGTCCCAACTTCGCCTAACGAGACCATGATTACGTACGGCTGGAAAATCGTTGCGCTGCCCATCGGACTCGAACTGCTCGACTTCGAAGTGAAACGCAACGAAGGAAGTGAGAGCCCCGCCGGTTTCAAAAGTACGCTGCGCGTTGTCACTGCCGATGGAGAGACGGCCACCGGTTCGTGTTGGATGAACAATCCATTCAGCTATCCCGGCGCGTGGTGGCGCACATGGACGGGATTCACTTACAAAATTTCGCAGGCGTCTTGGAACCCGGAAAACCTTGCGCAAAGTACGGTGCAGATTTTGCGCGATCCTGGATGGTTACTGAAATGGATCGGCTCGCTGCTCGTAGTAATTGGTGTGTTCATGATGTTTTATCTCCAGCCCTACCGAAAACAAACCGAAGGCGAACCGATCACGCCGACTAGTGCAAAGCCGAAAGAACAGAAGCGTCCGGCAGCTGCTGGATCGCCAAATATTCCGGCGACAGTCCAGCGTTGACTCGAAAGTGTTCACGAGTTGAAAGCTGGTGCAGAACGTTGAACGTTTGCTCTCACATGGGAAACAGGAGAGTTATTCAATCGATCGCGTTCTTCGGCTTCATGGCGGCTTTGGCTGTATGCGCTTCCGATGACGAGCAAGCCGAAGTTTCCGGGGATGAGCGATCTGTTTCAGTCGAGTTCAAATGGGGTTCTTTCAATGGGGAGCCTGTGACGAAGTGGAACCCCGATGGGCGGACAATGACGCTGTTGACGGAATTGCGCTATATCGATCCGCAGGGTTTTGTCTGGGTCGCCCCAATCGGATCGGTTGTCGATGGCGCATCCATCCCGCGCTACCTCTGGTCGATCATGGGCGGACCATTCGAAGGAAAATATCGGAATGCCTCTGTGTTGCACGACGTCGCTTACGGGGATCACAACCGTCCATGGCAGGATTGTGACCGGATGTTCTACTACGCAATGCGTTGCAGCGGCGTGAGCGCGATGGAAGCTAAGACGATGTTTTACGCGCTCTACAGATTTGGGCATCACTGGAAATTTCCGATCAGACGCGCGAAGCCGGTGAAGTATGAGGGTGCTCTCGTTGCGCGAGGAGAGGAAATTCCACGCGCCATTCCGGTGAATCCGGCTGAAGTTAGCGAAGCACGCGAATGGATCAGCGACAGTGATCCGACCCTTGAGCAGATCGAGCAACGAGCCAACGCCGAAAGCCCCTGAGTCGAGCTTCGTAGACGGTCAAAAGCTTCTTTGCTAGTGTTTTCGGAACCGAATTCGACGAATTAGAGAAACTTTAACGAGAGGAGATTTATGTTAGGCGAGAAGATTGGTGAAATGTCGGGCCAGATTAATTCGCAGCGGGTGTTGTCGAACGTGGGTGGAGGTCCGAAAATGGAAACCTCGTTTCAGGCAAACGGATCGTTGCTGGGCACAAACGTAAGGGAGACGGGCACGTATTGGACCGTTGTCCGTCCGGACGGGACACTCTACGGCGAAGGGCAAGGGGTGACGATAACCAAGGACGGGAAAATGGCCACGTGGACAGGCCACGGCGTCGGCACGATGAAGAAAGACGGGAGCGCGACTTATCGCGGCGCTATTTATTATCAAACAACGCCCCCGCGATTGTCCCGGCTCAACAAGGTCGCGGTACTATTCGAATACGCGGTAGACGCAGCGGGCAATACACACTCTGAATACTGGGAATGGAAGTAGCTCGCAGCAACGGCGCTGTGAGATCTTAACTGTTTAGATCCGCCTTCGATTTTGATGCGGCGCCACCTTTGTCGAGCGCGGCGGCTAAAACTTCATCGACATTTTCGACGGGAATGAATTTGAGCTTCTCCTTCGCCTCTTCCGGTACATCGACAAGGTCCTTTTCGTTGAGCTTCGGAATGATGACCGTTGAAATTCCGGCCCGCATCGCGGCAAGGCTCTTTTCCTTGAGACCGCCGATCGGAAGAACCAGTCCACGCAAAGTGATTTCACCGGTCATGGCGATATCAGAACGCACGGGCGTGTTGCTGAAGAGTGAAGCGAGAGCGGTGAACATGGCGATACCGGCCGATGGTCCATCTTTTGGCACAGCACCGGCCGGCACATGCACATGAATATCGATCTTGCGAAAATCTTCTGGATTTGCGCCGAGTTGGCCGTCACGACTGCGTACGAGGCTGAGAGCGGCCTGCACTGATTCCTTCATTACTTCACCGATGTGACCGGTCAGTGTGACGTTGCCTTTGCCGGGATAACGCATCGCCTCGATATGCAGCACTTCGCCGCCGGCTGGCGTGTAAGCCAGCCCAGTGACAACACCCGGCTGGCTCGTTTTAAGTTTCGTCTCGCGAACGTATTTGGCCGGCCCAAGCAATTCGGCCACTAGGTCCGGTGCGACCGTTACCCGCTCGGTCTTCCCGCGCGCGACCTGCGCTGCCACGGCACGACAAACTGCGCCGATTTGCCTTTCCAGTTCGCGGACACCGGCTTCGTGCGTGTAGTCATTAATGATTCGGCGAAAGGCCTCGTCCTGCCACTCGCATTGTTCCGGGTTGAGGCCGTTTTCTTCCAGCTGCCTCCCGAGCAAATACCTTTTCGCAATCTCAAGCTTCTCCCGCTCGGTGTAGCCGGGCAGCGAGATCACTTCCATCCGATCACGCAGAGGTTCCGGGACACCATCCATATAATTCGCGGTCGCGATAAAGAGGACCTGCGACAAATCGAACGGCACATCGAGGTAGCGATCCGAAAATGTATTATTTTGGCGCGGATCAAGCACTTCGAGGAGCGCGCTCGCTGGATCGCCACGGAAATCGGTGCCGATCTTGTCGATCTCATCGAGCATCATCACTGGATTGCGAGTCCCGGCGCGGCGCAGCTCTTGGATAATGCGGCCGGGCATTGAAGCGATATAAGTGCGGCGGTGTCCGCGAATTTCCGCTTCATCCCGAATGCCGCCCAAACTCATGCGCACAAACTTCCGACCGAGCGCGTCGGCAATCGATTGACCGAGGCTTGTCTTCCCAACACCGGGCGGCCCTAGAAAACAAAGAATCGGGCCGTGTCCCTGCGGGTTCAATTTGCGAACGGCGAGATATTCGATCAATCGCCGTTTTACTTTTTCAAGGTCGTAATGATCGCGATCGAGGATTTGCTGCGCCTGGTTGAGGTCGAGATTGTCCTCGCTCAGTTTCGACCACGGCAACTCGGCGATCGTCTCGACATAGCTCACGATCACAGAATACTCCGGGCTAGCCGGTGGGATAACATCGAGCCGCCGCAATTCGCGATCCGCTTGCGCGAGCACCGCCTCCGGCGGTTTTGCCTCCTCCAGTCGCTTCCGCAATCGCTCGATCTGATCGGTCGCGCCAGTTTCTTCGCCGAGCTCGCGCTGGATGGCTTTCATCTGCTCGCGCAGATAGGCACGCCGCTGTGCCTCGGAAAATTGCGACTGCACGTCCTGTTGCAGCTTCTGCTGAATCTGCGCGATCTCCAATTGCGCCGAAATACCGGTCTGCACAGTGGCCAACCGTTTTTCGACGTCGAGTTCCTCTAGAATCGCCTGTTTTTGCGCCGTTTCGACGTTCAAATTCGGCGCGAGGAAATCGGTCAGTTGTTCGGGATCTTCAATGCTGAGCACAGCCGCCCGCGCTTGTTCAGGCACATCCGGAGTGAGCTCGAGAAGTTTCGCGGCCGAGTCGCGCAAGTTCCGGAAAGTCGCCTCCCATTCCTTGGTGCTCGGTGGGAGTCTGGAATTGAGCAAATCAACTTCAGCCCGTAAATAGGGATGCGCGGCAACAATTTTCCGCAGCGCAAACCGGCGCAGGCCTTGCACCACGATCACGACGTGATTGTCGGATTGACGTAAAAGTTTTAATACGATCGCCGCCGTTCCAATGGGATAGAGATCCTGCGGCTCTGGATCTTCTTTGGTTTCGTCGCGCTGCGTGAGTAAACCGATGATTTTAGTCTGAGGCAGCGTTTCATCGAGCAGCTTGATCGATGCGGCACGACCAACGGTTAATGGAAGGATAGTTTCAGGGAAAACAACGAAGCTGCGCAACGGCAGAACAGAAAGCACATCGGGAACTTGCGGCGCCAATGTCTCGGCGATGTTTCCCATTCCAATTAAATTCGTTGGAGCGGATTTCTCATCGCTGCCTGCTTGCAAAGCGCTGATTGGTTCTTCATTCATGATTTTAAAGGCAGCGAAATCCAGAGAAGCCCGTTGCGCTGCTCGGCGTGCACTTTTTCAATATCCACAAATGCCGGCAGACGCACTTCGCGCTCGAACGGTCCATAATCAATCTCCATCGCGAGCAGCTGCACGGCACGCCCCTCTTCATGCGTCGGCTCCGGCACGTCGCGCACCCCGCGAACGATGAGGCGTTCCGGTTCGACCGTGAGATCGATGCGTGACCGCTCAACCCCGGCAAGATCGACGCAAACGCGAATACATTTATCGCAACGATAGGCGTTGATCGCCGGTTGCCACGTGTGCGAGCCAAACCTCGAAAACTGCAAACGCGCCAGCTCAGAAGTCACATCATGGAGCGTGCCGTGCAGCCAGCGCAGTTTGATGCTGTGGTTTGGATCCATCACAATCTAAATGTCGGCCGGCGCGCTCCGTTTTCAACCGGAGCGATTTTAGCGAATTTTCCCGGGTCCCCATAGCGCACGGCCCGGCTTGGCACCTGTGTGTTCGCCATCTTTGATCACTTGCGCGCCGTTGACGAACACGTGCTTCACTCCAATCGCGTACTGATGCGGCTTCTCGAACGTCGCGCGATCCGAAATCGTCGCCGGGTCAAACACCACGACATCTGCGAACATTCCTTTTTCAATAAAGCCGCGATGATCGAGACCGAGATTTGTCGCCGGCAACGCACTTAAACGTCGAACAGCTTCAGTAAGTGGAATCACTTTTTCGTCGCGCACATATTTGCCGAGCACGCGCGCAAAATTTCCGTAAGCGCGCGGATGCGGATTCGATTTCAAGAATACGCCCTCCGGCGCTTGCGAAGCTTCATCGGAGCCGAACGAGATCCACGGCTTCGACAGTTCTTTCCTAATGTTCTCTTCGGAGATCATGAAATAAATCGTGCCAATGCGCGATTCGTCTTCAGCGATCAAATCCATCGCCGTGTCGATCGGGTCTTTGCCGCGCATCTTTGCGGCTTCAGCGAGCGTCTTTCCGGTAAGCGGTTTCAATTTGTCCGATTTGAATCCGACCAGAAGGATGTGTTCTGGACCTCCAGCTGCGAGATACATGTTTTCCCATTCGTCACTCGGCGTTTGGACCTGCGCTTTGATTTTCCCACGCGTCGCCGGATCGCGCAGTCGCTTGAACAAAGCCGGATAACCGCCGTCCTCAGTCCACGGCGGCAAGCTCGCGTCGAGTCCGGTTCCGCCCGCGGTGTACGTATACATGTCCGCGGTGATTTTCATTCCTTCTTTTTGGGCGGCCTCGATTCGCGAAAGCAGGTCGTCAATCTTCGGCCAATTCTGTTGGCCGGCGGCTTTAATGTGGTAGACCTCCGCTGGAATGCCCGCTTCGCGACTGATGCGAATCAATTCATCGAGCCCTTCGAGCAAGCGATTTCCTTCGCTCCGCATATGCGAGATATACTTGCCCTGATATTTCGCCGCGACTTTGCACAGCTCGATCAACTCATCGGTCTTGGCATAAAACGCGGGCGGATAAATCAACGAGGTGCCGATCCCGAGCGCACCCGCTTCCATTTCCTTGCGGACCAGTTGGCGCATTTGCTCGAGTTGTTCCGGCGTCGGCGGTTTATCTTCGAACCTCTCAAGATAACGCAAATATTCCGCGAGCGTATTCCATTTGATCTCGTATTTGATGTCTCCTTGCCCGCGCAGCATGTGCTCGCGCACCCGATCGTTCACCGGTCCCATCGATTCGCCTTCGCCCATGATCTCCGTCGTCACGCCTTGCCGGATTTCGCTCTGCGAACGGCCGTCCTGAATCAGTGATTCATTTGACCAGGAAAGCATGTGGATGAAACCGGGTGCAACCGCGAGGCCCATCGCGTCAATAACAGTTTTCGCTTTCGCCGTTTTGAGATCGCCAATCTCAGCGATCCGATCACCGCGAATAGCAACATCGCCATGTTTCGGCTCGGCGCCGGTTCCGTCGTAAACCGTGCCGCCTCTGATGATGACGTCGAAGTCAGTGGGATTTTGCGGTGACCCTGAGGCCTCCGCAGCGAGCAGAGAGGAAAGCATCGAAAAAATGATAGCTGCCAAAGTGAAGGCTGGAGTTGAGCGGGACATAATTTAAGCGACGAGACTATCGAAGGACGCTGTCGCGGTCAAAAAGACTCCGCTACCGCTCTCCGCAGCAATCCGGCAACCGAAACGGTTCGCCGATGCGATTTTAAATGAAGGCTTGCTTTGAGCAGGCCCAAGCAGAGCCGCGAGAAGGCTGCGGCTGGAGTTATTGAGGTGGCCAGCTGAGCGGTCCCGCGCGTCAAGAAGTGAAAAGCGAAATTCAGATTCAATGAAACAGATTCAATGAAAGGGTGTTATATCATTTGATGAAAACAACAACAAAATGCGAAAGCAAACACCGCAAGCGAGGGCTGTTGCTGTCATTGCTTTGGGTGGGCGTCGTCGCCGCCTTTATGACCGGTTGCGCGGAAGCGCCTTACGTGACGGCATATGACAGCGCTTATTATTATCCAACGGGGAATTCCGTACGTGACTACTGGGGCTACTACCAAGCCTACCCGTATCAGGATGTGCCTAATGGCCCGCGTTACCGCATAATCGCCGGCCAGCACGTTTACGAGCCGTACTACTACGGCACTTACAATAGCTACTGATATTGATTTGCGCCGCGCCGCTTCCGCAATCAGCGGCATGGTTGCCGTTCCCGGCTATTTTCCACAGCCGGAAGACGTGCCAGGCGCGATTCTTATATAGAGACTTGCTTTATGAGGATCACTCATATCGCTAAGGGAGCGAGCAGGTCATAAATGGGTTGCCTGATGTTCGGACCAGGTTTCTGAAGACGTAAAGAAATTACCTTCGGCTCTCGGCCACTTGGCTGCGGACAAAGCGCAATTCAGAGTAAGGGAAGATTAAATTGAATGAAAGG
>WNFQ01003706.1_pt1 | contig 18558 bp, 27 predicted proteins | sample 5400171 | NCBI WGS metagenome assembly WNFQ01 (sample SAMN13153356, study PRJNA577476) | soil metagenome | isolation source: 20 cm soil under Madrone tree | place: USA:California | collected 2016-06-14 | reverse complement strand
ACTCTCTCCAGAAAGTATGGTCCCAATGAATCTGATCGCGAGATGGTATGAGAGTTTCTTGTCGAAGATCAGGGCTGTTGGGGTCGGTTTCTTGGACAGGCAAGAGTAGTATTTCGGTTAGAGTCATGTCGTATCATAAAATCTATAAACCTCCCCCACCCATAGTCCTCTCCAATCTTATCTTATCTAATCTACCAACCAATAAGGCTAGCGCAGCTGTGGCTACTACTAAGTGGCAGACCATTTGACCATTGACCATCCCATTCCCCACTTGACTCTGACGCTCACAATTTCGCAATAACCATCATGGAATACAATGAGGAGGAAAATGTAATCTTCCTTACGTCCATGATGGGCGATGGAGATCCAGAGATTGCGAGGCGAGTCCTTCGAAAGCACAACGGTGACATGCAAAAGGCGGCGACGTCTATCCTAGAAGGAGACACTGGAGCTGAGGATCCTTGGCCTGCAGATTTTGGAAGTTTTACAGATGCTTCTACTTCTGTCGCTGGCCCGAGTACCCCTCCTCGTCAGTATTGTCATGTCCTCTACGTTGTCCATATCCTTTACTGTTTTCATACTAGCCTCCAAGCCTGAGAGGGATAATGTCATAGACCTTACGGGCGATGACGAAAGCGTTGAACTCAAACGTGCCCTCGAAGTATCCCTTTTCACATCTGCCTACCCACCTTCATCCCAATTCCGTCCCAGTAATCGGGCACCTGACCCTAACTGGGCTATGGTCCCTTCGAATGTGTGCAGTACCTTGCCTATCTGAGTATACAGAAGGTCACCTATCGTGTTACTAGGTAGAGCAACCTTCTGGTATCTCAACCTCAGCGGATGATCAATACCTGAGCCGAGCCATTCAAGAGAGCATGCGTGAAACATACAATGACCAGGAAAGATATACAACCTTAACTCTTGGTTCGCTAGTATATGCCGCTCTCCTTTTCCAAGGGCTGTATTACGTTCCTCAACTGCGGAAGAGCATCTCCAGGTGGCGTCCGCGGCCAGAAAGGCCAGATGCTGAGTTCGTCACTCCGCCGACTAGTGGTGAAGGTCCGCCCCCTGCTATTCCCAGACCAAAGTGACTCTGTTGATACGGGCTCAGACTTGCTCATGTGGACGTTGGTCGAGAATTATACTCACATGGACCTCGCTGTGATTGGCGAGCTTAATCTTGATTCGTGCCTTGCTGCGCTCCAGCTCGATCCGCCTGTCTACTCCACTACTAGCCCCGGGGAGCTTTCCTACGGTAAACTACTCTATTGCGCGACTTACTATAATAAATTATTAACGGAGAGACAGATTTCCTTCTGAGATTGACTCACACGATTGAGACGTCGCTATATAATGGGGTAGCAACGGAGACGCAGCAGTGGCAAAGGCAATGTAACATACTTTTTTCGGTAACATAACACTGACTGGTTCCGTGCAGGCTGTTCTACTTTCGCTACGGGCCTGCCGACGCACAGCCGGACAACTCCCCATTCGATCAACGCCAAGATATGGCTATCGTGAAAGTTGACATCCGCGATGACGAACAGTCGGCAGATTTAGTGTCCGCATTGTCCGCCAGGATGGCGCACAGCGAGATTCCTTCGAAGCAGCTAGTCATATTCGAACCCTCGGATGTTGTCACGTTCCAACTTGTGCGACACGATGCGCTTCCATCCTATTCACGGGCACCCTCCCTGCCACGGCAACCATTTCGGTACCCAAAGCACATATACCTCGACCAGTACATGAAAGAGAATGTCGAGATTTCTTCTGCCAAATGGAGACAGCAGAAGGAAATTGCGGAGAAGATCCAGAATTTGACACTACGGGAGAATGCCCTCAAGAAGCACCAGGTATACATCTCTGTATTTCTTCCCGTCTATTGAACCAACGAGCTTCTCGCGCTAAGAACGTGGACATTTCCAAGTTTCTTCAAGCAACGCTTCATTATTATGAACACGTGGCAAACAAAGAAAACCCGGAGCGCGCAGCTGCGATCATCTGGCAGACTCAAAAGCTTAGGAAAATAATCGCCAGAATCGAAAATGAGCTCGAGAGTGAGTCTGGGACTGTGTTTACAAACTCGGAAGTCACCACGCCTCAATGACGATATATCCCCAGCTATCCAAACCCAGAAAGATGACTTGAAGGGGCAGCTTTCACGGTTGTACGACGGCCCGGAGCTCAGAGAACATAGAGTACGCCGTTTCGTGGTTTAATCTTCATGCTCCGAAATGAACTTTATGGATCATGTAGTACGATCTCCGGGTCGTCTTCATGCATGATGGAGTGTATGGACGCAGTCACCTCTATTCATACGTAAACGACAACGGCACGTGGTGGAAGACCGTTGATTGGGTCGTCACAGAGGTAAGTGCCATCTGCCTTACAGATCGAAAGGGCCCACAAATTAATATGTTCCTTCCCCATAGGTTTCAGAGGAGACCGTTCTAACAGACCCGACCGGCTTTCACTTGGGCGCAGGGCCTTACTTGCTCATCTATAGCCGCGCCATTCCAGAAGGCGACCAAAAACCCCTGGAATGGCCAGAAGACGTTGTGGTACGTGCCAGCGCCATTTCTTTCTATTTGTTTTCTCACTATGTCAACCGCTGCACATCTTTTTACAACTGCAGCGGGCGGTTCAGCGTCACAATCAACTTTTCCTTAGAAACATCACGCAAGATGCCAGTGTTACTGGTTCCACCACCGCGAGTGAAACCGTTGAAATCTCGGTTCCATCGTCTACTTCCGTATCCGGCTTCACTACGCCGTTGGAAATGCCTGTCACTCCTGGAGAGGCCATGGACGTGTCCAATTGAGACTTCGAAGGAAACTGTAGACGTAGATGGGAGTTGTACGTCGGGGCAGCGATGATTTCATACCGTTGGGGAGAGCTCACGCAAATGCCTGCATTGTTATTTGTTTTGTTATTTTGAGTACATTAGTTGCGATGGGACAACGTATTGTACAGACTTCCTCTGGGACGGATGACTTTCATCTGTGGGTTGATATCAACCCTGTCCTTCTTCGCTACCATAAGCGTTACTCTTGTGTTTAGGTATGAACGTCCATGACTCTGGGGCCGGACCAAGGAACATCTCGGATATTTTCACCCAATCGCGGCTATCACCACTTGCGAGAAGCGTTTCTTTTCGTATTGGAGCCAGTAAGCGACTTTTAAGCATTGAAAAAACATCACAATACACCCACCAAGCTCGTCGCGTCCGCGGAAGAGAGGGGCACGGTCGTTAATCCGAGGAGGGACGAATTCAAGAAGCCCAACGGGGACGTAGCGGTAATGGAAGGACAATGCCTCACAAAGGTAGCGGCGTGTGGTGTTGACACCAGCCGTATCACTTCCAAAATGGCTGTAGGATGATAAGCAAGTCCGTCGAGAAACAGTCTCTGAAAATGAGGGTAACGTACTCTAATCCGAACTCGGCGTACTGGAGAAACCACGTGTTAGTTAGAAGGAACTACAGAGGACTTTCGGAAGAAGCGCGACTTTTCGTATGAGTTCCAATCGCTCTCTAGAACTGATGTCCCATTCTCTCCGCTCCTTAATCTCGGTGAAAATCCAAGGCTTGATCAAAGCACCACGGGCAATCATAACGCCGTCAACACCACTACTTTCAACCTTGGACCAGTAATCTTGCGCGGAAAAAGCATCGCCACCACCGAAGATGGGAATCCGTGGTACTGGGTAGTGTGAGTATGTCCCCTGAATGACATGTGCTGTACACAGATTATGGTGGGAACCAGCGTACAGTCTTCATCGGCTTCACGTGCTCGAACAGCGTTGACACATTCTCGAATATATTCCCAATCTGCCAATTTGCTGTATCGCTGTTGTCTCGTCCGACCATGCAACTGCGCCGTAAAGAATCGGATTTCGTGTCGTATACTAGCGAGAAGGAGATTGGGTAGCTCACTGTCATGGCCGCCGCATTCCACTCGGCACCGGTTCTAGGCATCAGTTTGTGGGCGTTGTTACGGCCTTCTTTGACGCCAGTCCGCATCTTGACGGTCAGAGGAATCTCACCAAGTGCCTTGTTCATTCCTATCAGGATTTTTCCTAATTTTCCGGCAGCATCCAGCACTGTGAGTGACGCGTCGAAAGCGTGTCAACGACCTATCTCCAAGACGAACACTGCGAAGAGCGTACGGGCGGAACCACTGCCTGTTCGAAAGACAAGGTCGATTGGACAACCGCAGTTCAAATCCATAAAGTCGATGCCGCCGCTACATTCTCTCGCTATCACCTCAGCTGTGGGGACGAGGGTGGTAGGCTTGCTTCCTGCAACTTGCACCCCAAACATTGTTTCGGACGGGTGTCGTCTGACCAAGGACCACTCTTCCTTGGAACCCGACAGAATTGACGTCGCCAGTCCCACTATGACCCCCTTGAGCATTCCAAAAAAGCATCTACAGACGCCGCAAAGTACTCACTTTCTCCGCATGTAATGTCAGCACCCACGGAAACACAAAGTCGTCTGAAGGGCTGGAATGTGGAATGAGAAAATGAGACCCCGAGGGGTTAATCTGCCGCGATGTACTCACAAGATTTCCGACTGTAGTCAAGGGTCCTAAATCTAGCATGGGGATAGAGTTCATCCGAAGACACTTCCGGTGTGAGACCACGTACAAGTCTTATCTATCCATTGGAGCCGTTTTTTCTCTGAGAATCTGAAAGGCATGTCCGGAAGGTCGGCTTGTGAAACGGCCTCTTCTAGGGACCATTTTGTGGGCGCGGGCGGGGCGCCGGTGACATCGCCAGATGGCGCTGAGGACGTAGAATTAGGTTGTATTGACTTAGGTGTTGGTAGTTCCTTGATTATCGATTTACCGTCTGCATCAGGAGTCGCCACCAGGCCCAGGCCTTCCGTCTCGGCAGAAACGTCGTGGTCATCCTCCTTGCCATCCTGACCGCCGCTTGCTACCTTGAGCTCTTGAAGGTAGCTATCAGAGATTGGTGTTGGAAACTGCGTTGTTTCATTGAATAATTCAAGTCCAAAGAGGAGAAATACAAGTCTACCTTCTTTGTCCTGAGAAGTTTCAGCGTTGGTGGAGAGACAAAATTGAGCTCCGTATTTGCAGTCAAAGTAGCCCTCTTCTTTTCTTCGTCCTCCACTAACGAGATTGATCCATCCTCGGCCTCGCGCATGTGGCCACCAAGGAACCTGCACTTCAATCCAATCCGACAGGAGCCCGTGGCCTCGAAAACTGGACACCGTGTCGGGAAGTCAACGGACTCGAAAGGCTCTTCCGACTCCTCCATTCCTTTCGCAGTATTTGGTAAGGCAACGAATGGAGGTTCATTGCTCAGCATGGGTTCAGAAGGGAAGAAAATGTCTCTGGGTTTTGCTTTGAGATAGGCAGGGATATCGTGCGAGAGGCGGCATCTTGGAGATTGGTGGATCAGAAACACAACACAATGATGCCCGTCGAGAGGCAAAACGCAATGCGCACTCTGAGCCAAAATCACATTTTCTAGAGCCAGCGAATTTCCAGCAGAGCTCCACTTCGTCTCGCACTTTGGCCCATCGCCTCCCCTTATTGGAACCGCGTTGCGCCTTTTTCTCCTCTTTTGTAAGTTTCCGCTTCTGAGCACCACTCAGCTTCGTCATTTTGGGAGGATTATCGTCGTTTGAATTGCCCTCCTGTTTACGTTTTGTCGCAGGATGACTGAGTCCTTCCTCAGCTGAAGCATCATCGATCTGGGGTTGCAATTTGTCTGATGCCGAAAGCAGGAATCTAACATGGAGTTGTCGATATTGTCAATAAAGGAGTGGAGTCACGACGCATCGTACGAACTCAGCCTTAACGGGGGCAGTGCCGACGGGGTACAATGTGGTTGAGCTCATGGAGCCTGGTATGAGGTTTGAGATGGTGGGGTTTGCCACTAACAGTCTCGCATCTTATCTTATCAGTTACAAACTCTTCGTCTTCGTCTCCAATGACATTTTCAAGACTGTTTGTCGACCGGTACATGCGTACTATCTAGTAGTTCCGTAGAACTATCCATAATCACCTTCAACATTTCCGATCCAACCCTCCCTGCTTCCTCGAACCGTGACTCGAAAAAAGTAGCCGTCTCTTGAAACCTCGTCCTGTACAAGTCAAAGCTACCGAATGAGACGCATTGGCTCCATCCACGGGACGATACCACAAATTCGACATCATCATATCGGTGCGACACATCATATAACGCGGCCTGGATGGCAGCCTCTAGGCGCTCGTGGCTCCGAAATAGGTATTCGGCGACCCCGAACCACATGCGAAATATGGGCGTGGCCGCCAGTTCTAGATGCTTGAATGGGTTGAGGCCGAGGCGAGCCCAGCAGTCTACCATAGCAAGCAACGAGAGGTGCGAGTTTGCAAGAGGGCCGTTGGAGCTTGCAAGAGGATGGTTGCAGTTGGTAAGTGGGTCCTTCTTGGCCAGGCTAAACTGGTCCAATATGTTCTCGGACAGGAGAATTGGTCTTCGAGCCGAGTTTTCAGCATCGCCGAACACCACATCTCTTGCATCGTATAGGCGCTTGCGGAGCCCTTTCTCATCTGCCGCAAGCATAAGTTTGAAGATGTCCGTCGTGCTTTGAGCATACTGCTTGATTTGTTTTTTTGCCGATGGGTTGAGAATCGCCAGGCCAGCGTAGACATGCCATTTGTTTGAGAAGATACGTAGCACGATGTTGACCTTCACAGTCTCGATACCACCCACATAGTATCCGTGTTCCCATGGGTACGATTCAGCACTTGCCCACGCAGTCCCCATACTTCACGAGAAAATCAAATCAGACATAGACACATCAGCATCAACGTGTATAAGTACCTGAGAAAAGCAGCATGGGTGACAGCCTGTGTATTGGCGGTCACCTCGTCGTGTTCTTCGTATGTCATGTAGACGTAACGCGACTGGAGAGGTCTCAAGATGTTCTCTACCAAAGTGAGAGCATAGTCAGGAGCCCTATGCCTGATCAGGACCTAACGAAAGTAAGTATCTTTCTTCCTCTGATGATTGGGGAGCGATCGTACCAGTGGCTGGCCCTTCGTCGGCACAGTCGGGCCATGCAACGAATGGCAAGAAATGATGTGTACATCATCTGGTAGATGTTTCTCGAACGCTTGGCGTTCTGGTGCCTTGACCGACGTTTGACCTCCGACTATAGCCCCAACCTTGGTAGCTGATGACGGTCAAGATCGACAGGGTCCGTACTCCGCAACAACGTCGTGAATGGTCTCCGCCTCAACAGAGTACACGATAAAATCCGAGGTTCGTGAGACGTAATGCCCATCGCGAAGAACATTAATCCCAGGAGTGTCTAGGTTGCGAAATCAATTGACCATGACTATAGATACGGGGCTGGCTAATGTTACTCTGGTATGCAGATCTCAACGAGTCGTACATCGAGACACTCGGCATACATTTTTCCCATTGACCCCATTCCGATAAGGCCAATGGTGGGCTGTTCATCTATTGGAGTATCTGGCGTCACGTCTGGGTGTATCATGACGGACAGGTGTTGGATAATAGGGAAAGGGACGCAGAAAGAGAGGGGCCGGGGTAAAGCCGTGGTTCAACCGCGTGACTGTCCACCCGAGGCCAAAGGAATATTTTGTAGTTCACATTGGGAAAATACTGTCGCAGAGAGAGACTCGTGTGTACAGCGACAACAAACAACAAACACAACTCGGACCGAGAACCCCGAACGTCATGAACGAGAAATGTTTTGGTACTGCAACGACGCAGAGTCGTATTCACGCTGAAATAACCGGTGTCTCTGATTCATCATGTACCTATCCAATTCGTCAGAATCTCTCCTATCATGCCAGAGAGACGTCCGCTGTACTCACATCATGAGCTCCGTCACATAGTCTCTCACCAAGCCCACACTCTCCGGGTCAATCGTAGACCCTGCCACCATCGACGGCAAGCTCACTGGTAATAAAGTGTTGTTAGGGCCAATTGCGCAGTGAGGAGAATGACAAACCGATCATCCGCAAGAGGTGTTCTGCACCGTAAATGGCGCTCATCTCGCGTTCTTGGTTGACCTGCACGGTCGGACCCGTCACATATCGCTTGCGCATTTCTGCGTACTGCGGCCGCTCGAAGCGGTAAAGGAGGTTTGAGCCCAGTGCCTTGTCAAAATACACCTTCAGGCCGGATACAATCGTTGGAAGCACCACTTGCGGGTCACGGAGGCTAGCGTAAAGGAGAGCGTTCTCAGATAAGACAGCCTAGGTTCGGAGAGATAGCAGAGTACTTTACTTTGATGGGGGGTTGTTGTGAATATGTTGTTCGAATTCCTCCAATATTTCTGCGACGGTAGGACTTCGGGGTAAAGTGACCAGCTGGCGAAGAGACGCATGAGGGCAGATTAGAGCTGCAGGAACGAAGGGTAACGACGTTTGGAACCGTACCTGGCTATTCTTCGTCACAGCCTCCCAATCATCCACGAGGAGGACCTTCAGCGTGTCTGGCACGGCCAGCCGCATCTCCGGCCTTCTTGTCCCATCATCGTCTTCCCGCCCCCTTTTGGTGCCACGCCCGCCCTCTTTACGTCGCCCTCCTCCTACTTGTGCGCCGCGAGCCGATGTGGAGGTTTTCGAGGCAGAGGCACTGGTTGAAGTGGCAGCAGCCTGAGCCTTTGAAAGGTCCTTCTGAAGGGCGAGATTCGCCTCGTTAAATTTAAGGAGGCGCGCCGTGGGGACCCATTCGTCCCAGCTGTGAAAGAGAAAGGAGAGTGTTTAGAATTTGATGAAGGCAAGCAGAGAGGAGACGCACGTCTGCTTCCAGCCTTTGTAGTGCACGAGGTGGTGGGCCCCAACGGTGTCCAGTTTTGTGTTCGTCTCATCCCAAATCTCGCATTTGAGGAGTTTGGCTTCGTAGATGAGGGGCCCGTGGTAGCAGAGCACGCGTTCGTTCACAGCGAAGGACGGTGTTGACATCACTGGTACGATTCAGTTATGTCGTGTCAACCCTGTGGGCCCAGTGGGACGTCTTCTGGTTCCTCTGAATCGTGGCTACAAGACAGGTTAGCCACTTTTCAGGTACGCGCGATGAGAGGCTCCGCCAAAACGCTGGCAACGTATTGTTGGCACTTGAACGCTATCCCAGCTCTTTCCAGAAATTTCCCAAAGTATCATTTTAAAAGCCCAATGGTAGCATGGCTTTATTGTATGTCGCACTCCATACATAGAACTTATGAAATGAGTACCCCTTCCCCTCTCTCGTCCACCAGCACCAACTTTGCGAAATCCAGAATCCGAATGGCTTCCACGGGATCCCTCGGATCTCCAGCGTGCCCATCCTCTTTGTACACCCACTCGCCTAATGTTCGGCGGACCAACATTGCCCGGGGGCCATCGCAGTATACCTTTACATAGTCAATATCTGCAAGCCGACTCTTTGAAGCACTAGCGATCGGTAGGGTCGACGAGGGATCTGAAGGCATTATTTCGGTCTCTCTGTTGGCGGGGAGATACGCGGATGTAGAGGATGGCTCGAACCCTCGCTGCAATCCAGCAGGATTCGATCGCAGAGAAGTAGCGCAGAATGAGAGAGATAATGGCCCCGTTACAGAGCCAGACATTTCCGAGCAAGACCTTAGAAAGGTCCAAAATCGTCGGAATGAACCGTGAGTCCAGACTATGTCCGAGTCGCTGCCTGTTGATAAGTGGCCGTGTCCTAGCAATGACATTGATACATGGCTCAAAGCAATGCTAGCTCCGGAGGCGCCTTCCCAAGGTGGGAGCCCACGCACAGGTATCAGCCAGGCAACACGGGAATATATGGATGAAAAGAGAGCCTCGATAGAAGATTCATTTTGCGGCGAAACTGGGACGAAAGAAGGGGAAGCATCAGGTGTGACAGGGGCCAATGCGGGATGCGGTGACTTGAGAGGAGCAGGAATGTAATGGGGCTTGATGGGTCGTCGTGAGCATTTAGAGCACAGCTCTGGATGGATCGAGTACCAACGGTATGAGCTCGTCAAGTGGTCCTATGTCTTCCTCTACCTTCTTACGCTTTGTCGGAGGCCGTCTCGGAGAAGAACTGCCCGGGGAGCGTCGACTGCGACTCTCCTTCGGAACGGCGGGGTTCCATGAGAATTGGGAGCAGAACACCATGCTCCTGAAAGGCTCCAGATCGGCAGTAGAGAACTTCTCTGACTCTGGGGAACGAGTGTCCCACTCTTTCACGGTACCGCTCGCGAGCTCGAGGGCAGTTATAACCAGGACCCGTGGAGGTGCGGGAAGATAAACGAACGCATTGTTGGAAAAATCTAAGCGTAGATCTTGGTGAACTACACTATGGAATGCGGGAATGGTGCGCACACTCTTCTAAATTTCTAGCATTCGGCGTTTGCCAACCAATTGTATGGCACCCAGCATGAACAACTGAGCGACCTCGGGAGAGAAGGAAGGTGTCTTCCCTGGCCGCATCAGATTCAGACTTGGAGGGTCGAACTTGTACTACCGGAGAGAGAGCACGGATAGTAATCGACCCTTCGTTCATGAAGGACATGTGAGTACATGTGATAGAGTGGCTGGCTTAAACAACTTCCGGAGCCGCAGGTGGTTAAAAAATCATGGTCTCATAATGAAAGTGTTAGGCCTGTGTGTACGTACGTTCTTACTCTTATACATACTACGAAGGACCGCCATGATCCAGCAGCAGACTGGAAGGATTCCGAATCGCGCATAACCAATGACTGTCAGCTGAAGCTCTCAGTCAAACAAGACACCTTGAAGTCATAAAACGCGCATCGTCAACTATCATCACAAGGGCAGACAGACGCATGAGAGGTTGGACTGGATTGGAAGTATCTAGTATATATAGCCAAGAATCTTCCCTCCAACGTTTTTGCGACGCGCCTCATCGTGGTCAAGAATACCGGAGGAAGTCGTCTTAACACACGCATTAGCATTCCAAGTGAAATGAATATATTTCAACTGGCATACTCACCAGGATGAGCTTGCCGAACGAACGTGCGGGTAAGAGCAAGTTGACCCAATTCTCTATCTGATTCACCTGCACATTGAATCGTGGTGAAATGACACCAGTCTTGTTTAACCGCCCGTTGAGCTGCACCACGATCTTTCCAGAGCGATGGTCATCAATGATATCAAAGTCACCGATGTAACCTGCCAGAGTGACATTGTATCAGTGACTGTCAAGAACTATAGCCTACAAAACGACGAAGAAGACATATGTCGTCTCCTTTGTGAACCCAGATCCATCATTAAAAGGAAATGCGCTGTTTGATTGGACAGAGACTTCATCTTTCGGAGCGTTAAAGCGAGAGAGGGGTGGAGGCGCGACCGCATCCATCGCAGTTATCACTCCGAGTTCAATACATGATTGCGTATATCCCCGAGACCACCATCGCCGCAAAAATGAAGGTAAATAAAAAGAAGGGAAACGCGTACCATGGCGCTGCATGACACTGAGGAATTTCACCACGACCTTCGAGGACGGGCGAATGAGTACTTGGCGCTTTCCACGACGCTCAGCGTTGACAATGCTTTTCTGCAAAATATTGCGTTCAGAGAAATGGGACGTTGATGGATAAGGCATCACTTGCCAGGCAGTCGTTCTATGTGTACGGGGAAGTATAACCTTAGCCAAGAGTGAGCGCAAAGAAGAACTGAGGAACGCACCAGGACAGACACGCGGACCATTTTTAAGAGGAAGAGGATGAGGATTGCCCTGTGTCTAAGAAACAAAGTAAGCCCATGCTCGCTCGTCTGAGTGTCACGTCAAAGAAGACGTGAGTCAAGACGAGCATATTCACCTCAGGGAAGGCGACAAGCGTGTTACAAGCTGAGATCTGGTCCGCGTATTTGTGAGGTGGTCTGCGTCGGTGGCTGAAGAACTATACAGTTCATCTTCACCACATCCGGCAGTTAGCGGTCTGTACTCATCCTCCCATCCTCCACCGACATGGTCAGTAACACGTAGTTACTTTCCCTGTTACACGCTGCCTACTGTTTTATTTAGGGCCGCGTTCGTACCAAGACCACAAAGAGGGCTTCTCGTGTTGTCATTGAGAAATAGTGAGCTTTGGACTGTCTCTGTTCGAATGTCAGACGATATTAATACTTACCTCTAGCTATCCCCGCCTCACCCTTGACTTCCACACAAACAAGCGGATTATCGATGAAGTTGTATGTGTGACCGTAATCCCATCCCGTGTTCCAACACGTTGACGAGGTGTACCCTAGGCTGTTGTTCCCTCAAAACGCCTGCGCAATAAGATTTCTGGGTTTACCACCCACTTGATGAAGCGCATCCAGCGCGGCCCCGTTCGCGGCATTTCATTCAAACTTCAAGAGGAGGAACGTGAACGGAAGGACAATTATGTCCCAGAAGTCTCTGCCCTCGATACGACCGCATCGGGCGGTCTTGTTGTCGACCCTGATACCAAGGTTTGATTCCCCCTTGGCCTTTCTGGATACAACAACGCCTGACTCTGTGTTTAGGACCTCTTGAAGGCACTGAACTTTGAATCGATCCCCGTCACTGTTGAGAATCCTGTTATCGCTGTACCCGAGCGCGGTCCTCGGAGGGAACGACGGAACGTTCCTGGTGCTGGTCGCGCATGAGTTTGACGAGTACTCGTGTGTATGGTGCCGTTTCCAAGCCTACCTGTCCCATGTACTTGTTTCACGAAATTATTCACATAAGAGCGTGATAATGCCTCTATCCCCCATTGCGCCAAGTTGGTCTATGAGCCGACAGCTTGGAAAACTCGACCCGGAGCACAGTTCGATGAAGAACATAATCAGTCCTGACCCCGCAGAGGTGCTATTCTTCGTGCTGTAGTGTTTATTCGTTAGAGAGGTCCGCATTTTTATAAGTTCGGAATGTGCGCGTGAGAACTAAGGCCTACCTGTCCGTGGAGGGGAGGTATGAGATGTTCTCAATACGCCCCTTTCAGTTGGCCTGATGCACGCACCCAAGCGGCATGTTCATGTGCAAAACACCGCAATAATTCTATAGAAAAGATGCTACTGTACCTACGAGTCATGTAATAAAGTAATCAAACTAGGGTCATTATAATTCATATCCTAAAGGTCGTGAAGCTCGAATAAACAAAATCACCTATCCTTCTTATTTCCCTCTAACGTCAGGGAAAGGCCCCCGTTCACATGCGTCGACACCTCAAGCTGCGCACCGTCCTCTCCTCCGAGCAGTTTGCCCTCTAGTATTGGTGACACAGGCTCTGAGTCTGTCTCGGACGGATCCATTATCGGGCTTGAGCGCTGCGATTTGCTTTGTGCTTCTGCCAGCTCTTTGCGCAGGGCTTCCAGCTCGCGCTCGAACCTACACACGATTAGAGAATATCGGTATGCCAAGTTGACAGACGCACTTTCGGCCGAAGACTTCGATGTAGAATCCTCCTCCATTCCACACGCTCACACTAAGTATGAACAAGAGGTATGCGCCGGACCAGAAAGGAGAGTCATAAAGAACAAAGACAGGGGGGACATCTGTTAGGACAGAGTAGACTTGGAGAAGGTCGCGTTGTCAGCATGATGTGACGAACATCTTGGCTGCACTTACCAAATTGCCCCAACATAAAGTATAATTCTCTGTTCTCCGGCTTGACTTTGGAGAGCGTGTTGCCAATCAAACCGGGCTTGTTGAGCATCCATTGTAACGATGTGGTGCGTTGTCCGGACTCCACTTTCTTACGGCGATCGACGTACACGAGCTAAGTTGATGTAAGTAGTATGAAACATCGAAATTCTAAAAAGCTGACCTTCCAATACAGGAATTGCCATACAATGTCTAACGGAACAATTAGACTGACATAGTCAGAAAGGTTTGGTGTCGGCTCTCACAGATAGCACTACTTAGTAGAAGCGCTCGCCAAGGTTGCAAATGAGGAAGTTCCTTTAAGGCAGGAAACCGCTCCTCAGCGCCAATGTAGAAGTGTCTGACCAACCCAAATGAGAGGAGTCACAAAGAAGAGACCTAGGGCGCACCGGATTACTGTGAATGTAAATGGAGGGTATATGTGTACGAATAGACTTGTCACCTTGTCTGAGTCGTGAAAGACAAGGCTATTCCTCCATGTGATGATGGCACTCGCAACGGACCCATGACTGAGACAGTAGCATGCAACAAAGAGAGAGGGCGAGTGCGGGAGGATCCATAGGAACACAAAGTTTAGAATGTTGACAAAGTAGCATAGGTCAAAGAGAAAATAGTGCCATTGCAGCTTCTTGTACTTGTAGCATCGATAAGGGAGGAGGCACAGTGACTGCAGAGTATATGAAATATGGACATATCTGAAGGCGCTTTGATAAGACGCACAGAGGGGATGCCGGAAACTTACTGTGGAGCTAGACCAAAGAGCAGGGCGGAGAACACTAGGGACATGACTCCGAAAAAGAAACTGATCTTCTCGCGGGTCCGGACAACCTTCGCAGATTGCCACGCCGCAGCCAGCGATACCATACGCGTGGAAACCTACAAACACTTGGCAACTGACTCGATCAATCCTCAAGGCAACATACCTTCAGCTTCAGCCTGGCGACCTCGCGCTCAAAATTCTCAGCGAGGGCTTCAGGGCTTGGAGGCTTCCCTTTGAAAATCTCATTAAGAGCGAGTTCTGCGCGCATTTTGAGTCTGTCCTTGCGCCTGGAGATGTTGCGCTGCAACAGGTCCATCCGCGCATCCCAGTACGTCTCCAATGTGTCTGCGGAGCCAAGTCAAACATGAAGGCTATGAGATTGAAGGGGGCTGACCTAGCAGCGTGAATGCATTAGTAAATTCTAGCCCATCCTCAGGGACGAGGCGATCCAAGGAGAACGCGCTCATTGGGAAGAGATTAGGAGAGTCTGGACGAGACAAAGGAGAAGGCGGTCTCGAATATTCAGACATTTATGATTCATGAACAGAGTGGTCGTGGGAGAAACGGAACAAAGGGGGCTGCGAGGTAGGGTCTCCAACGATGTGGACGTGGACAGGCGTCCGAAGTGACCAGAACGGTCTTCGCTTAGTCATCACCACAAAATTATTTCAACACACCAATCCACAATTCATTAGAACGAGCATAGTACCCAAGAGCCTATATCCCAAAACATATATCCAGAAGAACTATTTCACATTGAGCCCCACGGACTGTTGACGCTACCCTGTCCAACATGAGCGCTAGCATAGCCGTTCGGTTGTTGTGTTATCCAACTAGTGAACGGATTCCCTGCCACGCTGGCACCACTCGATTGACCGTTCCCAAACTGGGGCGGTTGCGACTGAAAAGGCACCTGGGTCGGCTGTTGCTGGAATGGGACTTGAGCTGGCTGTTGAAACGGCGATCCCGTAAACGGTATAGGTGACGGCGTCATTGACGCAAATGGTGCCTGGGGCTGAGGAGACAACATGCCCTGAGGTGGCACGGACGCATTGAAAAACGGATTTGTAACAGACCGAGAGAACGCTGGTTGCTGGATCTGTTGCGTAAAAGACTGTGGTGTAAAGGAAGGCTGCTGAGGAAGGGTCGACCCGAATGGCGATGCCAATGGGGGATGATTCTGTTGAGCCTGTGCCTGTTGCTGAGCCGCCATTTGTGCGAACGGGTTGACTACACCAGTGCCTAAGGCGAACATGGGTTGCACTGGCTGTATAGTAACTCCAGAAACTAAAGCATCTCCACCTGGGGAAATGCGGGAACCAAAACTTGGGCCATGAGAGGCTGGTGCCATGGCGAAGTTCGTTCCCAGGCTGGTAGAGGGATTTGAAGTTAGATTCGACACTGGGACAGGTGCGGAAGGAGACGTTGTAGATGATAGGTATTGTAACGGTAAAGTCGATGTCTGGGTCGGACCTTGTAAAGAAGCAAGGTCAGACCATACGCCGCGCGCAGGGGGTTGGGCCGGAGGTGAAACTGGCTGAGAGACCGAGCGACTCATAGTGGTATTGGCTGATGCGCTAGGTAGCGTCGTCTCTGTGCGATTTGGTGCAGCTGGCGCTGAGGTTGTGGCAGGGATCGACGGCTTGGGTGGCGGCAAAGTATGAGTCCGACTCCGGGTTGGACTCGGTGGGAACGAGGAGGAGGATGTTGACGACCTGAGAGACGAAGCAGACCGTGACGGCCCAAGATGGGAAGCAACGATAGCAGCTCGATCTATGCGACTGCGACTGACAAAACGCTTAAACTCATACTTGTCTGGAAGTGCGATACACCGGTCAATGTCGGTTTGGTCGTACCAACCAGACGGGAAGGATCACCTACCGCGAATGAACTTCTCTATCTCACTATCCCGCTCGAGGTCGATCGTATTTGCCGGTGGTGGGTGACGAACTTCGTCTTGGTTATACATCTCGTTGGATTTGACGTTCCCGACCTGGCGCATATGCTAGGAGGGGACCAAGATTTCAACTCGAAATTCCCTGCCTCTGATGAACTTTGCGCACCTCAACTTGCTCCTTCGTCCAGACGTCCATCGTCAGGCTTTTCCTGGATATTCCGAGCCTGCGTGAGTATATACGCGCCGCCAGTAGTTGACACGTACACCTTTGTAATATGGGTTCCGATCTTTCGATGAACACTGGCGCAATTCACGCTACACAGAATGAGTGTTGCCCAAAAATAGAGGCAAAATTACATACCAAATGAATATCCCAAGGTTGTGGGAGGCCCATCGCGGATTCCGTGTTTTACAATCTGCGCATTGATCTGGGAGGTTGAGAAGAAATGAAAGAGAGGAATGAAGTCAGCGATTCGGGATGCTTGTGACGTGCGGTGTCTTGGCAGGAGCCGGGCTACCAAGAACTGCCATGACCCGCGCCTCCCCTTGAGATTGTCGTGGGGCCACGATGCAATAAGTTAACGGAACACTAACCGTTACCGGGCCTCATTGCCAGCCCCATGAGAGCCTTCTGATTACGCTCTGCGGCAATTTTGCTCACAGTCCCAGACATGGTAAGAAGTAAGTGGTGACAGGGAGTGTGAGAGTCAGTCGGGTAGCATTAGCCTTCTTAGCCTTAGCCTTAGGGAGAAGCCGGGGACCATCGTCCGATCTCATCTGCCCGTCTCAAACCACTAGGCAACCCATGGCGGCCGAGTCCCATGTCGACCCTCTCACCGTATATGCCGCCCACTCCTTTGAAAACGACGGGTCCTATCAAGTGAGCAGATTTCAGGCGAGGACAAAATCCCTCTAGCTGACCCCGTGCTGCCCGGGCAAGGCGGGCTTGTCTACGCTTTACTCAAGTGACGCTCTAGACGGTCTGTCCGACGAGGCCAAGGAAGATTTTCTTAGGAGGTCACGGGTCTTTTACTTCAACAAGTAAGTACTTGTCGAACGATTATGTCTACCTTCGGGTTCTCATGTCCCTCAGAGCTTACGGGTGTAGCATATCTGAGTCCGATGCTAAGCAAGTAGAAGGTTAACACCTTGGGAATGCTTAGGCATATTTCTGATGTCATCCATTTATCAGAAGATCGCACATACGCTCGTTCTAGCCCAGAGGTCACTACCACCGAAGACCAAGAGGTGTCTCCATCGATCCCTGAAGCTCCTAGGATCCTTACTTTTGCGGAGCTTCAGTCCCTGATCGAACAGGGAAAGACGGACGAAATCCCAAACAACAAGCACATCCCTGATACTATCAACGTACTAATCTCTTACTCTATTCTGACCTACTTTGGCCCACAATGTTCACGACAGGTGGCTGCACCCAGCCAGTCGAACGCCCCGCAGCGCAAAAAGCCCTGGGAGGTCCCATTACAATCGCAATGACGTCAGAAACCGAGATTGGCATTATGGCGCCAGGGAGATAAGCCCTGGCGCCTTTGAACCCTCCAAGTCGTACATCAATTTGACCTCTCTATCGCCCTCGTGCACAGAACAATCTCCAAGCGTAGCGAAAATTGGGACCTGAGTTGATGATTCCTTTCTAATCCCGAAAGATATTTTTCTTCCCCTTTGCTCGACATCCTTCGTGCCAAATCTGTTGTGCCTAAACTGACTGACAGGCCACTTCAAAATTGGTCGTCGGCCTGTCACCCTTGTTTTGACATATCGCCCCTTCAGGTGCGTGAGCTTTCCGTGGCGTCGCAGTGATTGACATCTGACAATGCTTCCCCTCGTTCATCAACAGGAATTGCCAGATTTGCAGATTTTCCTCTGAAATTACCTTAAAGGGTTTTGCTAAGAACACTTGCCTGGACGCCTGTGGTCGTTGGTACTCAAAGTTTGATGGGTACGTTCAAAGTCTTCACGAAGCAGATATACATTGAACCTTTCCCATCATAAAGGGCTTTGGATCTAGGAAAACGTGTCTTCCTTGCTCAATGGGGTTAGTTGAGCAGCCGATTCGTTGATAAGAGTGGTTAGCGTCCCCGCACATAAATTTCTACTGTATACATTTGACCTTTTTGGGCCTTTTTGGCGACTACCATCGCTTCGTGTCTGCCCATCTTTTTATTCATCTTAACGCGCAAAGAAATGGTTACGAACTATTTCTCTAAGACTCACTCGACTACTACGGCCATCGTCCTCTCCGCTGTGCCCTTACTCTACATTGTCGTGAGAAAGG
>WNFQ01002645.1_pt1 | contig 18578 bp, 25 predicted proteins | sample 5400171 | NCBI WGS metagenome assembly WNFQ01 (sample SAMN13153356, study PRJNA577476) | soil metagenome | isolation source: 20 cm soil under Madrone tree | place: USA:California | collected 2016-06-14 | reverse complement strand
AATTTTTACTTCGCTGTTCCTGCTTTTCATCCGATTCCTGCCGATGATCGCGATGTCGGAAGTGAAGACCGCAATACCCGAAGCGGACCCGCATTACGGCGAGCCCACTGGAATTCAATCGGCATCTCCAGGGGGAAAGGAGCGCACACGATGATGCGGACGCCTGCTGGCCACAGAGTTTACGCAATGGCTGCGGAGTACCCGAGTGCCGCCGCGCTGTACGAAGCGGCCAAGCGCGTCCGGGACGCGGGCTTCAGGCGTTGGGATGTTTACTCGCCATTCCCGATTCACGGAATGGATGATGCGATGGGCCTCGGAAAATCTTGGCTGAGCGGCTGGGTTTTGTTCGGCGGAGTCTCAGGTTTGCTGACCGCGGCTTTGGTTGAATTTGGGCCCTCGTGGGGTCTCTATCGGCTCGATGTACACGGTAAGCCATGGAACTTTTGGACTGTCCCAGCGTTCTTCCCGATCATGTTTGAGTTGACCGTGCTCTTCGGCGCGTTCGCTGCCTTTTTTGCCTGGCAAGTCATGAATGGGTTACCGCGCTGGTATCACCCGATGTTCAACTGGGAACGCTTCAGCCGCGTAACTAACGACGGATTTTTCCTGGCGATCGAAGCGCGCGATCCGCGATTTACCGAGGTCGGCGTGCGCGAGTTGCTGGAAGAAACCGGCGGAGAACACATCACCGTCGTCCACGAGGACTGATTATGTTGCGCGGGTTTTTCGTGATTTTTATTTTGTGCACCATCGCGATCATCGCGGTATTCGGTTTTCGTGGACAAAAGAGCACCGCTCCGCCGCAGGAGATTTTCCCAGACATGGTGCGCCAGATGAAAGTGCGCGCACAAGCGCCGCTGGATTTCTTCGCGGATGGTCGTGGCCCGCGCTTACCGATTGCCGGTACGGTTCCAATTGGCTATGAAATGCCGAAGCCGGACACGCCTGAAACTGAGCCGGCCGCAGTCGGTCCCTGGTCGCATCCGAACGCAAGTTTCAGCGTCGGCACTGATTACTACAACACAGGCAAAATGGGCGATAACTGGGGGACAGGTATTCCACTAGAAGTGACGCGCGAGTTAATGGACCGCGGCCAACAGCGGTTCAACATCACCTGCGCGATGTGCCACGGCGCTGCGGCCATGGGCAACGGGATCGTGAAACAACACGGTCTCGCAACCGTGGTTTCGCTTCAGGATGAGCGGATCCGCAAAATGTCGGACGGCGAAATTTTCAACACCATCACGAATGGAAAAAATACGATGATGGCTTACGGGCCAAACATCATCGTGCCGGATCGCTGGGCGATCATTGCCTATCTGCGGGCTGTCCAGCGCAGTCAAAACGCGGCAGTTGCCGATGTTCCGGAAGAAAATCGCGCCGACTTGGACAAGCCGGCCGAGAACAAACCGCCAGAGGCCAAACCCCCAGCAAAGCAGGAGGCGTCGAAGAAATGAGCGAACGTTTACAAACTGTTCCAACGCCGGAAGGCGAATATTTCGAGAGCAGCCGATTCGCTGGGCTTTCGTTCCTGCTCGGACTTGTTGCAGTGGTCGCTCTTGTGCTCTGCGTCATCGGCGCAGTAGTAAACCCGCATCAATTTAGTTATTCGTGGCTGTTTGCTTTTGCGTTTTTCTTCACGCTCTGCGCCGGCTGCTTTTTCTGGACAATCGTTCATCACGCGACCGACGCCGAATGGAGCGTCGTCGTGCGCCGGCAATTGGAAAATATTGCTGCGTTGCTGACGGTACTGGCGCTTCTGTTTGTGCCGATTCTTCTGCTCCGTCACCATCTCTATGCGTGGATGGATATTCCGCGCGGAGTCGAACCATCGCTCGACACCAAGCGGGCGTATCTCAACTGGACTTTCTTTTTCGTGCGCGCCGTAGTTTTCCTTGGGTTTTTTCTTTTGGCGGCGCTCGCATTGCGCAGACTTTCGGTGGAACAGGACAAGAACGGCAATCCGCGCTTCACCATCGGAATGCGCAAGGTCTCGTTCATCAGTCTGCCGATGTTTGCGCTCTGCCTCACATTCGGCGCGTTCGATTGGCTGATGAGTCTCAACTACCGCTGGTTCTCAACCATGTTCGGCGTTTACATCTTTGCAGGCGCAGCCGGTGCTTCGATGTCGCTCCTTGTTCTGGTGATCACGGCGTTGCGTCAAGCCGGTTACCTGAAGGACATCGTCACCGTGGAGCATTACCACATCATGGGGAAATGGATGCTGGCCTTCTGCGTTTTCTGGGCCTACATCGGCTTCGGTCAGTACATGCTCATCTGGTACGCGAACCTCCCGGAGGAAACGCAATTTTTCATCACTCGAAATACCCAATCCTGGTGGGCACTGAGTATGCTCCTGGTGATTGGCCGGTTCTTCATAGCGTTCCCCATTTTGCTAATGCGCTCCATCAAGAAGCATCCGCACCAGCTCTGCATCGTGGCGGGATGGATTGTCTGCATGCAGATGCTCGACATCTACTTAATTGTTCTGCCTTCATTACACGGCACCGGCTTTCATCCCAGTATTTGGGATTTGCTTTCGGTCATCGCCATCGGCGCGACGCTCGGTTTCGTTTATCTGCGACTGGTGCCGAGGACTTCACTGTTTCCCGTGCGCGATCCACGCCTGATCGAATCTCTGCAAACCGTCAACTGAAATGGCCGATCCCGAGTCTCTCCGCCAGATTGCACATTCGCGCGCTCCACTATCCACGTGGTTGGGGGTAGTCCTTCTCTTCGCATTGTTCGGCGTAATCGTGCTCGCCGTGATTGGGCCCATGCCGCGTGGAAGTGATTACGAAGAGATGCGGGCGAAGAAGCGCATGGAACAACTGAACACGGTGCGCGAAGACGCAGAGAAGGCGCTGAACACGTACGCTTGGGTTGATAAGAACAAAGGCGTTGTTCGCATCCCGATCAGTCGCGCGATGGAGCTGACGACCGCCGGGCTTGCGAAGCAAAAACCAGCGCCAGCGGGTCCGATTGCTACACCGCAGGTGCAATCTCCAGCCCCGGCCACTTCTCCGGCTCCCGGCGGTCCTCCGAAACCTGGCGCGGCCCAGCCGGCTGGCTCGCCTTCAGCGGCTGCTCCTGCTGCATCCGCTTCGCCGCCAGCTCAAACGGCTGCGTCACCTCAAACGCAAGCTCCCACGTCGTCTCCGCCAGCGTCCCAGTCAGCACCATCTGCAGCCGCTTCTCCTGCCCCGGCCACGACTCCATGAACACTCTGCGCTTCGACACTTTAACTCTTCACCACTTCAACGAGGAATGAACGCCACTGGGATCCCACTGAAAGAACCGTCTATTTCTGCTGCAGCTGGAGCCACAGAGCAGTTGGAACGCGCGTACATCGACGCGTCAACGCGTGTGCCAGTGCTGATGTTCTACACGTCGGCGATGGCGTGGCTAATCCTCGGCACGTTGCTCGCCGGATTCGTTTCGTTCAAACTGCACGAGCCTGACCTGCTTTCGAATATCAGTTTTCTCACGTGGGGGCGCGTGCGGCCCGCGCACATGAACGTCATGGTTTATGGCTGGGCGTCGATGGCCGGAATGGGCACTGCCATCTGGCTCATGGCGCGATTGTGCCGCACCGTTTTGCGATATCCGCTGTTGCTCGTTGCGGGCGCTGGTTTTTGGAACTTGGGCGTACTGCTAGGCGTCGGCGGAATTCTTCTCGGCGATAGCACCGGCTATCAATGGCTCGAATTTCCGGGCTATGCAGCGATAATTCTTTTCGTTGCTTACACGCTCGTTGCTTCGTGGGCGGTGCTCATGTTTCGCTATCGGCGCGGCGACCAAATTTACATTACCCAATGGTATTTGCTGGGCGCGTTTCTTTGGTTCCCGTGGCTATACGCGGCTGGGCAGCTGATGCTTTTCGTTGTGCCGGTGCAGGGAGTTTTGCAATCGGCTGTTGGCTGGTGGTACGCGAATAATCTGCTTTTTCTGTGGTTCGGGGCCATCGCACTTGGCACGGCGTACTACATGATTCCCAAAGTGATCGGCCGCCCGGTGTACAGTTATCATTTGGCGACAATTGGTTTTTGGAGTTACGCGCTTTTCTCAAGCTGGACCGGAATGCAGCGACTTGTCGATGGGCCGTTTCCGGCGTGGATGATCACCGCCAGCATCGCAGCGATGATCTTAAGCATGATCCCTGTCGCGACTGTCGGACTGAATCATCACATGACAATGCGGGGTTATTTTCCGTTGATGCGCTATAGCCCCACGCTGCGGTTCACCGTCTTCGGAGCAATGTCTTACACGGTATTTAGCGTCGTCGGTCTGTTGATTTCGCTTCGCTCGGTCGCGCGCTACGTTAATTTCAGTCAGACCAGCATCGCTTACTCGCACCTCGGTCTTTACGCTTTTTTCACGATGGTAATTTTTGGCTCGATGTACTACATCGTGCCCCGTCTGGTTGGCCGCGAATGGCGGTACGCGTCGTTGATTAAACTGCATTTCTGGGCATCGGCTTACGGCATCGGTTTAATGACGCTCATGCTGCTCGCCGGCGGCTTTCTCCAGGGCGCAGACATGGAGAATCCCACGCTCCCGTTCAGCGAGACTGTGGAGACGGTGCTCCCGTATCTTCGAGGACGCAGTCTCGCCGGAATCTTACTCACGGCGTCCCATTTCGTTTTCGCGTATCACTTCGGACTGATGCTTTTGGGATTGGGACGCACATCCACAGTTCCCACATTCCTCAACCCGGTTGAAGCCGAGACCTCCGGAGGGCATTAATGAAAGGCCTCGCCCCTCTTTTCCTGGGAATCTTCGGCACGTTCGCTTTCTCGTGGGTGGGATTGACCGTGCTTCCGAATTGGCAGATCGGACATCTCAATCCGCAGTCGGACGAGGACGGCACAGACATGTACCCGCGGCCGCAATCGGGAATGTTCGAGCGTGGCGCGCACGTTTACGCTGCGAACGGTTGTGTTTATTGCCACAGCCAGCAAGTACGCGCCGATTACGCGGGAGCTGATATTGAACGGGGTTGGGGTAACCGCCGCAGCGCGCCTCGCGACTACATTTTCGAGCGCCCGGTGTTTGTTGGGAAAATGCGCATGGGACAGGACATTGCCAATATCAGCGCGCGCGCGCCTGCAGAACAGCAGAGTCCTCCTCCAGCTGGCGCTGCATCTCCTGCAGCTTCGCCGGGTGGAGCAACAAGTCCGGCTGCCTCGGCTGCACCACAGAGCGCAGCACCAGCTGCGGCACCTGCAACACAGGGAGCGGCGGCCTCTAGTCCGCCCGCTACGCAGCAAAGTGCCTCGCCTTCAGCCGCGGGTTCGCCAGCTTCGTCTGCACCAAAGGGATCGCCGTCAGCTGCTCCACCTACCGGTGTTGCTTCCCCCTCGCCAGGAGCAATGGCAAATTCAAGTCCTGGAGCGACGACCACTCCATCATCCGGGCCGCAGACCACAGGAGCACCGTGGGCAGAACAAACACTTGGTGAGCCGCCGATGTACTCCGCGGCCTGGCATCACGTGCATCTTTACTCGCCCCGCAGTATCAACTTCGATTCGAACATGCCCTCGTATCGTTTTCTCTATGAAAAACGCCGAATCCGTGACCAACGTTCGGCTGAAGCTTTGAAGCTGACAGGCTCTGATGCGCCACCGGACACCGCCGTCGCCGGCTCCTGCAAAATGACAATGCAATGAACGACGAACCGAAACAGCCAGCGCGTGTAGGGCAGGGAATGGATTACGGCGAACAGTCCGACGTCCAACAGGTGCACGCCGCTGTTCAACGCGAAAAACGCGAACCACGCGTCGGCGCCGAGCCGCTCTCGATTTGGTTGATCGCGATTTACGGGCTGGCGATATTTTTTGGTGGCGCGTATCTAGGCCGTTACTCAGGCAACTTCACCAGCGGCGGACTCGATCCGATGGGCGCGCCTCCTCTCGCAAAAAAAGCAGCAGGAGGCCCTGCTGGAGGCGAGCAAGCTGTCGAATTATCGCCGCACGATCGCGGCAAAAAAGTTTTCTCAGCAAATTGTCAGACGTGTCATCAAGCCAACGGCGAAGGCGTAGCTGGCCAATATCCGCCACTTGCGGGCTCTGAGTTTACAACCGGCGGCTCTCAACGTCCGGCGATGATTGTTCTCAAAGGTTTGCAAGGCCCAGTCAAAGTGAAAGGCCAACAGTTTGGCACAGCAGTGATGCAACCTTGGGACAAAACATTGACCGATAAACAGATCTCCGACGTTCTCACGTACGAACGAAGCGAGTGGGGAAACCACGCCAGTCCCGTCACCGCCGAGCAAATCGCTGCGTTGCGCAAAGAACTCGCGAACCATCCGAATTCATTCACCGAACCCGACATACTGGCGGTCCCGGCCGATCAAGATCTTCCCGGCGGCGCACCTGCAGGCGGTGCGGCGCCGAAGCCCGGCGAAGCGGCAAAACCGGGCGAGCCTCCAAAGCCATAAGATTACGTACGGGGTATGAGCCACCGACCGCCAACAGTTAAGCTGCCACTGTCTCCCGACGAGATCGACGGACGGACTGTGACGTTCAGGCCGATCAGAGACGGAATAGATTCCGAAGTATCCGGTGTGCTCGAAGTCATCGAAGATGCTGACGGCTTTAACGTCAACGCTTCGTACGTGGTCAGCGAGAATCCACCGCGGTCTCATGTTTATTGGTTCGATCAATCTGAGATTGATGGGATCACCAGGTCGCTCATCAAAGAAAAACGACGCGTCCTGATCGTTGACGACGACCCGGACAGCACACACCTGGTCAAAATTCTCCTCGAAAAGACCGGCAACTATGTCGTGCTCGAAGAGAACGACGCTGATCAGGCTCACCAAAGCGCCCGGAATTTTAGACCGCATGCGATCTTGCTCGACATCATGATGCCGAAGACAGATGGAAGCGAAGTAGCGGCACAAATTGAAGCCGATCCAGAATTGTGTGGCACGCCGATAATCTTTCTCACCGCGTTAATCACAGAACCTGAAACCAGGGCTGGTCTGCGTATCGAAGGGCATCGATCTCTCGCCAAGCCAATCAATATTCCTCAGTTGATTGACCAAATTGAAGAGAGCCTGCCGCGGGTGACTACGACGCCGTCGCGCTCGCAGGAATGAAGGTGTCCGGTTCGTCGAATCGAAGTCGCTTTCGCAGTTCGTGTCGCAGCAGCAAAAGATTAACGCACATCTGAAAAATGATGGACCCAACCGACAGATACCAGACGTGCCTGATTTCAAACCCGGGCGTCCGCGAGATGTAAATCGCCGGCAGGGCGAACAGGACCAGCCGTGTCATCGAGCTAAACAACGGTGGTAGCGTGTTGCCGATTCCCTGAAAAACGCTGGAAGTTACAAAGACAACTCCTGCCGACACGAAATTCACTGACACGATCCGAAGATATTCGCTGCCAAAGGCGATCACTCGCGGATCGCGCGAGAAGATGCGAATCAGCGTCCCCGGCGCGAGCAACGTGATCAACGTAAGGACCAGCATCAGTAGCGACGCTAAGCCAATGGCCGAATAGACAGATTGACGGACCCGGTCGGCGCGACGACCGCCAAAGTTCTGACCCACCACAGGCGACACGGCAAAGCTGAGCGCGACCACCGGTAAAAAAAGCGCCTGCATTACGCGCGCGCCGATTCCGAAACCCGCCTGAGCTGCTGGCCCAAAGCCGCGGATGATTGCGTAGACAAGCAGGATTTAAACGAAGAGCAGCATGAACTCAGCGCCAGCGGGCACACCGATGCGCAGCATCCCCGACCAAATTTTTGTCTGCGGTCTAAAAAGCGGAAATCGGAAACGCAAATAGTGATATTTCTTTTCGAAATAGACAACCATCAGCACGTCGGCGACGAGAATGGAAATGAACGTTGCGAGCGCGGCGCCGGTTACTCCGAGTTTAGGCCACGGGCCGACTCCAAAAATCAGCAAGGGAGCAAGCACGATGTTGAGCAGCACGCTCAGCACCTGGAATCCTACAGCCGGCTTGATGATCCCGGTGGCGCGCAGTGCCGAGCCCAGAGCCACGAGAGGAAACTGCAGTAACAACCCGGGAAGAAACCAGAGCAGGTAAGCCTTTGCCAGCGCCGCCGTCGTTGCATCCGCGCTCAGCCAATCGCAATAAGCCGGGCGCAGAAGGAATCCGACAATACCCAGGGCGAACGCAATCACGATCGACATGACGAAGGACTGATTGAAAACCAGCTCGGCGCGCACTTGATCTTTTCTTCCAGCCGCCTGTGCGATCAATGTAGTTGTGCCCACGCCCAGCATTTGGGTAAGCGCCAGCACAATCATCGTGATGTTGCCCGCCACACCGACCGCCGCGATTGCCTCCTTCCCCAGATGTCCCACCCAGTAGAGATCAGCCAGCAAATAAAGGGTCTGCACCGCCATGCTCATGGCCAGAAACGCAGACATATGCACTAAATGTCTGGTGACCGACCCTTGAGTTAGATCTTTCATTGGCTCCCAGCTTCGTTTAACGTTTCACTTGCTCAAAGCTCGAACTGCTGTTTCCGAGCCAAGATCATACACGGGCTTACGATGACCAGTCCGCCGCCATCGCGGCGGCCGGTTACCGCCGATGTTTTCTCATTATTCTACTAGCGCAACTTTGGTTGTTGCGGAAGATTGAAGCTGTATGAAAAATTACGCCAAAATTCTCTTCTCGATTCTCACGGCGATGATTTGCGCAACGGCGTTTGCCGCAGATCAGCCTGCGTGCAAGAAGAGCGGCAAGAATTGCCCTATGAATGACGGTAAGGCATGCAATTGCGGCAAGAGCTGCAGTTGCTAGTCAAACCCGAACAGCCGTAAATTCTGCCTGCGACACCGTTGTCGAAGCGGCGGTCGGACTAGGCATCTTAGCGGCGGTATGGCGCGCAAGGAGGTCGAGGTCCTCCTGAGGTTCCGGCGTAAATTCGTATTGATCATTCTGCGACCACCGGTGCAGATAACCGACGCCTCCGAAAACGAATGCTGGCCTTACTGCTGTAGCGGCAGGCGTGTCGCCTGCAATTTCTATTATAGCGGCGTATGTCTCTTGCTTGTCGAGTGGGATGCAGGCGAGAGCTGGGCAAGAAGCTGAAGGATGTGAATTCTCACAATCTAAAACTCACGCCGGTGATGACGGCTGAGGAATCGGAGGACGAACTCCGGCAGAGAGTCGCTTTCTCCAGGCGACGCGATGGAGGATGAGAAGGATCAGCCAACTGAGAAATGCGAGTAGGCCGCCGGGAAGAGTCACAAGCATGAACCAACCCAACACGCCGAGATCGTAAAGGAGCTCGCCATAATCGTGGCCGTTTATAATGCATGGATGCACCGAGCCTTCATCCACTTTGCACCCGTGCATATTCGCAATCCAAGCGCACAACATCACTGATCCCACCGGCGCAAAGGCGAACCCAACGATCAGGACAAGCGTAATCCCATAAAGGATCCAGGGAAATCGTTTTCGAATCGGTAAGGTGGTGGGTTCATGCCGGCGACCTAATACAGAAGTCATAGCCAGGTTGTCGAGCAGGCATGTTAGCTGATCGATAGCTAACAGATCTATTGCGCTTGCTGAACGATCCCGTGTTTCTCGGCCCAGTCCCAAAGCACAATAAATTCGACCGGCGGCCGTTTGAGCGTTCGCTGGAAATTCGCCCGGTGGTCCATCAGCATCTTTCCAAACGTCATTCCATCAGCGCCGGCACGATTCGGATCGGCGCCGCGGTCGAGCAAGGTCAACGCATCTGCATAAGCGAGGCTGTCATCGAGTCCCATTTTCGTACGGTAAAGCAGCAACGGATACCCGGCAGAATCCGAATCATCCGTGGGCATCGCCGAATTGACGTCGGCACCATGATCAAGGAGCAGCTCAAGTCGCGATCTTGCCTGATCTTTGTAGTAACCCAGATACCAGTTCATGAGGATCATTGGTCGGCCAAACTCGTCGCGGGTGTTTGGATTTCCACCCGCTTCCAGCATTGCGCGGAGAACCGGCGCCGACGCATGCACCGCGTTAACCATTGCGAAGGAGTCACGTTTTCCGTTCGTGTAATTCGGATCTGCGCCGAGCGAAAGCAAAGTTCTGACCGCCTCGGTTAATTCCGGGCGCTGCCACGATTGCGTCACAGCAAAGTAGAGCAACGTCGCGCCGTCTCGGCCGGGTGCCTGCAAATCCGGGACGGCCTTTGCCGCCGCACGAATCGCGTCCGGATCGTTCTTCGCGATACCTTGGGCCACAGCGAACAACGCCGGTTGATCACCAAAGTCCCATTTTCCCGAGCGCTGTTCCGCGCGTATTTGGCGCTGATGTTTTTCGCCTCTTTCCATGGAGACAATAAACGCGACGAACAACAAAACCACGGCGCCCACCGCCATAAGAATCACAACTGCGATTACGCCGATTGTCCATTTAAGTGCGGTTCTTGTTTTCATAGAAGCGCGTCGAATCCTTGCTCACCTGGTTCGGTCGGCTTGAATTAAACAGGATTCACACGAGGCGAACAAACACGAACTTCGGATCTCCTCGTACGCTCCGTCTTTGTCGCGTTCTACGAACCGTTGCTCGGATTGAGATCGTGTGGCCGAAACCGATCTGTAGCCGCTTCCCTGCGGGAAGCCCACCGAATCTGTTTACATCTGTAGATGCGTCGCCCGCAGGGCGACGGCTACACCAGCTCCCCGTACACGGAACGCGCCGAGATTGCTCTCGGCGCGAGCCTAAATCCAATTGCAAATCGGAAAATCAAGTCTGCGTCTTATCTTTTTCGCCTTTCTTGCATTGAGTTTCGAATTTCGCGTACTGCTCCGGCGTCAGGATTCCTTTTGCCGTTTCCATGAATTTGGCCTCACTGGCGTCGTTGCAGCCAGCCTTGTGATGCTCCTCCATGGCTGCGTCCATTTTTGTTTTCTGATCGGGTGTGAGGTTTAGACTCGCCATGGAAACCGTACACGCCATCTTCGATTTGTTGCCGACTTGCTTTGTGCAGTCGCCATGTTCCCCAGCGAACATGGTGGCTGCGGTAAAGAGTCCCGCCGTTACTAACGCAATGAGTTTGGTCATAGTGCAAACTAGACATTTCCGCAGGAAGGGGCGTTCAAAATCCTTCAATTCGAACGAACTAATGCGAATGCGTTTTCTTGAACCCGTCCGTGTAACCGTTTTCGAAGGCGAGGTCCCAAGCCTGCCGGTTGCCTGCTCGCGAAGGATTTCGGAGCTGGTTGCCGGTTCCCCCCTGCTTGAAATGCTTCTGAGCCATCATGTTCAATTCTGCGGCTGTCGGTAACTTTGTGTCGCGCGGCGCCTGCTCTCCAACTCTCTCGCCGATGGCATAAGCTGCACGTTCTTCCGCCGTTCTGCCGTGAGCCGCGCGATGAGTGTAGAACGCCGTCACGCCACACACGACGAACGCCGCCACGGCCATCATCACAAAAAAACGCACAGGCTTGAATTGTCTCGCCATGATTGGACGCCTGACGTAATTCCGGAGAGGCTCGGACGCAATCGGAACCATCGTGGACGAAACCGAATTAATTTTGATTTGTCTTGTTGCGGTTGCCCTGCTGGCGATCGTTGCCCGCAAAATCGGAGTCCCATATCCAATTCTCCTCACGATCGGTGGTGTAGTCCTCGCTCTAATCCCGGGTCTTCCTGCGATTCACCTCGAACCGAAACTGGTCTTTAATCTCTTTCTTCCGCCGCTTCTTTATCCCGCGGCCATTTTTACCTCGTGGAGAGATTTCCGACTAAACCTTCGCTCAATCCTCCCAATGGCAATTGTCCTCGTCCTTTTGACGATGACTGCGACGGCTTATCTGTTCCACGGCCTGGTCGGGTTACCCTTGGCGGTAGGTTTTGTTTTCGGCGCCATCGTCTCGCCGCCCGACGCCGTGGCAGCGCTGGCGGTCACTCAAAATTTGCGGGTGCCTCGCAAGATCATTGTGATCCTCGAAGGAGAAAGCCTGATAAACGACGCTACTTCTTTTATCTCGTTCCGTTTCGCAGTGGCCGCCGTCATGATCGGCACGTTTTCGCTCGCACAGGCAAGCTTGCAGTTTCTTTTTGTTGCCGCGGGCGGCATCTGTGTTGGTCTCGCCGTCGGTTGGCTGGTAGTCCAACTGCAAAAGCGCTTGGACGATCCGCCGGTCCAAACATTGTTTTCTTTGCTTACGCCGTACGTTGCCTACTTCAGCGGCGAAAATCTCCATGTCTCAGGAATCCTCGCAGTCGTAATTGCGGGCATTTACATCGGATGGCGCGCGCCGCGAATCTTGAGCGGGCGCATGCGCCTGCAAGCGTTCCCTGTTTGGGAAATGGTCACGTTCATTCTGAACGGGATGCTTTTCATGCTCATTGGGCTTCAACTGCCCCAGGTTATCCACGCGCTCGCTCCGGGCACAGTGACTCGCGCAGCCTGGCTGGCGATCGTGTTTGTTGCTGCAATCGTGCTGGTTCGTTTCGTCTGGGTATTCGGAGCCACCTACTTGCCGCGTCTATTAAGCCCAACATTCCGCCATAAAAATCCCGCCCCGTGGCAACAAACTGCGTTGATAGCATGGACCGGGATGCGCGGCGCGGATTCGCTTGCCGGCGCATTGGCCATCCCGCTTGTGCTCGCAAACGGCCAGCCATTCCCCGGACGCGACCTCATCCTCTTGCTGACGTTCTGTGTCATTTTCGCAACGCTCGTTCTGCAAGGACTCAGTCTTGCGCCGGCGGTTCGTTTGCTGAAAATCAAGGACGACCGCGTCACTGAAAAAGAAGAGCGACTGGCACGCCTGAAGGCCAACGAAGCAGCGCTTGCTCGTCTCGAGGAAATCGCATCGTCGAAGCGAGCCAGGCCCAGGATCGTTGAACGTCTGCGCTCGGAATACGAAGACCGTATCCGGCAACTTCGCAGTGAAACCCCGGATGAAGAAAGCGTCAGCAGATTGTTCTCGGAAGACTTTGAAGATTTAGCGCGCGAAGTGTTACAAACAGAACGCGACACTGTCATCCAATTGCGTAACGAAGAAGCCATCAACGACCAGGCCTTACGCCGGATCCAACGCGACATTGACCTGGCTGAAGCCCGGCTTCACAGGCCCGCGCGAAAATCACGCTGAAGAGTTAGATTCCTGAGCGCCTCATTGTAGAAGTAGCTTCGTACTCGCGAAGAATTTCGGAGTTGAATCCCGCGGCCAATTCTCTGGCCCGTTCGGCTCGTGTTGCTAAGCGCAAGCAAGCTTTTCGATCTCGTTCACGAGGCGATCGAGCTCGTCGATGAGATCGCTATGATCGCCGTGCTGCCGAAACGCGATTACAAGCGCGCGATAATAGCAGAGCCGAGCTTTCTTGCCGCCGCTGAAACGTGCCCAGACAGCGTCGCCGCGTTGGCGTAGCTCCCGAAGAATGCTGCGCACGTTAAACAATTTGTCGGCTGCGGATACGAGCCGTGTGGACGCATCGGTCTCTTTGAGATGCGCGAGATATTTTTCTTTGCGCTCGCGCCAGGGCGGCTTGGGCGTCTCCAGAGTGTCGGTGCAACCTTCTACTATCGTAGCCACTTTTTCGCCGAACCTGACCCGGATATCGTTGATCCGGGCGGCGCCACCAGCATCTTCAGCCGCATCATGGAGTAACGCGCCGATGCCTTCGTCTTCGTCCGCGCCGTATTCGAACGCAATGCTGGCCACGCCGAGAAGATGCGCAATGTATGGAATTCCGGTTGCCTTTCGGATCTGGCCGGCGTGCACAACGCTCGCGTAAACCAGTGCCTCCTCAAATTTCCGCGACAACTTCATTTAATGTAGTGGTGTCCACAGATTGCACAGATTTACACAGATTTTGGATGGCGGGTATTCGAAGTAATATGCGAAATCTGTGGATGATCTCTGCATTTTTCGTGTCCTCTAAGGTAAATTTTCGGCCGGCTTCATGTTGCGGATGCGGTTCCAACTCGCGACGCGGTAGCAGATCAGATCCCTGTTCTGTCCTATTCTGTCTTGACGGATACCGCCAATCTCCGATTCAATGATGTTGATTGCGATCTAATGTACGGGGGGCGAATCACCAGCGAGGAAAGATCGGCGATCAGCACGTACGTCGGCGTTGGCATCGCGATCGTGCTCATCGCCGCTGGGCTCTACGTCTTCTTTCTCACACAGAAAGAAAAAAAGGAGACCACAGGTTTCGATCCGAACCGGCCGGTCCCGAGCGACACCGTCTTGAAGCGCCGATTGAAGGCCGAGGAATATTTCGTCGTGAGGAACGGCGGCACCCAAACGCCTTTCCAAAATGACTTTTGGAACAACGAGCGCACCGGCATCTACGTCGACGTCATTACCGGCGAACCACTTTTCACTTCGCTCGACAAATTCGACGGTCAGATCGGCATGCCCACATTTAGCAAACCGATCTCGAAAGATCTTCTGGTCGAAATGCCGGACACTTCGAACGATATGAAGCGCACCGAGGTGCGCGCCAAACGAAGTAACGCCCACCTTGGCCATCTTTTTTCCGACCCGAAATCGCCCACTGGACAAAGTTACGCCGTCAACTCGGCCGCTTTCCATTTCATTCCAAAAGAACAAATGAAAGCCAGCGGTTACGAAGCGTACCTGCCTCTGTTAGACAAAAAGTAGCGCCCGAAACTGGCGATCTGTAGCCGTCGCCCTGTGGGCGACGTTGACCGGCGCTGTAACGCGCGGTGCCCTGTTTTTTGGGCAACTTCGCAGCGATTGTTGGGTTCAATCGGCCAAATAACAGGAGGGATATCGAATCATGGGAAAAAAACTAACTGTGATAGCATCTGCCGTGCTCGTATTGGGCTTTGCATCTGTTCCGCGCTCGAATGCCGGCACCGAAATGATTGAGCCTTACAGCGCTCCCAGGCCGACGTACAATTACGCGCCACCACCGCCGCGACCGGTCTTCTATGCTCCGCCTCCAATAGTTGGCGTAGTTGTTGGCCCGGGCTATGGCTACTACGGCCCGCGGTTCGGCGCGTATCGTGCCCACCGATTCTACGGGCGCCAGGCTTATTGGCGCTCTCACCATCACTGGCACTAAGCACAGAGCTGAGCCGCTAGCGATGACGTTGGCCTTACATTAACTGCAGCTGCAAAAGAGCAGAAGCGTGCTCGCACCGACCAGTACCGGCCGACTTTCTTGAAACTCAGCAACCGATGCTCAGGGATTTCCCAACCAAAGTTTGAAATCGCGCTGGGTTGTAGCGTGCGCTGTCTCAGCGCAGGATGAAATGAATTTGGATTTACTTCGGTGAGGACAGCGGACTCTACAGGCCTTTTCCCTGACTTCCTCTTTTCCGGATTAGAGCCGTCATTATTCCGCGCGTGCGTCGATAAGAGATGGAAGCAGGCGAAAGGGACTACGAAAGCTCTTTTATCGGTGCCGACTTAGTCGCGCGCTGCTGGCTCGCGCGTGGCCGCGAGTCCAGAGCCGGTGACTGGGCGAGGCGCCTCGCTTTCGGTCTCCGCTGAGGTTACGCTGTTTCCACTCGCACGGATTGAATCTTCGATTCTTTTCTCGGTGGTTTGCAGAGGATCGTACGTGACGTGGATAGCTCCATTCTCGATGCTCACTTCCTGAATCCCGTCGATCGTGTTCAATGCGTCGGTGATTGTCTTCTCATTGGCAGGCGAACCCACGCCCTCGCTCTCGATACGGGCCACCATGGTCGCGACCAACGCTGCCCAATTTTTATCCATTTCTTCGCTCACACATCAATCCTCCAAGCCTAGTTCGGAACTGACTACGCCAATGCGCGCACTCGAGGCAGAAGCCAGATCGAAGGCTTGGCCTTTTCGCTAGTGGCTCCTAAGCGCATTGGACTAAAGTCCTATTTGCGACTGTCAGAGCTGGGGTAAAATTTTTGTTGATTACGTTATCCGACGCCTCAACGCACTTTCGGCCGGGTGGAAAGGTGGTTGAAAGGCTTAACCTTCGCTGAGACACCGCTTGCGCGATCTCCAGATTCAACTGGAGCCCCGAGTCACCTGAAGCGAGGCCGCCGTTGAAAGCGGCTCGTGAAGATGGTTCCTCGTTCCGCGCGGATTTGGAGCAGTCAACCTCTGAATGAAAGGACGTTTATGAAATTCGTCAGTCTCAGAAGAAAGCGCGCTCACCCACGAAGTAAATTAGATAAGCCGCCGCGCGCCATGGTTGAATCTTTCAGCAAACCAATGGCCGCGTCTCACGAAATCCACACGTACGCTGAGCTTCGGCAACAGATTCACGACGACCTCAGGATCCAACATCCCGAATGGATCCAGCCAAATGGCGACTGTCCCATGTGTGATTCGTACGAGGCGCTCCTGATGGAAGAGCTTGACAGTTTTAGGAGAACGGGACCCGACAAAACTGTCGCTAATATTCATCGCGCGCTTAAACATGGACTAAACCGGATCGACCCGGCAGCTGCGTAATAGTTCCGCCGCAGGAGAAGTTTGAGGCGGTGATGAGTTGTTGGTGCGCGGGATGCGAGGGATATTGCAACCCTAATGAAAGATTCTGTCGTTAGAGGATACCTGTTGCAGCTTCTTTATGAGCGGCAAGCCGAAGGTCCCATTCCGTTCGGCCAAGCTGAGGACGCGGTCCCGCCGCCAGGCGGTATAAGTCATCGTGACTGGCTGCGCGCTGTGGCCCAGCTTTCGGAGTATCACCTCATCGACTGGATCCCTGTCGAAGATAAAAGCGGGATGGGTCTGTTGTCCGGGTTTGCCAAGATAAATGACTTCGGCGTCGAAGTGCTCGAAGGTGACGTCTCGGCCCCCCTCCGGATCTCTATCGATGACAGCCGACGAACCACTGTTTCTAAGCGGGAACAAGCACCGATTGCAGGACGCACTCCGCAGCAGCAGATGATTACGGAGGCACTGGAGAAAGTGATCGCCGCGATCAATCAAGCCGATGTGTCGGAGCAGCAGAGAAATGAAGCGAAATCTTTGTTGCGAAAACTGCTGGGTAGCAAAGCAGCGGCCAGTGTGCTGGGTCCTGGCGCGCAATCCCTCGCCGCGAAGTATTTTACAGAATAGACGGCCAGACGGATCCGCCGGCTCAATAAGCGACGTGCTCGGAGAAGCGCGAGCGATTAATGAATGCGTGGGCGGTAAATACCATTAGCTAATCGGCAGTGGCAGCCGTATGCTGGCTCCTTAACAATCGCAGCGTCAATCGATCGCGCAGGTGTGCGGCCCCTTTCTCTCTGCACACAAAACAGCGTCATGAATGCTATCGCTGCTCATAAAGATGAGCTTGAAAAATTGCTCGAGAACTTGTCGGGCGACACTGCCGTCTCACGGATAGGCTTCGTGGCGTTCCTGGATGCTTATATCACGCGCCTCGATACGAATTGCTCAGACATCAGCGCCAGCGTCAATCCGCCGCCAGCGCAAATGAAGGGAGAATCAAAATGGAACCAACATTGACTCAGAACTGCGCGCTCTACTACGCGCAACATAAAACTTCAACAGGTCGCGCGGCGCTTTTCAAGAAGTTTCGCGCTGCGGCTCGCAAGCGGGGGCCGGATCTGCGGCGGCAGCTGACCTTCGGCGAGTTGTTTGTCGCAGCACGACTTCATAAGGACAACGGGCGCTGAGCCGCTTCATTAAATTGTCATCATGGATCCCCTGACTTTCGCAACCTCACAAAAGGAACAAAGCGATCTTGCCGCAGAGCGCCGTTGGGAAAACGAAGGGGGAAATCCGGGGCAACTTCAACAGCTACCGTGTGATGATCGGAAGGAAGACGGCAAAACCGGTCCCGCGCAAGCCGCGTTGAAGGCATTCTGCGACCAAGGTTAACGACACATGCATCTAATCCAATTCCGCGAAATAATGCGAGATGCTGAAGTCGCATACGCAATTCATCCTATCGTGCGCAAGCACCTCCTGACTGTGGAAGACACGACCAAAGCTCTAATCGCATGCGGCGTGCCGAGGCCTGCCAATGTAGCTCAGATTACGAACGCCTGGATATGATCGCGGCTAGTTTAACGGAGCGCAAGAGTGTCGCTAAAGGAGAGAGCGTTCCGGCTGTCGACGCTGCAATCCCCGTTGCTAACCCGGCGTCGAAAAATAATTGATGCCAATTACACGCTCAAAAAGAAGAGGCCTGATCCGCAACGCCCGGGCACGGGGCGCAACAGCCCGATCCTCTGACCAGGAAGTCATGCTACATCTGTCGCGCTCTCAGATTTTCAAAGATTACGAACAGGCTTTCAGCGAAGCGGTGGGTTTGCCGCTTAATATTCGAGCACACAATTCGTGGTCGCCTTCACACCATGGCAAAACGGATGACGATTCATTCGCGGCGATTCTGGCTCGTTTCAATCAGGCCCGCGCCGCATGCCTAAGGGCTCAAACCGATGTGTCACAAGAACTGGCCTCGAAGACGCGCACCGCCACCTGGTTTGCGGGACTCTCAGAAAGTGCGGTGCCAGTGTATGTGGGTGACCACATTCTCGGTTTTCTCGAGACGGGCGAAGTAATGCTCAAGAATCCGACAAAGAAGCACTTCGCTAGCATCACCCGGCAGCTCCGCGCGTGGGGTTACAAGACGGATTGGAAGCAACTTGAGCGGGCCTATTTTCGGTC
>WNFQ01006519.1_pt1 | contig 18593 bp, 13 predicted proteins | sample 5400171 | NCBI WGS metagenome assembly WNFQ01 (sample SAMN13153356, study PRJNA577476) | soil metagenome | isolation source: 20 cm soil under Madrone tree | place: USA:California | collected 2016-06-14 | reverse complement strand
CGATCACGATCGTGTCGCCGGTGTGATACGCGCTGGCGCGGCTCGCGAAATACACGGCGATGCCGCCGAAATCCGCGGGCTCGCCCCAGCGCCGCGCCGGGATGCGCGGCAGGATCTTCTTCTTCGGCGCCTCGTGCGCGAGCGTCGTCGACGTCATCGGCGTGTCGATCCACCCCGGCAGGACGGCGTTGGCGCGGATGCCGTGACGCGCGAGCTCGACGGCGAGGGCACGCACCATCGAGATGACGCCGCCCTTTGTCGCGGCGTAGTGCTCGTTGCGCGCCGCGCCTTCGATCGCGGCGAGGCTGCTCGTGACGACGAGCGAGCCGCCGCCGCCGCGCGCGATCATGTGCCGGGCGACGGCGCGAAGGGTGAAGAAGGTACCGTCGAGGTTGACGCGCAGCACGCGCCGCCACTCGTCGGACGTCATCTCGACGAATGCCGGGCCGCGGCCGCCGACGCCGGCGTTGGCGAAGCAGGCATCGACGCGGCCGAGCTCGTCGATCGACCGCGCGAGCGCCGCCTCGACCTGCGCCTCGTCGCCGACGTCGCAGCGGAGCGCGAGCACGCGCCCACCGTGGGCGGCGAGCGTCTTCGCGGCGGCGGCATTCTTCGCCTCGTCGGTGCCCCAGATGCAGACCGCGGCGCCGGCGGCGGCGAGCGCCTCGGCCATACCGAGACCGATGCCGCTGTTGCCGCCGGTCACGAGCGCGACGCTACCGCGCAGATCGAAAGGCGCATACGCCATGCATCCTCCTGCGGGACACGCCGGCCCGCCGTCGACGCGCTCGACGGACAGTCCTCACGCGCGCGGCGGTGCAGGTGTGGCGGTGCGAACCGCATCGCCGTCGTGCAGCCGCGACGCGTCGCCGGCCGCAAGCGCTTCGCCGCCGGCGAGGCCGTCGACGATCTGCACCTGATCGCCGAGCTCGGCGCCGGTCGTGACCGCTTGGCGGCGCACGCGGCCGTCGGCGACGACCCAGACGTAGCGTCCGTGCTCGTCCTCGCGGAGCGCCGCGCGCGGCACCGTCACCACCGTCCCGCCCGGCGTCGGCGGCCGCGCCTCGGTGAGGAAATTGATCCGCACGCTCATGTCGGGAAGGAGCTTCTCGTCGGGGTGCGGGATCTGCACCTCGATCTTGAGCGTCCCTTTCTGCCGGTTCACCTGCGGGTAGAGCTTCACGACGCGCGCCGCGTAGGCGCGGTCGGGATACGCGTCCGGGACGACCTCGGCGTCCTGCCCCATCTGGATGCGGTGCAGGTCGGACTCGTTGATGTCGATCTCGGCGCGGAGATCCTCGAGATTGGCCATGCGGATCAGATCGCCGGCGCCTTCGAAACCGCCGGGGACGGCGATCTCGCCGACCTCCTTGTTCTTGGCGAGCACGACGCCGTCGCGCGGGGCGCGCAGCACCGTATAGTCCAGTTGCACCTTCGCCTGGTCGAGCTGCGCGTGCAGCTGCGCGACCGTCGCGCGATCGACGGCGGCACGGTTCACGGAGGTGTCGAGGTCGGCGCGCGAGACGATGTGGCGCTCGTGGAGCGCGCTGATGCGCCGCAGATCGGCCTCGTGGAGCGCGAGGTTCGCCTCGGCGGTGTGGATCGCCGCGTCCGCCTGTGCGACGGCGGCGCGGTAGTCGCGGTCGTCGAGCGCGACGAGCGGATCGCCGGCATGCACCGATCGCCCCTCCTCGACGAAGTAGCGCTCGATCCGACCCGGGACACGGACGCCGATCGAGATGTACTTCTCGCCGGTCACACGCGGCCGGCGCGCGCGCGCATGCCAACCCAGAAGCCGACGAGTGCGAGCACGACGAGCGTCACCCACAGGCGCAACCGCCGACGGCGCGCGGGCGTCGCCGCCGCCTGGTCGCGGTCGATGCGCAGCGACGCGAGCTCGCTGCGCAGGCGCTCGTCGCGCTCGGTCGGTCGCGGCGTGCTCATGCTTTCCGCAGCGCCTCCACCGGGCGGAGGCTCGCGGCATGCCACGCCGGCAAGAGCCCGCCGGCGAGGCCGATCACGCTCGCAAAGAGGAGCGCGACGCCGAGATCACCCGCGCTCACCCGCAACGTGACGACGTTGGTCGTGAACGTCTGCGCGCCGAACGCGATGCCGCCGAGCACGATCCGCAAGACCATCGCGACGAGGAGCGTTCCCACCGCGCCGACGGCGAACCCGACGAGCGCCAGCACGAGCGACTCGAGGACGAAGGATCGTAAAATCGTGCCGCGCGAGAAGCCGAGCGCGCGCAGCGTGCCGATCTCGACCGTCCGGCTCTGCACCGCCGCGAACATCGTGTTCGCGGCGCCGAACCCGGCGGCGATGCCGATCGGCACCGCGAGAATGACGAGCAGGAAGTAGAGCGTGCGGGAGCTCTTCGCCTGCTCGGCGTAGTAGTCGACTTCCGAGGTCGCCTGCAGCGCGTAGCGCGGATCGCGCTCGATGCGATCGATGAGCGCCTGGCGATCGGCGCCCGGCGCGACCTTCAGGCGGATCCCCGAGTAGGGAAACGGCCGCGTCGCGTCGCGCGCGAGGTCGCGAGCGTCGCCCCAGATCTCGCTCTCGAACGACGAGCCGCCGGCGTCGAAGATGCCGACGACGCGGTAGGTGCGCCGGCCGAAGAAGATCTCGCCGCCGATCTCGGCGCCGGCGTAGCGGCGCGCGACGGCGCGGCCGACGACGACCTCGCCCTCGCTCGGCCGGAACATCCGGCCCACGGCGAGACGCACCTCATCGTGCACGAGGAGCGCCGCCGCCTCGACGCCGCGCACGAGGACGTTCTCGCGCCCGCCGGCGCGCGTCCGCACGAACGGCTGCAGCACCATCTCGGGCGACGCGAGCGGCGAGCCGTCGGGAAGCCGCGCGATGCCGTCGAGGAACCGCACCGTCTGATACGCCTCGAGCGACAGCATGCTCGAGCCGTCGTTGTCGGAGCCTTTGCGGAGCACGATGAGATTGTCGGGCGAGCCGCTGGCGACGAGCGTGCGCTTCAAGCTCGTGATCAGCGCCAGAAAGACGGAGGTCGCGATGACCGCGAGGGCGATGACGCCGATCGTGAGCGCCGTGCGCCCGAGGCGCGCGCGCACGTTGCGCACCGGGTACGAGAGCGGGAGGCCCATCAGACCGGCTCCGCCGCCGCGCCCAGCGAGCTGCGCGTCAGAAGACCTCCCGTAGCGTGGTCGCGACCGGCTTGTGGGCCGCCCCGTACGCGGGGGCGATCCCGGAGACGAGACCGACGATGACCGCGAGCCCGATCCCCTGGGCGACGATCGACGGGCTCACGAGGAATCCCGAGAGCGGCCCGAGCTGCGTGCTCCAGCCGCCGCTCGTCGCCTTCACCGCGGCGGTGAACGCGTACGTGAGGAGCGCGCCCGTGCTGCCCGCGACGGTGGCGAGGATCATCGATTCGGCGACGAGCGTCGCGAAGATGAGCCGCCGCCCGAAGCCGATCGCGCGCAGGATCGCGATCTCGCGCGCCCGCTCGCGCACCGCCATGCTGGCGGTGTTGGCGGCGATGCAGAGCACGCAGAGCGCGACCAGCGCCGTCACCAGCAGGATGATCGTCACGAAGCCCTGGAGCGAGCCGAAAAAGCTCGCGAAGAACGACTTCTCGGTCTCGGAGGCGGTCTCGGCGGGGCTGTTGCGGAACATCGCGTCGAGCCGCGCCATCACCGGGTCGACGAGCGCCGGGTCGGCGATCCGCACCCACACGAGGCCGACGATGTCGACCGACACGCCGCGCGCCGCCATCGCCTGCGCGAGGTACTCGCGTTGCATCCAGAAGAGCGGCGAGCGCTCGTTCGGGATCTCGCCGACGATGCGGAACGTCAGCGCGACCGGCCACACCGTGCTGTGCAGGGCGATCTCCTGCCCGATCCGCCAGCCGTATTTCTCCATCGTCTGCCGGCCGACGAGCGCGCCGTCGCGATGGCTGCGGAAGCGCTCCAGCGCCGCGGGGTCGATGTGGTAGTCGGGCCAGACGGTCGCCACGTGCTCGGGCTCGATCGCGAAGCTCGGGAACGTGACGTGGCCTTCCTCCTCGAAGGCGCCGCCGAACCAGAGCTCGCCGTCGGCGCCGACGACACCCGGCACCGAGCGGATCTTGTTCACGTAGGCGAACGGCATCATGTAGACGAGGCCGCCCTTGTGGTGCACCGAGACGCGGACGTTGCTCGCGATCTGCGAGAGGAAGACGTCGATCCCCGCCGGCATCGTGAGGAAGAAGCACACCAGCAGCACGGCGAGGCCGATCGCGGCGCCGGTGAGCGCGGTGCGGAGCTTATTGCGCAGGAGATTGCGCAGAACGAGCGGCAGGAACCTCATCGCAGACCCCCGCGCGCCGGCGGCCGCTCGCCGCGCGCCGTCGCGACGCTCCTCGCGTCGGTGCCGCCCTGCTCCGCGCCGAGCAGGACGCCCTTCTCGAGGTGAAAGACGGTGTCCACCCAATGCGTCGCGCGCGTGTCGTGCGTCACCATGACGACGGTCTTCGCGAGCTCCCGGCTCAGATCGCGCAACATACCGAGAACCTCGTCGGCGCTGTGCGCGTCGAGGTCGCCGGTCGGCTCGTCGGCGATGATCAGATCCGGATCGGCGACGATCGCGCGCGCGATCGCGACCCGCTGCTGCTCGCCGCCGGAGAGCTCGCTCGGCACGTGCCCGGCACGCGCCGCCAAGCCGACGACCCGAAGTGCGGTCGACGCGCGGCGCGCGCGTTCGGCGCGGTTGAAGGTCGTCAACAGGAGCGGCAGCTCGACGTTCTCCTGCGCCGAGAGCACCGGGATGAGGTTGTAGAACTGGAAGATCAAGCCGACGTGGCGCGAGCGCCAGTGCGCGAGCTCGTCCTCCGAGAGGTCGTTGAGCCGCCGGCCGGCGACCCACACCTCCCCCTCGCTCGGACGGTCGATGCCGGAGAGCAGGTTGAGGAGCGTCGACTTGCCCGACCCCGACGGACCCATCAGGGCCGCGAAGACACCACCTTCGATCGTCAGCGAGACGTGCTCCAGCGCGTGCACGACGTCGACGCCGCGCCGGTACCAGCGTGAGACGTCGCGCAGCGTGATGAGCGGGTCGGCCACCGGTCCGGGGCGCGTCGACTCGCGGCGGGTCGGCAGCCCGCCGCGACGCAGGTCAGCAAGCCTCGAAGAGTCCCGCCATCCCCATCCCACCGCCGATGCACATGGTCACGAGCCCGAGGCGCTTCTTCTGCCGCCGCAGCTCGCGCAGGAGCTGCCCCGTCATGCGTGAGCCCGTCATCCCGTACGGGTGGCCGATCGAGATCGAGCCGCCGAGCGGGTTCAGCTTGTCGTCGGGGATCTCGAGCTGGCGCTGGCAATAGAGGAGCTGCGACGCGAACGCCTCGTTCAACTCCACGATGTCGATGTCCTTCATCGTGAGGCCGTGTCGTTTGAGCAGCTTCGGCACCGCGAAGACCGGACCGATGCCCATCTCCTCGGGACGGCAGCCCGCGACCGCGAAGCCGCGAAAGACGCCGAGCGGCTCGATGCCGAGCTCCTTCGCGCGCTCGCGCGACATGAGGATCGTCGCCGAGGCGCCGTCGGAGAGCTGCGACGCGTTCCCCGCCGTCACCGTGCCGTCCTCTTTGAAAGACGGCTTCAGCTTGGCGAGCCCCTCGAGCGTCGTGTCCGGACGGTTGCACTCGTCCTGCGCGATGTCGACCTCCTCGAACGCGAGGTTGCCGTCGGCGCCCTTCACCGCCTTCTTCACGTGCATCGGGATGATGTCGTTCTTGAACTTGCCCTCGCGCTGCCCCGCCGCGGTGCGCTGCTGGCTCAAGAGCGCGTACTTGTCCTGGTCCTCGCGCGAGATCTTGTAGCGCTCGGCGACGACCTCCGCGGTCTGTCCCATCCCCATGTAGATCCCGGGCCACATCTCGCGCACCTTGTCGTTCACGAGATTGTTCATGTTCTGCTGGCCCTGCACCATCGAGATCGACTCGGTGCCGGCGCCGATCGCCGCGCTCGCGCCCTCGTGCATGATCTGGTGCGCCGCCATCGCGATCGCCTGCAGGCCCGAGGAGCAGAAGCGGTTGACGGTCGTCGCCGCGATCGTCTCCGGCAGACCCGCGCCGAGTGCCGCCACGCGCGCGACGTTCATCCCCGACGGCCCTTCCGGCAGCCCGCACCCGCAGATGATGTCCTCGATCTCCTCGATCGGGAGCTGCGGCACCTGGGCGAGCGCGCCCTTGATCGCGGTCGACGCCATGTCGTCGGGTCGGGTAGCGTTCAAGGCACCTCGATAGGACTTGCCGAGGGGAGTGCGGGCGCTGGCGACGATCACGGCTTCACGCATCGGTCGGTCTCCTCTGATCTGCGACGGTCCGAGCTGCGACGATCGGGCGGAACGCCTGACCTTACGAAAGATTCCAACGTAGGGAAAGCGGCACGTATTCGATTGACCGACAGCGCCGAGCATGGCTACAAACGCCGGGTCCAACACCACGCCGCCGTCCGCCAAAGGAGAGCTCATGCACGTCACCGACGCCATCACCCACACCATCGCCACGCCCCGCGTCCTCGCGGGAGCCGCCGTGATAGTGATCGCCGCGGGCCTGCTCTCCGCTCCGTTCGGCGGCATCGCCGGAGCGACGGTCCCACCCGGGCTCGTGAACCCGCCCAACCGGCCGATGCAGACGCAGCACGCCTTCAAGTGCCAGAAGCTGACGAACAAGAACGTCGCGAAGTATCTCTCGACGTGGTCGAAGATCTACACGAAGTGCGTCGCTGCCATCGCGGCGTGCGTGCAGACGAAGGGGAGCGATCCGGCGTGCCTCGCGAAGGCCGCGGACGGCTGCAATAAGGGCATCCCGAAGCTCGCCGACGACTTCGACAAGGACGCCGGGACGCTGCTCGAGAACTCGGTGACCGACTTCTGCGGGTCGCTCAGCCCGAGCGAGGCGTTCACCGACCCGGGTGGGCCGCTGTTCGGCAATCTCGGCACCACGTGCCACGACCGCTTCGGCTTCACGCCCTCCTTCATTCAGGGCTACGCGAGCTGCCTCTTCGAGGAGACGAACTGCGTCGCGGAATCCGAGTTCCTCTTTCAGATGCCGCGCGCCCACGATTTGCTCGTGACGGCCGGCATCAACATCGGGCACGCACTCACGTCGACCCACAGCTGTCTCACGAACGAGAACGGGTCCGGCGCGCTGCCGACGACCGACGCCGGCAAGGCGCTCCTCAAGTGCGAGAAGTCGGCTGACAAGGCCGGCGTCTCGTTCGCGTCGAAGGCGCGCGGCGCGTTCGCGAAATGCGCCGATGCCGTCATGAACTGCGCGCAGCTGAAGCCGACGCAGAAGTGCGTCGACAGCGCCGCGAAGCTGTGTACGAAGCAGCTCACGACCGTCGACGATGCGCAGACGAAGCTCACGGACGCGGTGACGAAGGCGTGCTCCGGAATCCCGTTCGACGACTTGTCCGACGTGAACGGCGGCGGTGCCGGCACGCTTGCAACCGCGTGCAGTAACCTCGGCGTGTCGCCGTTCACGATGGTCGGCGACTACGCCACCTGCCTCGCGCGCGAGGAGCGTTGCCAGGTCGAGGACTCGATCATGTTCGCCGTGCCGCGGATCAACGAGTTTCTCACCGACGCGGGCCAAAGCGTGAGCGTGCCGAGCGCGTTCTGCCCCGCGCCGTGACGCGTCAGAGCTTTGAGCATCCGCCACGCACGATCGGCCGGTGACAGTCCGTCCGGCAATTCGCTCACCGAGAGCTTCATCGCTTCATCTTAGCGGCGCACGAGTACGGCGGCCGACGGGTCACGTGCTTGCCAGCCCTGCCGTTCGAGCTCCGGGTCGAGGTGCTCCTCCGCGGGATAGCCGAGGCAGAGATACGCGATGAATCGCCAGCCGGCGGGGACATCGAGCGCCGCACTGATCGGAGCGGGATCGAGGATCGAAATCCAGCCGATCCCGATGCCGTGCGCGCGCGCGACGAGCCAGAGCGTGTGGATCGCGAGCACCGCGGAGTAGTCGAGCGTCGCCGGCATCGTCTGCCGGCCGAGACCGTGACCGGCCTCGGTCTCGCCGTCGACGAAGACCGCGAGGTGGACCGGCGCCTCCTCGAGGCCGGCAAGCTTCAGGCTCGCGTAGAGCCCGGCGCGCTCACCCGCGTAACGCGCGAGCGCGTCGGCGTTGCATGCGAGGAAGTTGTCGCGGACCGCGGCGCGCCGCCCCGGGTCGGCGACCTCGACGAATCGCCACGGCTGACTGTGGCCGACCGAAGGCGCGTGCGTCGCCACGGCGACGAGATGCTCGAGCACCGTCGCATCGATCGCGTCGCGACGAAACCGACGGACGTCGCGCCGCCAAAGAACGAGGTCCTCGAGCTGCCGGCGAAATGCCTCGTCGAATCGTGGTGCGCTCACGGCGCGACTGTATCTGGTTGCATCGTGCGCTGGGAGGCGGGGCAGCTCTGACCCGACAGTACGGCGAAGACGGCTGATCTCGACCGTCGGCGCGGTGGGGCGTACGATTCAGCTCGCCGTGCGCGACGACGGACGAGGGGACCCGCCGGGACCAGGGACGATCGAGACGACGGTGGTCGCAACGCGCTTCCGTCGCGATCCGCTCGGCGAGAGCTTCGCGATGATCCGCCGTTACGGGGACGTCATCTGCTCGCGCTTCGGGCCGTGGCGTTTCTACTCGCTCTTTCGTCCGGAGCACGTGCGACACGTCTTGCAGGACAACAACCACAACTACGTCAAAGGCGAGTTGATCGAGCGCACGAAGATCCTGATCGGCGACGGGCTCTTCAGCACCGAGGGCGACGTGTGGCGTCGCCAGCGCCGCACGGTTCAGCCCGCCTTCGATCGGCGACGGATCACCTCGCTCATTCCCGTGATCACGGAGTCCGCAGCGACGACGCTCGACCGGTGGGCGCCTGATGTCGACGCGCACCGGCCGATCGACCTGCCGACGGCAATGACGGCCCTCACCCTGCACGTCATCGGCCACGCGTTCTTCGGTGTCGACGTGCGCGCGGCCGGTGTCGAGATCGCCGATCCACTGCGCGTCGCGTTGGCGTTCGTGAACCGCCGAGTGATGGTCCTCTTCCCGGCTCCGATGACGCTGCCGTTTCCAGCGCACGTGCGGTTCCGTCGGGCGCGGCGCGTGCTTGATTCCGCCGTGACGAGGATCATCGACGAGCGCCGCCGTCATCCAAACGCCGGCAACCGTGATCTCCTCTCGCTGCTTCTCACGGCGTATGATCCGGAGACCGGCGAGGGTCTCACCGACGCGGAGATTCGCGATCAGGTGATGACGTTCGTGCTCGCCGGCCACGAGACGACGGCACTGGCGCTCACGTGGGCGCTACTACTGCTCGCCGCGCACCCCGACGTCGAGGAGCGGTTGCAGCGCGAGGTCCGAGCCGTTCTGCACGGCCGGCCCGAGATCGGCGGATACCGCATCCGCGCGGGGTCGGGTGTCGCGGTGAACACGTACGTGACGCATCATGACCCGGAGATCTGGCCCGACCCGACGCGCTTCGACCCTGAACGCTTCGCCCCCAGCGCCACGGCCACGCGCGCACGCTTCGCCTACTTCCCCTTCGGTGGCGGCCCGCGCCAATGCGTCGGCAGCGAGTTCGCCCTCACAGAGGCGCAGCTCGTGCTCGCGATGACCGTCGACCGCTATCGCATCGCGACGGTGAGCGCGGGCGCGATGCACCCCGAGATCAGCCTGACGCTCCGCCCCCGCCGCGATATTCGCGTCACACTCGAGCGCACCACTGAAACGCAATGACGATCCGCCCTCCGATCGAGCGACCCGCGACCGGCCGGAGCCGGGAGCGTGCCCGCGCCGCGCGAGACGTGCGGCGATCACGGTAGGCCGGCGCCGCCCACCTCATTGAATCGCGGTCACGCCTCCCCGAGATTCACCCACACCGTCTTGATCTGCGTGTACAGCTCGAGCGCCGCCTTCCCCATCTCGCGCCCGAAGCCGCTCTGCTTGTAGCCGCCGAACGGCGCCGCGGCGTCGAACATGTTGTAGCAGTTGATCCAGACGGTGCCGGCCTTGAGACCCTCGGCCAGGCGATGCGCCTTCTGGATGTCCTTCGTCCAGACGGCGGCGGCGAGACCGTACTCCGTGTCTTGCCGGCGGCGAGCACCTCGTTCGGATCCTTGAACGGGATCGCGCAGACGACCGGGCCGAAGATCTCCTCGCGGAGGATCTTCATGTCGGGCTTCACGTCGGTGAAGACCGTCGGCGCGACGAAGTAGCCCTTGTCGAGCTGCTTCGGACGGTCGCCGCCGGTCGCGACCTTCGCCCCCTCGTTCTTCCCGGCTTTCAGGAAGCTGGTGACGCGCTGGTACTGCTCCGACGAGACGAGCGGGCCCATGTCGGTCGACGGATCCATGCCGGGACCGAGCTTGATCTTCTCGGAGTACTCGACGAGCCGCGGCACCAGCTTGTCGTAGACCTTCTGCTCGACGAAGAGGCGCGAGCCGGCGCAGCAGCACTGGCCGTGGTTGAAATAGATCGCGTTCGCGGCGCCGACGGCGGCTTGGTCGAGATCGGCGTCGGCGAAGATGATGTTCGGCGACTTGCCGCCGAGCTCGAGCGAGACGCGCTTCAAGTTGCTCGCGCCCGCCGCCTGCATGATGAGGTGGCCGACCTCGGTCGAGCCGGTAAACGCGACCTTGTCGATGTCGGGGTGCGACGCGATCGCGGCACCGGCGGTCTCACCCAAGCCGGTCACGATGTTGACCACGCCGGGTGGAATGCCGACTTCGGTGATGAGCTCCCCGAGACGCAGCGCCGAGAGCGGCGTCTGCTCCGCCGGCTTCAGCACTACCGTGTTGCCGCACGCGAGCGCGACGCCGAGCTTCCACGCCGCCATCAGCAGCGGGAAGTTCCACGGGATGATCTGGCCGACGACGCCGACGGGCTCGCGGCGGGTGTAGCAGAGCATCCGCTGGCCGGGGATCGACACCGGGATCGTCTCGCCCTCGACCTTCGTCGCCCACCCCGCGTAGTAGCGGAATTGGTCGACCACGAGCGGGATGTCGGCGACGCGCGCGATCGCGACCGGCTTGCCGTTGTCGAGCGTCTCGAGCTGCGCGAACTCCTCGCCGTGCGCCTCGATGAGGTCGGCGAGCTTCCAGAGCATCCGGCCGCGCTCCGACGGCGTCGTGCGCGGCCAGGCTCCGCTCTCGAGCGCCTTCCGCGCGGCGCGGACGGCGCGATCGACGTCCTCCTTGTCGCCGGCGGGAACCTCCGCGAGCGGCTCTTCCGTCGCGGGATCGTAGGTCGTGAATGTCTTGCCGGACGCCGCTTCCACCCACTTGCCATCGATCAGCATCCGCCGCGATCGTCCGCCGATGAACTTGCGTACCTCGGAATGTACCTCGGGGTACGAGGACTGCATGCTGGGCTGTGCCATGGCGCCTCTCCTTTCGCGGGCCGGGCGCGCCTCCCGCGCCACGGCCGAATGCGCTGAGGTGATGATTGTAGTCGAGCACGGGCCAGTGTGGCCATAGGGAGCTGCAAGGCGTATGGCGTCGGCGCAGCGAGGAGGTGCGACCATGCTCACGTGCGTCGATCGAGTGCAGCTGGCGGTCACGAGCCGCGCGCATGCCACCGAGCCCTTCCGGCGTCTCCTGGACGCGGAGATCGCCGGTGAGGACGCGATCGCGCCGCTTGCAGCGCGGCGGACGACGCTCGCCGTGGGCACGTCGGCGGTCGAGCTTCTCGAGCCCGAGGGAACGGGCGCCGTCGACGCACACCTGCGACGCTTCGGTCCGGGTCTTTTCGCCGCGGGGTTCGCGAGCGACCGTCTTGCCGACGTGCGGACACGACTCGTCGCCGGTGGCATCTCGTTCGCCGAAGCCGCGTCGCAGCTGTTCCTCGCGCCGGAGGCGACGGGTGAGCACGGCCTGCGCTGCGTCATCTCCCCCGTCGCCGAACGGGCGCCGGTCGGACTCGCCGCGCATCTGTACGAGGTGACGAACGTCGTGACGGACTACGCCGCGGCGAGCACGCGCTACGCGGAAGTGTTCGGCGTCGCGCCCGAGCGCTACTGCCCGATCGAGAGCGCGGAGTTCGGGTATCGCGGCGTCCTCACGATGTTCGATCCCGCGACGCGGCTCGACCGTATCGAGTGCGTCACGCCGCATGACAGCACAAAAACGATGGGGCGTTTCATGGCGAAGCGCGGCGAGGGCCTCTACATGTGCTTTCTCGAGGCGGCCGACTTGCGGCCGATCATCACGCGGCTCGAGGCACGCGCCCCTCACGACTGGTCACCGGCGCCGGGCGGAGCCGCGACCGACACGCTGTTCGTGCACCCGAAGGCGCTCTCCGGCCTCCTGCTCGGCATCAGCCGGACGACGGTCGCATGGGTCTGGTCGGGGGCGCCCGAGCGCGTCGTGCACTGACCCACCTGTCGAGAACGTCGGTCCGCCGACGCCCGGCCAGACGCCGCCGTTCGAGCTCCACGTCACGACCGCGCTCGCCGACGGCACGAACGGCGTGATCACCACGCGCACGATCATGTGGAGCACCGCCTGCGTCGCGTCTGCCCCGGTAGCGGCGACGTCGACGACGACGTCGCTGTGACGCGCGACCAGCAACGCCGGTAGCGGCTGCTTTCTCCGTTGCGGATCCGAACATGGGTCAGTACTGTCGAGCCCCATGGATGAGGGTTCCACGCGTACCGACTCGGGGCTCTTTCCGCCGCTCTTCCGCGAGCTGCGCGACCTCGCCGGCAACTACTGGTGGAGCTGGCAGCAAGACGGGCCCGAGGTCTTCCGTGACGTCAGCCCGTCGGGCTGGGATGAGGCCGGTCACAACCCGCAGCGACTCCTCGACTCGACGCCGCTCACGCGACTGACCGAACTCGACGTCGATCCGCTCTTCCAATCGCGCGCGCGCGATCTGCTGACCCGCTTCGCGGCCGAAATGGCCGCGCGCTCGTCGTGGGCGGAGAGCCTGGCGCCGAAGCTCGTCGCGGAGCGCCCGGTCGCGTATTTCTCCGCCGAGTTCGCGATTCACGAGTCGCTGCCGATCTATGCCGGCGGCCTCGGTGTGCTCGCCGCCGACCACGTGAAGTCGGCGTCGGACTTGGGCCTGCCGCTCGTCGGGGTCGGGCTGCTCTACCGGCAGGGCTACTTCCTCCAGGACCTCGACCGCTCGTCGTGGCAGAACGAGCGTTACGTCGACCTCGACGTCGAGGCGCTGCCGATCGAGCGCGTCATCGGCGCCGGCGGCGCGCCGCTCTCGGTCACGATCTCGATCGCGCACCGCACCGTGCACCTCAGCATCTGGCGCGTCCACGTCGGGCGCGTGGCGCTCTACCTCCTCGACACCAATCGCGACGACAACGAGGATCGCGACCGCTGGATCACCGGCCACCTCTACGGCGGCAATCAGGATACCCGTCTCGTGCAGGAGCTGACGCTCGGCATCGGCGGCGTGCGCGCGCTGCGCGCGCTCGGCATCCGGCCCGCGGTCTTCCACATGAACGAGGGGCACTCCGCGTTTCTCACGCTCGAGCTCCTGCGCGAGGAGCTCGCGACCGGCGCCTCGCTCGCCGAGGCGGAAGCACGCGTGCGCGCGCAATGCGTCTTCACGACGCACACGCCGATCACCGCCGGCCACGACGTCTTCGGCGTCGAGCTCCTCGACACCTACCTCGCCGACTACTGGACCGACCTCGGGATCACGCGCGAGACGCTCTTGCGCTACGGGCGCCGCCACGCCGACGAGTCGTGGGAGCCCTTCGGCATGACGCCGCTGGCGATGCGGTTCGCGCGCTCGACGAACGGCGTCAGCCGCAAGCACGGCGAGGTGTGCCGGGAGATGTGGCGCGATCTCTGGAAGGCGCCGGATGCGAGCGCGGTGCCGATCACCCACGTCACGAACGGCATCCACGTGCCGACGTGGACCGCCCCGGCCGCCCGGGCGCTGCTCGCCGAATATCTCGGGGCGGGATGGGAATCGCGCACCGACGATCCCGAGCTGCCCGCGCGCATCGACGCGATTCCCGACGAGGCGCTCTGGGAGCTGCGTAGCCAGCTGCGGCGACACCTCGTCGCCGCGGTGCGCGCGCACGCGCTCGCGACGCGCGTCCGCAACCGCGAGGACGAGGCCTTCATCGCCGCGGCGAACGCGCTTCTCGCCCCCGACCTCCTCACGGTCGGCTTCGCGCGCCGCATGGCGACCTACAAGCGCCTCAGCCTCATCGTCCACGATCCGGCGCGCATGGTGCGACTCATCAGCAATGGCGACCGGCCGCTGCAATTCGTGCTCGCCGGCAAGGCGCACCCGTTCGACAACGAGGCCAAGCGGACGCTGCAAGAGCTGGCCCGCATCCGCCAACCGGTCGAGCACCTCGGCCGCATCGTCTATCTCGAGAACTACGACGTCGCGCTCGCCCGGCGGCTCGTCCAAGGATGCGACGTCTGGCTCAACCTACCGCGCCGTCCGCTCGAGGCGAGCGGCACGAGCGGGCAAAAGGTCGTCGCCAACGGCGGCCTGAACGTCAGCGTGCTCGATGGCTGGTGGCTCGAGGGCTACGACGGCACGAACGGCTGGGCGGTCGGCGATCACGTCGACGGCAATCCCAAGGACCAGGACGACGCCGACGCGCAGGCGCTCTATCGCGTCCTCGAGACCGAGGTCATCCCGCTCTTCTACGAGCGCGACGCGCGCGGGATCCCCGTCGGCTGGCTGGCGCGCGTGCGCGCGTCGATGCGATCGCTGCTGCCGGTGTTCAACACGCATCGGATGGTGAAGCAGTACACCGAGCAGATCTACGTGCGATGAACGTCGCCGACTCCTGATCGCACATCGTGTGCGGCCGCGTGTCGCAGGGCGGTCGACTTCGCGCCGCGAGATGTGCGATGCAGTCCCGGCGAGGACCTGCTGCTCTCGCCGGTCTGCAATTGAGTCCGTACTACGACTTCATTACAGTCGACGAGGAGGTTCCCGCTGCCGAATCACAGCCGTCTCGCGCTGTTTCTCGTCGCGCTCGTGGCAACTGCGGCGATCGCCGCCGACCACCCGATCGAGGGCGATCGTCTGTCGCTCAGTGCCCCGCCGACCAACGTCGCGCGCCGGCGGGTGACGTTCCGGGCCACGGGCGACCTCGCGATCGATCCGACGACCGCCGCCGATCCGCGCAGCGTCGGCGCGACGATCGAGTTCACGGGCGAGAATCCCGGCGACGGCGCGACGGGGCCGATCGCCCTCGACCCGTCGTTCTGGGTCGGCGTCGGACGCCCGCCGGGGAGCCGCGGCTACAAGTACGTCGACTTCAACGTGTCGACGGGGATTCGCAAGATCGTGTTCACGGCCGGCGCGAGAGGCGGCAGCCTGACCGTGAGCGGCAAAGGCAGCACGTGGCCGTACGCCATCACGCAGCCGCAAGGGCCGATCAGCGTACAGTTCACGATCGGCAACGATGTGCACTGTGCCGAGTTCACCACGTTCGCGCGCAACGAGGTCGGGAAGGTGCGCGCCTCGAAGGCGCCGCCGCCCGGCTCATGCACGATCACACAAGCCGTCTGCGGCAACGGCGTCGTCGAGCGCGGCGAGGAATGCGACGACGGCAACACGACGGCCGGGGACGGCTGCTCGGCGACGTGTCAGCTCGAGAACACGTCGGCGATCTGCGCCGGCGTGCCGAGCGTCGCCGGCACCGCCATCACGTCGGTGCGCGTCGCGTCGGGGCTCTCGGCGCCGCTGCACGTCACCGCGCCGGCGCTCGATCCGAACCGGCTGTTCGTCGTCGAGCAGGGCGGCACGATCCGGCTGGTGAAGAACGGGATCCTCCAGCCGCAGGCGTTCCTCGACATCGGCGACCGCATCTCCTGCTGCGGCGAGCGCGGTCTCCTGAGCCTCGCCTTCCATCCCGACTACGAGAACAACGGCCGCTTCTTCGTCGACTACACGAGCGGGGTCGGCGACATCACGATCGCGCGCTATCAGGTGAGCGCCAATCCGGATCTCGCCGATCACGCGAGCGAGAAGATCCTGCTCACGATCAACCATCAGGATTTCGGCAATCACAACGGCGGCCAGCTCGCCTTCGGGCCCGACGGGTACCTCTACGCGAGCACCGGCGACGGCGGCGGCGGCGGCGATCCGCTCGGCAGCGGGCAGAGCCTCTCGACGCTGCTCGGCAAGCAGCTGCGGATCGACGTCGACGTCGAGAACCCGCCCTACTACGTGATGCCCGCCGGTAACCCCTTCCCCGGCGCCGGCGATCCGTTGAATCTCATCTGGGCCTACGGGCTGCGCAATCCGTGGCGCTTCAGCTTCGATCGCGCGACCGGCGAGCTCTACACCGCCGACGTCGGCCAGGACTCCTGGGAGGAGGTCGACGTGCAGCCCGCGGGCGTCGGCGGCCTGAACTACGGATGGCACGTCTTCGAGGGACGGCACTGCTTCGATCCGAGTCCCGACCCCGACTGCCCGAACCCGCCGACGGGCTACACGATGCCGGTCCTCGAGTACGACCACAGCCAAGGCTGCTCGATCACCGGCGGCTTCGTCTATCGCGGCTGCGCCATGCCCGATCTCCGCGGGACGTACTTCTACTCCGACTATTGTTCGGCGTTCATCCGCACGTTCTCGGGCGTGAGCGGCGGCGACGCGCAGAACCTCGCCGACCGTACCGCCGACGCCGATCCGCCGGGCAGCCTCTCGATCGACAGCGTCACCTCGTTCGGCGAGGATGCGCGCGGTGAGGTCTACGTGGTCGATCAGGGCGGCGAGGTGTTCAAGATCGTCCCCGGAAGCTGAGGATGGCGTCTCGCTGATCACGTCATGAGCGACCGCAAGAACCTCGCCATCCTGGTCGGCGGCGGCCCCGCACCCGGCATCAACAGCGTCATCGGCGCGGCGACGATCCGCAGCAACCTCGACGGCGTCGATGTGCTCGGCATCCGCGAAGGGTTCGAGCACATCATGCGCGGCGACATCGACCACGTGCATCCGCTCCCGATCGACGAGGTGAGCCGCATCCACTTCCGCGGCGGCTCGCACATCGGCATCTCCCGCGCCAACCCCACGGTCGATCCAACGCACCTCGAGAGCTGCGTCACCTCGCTCCTGCGTCTCAACGTTTCCCAGCTGATCACGATCGGCGGCGACGACACCGCGTTCTCAGCGATGCGCCTCGAGCAGGTCTCGGCCGGCCGCATCCACGTCGTCCACGTCCCGAAGACGATCGACAACGACCTCGATCTCCCGGCGCAAGTCGATACGTTCGGGTTTCAAACCGCGCGCCACTACGGCGTCGAGATCGTGAAGAACCTCATGGTCGACGCGAAGACGACGGCGCACTGGTACTTCGTGATCGCGATGGGCCGCAAAGCCGGGCACCTGGCGCTCGGCATCGGCAAGGCCGCGGGCGCGACCCTGACCCTCATCCCGGAGGAGTTCGGCGACCGCGTCAAGCTGAAGGCGATCGTCGACACGCTCGTCGGCGCGATCATCAAGCGGCTCAGCTACGGCCGCCGCGACGGCATCGCCGTGATCGCCGAGGGCGTGGTCCTCGGCATCGACCCCGCCGACCTGGCGGAGCTCGGACAGGTCGAGCGCGACGAGCACGGGAACGTCCGCATCGCCGAGATCGACCTCGGGGACATCTTGAAGCACGCCGTCCAGGCGCGTCTGCACGAGCTCGGCCTCAAGGAAACGATCGTCGCCAAGAACATCGGGTACGAGCTCCGCTGCGCCGATCCGATTCCGTTCGACATGGAGTACACGCGCGACCTCGGCTACTGCGCCGCCAAGTATCTCCTCGCCGGCGGCAACGCGGTCATGATCTCGATGCAGGGCGGGCAGTTCGTCCCCATCCCGTTCGCCGAGCTCCTCGACCCCACGACCGGCCGCGCGCGCGTGCGCCTCGTCGACGTTTCATCGACGCGCTACGCGATCGCCCGCCGCTACATGATCCGTATCCGTCGCGACGATTTCGACGACCCGCACGAGCTCGCCAAGCTCGCGGCGACCGCCCACGTGTCGGTCGAGGAGTTCCGACGTCAGTTCGAAAACCTCGTCGCGCTCGAGCCGCCGCCGCTCCAGATCGAGCCTCTCCGCGGGGGGACACCCCACTGAGCGTCGGTGGTCGTTCTTCGCGGGCGGGTGCGGGACGCGGAGGGCGTCTCCCGCACCCGACGTGCGCCAGAGGGTAAGTTTGCGCACCACGGGTGCAGGAGACGCCCTCCGCGTCCCGCACCCGCCCGGGCAGCGCGCACATCGACGCGCAGTGGAGCGCCATCGCGCGAAGCGCGCTCGTCGTGACGGCGCGATACCGCGACCGCGCCGCCCCGACGCAGCGCCACGCGCCGCGAGCACGCCGCGCACATGGGCGCGATCTCCCGCCGGCGATCGCGGCGCACCGCGAGTCCGACGATCGCCGCCGCGCCGGCGCCTCTCGCGCGCGACGGCAGTACGCGCGATCGCCGCGTCAGCGGCGCGCCGCGCCGCCGGCGCGTCGTTTGGGCGACGCGCCGATTGCGTGCGTAGGCAGCGGCCGTTGCCGGGGGGACGCGGCAGTCGGTGGCAGCACCCGTGGTGCGCAAACTTACCCTCTTGCGCACGTCGGGTGCGGGAGACGCCCTCC
>WNFQ01001467.1_pt1 | contig 18604 bp, 17 predicted proteins | sample 5400171 | NCBI WGS metagenome assembly WNFQ01 (sample SAMN13153356, study PRJNA577476) | soil metagenome | isolation source: 20 cm soil under Madrone tree | place: USA:California | collected 2016-06-14 | reverse complement strand
GAGCCGGAGCGCGTGACCTATGCCCCCGGACCCTCGTTGCGCAAGCTGATGGAGCGCATCGACGGCCGTGCGCCCGCGAGGCCGCAGGAGCTGCGGCCGGTCGGTCGCAGGAGCGCTCCATCGGCGCTCGCGGCGGCCTGGCGGCCGCCGGGACTGGCCTGGGCCGCGAGCTTCGTGCTGGCCGTCGGGCTCGCCGCTTTCGCACCCACTGCCTACCGCTGGTCGCAGCCGCTCTACGCCACCCACACCACGAGCGGGCGCGGCACGCCCGACGTGCTGCACGTCGCCTTCGAGCGCTCGCTGCCGGTCGGGGAAATGGAGGAGATGCTGCGCTCGGCCGGCGCGCGCGTGGTCGAGGGTCCGGGAACGACTGGAATATTCGGCATCGCGCCGCTCACCGGCGCGGCGCTCGGAAGCGCGCGGTCGGGCGAAGTGAGCCCGCAGATGCGCGCGCTCGCGGCGCGCCTGCGCGCCGACGCGCGGGTGCGCTGGGTCGAGCCGTTGACGGGAACCGATGGGTCCGAGGGCGCGCAGGGACGGCGCACGCGGGAACCGTAATGTGCGCCTTCACGCGCGCCGGCATCGTGTGCCTTGCGCTTCTGAGTGGGCCCGCTCTCGCCGCGCCGCCCGCTGCGGCGCCCGCCTCGCCCCCGCCGCGGATCGTGGTGGCGTTCGCCAACGAGCCGCACATGACTCCAGGTCCCGCCGGTACCACCGGCAGCCATTACGGCGGGGAAGGTTACCGTGTGGCGCAGAGCGCGCAGCAGCAGGCGCACCGGGTGGCGGCCGCCTACTCTCTGCGGGAGGTGGCAAGCTGGCCGATCAAGGCTCTGTCGATGCATTGCGTGGTATACGAGATCACCAACGGGCGGCCCGTCGCCGAGGTGCTCGCCGCGCTGTCCAAGGATGCGCGCGTCGCGCTGGCGCAGCCGCTGCAGGAGTTCCACACCCTCAGCGATCCGCCCGCGGTGGGCATTCCTTATAACGACCCGCTGTATGACCTGCAGACCAATCTGCTGACGCTCGGTATCGCGCGTGCCCACGAGCGCGCCCAGGGCGCGGGCGTGCGCGTCGCGCTCATCGATACCGGCGTCGATGCGCGGCATCCGGATCTGGCCGGAAGGATCGTGCGTACGCACTCCTTTCTTGCAACCCGCGCTCCGGCCCCCTCCTTACTGCGCCACGGCACCGCCATGGCCGGGCTGATCGCGGCGGTCGCCAACAACCACATCGGCATCGTGGGCATCGCGCCGCAGGCGCAACTCGAGGTGTTCGAAGCCTGCTGGCAGCTGCGGCCGGACGCGGATGCGGCGGCGTGCAACACCTTCACCCTGGCGCAGGCGCTCGCCGCCGCGCTCGCCTCCGGCGCCCCATTGATCAGCCTGAGTGTCGCCGGTCCCGCGGACCCGTTGCTGTCCGCGCTCGTGCAGAGCGGGCTCAAGCACGGTGTGACGTTCGTCGGCGCCGCCAGTGGGGCGGACGAGGGTTTCCCGACGGCTATCGCGGGTGTGATCGGCGCCTCCGGGAGCGAGCAGGCGCTGCCGCCAGGTGCCTTGGGTGCTCCCGCACAGCACGTGCTCACTCTGCGCCCCGGCGCGCAGTACGACTTCGAGTCCGGAACGTCCGTGGCGGCCGCTGAGCTCACCGGCGTGATTGCGCTGCTGATGTCGGCATCCTCAGCGCGCCTCGCCACCAACGCCATCGAGTCGCTGCTGCGCGAGACCGCGGGCGCTGCCGCCGCGGCGGCTCCGGTGGACGTCACGGCCGCGCTGGCGCGGCTCGATGCGCGCCAACACCGCGGCGCGGTTGCCGAGCGCGCCAGGCACTGAAGCCGGCTTGACCCGCCCGCAAGGCGTGCCATGCTGATGCGCCATGCCCGGCAACCCCCCAGGTCTCACAAGGTCGGCCTCACCCCCGTGCTCACGAGCGCGACGCTCGACGTGCAGGCCGGTGCGCAGCTGCACTTCAAGTGCGAGAACTTCCAGAAGTGCGGCGCCTTCAAGGCGCGCGGTGCCACCAACGCCGTATTCGCGCTGTCGGAGTCGCAGGCGCGCCGCGGCGTCGCCACGCATTCTTCCGGCAATCACGCCGCCGCGCTGGCGCGCGCCGCGCGGCTGCGGGGCATTCCAGCGTACATCGTGATGCCGGACAACACCGTGCAAGCCAAGCGCGCCGCGGTGCGCCGCTACGGCGGCGAGATCACCTACTGTGAATCAACGCTGGCGGCGCGCGAGCACGCCGCGCGCCAGCTCATCGCCGCCACCGGCGCAATCCTGGTTCATCCCTACGACGATCTCGCGGTGATGGCCGGCCAGGGGACCGCCACGGTGGAATTGCTGACGCAGGTCCCCGATCTCGACCTCATCCTGGCCCCGGTGGGGGGCGGGGGACTCCTGAGCGGCACCGCGGTCGCGGCCAAGACGCTCAAGCCCGCCATCCGCGTGATCGGCGTCGAGCCCGCCGGCGCCGATGACGCCGCGCGCTCGTTGCGGGCCGGCCGGATTCTGCCGAGCCTCAAACCCGACACCGTTGCCGACGGCCTGCGCAGCGCGCTGGGCGAGCGACCGTTCGCGGAGATCCGCCGCCTGGTCGATGACATCACGACGGTGTCCGATGAGTCGATCGTGCGCGCGATGCGGCAGCTGTGGGAGGTCATGAAAATCATCGTCGAGCCATCGGGGGCGGTGCCGTATGCGGCGCTGCTCGCGGACCGGCCGGAGCTGCGCGGCCTGCGCATCGGGGTGATCCTCAGCGGCGGCAACGTCGATCTGGAGCGCCTGCCGTGGTCTGAGGGTGTGCCGGCATCCTGAGGCGCTCAGACGCGCTCGAGGATGAGCGCGATCCCCTGCCCCACGCCGATGCACATGGTGCACAAGGCATAGCGGCCGCGCACCGCGGCGAGCTGCCAGGTGGCGGTGGTGGCGAGGCGTGCGCCGGACATGCCCAGCGGGTGCCCGAGCGCGATCGCCCCTCCGTTGGGGTTGACGTGGCTCGCGTCGTCGGGAAGCTTCAAGTCACGCAGCACCGCGAGCGCCTGGCTCGCGAATGCCTCGTTCAACTCGATCACCTGCAGCTCATCGAGCGTGAGGCGCGCCAGCGACAGCACCTTGCGCGTGGCGGGCAGCGGGCCCATGCCCATGATCCTGGGCTCCACGCCCGCGGTGGCTGCGGCGACGATGCGCGCGCGCGGTGTCAGACCCAGGCGCCGGGCTGCGTCCTCGGAGGCGATGAGCAGCGCACAGGCGCCGTCGTTGACCCCGGAGGCATTGCCGGCGGTGACCGTGCCGTTGGCCCGAAACGGCGTCGGCAACCCGGCCAGCTGCTCGAGCGTGGTCTCGGGCCGCGGATGCTCGTCGCGCGTCACGGTGAGCGCCTTGCCCTTGCGCTGTGCAATCTGCACCGGCACCAGCTCCGTGTCATAGAAACCACGGGCGTAGGCGGCCGCGGTGCGCTCCTGGCTGCGCAGCGCAAAGCGGTCCTGGTCGGCGCGCGCGATGTTGAACTGCGCGGCGACGTTTTCGCCGGTCTCGGGCATCGAGTCGATGCCATAGCGCTCGCGCATGCGCGGGTTGACGAAACGCCAGCCGATGGTCGTGTCATGAATTTCCGCGCTGCGGCTGAAGGCCGCGTCGGCTTTAGGCGTGACGAACGGCGCGCGTGACATCGATTCGACCCCGCCCGCCACCACCACCTGCGCTTCGCCGACGCGGATCAGGCGCGCGGCCATCGCCACCGCATCCAGACCCGAGCCACACAGGCGGTTGATCGTGGCGCCCGGCACCGACACCGGCAGTCCCGCCAGGAGCCCCGCCATGCGCGCGACGTTGCGGTTGTCCTCACCCGCCTGGTTGGCGCAGCCGAGCAGCACTTCCTCGATCGCGGCGGGCTCGAGCGAGGGATTGCGCGCGAGGAGCGCGGCGATCGGCACGGCCGCGAGGTCGTCGGCTCGGACTGCCGCCAGCGCCCCGCCGTAGCGGCCGATCGGCGTGCGCGCGGCGTCGCAGATGAAAGGCTCACTCATAGGTGGCGATGATACGTGGCCGCCGTACCGGTCTGCACCCGGTACAGTACCTGCAGCCGGCCTTCGGGCGTATCTGCCCGCCGCTCCACGACTGCGGCAGCCTTACTCGCCCGTGGTACCCACCTGGAACGCCTCATGATCGACCCGCTGCCCTTCGTGACCTACACCTTCGTCATGTCGATCACGCCCGGGCCCAACAACGTGATGCTGACCACCTCGGGAGCGAACTTCGGTTTCCGGCGCACGGTGCCGCATATCTTCGGTGTCGGTTTGGGATTCGTGGTGCAGCTGCTCGCGGTGTGCGCGGGCCTCTCCGCGCTGTTCGCCCGCTGGCCGGCGCTGCAGGGCGCGCTCGGCTGGGTGGGCGCGGCGTACCTGCTGTATCTCGGCTGGCGGATGCTGGGACAGACTGACACCGAGGCGCGCGACAGCCGCCGGCCGGTGAGCTTCTTCCAGGCCGCGCTGTTCCAGTTCCTCAACCCCAAGGCGTGGGTCATGACGGTGACCGCGGCGACGCTGTTTCTGCCCCAGGAGCTCGGACTGCTGCTGCGCGGCGGCTACATGGCGGGAATCATGGAGGCCATCGGCCTGCCGTGCATGGCGGTGTGGGCGCTGTTCGGCAGCTCGCTGCGCGGCTTCCTCGCAGCCCCACGCGGGCGCCTGGCATTCAACGTCGCCATGGCCCTTGCGTTGGCTACGACGGCCGTCATGATGGTGAGGTGAGTCGGGCGCTGAGGGTTCTCATGTTCGAGCTGACCCGCGATTCCGCCGTGCCGCTGGTCGATCAGATCTGCGAGCGCGTCACGCAGCTGGTGCGTCACGGGCAGCTGCCGGCGGGCGCTCGTCTGCCGTCGATTCGCAAGCTCGCCCGCCAGGTCGGCGCGAGTCCCTTCACGGTGGTGGACGCCTACGACCGGCTGGTCGCCCGCGGGGTGCTCGAGCCGCGCGCCGGGCGTGGATTCTTCGTCACCCAGCGCCTGCTGTCGGCGCCGCTCACCGCCATCGAAGCTCTGCCGGAGCTCGGCTCGGATGCCCTGGAACTCGCGCGCCTGTGTCTGCAGCAGCGCGCGGATGTCATCGCCGCCGGCTCGGGCTTCCTGCCCGAGAGCTGGCTGCTGGAGGCGGGCTCCGGTGCCGTGCTCACGCGCCTGGTGCGCGGGCGGCGTACCCGGCCGTGGCTGCCGTGCCCACCGGAGGGACTGGGGGAGCTGCGCGAGCAGATCGCCGCGCGGCTGGTGCAGCACGGCATCGCCGCGGCCCCCGCCAACATCGTCACCACCTACGGCGCATCGCACGCCTTCGACCTCCTGGCGCGGATCCTGCTCTCACCCGGGGACGCAGTGCTGGTGGAGGATCCGGGCTACTTCGTATTGTTCGAGCAGCTGCGCGCGCATCACGTGCGGCTGATTCCGGTGCCGCGTCATGCCGACGGGCCGGATCTCGCGGCGCTGGAAGCGGCGGCGCGTGCGCACCGGCCGCGCGCCTTCTTCATGCAGACCCTGCTGCACAACCCCACCGGCTCGAGCGCCGACCCGGCGCACTGCCACCGCATTCTCTCGCTCGCCGAGCAGTTCGGGTTTGCGCTGGTGGAAGACGATGTGTACGGGGACCTGTACGCCGGCAGCGCGGTGCGCCTGGCGCAGATCGATGCGCTGCGCCACGTCATCTACGTCGGCAGCTACACCAAGCTCATCGGGCCGGCACTGCGCGTGGGCTTCATCGCCGCCGACGGCGCACTCATCGCGCAACTCGTGCAGCGCAAGGTACTGTCGGTGCTGTCGGGCTCGACGCTGCTCGAGTGCTACGTTTCCGAGGTCCTCGATAGCGGGCGCTACAAGCGCCACGTGGAGCAGACGCGCGCGCGGCTGGCGCGGCTGCGGCGCGATACGCGGGCTGCGCTCGTGTCCGCGGGAATCGAGTTCGAGCCGGCGCCGGGCGAAGGCATCTTTCTGTGGGGCCGGGTGCCCGAATCGGCTCCGGTCGATGAGCTGGTGCGGCGCGCCCGCGATCATTCGATCCTGCTGGCGCGCGGCTCGCTGTTCTCCGCGGTGCAGGGCTGCGGCCAGTGGCTGCGATTCAATGTCGCCCACAGCAACAGCCCGCCGCTGGTGCAGTTCCTGCGCGAGTCGCTGCGCGCGGCCTGACGACTTGGAGACGCGATTTAAACCGGCGGGGATTCAACACCGGTAAGATGGGCGGATGTTCAGCCTGCTGCCGCCCGCCACGCGGGCCCTGATCCTCATCAACGTCGCGGTGTTCCTGCTGCAACAGCTGGCCCCCGAGCTCATGGCCGGACTGTTTGCGCTGTGGCCGCTCGGCAGCCCGCTGTTCAGACCCTGGCAGCTGATCAGCTACGCCTTCCTGCACGGCAACCTCGTCCACATCTTCTTCAACATGTTCGCGTTGTTCATGTTCGGGCGCGCGCTGGAAGCGTATTGGGGCGGCCGGCGCCTGGTGATGTTCTACCTGGTGTGCGTGCTCACCGCGGCGCTGACACAGCTGCTGGTGCAGAGCGGCTCCGGGGCGCAGGAGGAAGTCATCGGCGCCTCGGGCGGAGTGTTCGGCGTGCTGCTCGCCTTTGCCTGGTATTTCCCCAGGCAGCGCATCATCCTGCTGTTCCCGCCGATCCCGATGCCGGCGTGGCTGTTCGTGACCGTGTACGGGCTGCTCGAGCTGTTCTTCGGCGTGACCGGCCGACAGCAGGGAGTGGCGCATTTCGCCCATCTGGGCGGAATGCTCGGCGGCGCGCTGTGCATCCTGTACTGGCGGACGCGGCGGCGCTTCAGTTCCTAGCTCGCGCGCTGAGCGATGATGTGCACGCTCAACGCATCCTCGCCGAGGCGCGGGTGAGCGGAAAGGACGGCGGCGCGGGTGCGCAGCGACTGCATTCGGGGGCCCTTGAAGTGCACGGCTCCTGCAGTGCACTGTGGCAGCGGCTCTTGACGCGCTCGTGACGCATCCATGGCGGAACGATGACGCGCTCACCCGCGCGCCCTCGGTGCCACCTGAGGTATCCAGCTTAACAGTCCGATATTACATAAGAATTTCTCCGCAGTTGAATTCCGCGCCACGCCCCGGTCAAAATCGCGCGCTTTGAATGCCACGGGAACTTCCACGCGGACCCTGCCTCTAGATCCCATCTCATGATCAAGACCGAACACCTGACCAAACACTACGGCTCCCTCAGCGCGGTGGAGGATGTGAGCTTCCAGGTGGGTCCCGGCGAAGTGCTCGGATTCCTGGGGCCCAACGCGGCGGGCAAGACCACCACCATGCGCATGCTCGCCGGGTTCGTCACGCCGACTTCCGGCCGCGCCAGCATCTGCGGTCACGACGTCGAGGCCGAGCCGCTCGCGGCCAAGGCGGCCCTCGGTTATCTGCCCGAGGGGGCGCCGACCTACGGCGAGATGACCGTGCGCCACATCCTCGCGTTCGTCGCCGACCTGCGCGCGCTCAAGGGTGCGCGGCGTGAGCAGCGCCTCGCGCACGTCATCGAGCGCCTGCAGCTCGGCGGCGTGCTCGACCAGACCATCGAGACGCTCTCCAAGGGCTTTCGCCGCCGCGTGGGCCTCGCCCAGGCGATCGTGCACGACCCACCGGTGCTGATTCTCGATGAACCCACCGACGGCCTCGATCCCAACCAGAAGCACGAGGTGCGCACGCTCATCAACGACATGGCGCGCGACAAGATCATCGTCATTTCCACGCACATCCTCGAGGAGGTCGACGCGGTGTGCACCCGGGCGATCATCATCTCCCGCGGTCGCATCGTCGCCGACGACACCCCCGCCGGGCTCGCCGCGCGCTCGCGCTATCACAACGCGGTGTCCATGCAGCTCGAGCAACCCGGGCAGCTCGCCGGCGCCCGCGACGCCGTGGCGGCGCTGCCCGCGGTCGCGCAGGTCGAGGTGAGCGAGCGCGATGCGCGCCTCACCGCCCTGCCGCGCTCCGGTGCGACCATTCTGCCGGCCCTTTCCGAGCTCGCCGCACGCCAGGGATTCAAGCTGAAGGAACTGCACCTGGAGTCCGGACGCCTCGATGAAGTGTTCCGGAGCATCACCGCCTGAGGACGGTCTGGATCATGCGCAACGTGGGCATCATCATGCGCCGCGAACTCGCGAGTTACTTCGCGACGCCGCTGGCGTACGTTTTCATACTCATCTTTCTGGTGCTGGCCAACGCCTTCACCTTCTACCTGGGGGGCTTCTATGAGCGCGGCCAGGCGGATCTCGACGCCTTCTTCACCTTCCACCCCTGGCTGTACCTGTTCCTGATTCCGGCGATCTCGATGAAGCTGTGGGCCGAGGAGCGCAAGTCCGGCAGCATCGAGCTGCTGATGACCCAGCCGGTGGAACTGTGGGACGCGGTACTCGGCAAGTTTCTCGCCGGCTGGATTTTCACCGCGCTCGCGCTGGCGCTCACCTTCCCCCTGTGGATCGCGGTCAACTACCTGGGCAGTCCCGACAACGGCGCGATCCTGGCCGCCTACCTCGGCAGCCTGCTGCTCGCCGGCGGCTTTCTCGCCATCGGCTCGTGCATGTCGGCGCTGACGCGCAACCAGGTGGTGGCGTTCATCCTGGGCGTGGCGGGGTGCTTCGTGTTCCTGCTGGCCGGCTTCCCCCTGGTGCTCGATGTCTTTCGCAGCTGGGCACCGCAGGCGCTGGTGGATGCGATCGCCTCGCTCTCGTTCCTCGCCCATTTCGAGTCCATCGTCAAGGGCGTCATCGACGTGCGCGACCTGCTGTACTTCGCGATGCTGATCGGCTTCTTCCTGCTGGCGACGACGATCGCGCTCAACCTGCGTAAAGACCTATGAACAAACGCTCGACACTCGGTGGCGGCACGCTCCTGGCGCTCGCGCTGCTGTTCATCGGCCTCACGATACTGTTCAACCACGCGCTGCGGGGCTGGCGGCTGGATCTCACGCAGAATCGTCTCTACACCACCGCGGCGGGAACCGACCGGATCCTCGCCAGCATCAAGGAGCCGCTCAACCTGTATTTCTTCTTCTCGGAAAAGGCCGCGGCGCAGCTGCCGCAGCTGAAGACCTACGGTGTGCGGGTGCGCGAGTTCCTCGAGGAGCTCGCCGCGCGCTCCGGCGGCCGGCTGCGGCTGCACGTGATCGACCCGCAGCCGTTCTCGGAGGAGGAGGACCGCGCTTCCGAGCTCGGCGTGCGCGGTACTCCGGTGGGAGCCGCCGGTACGCAGTTCTACTTCGGCCTCGCCGGAACCAATTCCACCGACGGCCGCGCCGCCATCGAGTTCTTCGATCCCAACAAGGAGCAGTTCCTCGAGTACGACGTCGTCAAGCTCGTCTATCAGCTCGCCAACCCCAAGAAGCCCGTGGTGGCCTGGCTGTCCTCGCTGCCGATGGGTCCGGGCTTCGATCCGCAGAGCGGGCAGATGCGCGAACCGTGGGTCGTGTACAGCGAAGCGCAGCAGCTCTTTGACCTGCGCCCGCTCGAGCCGGCCGCGACGCGCATAGAGCCGGACGTGAACGTGCTGGTGCTGGTGCACCCGAAGAACCTGTCCCCGGCGACGCAATTCGCCATCGACCAGTATGCCCTGCGCGGCGGACACATCCTGGCGTTCGTGGACCCGCTCGCCCAGTCCGATCAGTCCGGCGCCGAGGCGGGCAATCCGATGGCGGCCATGGGCGCGGACAAGTCATCGCACCTCACCGCACTGCTCACCGCCTGGGGCGTGCAGTTCAACCCGGGCGAGGTGGTCGCCGACCGTGCTCACGCCTTGTCGGTGACCATGCGCCAGGGAGAGCCGCCGGTGGCGCACCTGGGTGTGCTCGGGCTCGACAAGAGCAGCTTCACCGCCTCCGACGTGATCACCGCCGGACTGTCGAACGTCAACGTGGCCACCGCGGGTTACCTCGAACCCGTCAAGGACACGAAAGTGCATTTCGAGCCGCTGTTGCAGTCGAGCACCGACGCGCAAGCCCTGCCGGTCGCACGCTTCCGCGTGCTGTTCGATCCCGCGACGCTGCGCGACGGATTCAAGCCCACCGGCCGACGTTACACGATCGCCGCGCGCGTCAGCGGCAACGTGCACAGCGCCTTCCCGGCGGGCCCGCCGGCAGGCGTGACGCCAGCCTCTGGCCAGAGCGTCCTGAAGGACTCCGCACGACCTCTCAGCCTGGTCGTGTTTGCCGACACCGATCTGCTGTCGGATTATCTGTGGGTGCGTGAGCAGAACTTCTTCGGCCAGCGCCTCGCCCAGGCGTGGGCCAGCAATGGCGACCTGGTGCAGAACGCGCTCGACAATCTCGCCGGCAGCACCGACCTCATCAGTGTGCGCGGCCGCGCCTCGTTCACGCGACCGTTCGAGCGCGTAGAAAAACTGCGGCGCGCGGCAGATGACCGCTTCCGGGCGAAAGAGCAGGAGCTCGAGCAGCAGTTGCACGAAACGGAAGACAAGCTCACCGCGCTGCGCTCCAAGGGCGGCAATCAGTCGGCGCTCATCATCACACCCGAGCAGGAGCAGGAAATCGAGCACTTCCAGACCGAGAAACTGCACATCCGCAAGGAACTGCGCGCCGTGCGCGCCGGGCTGGACGCTGACATCAAGGGCCTGGGCACGACCCTCAAGATCATCAACATCATCGTGGTGCCGACCCTGTTCGCGCTGGTGGCGCTGCTCATGGCCGCGTGGCGTCGCCGGCGGCGGGTAGCACCGGCCGGCGCTCCTCTGAGGTGAGCCATGAGTGCACGCCGTGTCCTCGCGCTTCTCATCGCCGGGCTCGCGCTGGTTGCCTTCGCCATGTGGATCGCGTCCCAGCGGCACCTGGAGCGCGCCACACTCGCCGGGGACCTGGTGCTGCCGGACCTCGAGCATCACGTCAATGCCGTGACCGAGCTCGTACTGCGTAAGGCCGACGGCACGCACACCACGCTGAAGAGGGACGGCGCCGGCTGGAGCGTCGGCGAGCGTGGCTGGCCGGCCGATGCGGGCAAGGTACGCAAGCTGCTGCTCGATCTCGGCGCGCTCAACATCGTCGAGGAAAAGACCCGCTTGCCGGCAAACTACCCGCAGCTCGGCGTGCAGGACGTCGACTCTCCCAAGGCCAGCGGGACGCGCATCGAGGTGGTCACACCCGGGCGAACCTGGGCGCTCATCCTCGGCAAGTCCTCGAGCGCCAAGTCCGGATACGTGCGCGTCGCCAACGCCTCACAGACTCTGCTCGCGGCGCCGTTACTCACCGTGGATGCCGACCCGAAGGGATGGCTCGACCGTGCGCTGATCGATGTGGCGCCCGAGCGCGTGCGTCAGGTCGAGGAAAGACCCCGCGAGGGTCCGGGGTTCAGCGCCGCGCGCGAGCGCAAGGAGCAGACCGACTTCACCGTGACCCCGCTCCCTAAGGGGCGCGAGCTGACCGGTCCGGGCGCTGCGGACGGGATCGCCGGCTCCTTGAGCTCGCTCAGCTTCGATGATGTGGGCAAGGCGAGCGCCGCCGCGGCTGCGGCGCACGCCCTGTTCCGCACCTTCGACGGGCTCGAGATCGACGTCGCAGGCCGCAAGGACGGCGCACGCTCGCTCGTGACCGTGAGCGCACGCGCCACCGCCAAGCAAACCGAGGCGGAGGCGCAGACGCGCAATGCGCGCCTCGGTGGCTGGGAGTTCGAGGTCCCCGATTACAAGTACGCGGCCATCTTTCGTCCGCTCGAGGACCTGCTCAAGAAGCCACCCGCACCGGTGAAGAACAGCACCACGGCGTCCGCGCCTGAGAAGCCGAGCGTGCCCGGCAAGGACGCATCGCCCGAGAAACCCTCCCCGCCGGATAGTCCGAAATAGCGCCCCTCCGCGGCTTCTCTCTCAGGGCTTCGCCTGCGACATGATCGCCAGAGGTCGTCCCTCGGGGTCATGAAAGTGCGCCATCCACTCCTCGGTTCCGTCCGCATGGCGGTGAATCAGGTGGGGCGCGTCCACAAACTCGACGCCGCGCGAGCGCAACAGGTCGTACGCCGTGCGGATGTCCCCGACGCGCAGGTAGAGAATGGATTCCGGGACGGGCTTTTCCTGCGCACTCAGCATCAGCCGCGTGCCACCACAGTCGAAGAACGCCAGTGAGCCGAAGCTGTACAGGTGCGGCAGACCGAGCGCCCGCCCGTACCAGGCCTCGGACTCCTTGATGTCCCGGACCGTTCGTGCGATCTGGGCCAGCGGCCCGAGTGTCATCGTAGTCATGATCGGTCTCTCCTGCCGGCGCAGGGCACTCGTTCCCGGCACTCGAAACCAGCGCCTCAGCGCCTGCCGGTTCGTGAGCCCGAGCTTCGCCACGGCGTTCGCCACGTGATACTTCACGGCATCGAGGCTGATGCCGCGGCGTGCGGCGATCTCGCGATTGCTCATGCCGTGCTGCACGGCGTGCACGACGCGCCACTCGCTCGGAGTCAGCACATCATCGTGAGGCGGTCGTCCTCTGCGGGTTCTGCCGGACATCGCTTGAATCCTAAGGCGTGAGGGGGCGAATTACCCTCCCCCGCCTAGGATGCTGCGGTGCAATAGCTGAGGCAGACACCCCACATGCACACGGGGCAAACAGGGGATCCACGTGCTCAGGGCCGCGGCGTAGAATTTTTTTCGTGGCCATAGACACTTACTTGTCAGCAAGGGCCAGGAGACGGACATGAGCGCTGTGTTACTCGCCGTGTTCAACGAGTACGGGGCCGCGGAGCGCGTACGCACCCGGCTGGTGGGCGATGGGTTTCCGACCGACCGGGTCGAGCTGACGGCGTCCTGCGAGCCCGGACGGGCGGGACTGCATCCCGCCGCCTCGGCGCGCGCGCGGTTCGTGCAGTATTTCCGCACCCTGCTGAGTGAGGACGACGAGCGGCCATTCGTGGAACTGCTGGCGGAGCGTGTCGAGGGCGGCGCGGCCACCATCGCCGTTCACCCGCGCGGCGCGATCGAAACGGTGCGCGCGGCCGAGATCCTCGAAACCGAGGGGGCCGTGGAACTGGTCGGACACGACCTCGAGAACCAGACCTTCGAGTTCGCGGCTTCCCGGGCCGATGGCTACTGGGTGCGCCACTTCATGCTCGACAACCCGACGGGCGCTGACTGCATCTATTGCCGGCTATTTCCCGCGCACCGCCACCACTGAGCGGTGAGACCCGACGCGGGACAAGGCGCGCCGGAAGTAACGAGCTCCCGGCGCGCAGCCCAGTTACTTCTGCTTCTCGAGCGTGTAGGTCGTCGTCTGGCCGTGCGCCATGTCCTTGTCCGTGACTTGGACGGTCTTGCCGTCCTTCGCCGCGGCGAGGCGAATCTCGTCGACCACCTTGCCCTGGCGGTGATCGATCTCTTCAATGGTGTTGTCGTCGAGCCTCTTCAGTGACACGCGCGTGTGTCCGGGGTCACCTACTATCGGGTACTCCTTGCCGTCGAACTTCGCGTCATAGCTCTGGCCGTTCCAGTGCATCGTGAAGTGGTCGGGTGTCATTTCGTACTGCACGGTGCGCATCGTATCGTCGCCCTTGAGCTGGCCCTGTTGCCACGATCCGGAGATGGCATGAGAGCCTGGCGGTCCGCTGGTGATCCGCTTTTCGGTCACCTCCCCGGTGATGACTTTCGCGCCGACGTGGTTGGTGAACTTGCCCGTCAATGTCGTGCCATCGGCCGAGACCGTTTCAGAAATGCGGGCGAACTCCTTGCCCCCTTGCTTCAGGATGATCTCGTCCGAAGTCGGGCTGATGACCTTTACCATAGCCGTGTCGTAGTAGGCGTGCCCGGTGACCTTGTGCTCCGCCCCGTCCGCCTTCACCTTCAGTTCGGGATCACAGCTCGAGCAGGTGTATTCGCCGTCGGCGAGCAGGTACACGTCCGGTTTCCCGCTCACCTTCATCGAGTCAAGGTTGGTCTTCCAGGTACCGTCAAACGCGCTACTCGCGAGCGCAGCCGCCGGCATCAGCAGCAGCGCTGAAATTACCATCCTCATGAGACTCCCCCTGTTGATAGTGGGCGCGTCTGTGTGACGCACCGCGAGCCCGACAGCTTATACCCATCCGCCGACAGCAACGAGTGGTACCGTCGCTTCATGGGCGAGAGCTGTTACCTCGGCGGCTGCCTGTGCGGCGGCGTGCGCTACCAGGTCTCGGGGACGGTGAGCAACCCGTGCTTCTGCCACTGCGCCAGCTGCCGGCGGGCCAGCGGCGCGCCCATGGTTCCCTGGGGGACCTTTGCCCGGGCGAACTTCGGACTCACCCGGGGGAGCCTTACCGAATATCGCTCATCGGCGCGGGTCACGCGCGGATTCTGTGCGAACTGCGGCACCTCGCTGACCTATCGTCACGACGCCCGCCCCACCGAGATCGATGTGACGCTCGCGAGCCTCGATGATCCGACGCTGCTCGCGCCGCAGATGCACCTGTGGGTCGGTGACAAGCTGCCGTGGGTGTCGATCAACGACGGCCGGCCACAATACCGGGCCGGCATTTCCGCAGGACCGCTCTGAGGCACCCGGCCCGTGCTCAGTGCGTGCGGGCCAGCAGCCCCATGGTGACCGCCGCGAGCAGCGCGGTGGGCAGCCAGGCGAGCACCACCGGGTTGAGATCGAACACGATCGTGCCGCTCTCGATGAGCCGCTGCAGCAGAAAGAAGCTGATGCCGAGAATGAGACCCAGCATCATGCGCGTGCCCGCGCCCGCGGAGCGCAGCGAGCCGAGCACGAAGGGAATCGCGAGCAGCACCGAGAAGGCGATGGCGAGGGTGCGCGCGATGCGCGACCAGAACGCGAACAGGTACTCGCGGGTATCGAGCGCATTGCTGCGGTAGTAGCTGATCAGCCGCCACAGGGCGCGGCTGGTCAGCTGCTTCGGATCCTCGACGGCGAGACCGAGGAACCCCGCGGTGAGTTTCGATGCCAGCAGGCGCTGCCCGGGCGGGCGGGTCGTCACCGCATCGTCCGCGAAGCGCGACTCAGTGTAATCACTCAGCAGCCAGCTGCCCCGCGAGCCGGCGGTGGCGCGCGTGGCGTGCCCCAGGGCGATCAGCCGATGCTGTGGCGACAGCTCGAAGATCTGCATGCTGCCGAACTGGCGTTGGCTGTACTGCCCGGCCACGTTCAGGATCAGGTCGCCGTCGCGCACCCAGGCGCCAGCCCCGCCACCGAAGCTGACGTTGCTGAGCTTGCTGAAGGCCTTCTGCTCGCGGGCCGCCTGTTGCAGCGGGGGGGCGAGCACCTCGCCCAGCAGCAGCTCGGCCACGAGCAGCAGCAGCCCGGCGAGCAGCGCCATGCCCGCCAGACGCGCGATCGATACGCCGCTGGCGCGAACCACCGTCAGTTCACTGCCGCGCGCCAGCGAGCCCAGCCCGAGCAGTGCGCCGATGAGCGCGGTGATCGGCAGCAGCTCGTAGGCCAGCTGCGGCAGATTGAGCAGCGTGTACCAGAAGGCACCGAGCGCCGTGTAGTGGCCGGTGCCGATGTCATCCTGCTGATCGATGAACACGAACAGCGCGCCGAGCACCAGCACCACCAGCATCACCAGCAGCACCGAGCTGAGGATGGCGCGCATGATGTAGCGGTCGAGCACACTCATAGTCCGCGCATCCGGTAGCGCAGCCGGTTACCCAGTCCCGGCCCCACGATCACCATGAGCGCGAGCAGCACCACCGCCGCGTGCGTCCACCACAGGCCGAGGAATTCCGGAATCGTGCCACGCGCGATCCACACCTTGCCCACCGAGATGAGATTGACATACAGGAAGAAGATCACGACCGCGAGCCACACGCGCGCGTAGCGGCCCTGCCGCGGCTTCAGGCGCGCCAGCGGCACGGCGAGCAGCGCCAGCACCGCGCACATGAGCGGCATGGCGATGCGCGAGTGTAGTTCGGCGCGCTCGCTGGCATCGCGCGAGTCGAGCAGGCTCGCGGTGGATCGGGCTTCGAGATTCCTGACGCCCTCGCTGATCACCGGCACCTGCACCGGCACCACGTGCTCGGCGAAGCGCACGATGCGAAACTCCGGCCCACCGGGCACGCCCTCGAAACGCTCGCCGTCAAAGAGAGTGAGTATGTGCGTCATGCCGTCCGCCGTGACGGTGTGCCGCGCCCGTTCGGCGAGCGCCACCTCAACCAGCGCGCCGCGATTGCGCTCCACGAACACATCCGCGAGCGTGCCGTCTGGATTGATGTCCTGCGCGTACACCACCGCGTTGCCGCCGCTGAAGATGCGAAACTTCCCGGGCACGAGCGGCGCGAACTGCCCGGCGCGCAGCGCCGCGCTGCGCAGACTGAGCGCGCGCGCGGTGGCATCCGGCGCCAGCACCAGGGTGAGCCACGCCAGCCCCGCCGTGCCGAGCGCCGCGAGCAGCGCCACCGGCAGATAGAGGTTGGCAGGCCCGACCCCGCACGCCAGCGCCGCCGCCATCTCGCTGTCGTGGTACAGCCGGCCGAATGCCAGCACCACTCCCAGCAGCAGGCCGACGGGTAGCAGCAGCGAGAGGTTCTGCAGCGCCCCCAGGATGATCAGCTCCAGCACGACTCCCTGCGGGTATTGGTTGGCGGCGGCGCGCTCCAGCACCCCCACTAGCTGGTTCGCCAGCAGAATGACCAGCAGTACGGCGGTGACCACCAGCCAGGTGGTCACCACCTCGCGCAGAACGTAGCGACCGAGGGTATTCCCCAACGAACTACTCGCTCCCCTACCGCAATCCCGGCGGGCACTTGAGTTACACTTGCGCTCGCTTGCAGCCGTAGCCGCGCCTCGCCCGCTCAATAAAGCACCAAACGGAGCGCGGCGCTCACGAGGCGCGACTAAGGTAAATCGTAACGCACGCGCGCCTCAACGGCAGGGGGATATGGCATGGAATTCGGGGTCTGGACGAAGGGCTTGGCAACACTCGGTGTGGATTGCCTGGTCCTCGGCGTGTTCGAGGAGGCGGAGCTCAGCGGCGAGGCGCGCAGCGTGGATACCGCCTGCGCGGGCCGGCTGAAGGCTCTGCTCGAACGTGGCGACTTCGCCGGCCGCGCGGGCGACACGCTGCTGATTGCCGATCTGCCCGGCATCAAGGCCTCGCGCGTGCTGCTCACCGGGCTGGGGGCGAAAAAGAGCTATCACCGCAGGAGCTGGCGCAAGGCCTGGGCGGCCGCGGCGGCGGCGCTGGCGCGCACGCGCATCGCCAGCTGTGCGCTCGCCATCGACCGCCCCGAGGCGAAGCAGCTGGATGACTACTATTTCGGACGGGCGGTCGCGGAACTCACCGGCGCTGCGCTGTACCGCGTCAACGATCTGAAAACCGGCAAGAAAGCCCCCGCGCCCGCCCTGGCCAAGGTGCTGGCCGGTCCGGTGCGCAAGGCCGCCGCCGCCGAGCGCGGCCTGGCACATGGCGCGGCGGTGGCGGCCGCCGCCCAGATCCAGCGTGATCTGGCGAATCTCCCCGCCAACGTCTGCACGCCGACGTTTCTCGCCGAGCAGGCGCGCGCGCTCGCCAAGCGCTCGGGGCCGCTCAGCGTGCGGGTGCTGGATGCCGCCGCCATGCGGCGCGAGAAGATGGGGTGCCTGCTGGCGGTTGCGCAAGGCAGCCATCAGGCGCCGCGTTTCATCGTGTTGGAGTACCGCGGCACCCGCAAGGCGCAGCCGCCGATCGTGCTGGTCGGCAAGGGCGTCACTTTCGACAGCGGCGGCATCTCGCTGAAAGATCCCCCCGGCATGGATGAGATGAAGTTCGACATGAGCGGCGCGGCGGCGGTGATCGCCGCCCTGAGTTTCGCGGCATCGCTGCGCGTGCCGCTGCACCTGGTCGGACTGATCGGCGCGGTGGAGAACATGCCGGGCGGCAGGGCGGTCAAGCCGGGGGACATCGCTACCAGCGCTTCCGGACAGACGGTGGAGATACTCAACACCGATGCCGAAGGGCGGCTCATTCTGTGCGACGCTCTGCACTACGCGCGCCGCTTCCACCCGGAAGCGGTGATCGACGTCGCCACGCTGACCGGCGCGTGCGTCATCGCGCTCGGGCATCATCATTCCGGTGTCATGGGAAACGACGAGCAGCTGGTGCGCGAGCTGCTGGAGGCCGGGGTGCGCGCGGACGATCGCTGCTGGCAATTGCCGCTGACCGAAGAGTACGCGGAAGCGCTGAAGAGCAACTTCGCCGACTTTGCCAATGTCGGCGGGCGTGACGGCGGCGCGATTACCGCCGCAACTTTCCTCGGCAAATTCACCCAGGGACTCAAATGGGCGCACCTCGACGTCGCGGGCACCGCCTACCAGGGCGGTGCGCAGAAGGGCAGTACGGGCCGGCCGACGCCGCTGCTCGCAGACTTTCTACTGCAGCGCGCGGCTCGCTGACGCGCCACGGCGCCAGCCACCACCGCAAACTGCGCCACGTGCGTTTCTGCCGTCCGCGGCGGCAGCCGACGCGCCGGCGCCGCCACGCCACATAACACCCGGGGCCCGAAGGCGGCGCGCCTCGAGCCGCTATAATCCCCCGATGGAAAAGGTGTACGCGCCGCAGGCTATCGAGCGGCGTATCTACGAGCGCTGGGAGTCTCACGGCTGGTTCGCGCCGAGCGGTCGGGGCGAGCCCTATTGCATCATGATCCCGCCGCCGAACGTGACCGGCACGCTGC
>WNFQ01002007.1_pt1 | contig 18613 bp, 16 predicted proteins | sample 5400171 | NCBI WGS metagenome assembly WNFQ01 (sample SAMN13153356, study PRJNA577476) | soil metagenome | isolation source: 20 cm soil under Madrone tree | place: USA:California | collected 2016-06-14 | reverse complement strand
ATCGGATCTTGTGGGAGGAGCGGGCCGTCCGCTCTGTCGCCAACCTGACCCGGCGCGACGCCGAAGAATTCTTGGCACTGGCGCCCAAAGTGGGGGTGCGGACGGAGACAGTGGCCTATCCGCTCGCCGAGGCGAACCGAGCGCTCGACGATTTGCGCCGCGGCGCACTGCAGGGCGCCGCCGTGTTGGTGCCCTAAGAGGCGTGGTCTCAAACCGCACCAGCATCCGGATCGGTTAACCGTAAACTAGTGAATGTGCGGATAAGACTGGCGGTGCTTCGCCCGGGCTGGTTGTCGGCCCCGGTCGCATGCCCTGGCCCATGCCGGTCGCATGCCCTGGCCCATGGATGAACAAGACCGTCGATCAAATGCATCACAACCTCGAGCGGCCGATCGAAACCGAGCGCGACGACCGGCTATTGCACAAGGAGCTCGTCGCTCGACTCCTCGGCGCGCTGATCGACCCCGAAGGGCGGGCAACCGGCATCGTCCTGGGCCTCGCCGGGGCAAGCGGCTCCGGCAAGTCTTCCGTCCTCAACATGGTGGCGGAGCGAACCGAGCAGCACCACCCGGCCGCCGTCGTCATCCGGTTCAACCCGTGTCTGGCGAACCCGCGCAACGGCTTGGTTCATGCCTTTTTCACCGAAGCGATGGCGGCGCTCGAGACGAGCGCCAAAAGCCAAAGCTGTCAGCAACCGGATAAGCTGAAGAGCTTGGGGCAGGCCCTGTTCCGGTATGCCAAACGCGTCGCCCCTGCCGACAACATATTGCTGTGCGATGGCGGGGCTGCCGCGGCTGGTCTCGACACATTGCGGCAGAGCCCCCCTGCCGGCGACGCTCTGCACGATATGCGTGCCGAGATCGTCCGCGAGATCGACGAGAGCGAGATCGACGTCGTCGTCGTGATCGACGAGATCGATCGGCTCGATGAGCGCGAGGTCGCCGTGGTCGCGCGGCTGGTCCGCCTGGTCGCGAATTTCGAGCGGTTCTCATACCTCCTGGCCTATGACCCCGACCGCATTGCAGGAGCGCATGGCAAGAATGACGGCGACAATGGCCGCGCCGCGCTCGAAACGCTGGTGCATCTGCAGGTGACGCTGCCGCCCGCTCTGCCTCGGCAGGTCAGGCGGCTCGTCGGCCAGCGCTTTGGCGAGCTGGTAGAGGAGCCCGATGAGCACCGGCAGCGCCTCTCCCAGCTCCTCAGCATTCTGGTTCCAGGCATCCTTGGTAACCTGCGCGACGCCAAGCGTCTCCTTGCCGGGTTCGAGATGCTCTACCGGCTGCTGCGTCTCGAAGTCGACGAGGTTGATTTGCTTGGCTGGGCGGCGATCCAGGTGAAATATCCTGATGTCGAGCAGACATTCCGGAACCGACAGGAACAGATCGTCGGTCTGAAAAGCAATCTGTTCGGCGAAGCCTTGCTGGACCGGATGCTGACAAGCCCCCGCGCGGTCGCAGTCGACGTTACCGTCAAATCCCCGCTCGGCGCTGCCGAAGAGCTCTGGCTCGAGGAGAGCGCCGAGCGATTGATTTCGGGGCCGGTGGTGCGTCCCCTCCAGCGGCTGATCGAGTTTCTGTTCAAGACCCCGGCGGAAAACCGAAGGGACCCGCTAAACGCCATCAACGCAGCCCTGCCGCTGGCCAAGACGCTCGCCTACGGGACGTTGATCGACGCCGGCGAAGCCGAGGATGCCGCGCCGCATCCGCGCTATGTGGAGATGATCGGCGAGCTTGGCGATCGCGACGGAGCGACGCTGACCGGCGCGTTGCGGGAAGCCGATCGCAACGGCAGCCTCGCCGAATACCTGGTCGCCCTGCAGGGCTGCGGTCATCGCGTCCATCCGCGGTTCGCCGATCATGACTGGCCCCTTGGCGAAATCTGGTCGGCGTTCAGCGATTTTGCCGAACCGGTTCCGGCCCTGGCGGACCCGCCCCGCGACCGCCCCAACCGCTGGCTCGCCAAGTTCATTTCCGGGCCTTACCTGCACGGGCTCGGAGACCGTCGACAGTTTCTCGAGCCCAATATCGACATCCTGCGCGAGTGGATCACCGGCGGCCGCTTTGCCCTCGCCGGTCATCTCCTCGAGGTGCAGATGAAGCTCGAACTGGAGCAGCCCGACCAACCCGCACCGATCGGGCCGTTTCTGATGGCGAAAGACATAGCACCATTGTGCAACGAGCTGGCCGGCGCCTGCCGCGCCGCGCTGCACGCCGGCACACTGCTCGAGACAATCGCCGATATCGCCTGCCTGCGCGCGATCTTGCGCGGGGCGCCGGACATTTGGGACGACGACTGCCGCCGCAAGATGAATGAAACGTTGACCCGACCGGAGCTGCTCGACCGTTTCATCTGGTATTGCTTCGACGCGGCAGAGCCCGACGCTGCCTTGGCTCAGGCGCTAGCTCTCGTCGTCGACCGCGATGCCCTGCGCGCCGCCGTGGTCGAGCGACTGAAGGACACCGCCGAGATGCCCGAGCAGGTCCGGCATGCCCACGAAATCGCCGCGGCCAAACTATAACGGGCCCGCCTCGTTGCGAGGAGGCGCCGGGAGATCAGCCGATGGAATTCTACCTGAGCTTCGACCAATTGCTGGGCAGGACGGCAAACCCGGTCATCATGATTTTCTTCCCAATTTTCCTCGCCACGACAGTGCTCGAGGGGTTGCTGATCAGCCGCCGGCAGGGCGCCTATCCGTGGAAAAATGCGGGCGTTTCGATCAGCATGGCGATTGGCCACTTCATCACTCAGGCGGCAACGCGCGGTCTGATCTTCGGCGTCGTTGCAGCGTCTGTCTACGAGATCAGACTGACGACGATCCCGATCTCGTTCAGCCACTGGGCGAGCCTGGTCGTGCTGTTTCTGCTGGTCGATCTCGGGTTCTACATCGAGCACAGGTGCTCGCATCGGATCCGGTTTTTGTGGGCGTCGCACAGCGTGCATCACAGCAGCGAAAAAATGCTGGTCACCACTGCCTACCGTCTGGCCTGGACCCCGATCCTGTCGGGTGTGTTCCTGTTCTATCTGCCGATCGTCTGGATCGGCTACGATCCGGTCTGGGTCTACGGCATGGTTTCAGCCAGCCTATCGTATCAGTTCTTTGTTCACACCGAGCTCGTGCCGCGTGTCGGTGGTCTGGAGTGGCTCGTCAACACCCCCTCGGCCCATCGCGTGCATCATGCGAGCAATCCCGAATACATCGACAAAAACTATGGCGGCGTGCTGCTGATTTGGGATCATCTGTTCGGCTCCTATCAGGCCGAGCAGCCCAATATTGCGATCCGCTACGGCCTGGCGCATCCGCGCTCGGCCCCCGACAACCCGTTTGTGATCGCCTATGAGGAGCTCTGGCTGACCTTGAAGGCGGCGATGCGCGCTGGAACCCTGCGCCAGCGCCTCGCGATCCTCTCGGGCCCGCCTTAAATACTGTCGTCTGCGTTTCAGCCCCGGATGACTGCAGAGTGATCGCCGAGCTGTGGCCCACGACTACTCAATAGTTCTCAGTTGGGGGCATCCCATTCAGAGAGCTGGTCATAGGCCAATCCCAACGGGGGATGCAAAAAGCCGAGCGCTCGCACATCCTCGTACCAATATCCAAAGGGCGAGGACCGGGAGAACGTCCCGCCGCCAATAACCCTGCCGATCCGCCGCAGGACCGACTCCGCCAATTCCGCGATCGCGGTCTTTGCCTGCACTGCGCGCAGGCGCCTGTCTCGGTCCTGCTCCATGGCCCGCAGCATTCCCTCGTAGGCCTGCTGGATCAGCCAGCCTTCGAGCTCGGCCTTCGTCCACTCCACCCGCTCGTAGGCCCGCAAGCTGTCCCTGCGTCGCGACAACTGCTGGCGCGCGGTTTCGAGAGCGACCTCCACCACTCCCACATGAACCGCCGTGAATAGACTCTGAGTAAACCCACCCAGGGCTTCCCCGATGCGCCGGGCATACCGTGCCCCTCCCATGCAGCCGTCAGGGTCACCCCGGCCGAGCCGTCCCAAGGCACGTCCCGCATATCCAGCACGAACATGTCCGGGGCGGTCTCCCCTTCGGGAACGGCCACGGTGACCATGTAGGAGGTGACCCGACCCGCTCCCGAAATTCTTCTGCCCGGTAAGCAGGTACGCGCCGTCGGTCGGCCCCCGTCTGGCCGTGGCCCTGGTCTTGGCGATGTCGCCCGAGGTGTCGGGTTCCGAGGCGATGGTCCCCCACCAGGCCCCCTCGCAGACGTTCCGGAAAATCGACCGGCGCTGCCCCTCCCACGCATTGTCGAAGGGCGCTGGCGCCCGCGGGATGGCCATCCAGAAACTCAGCACGACCGGGTGCATGGCGCAGACCAAGGCCGCGGACGAATCGCCATGGGCGTGCGGAGCATCTCGCAGATCGGCCGGGTGGCCTCGCCTACGCTTTCCCAAATGCCGCCATGGTCCGGCGGCGCGCCGGTCAGAAGAAAGAAACCCTGCCTCGCGCAACCGCGCGAAGTCTGCGGCGACCAGCTCCCGTCGCTGTTGGCGCTCGCGGCGCTCGGTGGCGAATTCGGCGGATAACGCGCGGATGTTCTCATAAACGGTAGCGGCATCCATCGCGGTCCTCTCCCTGTGTCGATGTGACGGCGAGCATTGGCTTCGCGGTGTTCATTAACGTTTGCTCCCTACCGCACAGTGATGCGGCTGAGCAATGAAGAACGATCCCTCATCTTGAGCTTGCGTGACGGCATGCCGCCACTCCACTGCCTCATCCGGGTTCAGCCTGCCGAGGATCTGCGGTTGGAACGTGGATAGCCGTGGGTCGGCGGTTGCCTCCCTGGTCCGTCTCTCTCCCTGCTCCCTCCCTCAGGACCACCTGTCGGCTCCCTGCTAACTCGCCCAGGTTGCGCAGAATTCGCTCGCAAGCTATTGATTTTTCACGGATTGGCGCCGGATATCGAAAGAATTTCGCGGTTTCTCCCTGACGACAGGGGAATTTCGCGATATGCCCCACCCTGATCCGCCGTACTATCCTTCGGCTGGAGCGGATTGCAGGGGTGCCGGATGACGCAGGCGCGGCTCAAATATTTCGGCTGGGGCCGGGAGGGCGAGGGGCTGACGGCCGAGGAGGAGGCGGCTGCCCTCGATCGCTATCGCCGCCTCTTTGGTGTCGACGGCTTCGAGGAGGTGGCGCCGCCGGTGCTGTCAGCGATCGAGCTGCGGCGGCCGCGGGTCGTGCCGCCGGCCTCACTGGCGCCGTGCTGCTCGAGCGCGGCTTATGACCGGGTCGTCCACACCTATGGCAAGTCGTTTTCCGACTACGCGCGCGGGCTCGTCGGCGATTACGACAACGCGCCCGATGTCGTGGCCTACCCGCGCAACGAGGCCGAAGTGTCGGCGGTGGTCGATTGGGCGGGGAGCGCGCAGGCGGCACTCATTCCATTTGGCGGCGGCAGCAGTGTGGTCGGCGGGGTCGAGCCGCGGCTCGACGGCAGCGCCCGCCGAGCCGCGATCACCCTCGATCTGCGGCACCTCGACCGGGTGCTGGAAATCGATCGCACCTCGCGCGCCGCTCGGATCGAAGCCGGGGTCTTTGGTCCGGCGCTCGAGGCGCAGCTCAAGCCGCACGCGCTGAGCTTGCGCCATTTCCCGCAGAGCTTCGAGTACTCGACCTTGGGCGGCTGGATCGCGACCCGGTCGGGCGGCCATTTCGCCAGCCTCTACACGCATATCGACGACTTCGTCGAAAGCCTGCGCGTGGTCACGCCGCAGGGCCTGCTCGAAACCCGCCGCCTCCCGGGCTCCGGGGCGGGTCCCAGCCCCGACCGCCTGTTCATCGGTTCGGAAGGCGTTCTGGGAGTGATCAGCGAGGCCTGGATGCGGCTACAGGACCGGCCGCGCTTCCGTGCCGGCGGTGCGGTTCGCTTCGCCGATTTCTTTACGGCGGCCCGGGCCGTCAGAGCAATCGCTCAAACGGGACTCTACCCGGCCAATTGTCGAATCCTCGACCCCCAGGAAGCCCAAAACACCGGGGCGGGGGACGGCACATCGGCGATCCTGGTGCTCGCTTTCGAGTCCGCTGACCATCCGCTCGAGACTTGGATGGGCCGAGCGCTCGAATGCTGCGCCGACTTCGGGGGTACGCCCGAGCGCGCCGGCGTGGCGGACGCGCATCGCGAGGGTGCGGCCGGCTTGTGGCGCAATGCCTTTATTCGGATGCCCTATGCCCGCGAGCGTCTGGTGCGGCAGGCGATCATCGCCGACACCTTCGAGACCGCGATCACCTGGGAACGGTTCGAAGCATTCCACGACGAGGTCAAGGGTGCGACCGAGACGGCGATTCGCGACGTCACCGGGCGGCCGGGGCAGGTCACCTGCCGGTTCACCCATGTCTATCCCGACGGGCCGGCCCCCTATTTTAGTTTCCATGCCCTCGGTCGGCACGGTGATCTCTTGGCCCAGTGGCGGGCGATCAAGAGTGCGGCGAGCGACGCGCTGATCCGCGCCGGCGGCACGATCACCCACCATCACGCTGTCGGCCGCGATCACCGGCCGTGGTACGACAGAGAAATCCCGGCGCTGTTTGCGGCGGCGCTGCGGGCGGCGAAGCAATCGCTCGACCCGCAAGGCATGCTCAACCCCGGCGTTCTGTTCGATCCGTGAGTTCCGTCCTGTGGGCGCGCTGGCCGGCGAGAGCCGCATGCCCCGGGAGATCGACGATTTTACCGGACGTTGAATAGCGCAAGGCGGTTGCGGGGTGTCGTGTCGGTGCGCGCGTTGCGTCACAACCGCCCGACAGGCCTCCACTCGACCACCCAAAAAGTTGGGTAGCCGATTTTTTCATTGCGTGGTGTTGCGAAAAAGACGCGCTGGATCGGCGGGAATTCGTCGGCTTGCGTCGAAACTGTTGCTTGAATGTCGCATCGGTCGGCGTTCTGCACCGATTTCCCGGCCAGCAGCATCATGCGGGCAAAAACCGTTTGCCATCGCTCGGCGGGATGACGAAGATCAGCCAACGGTGGCGGGACAACCATCGTCGCACGCGTATTTGTGGCCGGAGGTAAGGGATGACAAATCGCTATCTGCTAGGCGCTGGTGTGGCGCTAGCCGTGGCGCTCGGGGGAGCTCAAGCGCACGCGCAACTGGGGGGAGTGTTCCCGCCGCCTGGAACGCCGGGAGCTTTCTATATCGGACCGGAGGGCGGGTGGACCAAACTCACGAACCAAACGGATACGATAAACGGCCAGATCGTCACCGGCACCGGCGGTGCCGCTCTCTCGATCCCGAGGCGAACTATCACAGCGAATTTCGACAGCGGCTTCAATGTCGGTGGCCGCCTCGGTTATCAGTGGGGCCCGTGGCGTTTTGAAGAAGAATACAACTACCGTAGAAATGGGCTGTCTTCGCTGAGCGCCACCGGCATATTCGGAAACACGATCACTAGCGGCGGGCAGTTCACCGGGCAGCGCTTTTCGCACGCGATCATGACCAACGTGATCTATGATTTCACGATTGGCTGGCCAATCAGTCCGCACATCGGTGCCGGCATCGGCGCGGTGGACATAATCGACAGCGTCTCGCTCAACAACACGACGATCAACGCCCTGCCGCCGGGAGTTCTTCAGACGCCGCCGGGTCTTGTTCCGTTACCACAAACCTTCGGCGGGACTTTCCTGAAGGGCAGCAGCTGGCAACTTGGCTATCAGGCGATCGGAGGTATTCGCTACGAGTTTAGCCCCACGGTCGCCTTCGATCTCGACTACCGATACCTGGCAACCACCGATCCGACCTTCAACACAGTAAGGCGCCCGTTTCCGAACGGCAACAGGGGGACAAACTGTTGCAGCGGCAGCCAGTACACGACCGGCTACAATACGCACAACATCGTCGCCAGCGTGACGATGAAGTTTGGCGCCCCACCACCGCCGCCGCCGCCATTGCCGCCGGCGCCGCCGCCGCCGCCACCGCCGAAGGTGTATCTGGTCTTCTTCGATTGGGATAAGTACAACATCACCCCGGAGGGTCAGCAGATCATCCAGCTCGCAGCGCAACAATACCGAGCGGGTGGGTCCGTGCGGCTGCAGGTCACCGGTTACACCGATCTCTCGGGCTCGGCCGGTTACAATCAACGGCTCTCCGAGCGGCGGGCGAATGCCGTGGCCGGGGCGCTGGCCGCCCTCGGTGTGGCCCGCAACGATATGGTCGTAACCGGTCGCGGCATGAACGATCCACGCGTGCCAACGGCACCTGGCGTGCGCGAGCCGCAGAACCGGCGCGTGGAGATCCTCTTCCCGTAAGAGATCTCACTCCCGACGCGGGGTCTCCTCGGGGACTTCGCAGAAGCACCGCCGCGGTTCGCCGCGGCGGTTTTTTTTGCCTGCGCCCACGGCGGTGAGCGGTCGAATGAAGCGCCCCCGATTCGGTTCAGTGGGCCGTGTCCCGGCTGCGCGCCATCGGCTGCCAAGAGATTTAGCAGATCATTAGGCGCGTAGAAACGGCGGGAAAAGCCGCGATTCGAGACTGCATTGAGCGGGGCTTGCGGGGCTATTGGATAATCCTTAGGCGGCTCGGAATTGACCGTGGTACTCTCGGGACACGATTCGACCCCGCAACTAGTGCGACGGTAATGCCGGTCGGCAGCCCCACGAGTTCGAGAGAAATGCCGAATCGATATTTTTATCCAGGAGCCATCTCATGAGAGCGGTTATCTCGGGGTTTGCCTTGCTTGCGTTCCTTGCAGCCAGCACATTGCCAATCCAGTCCTATGCCCAGACCAGCAATTCGCCGACAATGGCGCCGGACACCGGCGGAGCCGCACCGAGCAGCACAAAGAAGTCGAAAGGTTCCTCCAAGAGCCATTCAAAGAAGAAATCGAAGAAATCGTCCTCGAGCCACGCAAGCTCCGGAAAGCCGCAGCATCACTCGAAACACCGCGAAGCGCTCGCGGCATAGCGCCACCTGAAACGGACGAGGATACTCACCGACGCTGGTCGGCGCCTAGGTGCCGACCAGCGATAAATGGTGCGCCTGAATTTGCCGGATTGATCCCGGTCGCAGGTGTAGCGCCCTGCGGCGATTGTGACGGGGCAGTGCCGAGTCGATGCCAGTCAGATCGACGAGCGGAACGAGTTTCCGCACGCATCGCGGCGCGGCAGGAGCTCACTCGCTCATTCTCGCTTTTGCCGTTATTCGTTACCTTATTCAGCTACCCTAACGCTTGAAAGGCGGCCCGCCCGGTCATATTATCCGCCGGACCGGAACGGAATGAAGCGCTGCGCCGTTTGTGCCGCGAAAGCCCGCCTCCGCGTTTTTGAGTGTTCGGTAGCCTGATCGCTTGTCCGGAACTGCAACAGAGGATCAATGACATGAAGCATCTCTTGAGCGGCGTAGCGATTGTCGCCGCGCTCGCGATTGCCGCGCCCGCCTCGGCGCAGCGTACCGGCCCGGGCGTAGGCGCCCCTGGCCCGAATCAGCCGGTTCCCGGAGGCCCCGGTCCCTCTTCGCCGCTGTCCAATCTGCCGCCGAGCCCTACTCGGGATGCGCCGTATCCAGGGGCGCCGCCGGCCGCAATGGCTCCGGGATCGCAGGGGATGTCGTCGGCGATGCCGCCGGCGCATCGGCCTGCACGGGCGGCCAAGGGCAAAATGGCGGCGAAAGGCGGTGGGCGCATGCCAGCTCCCGACCGCTCGGCCAACCAGCTGAATGCCGACGAACTGGCCCGCCTCCAGGCCGGCAACCTCTCCAACCCGCCGCCGTCTGCGATGCCTTACGGTCAGCCGCCGACACGGTAAGTCGGCAGGACGGATCAACGGTTTGAGCGGGTGACAGGGGGGTGACGCACCCCCCTGTCTAGGGTTTCCACAGCGCGGCTTATGCAGCAGCCGAAGAATTCCGCCGACGCGCGAGCCGTTCCATATCGGCGAGCAGATCGCGCAAGCTTCGATCTGCGACATACGCGATCCGCGCAAAGGCGCGCAGAAAGCTGTCGGTGCGAGGCAACTGAAATAGGCTCTCTTCGCTGTTGCCGCCGGCCTTGTGCGTCGCCGCGCTGATCAGTACGACATTATCAAACGGCTGCAGGACCAGCTCCTCGAGGGCTTTGCCCAGACCTGTGACGTACTCGACCACCCGGAAGCGATCCGACCCCCTCGTCTCTTGAAGTATGGTCATCCGAAACGCGGCGCGGGTGGTCGCGGCCTCGATCAATGCTCGGGCGAAAGGTCGCAGGAACGTCTCATCGAACCCGAGGATCGCAGTCGGGCTATCGTCGGAAACCGACGAGCGAATTTCGAGGGCTGCCCACAGTGAGGCCCGGCCGTCAAAATAATCGGCCGAGGCCAAATCGAGATTGATCGAATCTATCGGCATCGGCGCCGAGACCGAGCACGCCGACAAGAAGGCAAAGCAAGCAGGTTCCCGCTTCAAGGAGATATTTGTCGTTGCTTCGAGATTCCGATCGGCGATAGCGGGAGTGTCAGCCATGTTGGAAACCCGTTTAGAAAGGTCGGGGCAGCTAATGAGCGTCTCTTGGCGCGGCGTCTCGCGCTGGCTGGAGAACTACCATTGTGTCACTAAACGCTAGACTTGCACAGGAAGAATTGTCAAAGTGTAATTCTGTAGCGCTGCCGGTCTGCGGCCATTAGCCGCGTGGTGAGAACCCACCTCTGCTCAACGATCATTGTAGACGGCTACTTTAAAAGGTGGGCACTGTGGTGACGGGTGCCGCGCGGACTAATGCACGCCTAGAGCGAAACCATCAAGCATTCAGGCGGCGTCCGATCCGCCGGTTGACAAGCGCCATCGCGAATGGCGAGGCCGTGCGCGTCGGGCTCATCATCGCTCCGACGATAATCAATTTCGCGAGGAGAGCGAATTGAGTTCCACATCGCCACTGACCCATCAAATCAAAGGGGATTCGCAATGGGATTGATGATCTCAGAGCAGTCCCAGTCGGACGAGTTCCCTCCGCAAAGCGTCGGAGGTCGTAAAATGAATGCCATGGATGCCGAACCGCCGGGCGGCCTCGGCGTTCGCTGCGTTGTCATCGATGTAGACGGCGTGCTGCGGATCGATGGCGAAGCGCGCAAGCATGAACCCATAAATGCGCCGGTCCGGTTTGATCGCCCCGACGTCGCCAGACACGACAATTCCGCGGAACCAACTGAGGAATTCAAAACGCTTGAGCGCCAGGGGATAGGTTTCGGCCGACCAGTTCGTGAGGCCATAGAGGGGTGCGCCGCGGTCGCGCAACTCGGCGAGGATCTCGACCGTGCCGGCGATCGGTCCCGCTATCATCTCGTCAAAGCGGGCATGATAGGCGTCGATCAATTCGGCCTTGTCGGGATGTTGTCGTTTGAGCAGGCAAGCACCTTCGGCGAAGCTGCGGCCGGCGTCCTGAGCTCGGTTCCACTCATCCGTGCAGACAGACGCGAGAAAATGCTCCATCGCTGGCTCGTCGTTCCTGAAGAGCTTGCGGTAGAGATGCCGCGGATCCCAATCGACCAGGACGCCGCCGAGGTCGAACACCACGATGTTTCGGACCGGCTCTGTCATCGCCCCGTGGCGGAGTTTCGAACCAGGTTGGATGATAGCAAGCGGCATCGGGTCCAGCTACGGTCAGCAACCCGGCCAGCGTGAAACAGGAGTGGCGTCATGCTCGCATCGATTTGGCTGCAGCTGAGCGGCGAGGAGGAAGCCTCCCTCGGGGCACTGATCGCGATGTTGGCGAGCGCCCACGGCACCGTACCGTTTCAGCCCCACTTGACGGTCTGCAGCCCGCGATCAAACCCCGATTCCTGGGACGCCGCGGCTGAATACATCCGAGGCAGCAGGCTGTTGCCGCTCAGGGTGAGGAAAAAGCGGATTTCCTGTTCGACCGCCGCACCGATGAGAGCCGTCGTCGTCGATATCGAGGCGGCCGCGGATCTCCAGCGCTTTCGCGAGGACCTGCGGCGGATCACCGGCGCGGCCGAGCCGCATCCGCCACACATCAGTCTTCTCTATTCGGTCGAGGAAACAGGTGGGCAGCCGAATTGGTCATCCGACGAGAGCAAGCTGAAGGCCATCGCCGAGGAGTGCGGTCGGCGCGTCGATACGCGCGAATTCATTCTCGATCGGCCGGTGATCGTCACACCCGACGGCGCTTGGACTGATATCAGAAGCTGGCGGGTGGCGCGACGATTGTAGGGTTGCACCGTCGGCGACCAACCAGGGCTGGCGAGGATGCTACGGCTGGTACATAGTTGCGCGCCAACAACCAGAAGGATATCGAGTATGTCCGAGCCGCACGGCTTTCTCGACGAAGCACGCGCGCTCCTGCCTGCCGCCGTGACATTGCGCCGCCGCATTCATGCCAAGCCCGAGCTCGGGCTCGATCTGCCGCTGACGACCGCGGCGGTGTTGGACGAATTGCGCGGGCTCGATGTCGGGATCGCCCGCGGATCATCGACCTCCGGCCTCATCGTTACATTGACCGGCACCGGGCCGGGCGCGCAGATGGGCCGCACGATCCTGTTGCGCGGCGACATGGATGCTCTGCCGATGCCGGAGGATACCGGGCTCGACTATGCGAGCGAGTTTCCCGGACGCATGCATGCCTGCGGTCACGACTCCCATACCGCGATGCTGGTGCAGGCGGTGCATTTGCTGCACCGGCACAGGGACGAACTCGCCGGCACCGTCAAATTCATGTTCCAGCCCGGCGAGGAGGGCCATGGCGGTGCCCGATTGATGATCGAGGATGGGCTGCTCGATGCGGATCCGAGACCCGATGCCGCCTTCGCGTTGCACATCTGGCCCAACTCCAAGACCGGCGCCATCCTGGGTAAGCCCGGTCCGATGCTGGCCTCCGCCGATACCTGGACCATCACCGTGAAGGGGCGCGGCGGTCACGCCTCGATGCCGCACGACGCAATTGATCCGATCCCGGTCGCATTCGAGATCGGGCTCGCCCTGCAGGCGCTCGTCACTCGGCGGATCGACGTTTTCGACCCCGTGGTCTTGACCTGTGCCAAGGTGACGGCCGGCACGACCAACAACGTCATTCCCGAATTGGTCGAGATGGTCGGCACCTTGCGAGCCATCTCAGAGGCCGCCCGCGATAGGGCGCATGCGGGAATCCGCCGGGTGGCGGCGAACATCGCTGCAGCGCATCTATGCGAAGCCGATGTCTCGATCCAGCGGGGATATCCGGTCACGCTCAACGACCCGGCCTTTGTCGATTTCGCCCGCACCGTCGCGACCGAGCTGCTCGGAGCCGACTCCTATGTCGACTGGCCTGCGCCGCTGATGGGCGCCGAAGATTTCTCCTATGTCTTGCAGCGCATTCCCGGCTGCATGATGGCGCTGGGGGCGATGCCGGATGGCCATGATGGGCACGACCACGTGGCACCCTGCCACTCCAACCGCATGATTATGAATGAGTCGGCGATGGCGGTCGGCATCGCAATGCACGCCTCGATCGCCCACCGGTTCCTCGCGCCAGCGAGATAACAGCTCGTCCCCTAGCTGGGGCCATGCCGGGTGAAACTCGACAAGCTCCTCCGCTGGCTTCCCGCACCATCGAAATTGCCGGGATCGAGCCAACGCTCAAATGCCGGCTTCAGCGTCGGCCATTCGCTGTCGAGGATTGAGAACCAGCAGGTGTCGCGGTTGCGCCCTTTGTAGACCGTGGCCTGCCGGAACATCCCTTCGTAGCGGAAGCCCAGGCGCTGCGCCGCGGCGCGCGAGGGCGCGTTGAGTGAATCGCATTTCCATTCGTAACGGCGATAGCCGAGCTCCTCGAAGACCCGGCGCATCATCAGATACATGGCCTCGGTCGCCGCGGGGGTGCGCTGCAATGGCGGCGCATAGTTGATGCCGCCGACCTCGATGACCCCGCCTGAGGGATCGATGCGCATCAAGCTGGCGACGCCGACGGCGCACCCGCTGCGCCGCTCGATGATCGCGTGGACAAGCGGGTCGTCCCCGAGGCACGCCCGCTCCAGGTGGGCGCGGTATTCCTCGAAGCGGGGGAATGGACCGTAGGGCAGATAAGTCCAGTTGCGTCCTTCCTCATCGAGGAGGTAGGCAGCGTGGAGCTCGGCGGCATGGCGTGTCGGGTCGATCGGCTCGACGGAGCAAAAACGCCCCTCCATTGCCGTGCGCGGCGGGTGCCGCCGCGCCGTCCAGTGCGAGTGCGGCAGCGGAAAGCCGATCGGCTGCCCCAGCTCATTGCAATGTTCGGCCATGGCCGTCCGTTTCCTCCTCGGAGGAATCATGCCCCGCCGAGAAAGTCCTTCGTCCATTGCCGGTAATCGGCGGCGCGCGTGACGCGCTGCATCAGCTCTGGCGAAGCGATCCCTTGCAGGTCACCCGGTTTCGTGCCGTCGCGTAATGCCTTCAGCGTGTTGTAGACCGCCTGAACCGCGGCGCTGAACGGGGCGTGGCCCTGCAAGGCAACCCGAACCCCATGCGCCGCCATCCAGTCGAGATCGGCGAGCGGCCCCGAGCCGCCGCCGGTGATCAGCGGGATCCTGATCTGCGACGACACCGCCTCGATGCTGGCGACGGTGACGCCGCCGGCGAGAAAGATCGCGTCGACCCCTGCCGCCTCATAGGCCTTGGCCCTCTTGATGGCCTCGTCGACATTGGCAATTGCCAGCGCACTGGTGCGACCGGCGATGACGAGGTTCTTGTCCTGGCGCGCCGATAATGCCGCCTTCATCTTGCCCACACCTTCGTCGACCGAGCTCAAGCTCGGCTTGCCGTTGGGTCCATAAGGCCGCGGCAGCACGGTATCCTCGATCGACATCGCGCAGATGCCGGCGGTCTCCAGTTCCTCGACGGTTCGACGCACGTTCAGCGCGTTGCCGTAGCCATGATCGGCGTCGACCAGCAATGCCAGATTGCCGGCACGGCAGATACGGTTGGCCTGAGAAGCAAACTCGGTCAGGGTCAGAACGACCAGATCTGGGGCGCCGAGCACCGACATCGAGCCGATCGAGCCGGAGAAGATACCGACCTCGAAGCCGAGATCCTCGGCGATCCGCGCCGAGATCGCGTCATAGACGGAGCCGGTGTGCACGCAGCGATTGCCGGCCATAAGCGCGCGAAAGCGCTCGCGCCGTTCGGTCCAGTTCATCGTCTCTCGCCCTCCAAGGTTTTCGGAATGGTTTCTCGCGCGGTGAGATTATCATGAGATCAGGCAGCTCAAAGGGAGGAGATCATGGACAAACGCATCGCGGTCATCGGCGCGGGTGCCATCGGCGGCTATACCGGTGGCCAGCTCGCCCATAACGGGTTCGATGTGACCTTGATCGACCCCTGGCCCGAGCATGTCGAGACGATCCGCAAGGATGGCCTCGCCCTCGAGGGGATGACGCAAGAGGAATTCGTCTGCGCCCGGCCGAGGACCATGCACTTGACCGAGGCTCAGCAGCTCGCCAAGGAGAAGCCGATCGACATCGCGATGGTCGCGGTCAAATCCTACGACACCGAATGGGCGACCCGGTTTATCGCGCAATACTTGGCGCCGGACGGTTATGTCGTCTCGCTGCAGAACTGCATGAACGAGGAGCGCATCGCCGGGGTCGTCGGCTGGGACAAGACCGTGGGTGCCATCCCCGCATTGCTCGGCGCCGAGCTCTATGCGCCGGGGCGGGTGCGGCGCACCGCGGCGCGCGGCGCCTCACCCTATGAGGTCTACCGCGTCGGCGAGGTCCACGGCCGCATCACCAAGCGGCTCGAGGAATTGGCGGAGATGATCGCCACGATCGACAGCGTCAAGGCCACGACCAATTTGTGGGGCGAGCGCTGGTCGAAGCTCTGCGTCAACGGCATGGCCAACGGCGTTGCGGCCGCGACCGGCATGTCCGGCAACGAGATGAACCGCGACGACAAGATCCGCCGGCTCAGCATCCGGCTCGCCGGCGAGGGGGTGCGGGTCGGGCAGGCGCTCGGCTACCAGCTCGAGCACATCCGTGCGCACGAGCCGGAAACCCTGGCGCGCGCCGCGGAGGGCGATGCGGCAGCACTCGACGAGGTCGAAACCGCGATCCTCGCGGCGCTGAACTCGAACACCCGAAGCGATCTCGCGCGTCCGTCTATGGGCCAGGACATGTACAAGGGCCGCCGCACCGAGATCGACTTCATCAACGGGGTCATCGCCGAGAAGGGCCGCGAGGTCGGCGTTCCCACGCCGAGCCACGTCAAGCTGATCGAGGCGGTCAAGCGCGTCGAGCACGGCCAGATCGCGGCCAAGCCGGAGAATTTATACGCGATCTGACCCGTCCGGCTTCGGCGGAGGCTCGCGCGTCACCCGGTTGAGAGATCGCGAGCCTTTGCCGTGTCGACCAAAGCCGCCGGTCGCGCCGATTTCGCTGGTTACTGGTAGCCGAACTCGGGGCGATAGCCGGGGTAGCTATACGCCGGATATCCGTAATAGGGCGGGGCGTAGTAGTACGGGTAGCCGTAGTAATACGGGTGGGTGTACCACGATCCCACTCCCAGACCGGCGCAACCGAAGCCCAGATCGACGCCAAGACACTGTGCTCTCGCCGGGCTCAATGGAAGCGCCAGCGCGAACAGACCCAAAGCAGAGAGGATCAGTGTTCCCACCAGGCTGAACCGGTGGTTTCTTCCAGTAGTCGACATGATCACCTCCAAATTTCTAGCCGACAACTATCAGCTCTCTTCATAACAGTTGGGCTATCTTTGGGTTCCGCACGATCAGCGGCACGTTAAATAGGATATCGCGAGTAGGAACCTACCAAGCGTTTGGTTCCCCCTTGACGCGGGCCCGCCTGGCGGTCAGTCTGCGGGCTCAGATGATCAGACGCGCTGCGGAGGCGGACCCATGAAGCTGATGTGGTTTCACCTGATGCCCTACACCGAATTGCCGGACGATTTCCGCGACAAGCACCCCTCGGTGTGGGTCGACATCCACTCCTCGCTGTTTGATCCGCGGCGCGCCCATCACATGTACAACGACTTCATGGACGAGCTCGAATACGCCGCCGAATGCGGGTTCGACGCGGTCTGCGTCAACGAGCACCACTCGAACGGCTATGGGCTGATGCCGTCGCCCAATCTGATCGCCTCGGCATTGGCGCGGCGCACCAGCGACACGGCACTCTGCGTGATGGGCAATTCGCTCGCACTCTACAACCCGCCGACCCGGGTCGCCGAAGAGTTCGCGATGATCGACGTGATCTCGGGCGGGCGGCTGATCGCCGGCTTCCCGGTCGGCACGCCGATGGACACGTGCTTTGCCTATGGCCAGAACCCGAGCATGCTGCGCGATCGCTATTACGAGGCGCACGACCTCGTGTTGCGCGCCTGGACCGCGCCCGACACCTTCGCCTTCAACGGCCGTTTCAATCAGCAGCGCTATGTCAACATCTGGCCGCGGCCGGTGCAGAAACCACATCCGCCGATCTGGATCCCGGGCGGCGGCTCGGTCGAGACCTGGCGCTGGTGCGCCGAGATGGACCATGTCTACGCCTATCTCTCCTATTTCGGCTACCAGGCCGGGCAGGCGACGATGGACGGCTTCTGGGGCGAGATGGATCGGCTCGGCAAGGACCGGAACCCGTATCGCGCCGGCTTTCTACAATTCGTCGGCGTCGCCGAGAGCCGGGAGGAGGCCTACCGGCTCTACCGCGAGCCGGCAGAGTATTTCTACGGCCGCTGCCTGCATGTCGACCCGCGCTTCGCCAATGCCCCGGGTTACACTAGCGAGGCGACGCAGCGGGCCGGGGTCGTCGGCCAGGTCGCCCAAGTAGCCAGGATGCGCCGGTTCGACACCTTGGCGCGCGAGATGGATGCGATCGTCGAGAAGGGCTACGTCATCATCGGCTCGCCGGACGAGGTCGCCGCCCAGCTCAAGGAGGTCGCGGCCAATCTCAATGTCGGCCACCTGATGCTGCTGATGCAGTTCGGCAACATGGGCAAGGATCTCGCCCAGTACAACACGCGGCTCTTCGCCGAGAAGGTCATGCCCCAGCTGACCGACCTGTTCTCCGAATGGGAGGACCGCTGGTGGCCGCAGCCGATGAACCGTGAGTCGCGGGCGCCGTTGACCCCGTTCCGCGAGCCGGCGATGGCCGCGGAGTGAAGGTGCGATTGGAATGCTCGCAATAATCTCCCTCTCCGCCCGCTTGCGGGCGGAGAGGGCCGGGGTGAGGTGGGTGGCGGCGCCGCGCTTGAGACATCCGAAGGCCACCTCACCCTCCCACGCCTTCGGCGCGGGCCCCTCCCTCTCCCCCGCGATGCGGCGGAGAGGGGCAAATGGCGGCGGCCAGTGATTGGGAGGCGGTCGTGAGCGAATTGGAGACGCTGTCGGTCGACGTCAACGGCTTCTCCTGCCGGGTGTGGAAGAAGGGCGAAGGACCCAAGCTCGGCTTTCTCGCCGGCTTTGGCGGGTTGCCGCGGTGGGTTCCGTTTCTCGATGCTCTGGCGAGCGAGCGCACGATCGTGGTGCCGTCATTGCCCGGGTTCCCCGGCGGCGAGCGCGGACATAGCGTGCTCGACAGCCATCTCGACTGGGTGCTCGCGGTTCGCCACTTGCTGCAGAAGGCCGGGCTCGACGGCGCAGATCTGGCCGCGAGCACGGTCGGCGGCTCGTTTGCCGCCGAGGTCGCGGCGATCTGGCCGAGTGCCGTCCGCCGCTTGGCGCTGAT
>WNFQ01003307.1_pt1 | contig 18619 bp, 18 predicted proteins | sample 5400171 | NCBI WGS metagenome assembly WNFQ01 (sample SAMN13153356, study PRJNA577476) | soil metagenome | isolation source: 20 cm soil under Madrone tree | place: USA:California | collected 2016-06-14 | reverse complement strand
ATTTATGATTATGGGCGTCTTACAAAAGTCGTGAGTCCGATGGTGAATCAAGTCCTTTACCGGCGGACTTACGTGAGAAAAGCGGTGGAAAGCATTTCTGTTGAGAGAGTTCACGCCGCAGTTCTCGAGCGTCTTAATTTGAGCATTGCGGAAACGAAAACCCGCCAGCGAGCCTGTTAAATTTTCCTGATTTGGCCTGTGTTTACAGCACGCCTGTAACGATTGTGAAAGATAAAAGAAATTTGATGGCGAGAGGCACGCGATGGCTCTCCTTTCAACTGCGCCGGAGGGCAAACAAATTTTTACGCCGTCCGCTGCTCGCGGTTGCCTTTTGCTACGCGCGTTGGGTGGCGCGGCAGGCGCGCGAGGACAAAGGCGGCCGAAGCGCGCTCGTGTTAACAACGGCCGACCCTGGAAATCTCGGCGACGAGGCCGTGTTTTGGGCTACGGCGCGGGTGTTAAAGCAGGAGCAATTTCAACGTGTATCGATTGTCTCTTTTGCGCCGGATAAACTTTGGAATGTTCCCGGAGCTGACACGGTCATGCTCCCGATCCATCATAATCCGACAGGGCTGGATTTTATTGAGTTCGTCCGGGTGGCGCGGGGTTTCTCCCACTTTTACATCTGGGGAGCGGACATTGTGGATGGCAGCCACGGCGTTTTTGTCGCGCGCGGGCGGCTAAGGCTGGCGAATCTGGGCGCTGCGGCTGGACTGCGGACAACGATATGCAGTTTTAGCGTGTGCGAATCTCCCGCGCCGGAAATCATGCGTGAATTTCAACGCCTCGATTCCCGCGTCGCCCTTTACTGTCGCGATGCGGTTTCATATGAGCGACTGGCAAAATGGATTGGAAACCGCGCGAAATTGTCCGCGGACATCGCGTTTCTGCTTGAAGCCGATTCAGAGGCGCCGCTGGTGCAAAAGGCGCGCGCATTTGTCCAACAGGCGCGTGAGGATGGAAAGCTAGTGGTCGGGATTAATCTGAACGACATGTTCTGCGTAGCTTTCGGCTCGTTCCCTCCCAGGGAACTGGTTGAGCATTACGTACATGTTTGTTTGAAACTCCGCTCGTTTTATCCAAATCTCGCCATCGTTCTCCTGCCGCACGGCACTTATGCCGATCAACAGCGGTATGCGATCACAGACTTTTCGCTCGCCGAACTGTTCCTGAAAAGATGGCCGGGGACATCAAATGATATTTTCCTTCCGCCGGTGGGAATGCGCGCCGTCGAGGTACGGGCGATTTGCGGCCTTGTCGACTTCGTTTTTTCGGGGCGAATGCATCTCAGCATCGCCTGCCTCACCCAAGGCACGCCCGTCTTTGGTCTGACGTACCAGGGAAAATTTGAGGGACTATTCCGGCATTTTGGATTGGACGAGATGTTCATTGCGCCGGACCAGCTTCCAAATGCGGATGCAGTCGCCGATTTTCTGCGCAGGGGAATCGGGCGCCTTCCGGCGCTTCGGGTTCGGATTCAGGATCAGTTGCCAAAGGTCAAGGCGTTGGCACGAGAGAATCTTAACTTGCAAGCTCCGTAAAAGATCCAAAATGGCTCGCGTTCTTCACGTTATCCCTTACCAAAAATTCTTTCCTCCCGTTGGAGGAGCATGGCGGCCGTTTTTCTTTCTTCGGGAACTTGCCCGGCAGCATGAGGTTCACGCTATCATTCTGCAACCGCAGAGCGAACTGCAGGGAGAACGCGGCGGTTACCGTTTTCCAGACAACGTGAAGGTGTACGGCCCGGCCCAAACGCCTCCGCCGCGCACGATTTTCGATTTGCTGCCCGCACGTCTCAATTCCGCCTTGCACTATCGCTGGCTTCGGCGCTCGTCGCGCGGGCCGGCCGGAACAACGGTTCTGGAAATTCACCATCTGCTCGAAAAGATTCTGTGCATGGAGCGAATTGATGTCGTCATCTTTGAGCATCTTCATTCCATGATGGCGGCTCCAATTGTCCACCGCTTTAGCCCGCAGAGCATCCGCATTTTGCATGCTCACAATGTCGATAGCGACTTGCATGAGCAGTTGTTGAAGGCTGGCAACACAGCGACACGTGCCGACCTCTCCTTGTTGCACAACACACGCCGGTCAGAAAGCAACCTGCACCGTTTCGTAGATACGTTTTGGACGTGCAGTGAAATTGATCGCGCGAAGTTGGAGGCGATGAATCAAGGCCGCATCCACGGTTGTACGATTCGTACCGGCGTGGATACAACTGTGCTTCAATACGATGACCGTCCTGACAAGTTTAAGCGCAAGGAAATTCTCTTTTGCGGAAGCTTGGATTATCCCCCGAACAGAAACGGATTACTTTGGTTTCACACATCCATTTGGCCGCTTATACGTGAACGTTTACCACAGATTAGGCTCGTTGTGATCGGGAAAGGCAGGGCAGGAAGCGAGTTTTCAAGATTGCGCTCCGATCCATCTGTGGATTTCAAAGGCGAGGTGGAAAGCGTTATTCCGTATTACGAGCGCAGCAGTTGTGTCGTCGTGCCATTGTTACAAGGCAGCGGTGTACGCGTAAAGATTCTGGAAGCGATGAGCCTCGGCAGCCCGGTGGTTTCGACGCCCATGGGCGCGGAAGGCATCGAGGCGGAACAGGGCCGTGAAATTCTTTTGGCCGACCAAGCGGAGAGCTTTGCGGCGGCCGTCTTGCGTTTGCTGGCCAACCGGGAGTTATTCGAAAATTTGCGCGGCGCGGCGCGGCGTTTGGTGGAGGAGAAGTACGACTGGCAAATGATCGGAAAGAAAATTAACCACTTTATCAATGAAATACGAACAGTGAATGAAGTTGCTCAGAGTGAACACCCTGCTTAGGCGCCTGGTTACGCGATCGAGTGTTTGCATGTTCCATCTCGGACGTTGCGGTTCGACCGTTTTGGCGAGCCTGCTTAGTGAACACCGTGTGTTAATACGATGGAGCGGGGAGATTTTCGAATCCATGCGCCAGAACCCCTCCAGGTTTTCTCATTTAAGCTCGCCCTTTGAGGCAATCAGCGAGAGGAGGAATAGATTCCCGCCCCGGCCAGTCTATGGACTCGAAATAAAGTTTTCCCGTTCCCGACATCTTGCTCCGGAATTACTAAACACTAATCTGAAATCCTGCATTAACGAGCTCAGAACCCTCGAATTCACCAAGTTTATCGTCCTGAGGCGACGCAATTACCTTAGACAGCTCCTTTCAAGCTGGATTGCATGGAGGTCCAAAATCTTCCATCAACCCCGAAATGCTCCGGGGCACGCGCCCTTTAAAGTAACAGTTAATCCGGCCCGTTGTAATCGCGGTTTCTGGATCAAAAGCCTGATCGAGCATCTCAATGACATCGATGCGGAATATCAAGAGATCTACAATGAACTCGCGCAAGATCGCATACTCAAGTTGGAATACGAAGACGACATTCTCGAGAATCCTCGGATCGCATATGAAAAGACGTGCGAATTCTTAGACATTCGGCCTCACGGATTTGCTCCAGATTTGGCAAGAACCAATCCGTTTCGCGTGGCTGATATGATAGCGAATTTCCAAGAGATCGAGAAATGTCTAAGCGGTACACGATTCGCGTGGATGCTCTACGATTGACCACGAGCGTGCTCATGCTCGTGCTCGGTTTTTGATTACGAGTAGGATGAATCGCGAGAAATATATCGCGGAAGCGATTGAAAGCGTGCTGGCATCCACCTTCCAAGATTTTGAGCTGATCATTGTGGATGACTGCTCCAGGGACCACACCGTGGAAATCGTGCGCCGTTACACCTCCGACCCGCGCCTGCAAGTCCATGTGAATGAAAAGAATCTCGGTGATTATCCGAACCGCAATCGCGCGGCATCGTTTGCCTGCGGAAAATACCTCAAATACCTCGACTCCGACGATGTCATCTATCCACATGGGCTGGAAGTGATGGTTTTGTCGATGGAGCGGTTCCCAGATGCTGTGCTTGGATTGATGCGTCCGCAACGAAGCGACGGGCCCGACCCAGCGCAGATCAGCCCAAGGGAAGCGTATGTTCAACATTTTCTAAAAGGTGGATTTTTGGATGCCGGCCCCTCCGGCACGATTATTCAGACCTCAGCGTTTCGCGAACTGGGTGGGTTTACCGGGAAGCGCTTTGTGGGTGACACAGAAATGTGGCTTCGCCTGGCGGCCAGATGGCCTGTCGTTCGGCTTGTACAAGGTCTCGTCTGGTGGAGACTGCATCACGAGCAAGAGATTGTGCTTGAGCGAACATTGACTTCGAATCGCTATCTGATTTCTGTGGAAGCACTGAGCGCACTCGAATGCCCGCTCTGTCCAAAGGAGCACAAACAAGTACTGGCTGGCTTGAATCGGAGTCATGCGCGGAGTCTGTTACGCCTCAGCTTACGTCAAGCAAAACCTGTCGAGGCTTGGCGAATCATGCGGGAGTCTGGTTTTCGACTGAGGCAATTACCTCAAGCGTTTTCCGCCCCGATTCGCGCGCAGTAAGAAAATATGGCTGAGTCCACACAAGATCGCGTTGGTCGCATTCAGCAAAAGGCCTGACCGGATGGCTATCGACATTTCAATCATCATCCCATGCTTCAACGGAGCACGATACATCCCCCGGCTGGTTTCCTCATTGCGACCCGTGTTGGATTCAAGCACGGAAGTGATTTTCGTCGATGACGGAAGCACAGATGACAGCCTTGAACAATTCCAGCGATGTATCCCGGAAGCGGTATTGATCAAACAGCAAAATGCTGGGCTTGGAGCGACTCGAAACCGGGCTGTGACGCTCGCGCACGGGGAGTTTTTGCAGCTTCTCGATGTTGATGACACCATTGAATTTGGCAAACTGCCGAGACAGTTGAACTTCGCGCAAACACATTCGGTCGATGTCGTTTACTCAGACTGGCGAATGGTAATCGTGGATGGAGAGTCGGAAGAAGCTAAGGCTTGGGTAAACGCTAAAGCGGAAGTCGAGATCGTGGAAGCGTTGCTCGGCGGGTGGTGGTTTCCACCAAATGCGGCGCTTATTCGTAAGGAAGCTTTTGTCACGAGTGGCGGTTGTGACTCGACGCTCGGAAACACCTGTGAGGATTTCGCCTTATGGATACGTTTGGCCATCGCGGGATTTCGTTATGGCTACCTGCCCGGCCGATTCGCAAACTACCATCGATATAAGGAAGTTCCCAGCATGTCGCGCAAAGATGCGCGCGAATTCTTCGAAGGCGAGGCTGCAATCATCTTGAGAGCCGTTCGGCAACTTGAGGCAGAGAAGATGGACACAATGGCACGGCGGAGCGCGGCAGCGCGACGTCTCCACGCAGTTGCCCGCAACGCCTTTGGAATCGACAACGCCTGGTACCAGGCCCTGATGAAGGAGATCCGCACGTTGGATCCGCAGTTCCGCCCAACGGGTAGGTTGCCGTACCGGATAGCAGAGCGATGGCTCGGAGGAGAGGCTGCGGAACGGCTGGCGTCATGGAACCGGCGGATGAGGCGTTCGCGGAAGACGATTACCCTCTGAGAGGAGCGAGCGATGACGTCGGGTGAGTTTGAATTCAGAAGGCGACTGTTCTCGGGACTGCTCGACCATTGTTTCCAGTTTTGCCCGAACAACCGCGACATCATCCGTTACGAGTTCAACTGGCGAGGGCGGGTAAGGTGGTGGAGCGAAGAACGGCTGTACACCCTCCTGTCGCGGTTCGGCTTGACCCGCAGGCACGGTGACCCAAGTGTGGCGAAGGCGTCGATTGAGTTCATTCTCGACAACCTGGCGGCCTTGGAGTCGCTCTACGGATTGCTGGCGGACCAGGCGTCGCGCGATCGGCTGGTCGAAGTGTTGCTGCTCCGCATTCTGGGTGAGCGCCACGTCCGGCTCTCCGCCTATCGCGAGAACGACGATGAAGCCAGCGCTCGGGTGCAGAAGCTGCTGATGCGGAAGAATACCGATGCCGTTCCGAATTATATTCATCCACTGCATCTTTGGAAGGTCCCCGGACACGAGAGGCCAATCGAGCTGCACGCCGACGGGTTCACGGTCCGCAATACCTTCTTGCTCGAGGAATACATCTATCGATCCGATCGGGTGAAGATCGAGGCTTGTCCCGGGGACGTTGTAATCGATGGCGGGGGCTGCTGGGGGGATACGGCGCTCTACTTCGCAGATCGGGTCGGGTCGACGGGAAGGGTCCACAGCTTCGAGTTCGACCCCGAGAACATCCGGATCTTTGGTGAGAATCTCCGTCTGAACTCTGGTCTGAGGGATCGGGTCCAGGTCGTTCCGTTCGCCCTGTGGGACGTGTCCGGGCAACAGCATGGGATTACGGGGAGTGGAGCGACTTCATCGCTTTCTGCGAGCGCGCCGCCGGGCTCACTGGCCGAGACCAGATCGATCGATGATTACGTCCGCGCGGCTTGCGGCAAGGTGAACTACATCAAGCTCGATATCGAGGGAGCGGAGTTGAACGCGCTTCGCGGAGCGGAATCGACGTTGCGAACATTCCGCCCCAAGCTGGCTGTCTGTCTCTATCACCAGATGTCCGACTTCGTGCGCATCCCCGCCTACCTGGAAGGTTTGGGCTTGGGTTACTCGTTCTATCTTGGGCATGTCACACGCTACCACGAGGAGACGGTGCTCTTCGCGTTGCCGCCTTCGTGACCCGAAGGAAGCGAGGCAGCGTCGCTACCGGCGTCGGTTGGGATAGACGCTTTTTCGGTCGCAATGACGACCGTGAAAATAGTCTATCAATCCGGCTTATTAATAGCGCATAAACAAAAGGACCGCCGGAGCTTGGCGTTGTCCTATTTCAGCCCGGCGCGAAAATTACTTTGACCTTGATCGAAAAAATAGGAGAACGTGATGGCGAAGGTGCTAGCCTTGGAGCCGGGACTTTGCCTGAAGAAATCGCGGTTTAATCGCGAGAAATATATCGCGGAAGCGATTGAAAGCGTGCTGGCATCCACCTTCCAAGATTTTGAGCTGATCATTGTGGATGACTGCTCCAGGGACCACACCGTGGAAATCGTGCGCCGTTACACCTCCGACCCGCGCCTACAAGTCCATGTGAATGAAAAGAATCTCGGTGATTATCCGAACCGCAATCGCGCGGCATCGCTGGCGAAGGGTCAATATCTGAAGTACGTCGATTCGGATGATTACATCTACCCGCGCGGCCTCCAGATAATGGTGGAAATGTTCGAGCCGTTCACAGAGGCCGCGGTCGGCTTCTGCTCCTTTGCCCAAGTAAGCGAACGGCCGTTCCCCTTCCAGCTCAGCCCGCGCGAGGCATATCAATACTCATACTTCGAGACGACGTATTCGATTTTCGGGCGCGCCTCGCTTTCAAGTATTATTCGTCGCGATAAGTTCGAGGCGGTTGGCGGCTTTACCGGTAAAAGAATGGTAGGCGATTTTGAAATGTGGCACATCCTGGCAGCGCGGTTTCCGGTTGTCCTTTTGCCAGACGGAATCGTCTGGAATCGAGAGCATCCCGCCCAGGAGATTCAGGATTTCCGAAATCAGCCATCCGACGCTTTCACATATAACCAAATCAGCATCGACTACCTTCAACGGCCGGAATGTCCGCTATTGCCGGACGAACGTAAACGCGCATTGAAAATGATCCGGCGAGGGCAGGCGCGACTCATTTTGCGTGAGATAGCGCACTGCCGGGGCGGCACCGCCCGGAAGCTGCTGGCCCAATCCGCGCTCAAGCCAGCCCAAATTGTGCCTACGGCGTTTTCACGCGTATGAACCCGTTGACTGAATCGCCGACTCGTGCCAGCTCGGAAGCCTCTGCGCCGGTTCGCATGCGCTCCCTCGCGAAGCAGATGTTACATCGTGTGTTGGCGCGTTTTGGTCTGCGCGTTTCGAGGATTCTAAGACCGCGGGGGGGAGAACTTTACTTCAACACGGGACGCTTGACTCCACCAGAAGAGAACTCGCGGGAGTTGTATGAGCAGTTTTACCGAGATCAGACTGCGCTGAAAGACTACTATACGAAAGATCGGTTGGCGTTTTACCGTGCGGTTTCCGACAGACTGCAGGAAATCGACCTAGCGCTTGATGGCAAAGACGTGCTGGATGTGGGCTGCGGCACGGGGCATCTCTTGACCGAGTTACAACGCTGGTCAAAGCCGCGAAGCATGTCAGGTTGTGATTTTTCCGAGCAAGCGATGACCTTTTCGCGAGAACACTTTCCAGGTTGCCGGTTTTTTAGACACGATATTTGCGAGCCACTACCCGGATCGTTCGATGTTGTTCTGTGCACCGAGGTGTTGGAGCACCTGGAACGGCCGTTCGTTGCCATTAGAAACCTTCTCAATGCTACAAGGACGCATGGCGCACTCGTGTTGACGGTCCCCAACGGACGAACTGACACTGCAAACGAGCATCTGAATTTTTGGAGCCCGGAGAGCTGGAAGGTGTTCGTCGAAAGAGAATGTCCGCAGTGTGTCGTGAAGACGTCCACTTTGCTGGACGGCAAGAACAATTTTGCGTTCGTACACAAATCGACCAGCTGACTCGAATAGCAACTTCGCATGCAGAAGGCGATCACCATCATCGATTACGGCATGGCTAATCTTGGATCGATTGCCAATATGCTGAAGAAACTGGGCGTGCAGCCAGTCATCGCAGCAGATCCCGCTGTCGTCGGTCGCGCAACAAAGCTGATCCTTCCCGGGATCGGTGCCTTCGACCACGGCATGCAGCGCTTGCGCGAGTGCGGTTTCGTCGACGTGCTGAACGCCAAGGTACTTGAAGAAAAGGTACCGGTGCTTGGGATTTGTCTCGGCGCGCAATTAATCACCGCCTCCAGCGAAGAAGGAATATTGCCTGGACTGGGCTGGCTTAACGCGTGCACGGTGCGTTTCGATTTCTCCCGCCTGAATGCCCGCCCCAAGATCCCGCACATGGGCTGGAATACCGTGCGCGTTCTCAAACAAAGTCCGCTTTACGAAGCAATGCCAGCGGAGTCTCGGTTTTATTTCGTTCATTCTTACCATGTCGCTTGCAACGACCCGGCCGATCGGCTCACCGAAACGACATACGGCATGCCGTTCACGTCGAGCGTGCAGCGCGACAATATCCTCGGAGCGCAGTTCCATCCGGAGAAAAGCCACAGGTTCGGCTTGCAATTATTGAGAAATTTCGTTGAGCGCTTCTGATGGTCCGCACTCGTATTATTCCCCTTCTGCTGTTGAAAAATCAGGGGTTGGTCAAGACTGTAAAGTTCAAAAACCCGACTTACATCGGCGATCCAATCAACGCGGTCCGTATCTTCAACGACAAGGAAGTCGATGAATTGGTCTTTCTGGATATCACCGCCACGGTCGAGCAGCGCCCACCGCCATTTGATCTGATCGCGAAGATTGCCAGCGAATGTTTCATGCCGTTTTGCTATGGGGGCGGTATTTGCACAGTGGACCACGTGACGCAGCTCTTTAGCCTGGGCGTGGAGAAGGTAGCGTTGAATACCGTTGCCGCGAGAAACGCGAAATTCGTCCGCGAAATTGCTGCCATTGCCGGTAGCCAGAGCGTCGTCGTTTCGATTGATGTAAAAAGGAATTGGTTTGGCCAATACCGCGTCATAATCGAGAGTGGAACCAGATCGACTGGCCGCGACCCGGTGGAGTTTGCCAAGGAGATCGAGCAAGCGGGGGCGGGAGAAATTCTACTAAATTCCATAAATCGCGATGGAACAATGACGGGTTATGACGTTGAGTTAATCCGTCGCGTGAGCGGTGCAGTTACCATCCCGATCGTGGCTGCTGGTGGGGCGCGTGGCGTTCCCGACTTTGCGGAGGCGATCCAGGCGGGCGCGTCTGCCGTTGCGGCGGGCAGCATGTTTGTGTTCACGGGCAAACATCGCGCGGTCCTGATCAGCTATCCCAGCATTGAAGAATTGATCTCCTTAAATGAAACCTGAAGCACGCACTCCGTTTTCTTCCGCCACGGCGACGTATTTCCATCTGGGCGGAAACTGGCGTTTATTTTTCACCGAGGCGACAAATTCAATTGTCCGCGCTAGCGTCTGAATAGCCATGCCTACAGCTACGCTGGACGCCAGAGTTAATCGAGCCGCTTCTTTGTACCGAATTTGCACACGGTGCATAATGGACACGTCGGATCGAGAGATTACCTTCAACGCTGACGGCATTTGTAACCATTGTCGCCAGTACGATCAGATTGCCGCGGAGCGCCACTGGACAACTGCAGAACGTGAGCACCGGCTCCAACAACTCCTGAAGAAGCTGCGCGAACACGGGCGCCGCAAAGAATATGACTGCGTGGTAGGCGTCAGCGGTGGCGTGGACAGCACCTATGTTGCCTACAAACTAGCCCAGTTCGACTTGCGCCCATTGGCGGTCCACCTGGACAACGGCTGGAATTCAGAGCTCGCTGTTCACAACATCGAACGCGTCCTTCGGACTCTGAAGATTGATCTGTATACGCACGTGCTGGACTGGGATGAATTCAAGGATTTACAGCTCACTTTTCTGAAAGCGTCCGTATCTGACGCGGAGATTCCTACCGATCATGCGATTTTCGCCACCCTTTACAAGGTAGCGAGAAGCCACGGCCTCAAATATATCATCAATGGCTTGAACACCGTCACTGAGGCCGTGCTGCCCGGAAGCTGGACCTACGGCATTCACGATTGGAAATACATCAGCAACGTGCATAAGCGGTTTGGGACGGTGAAATTAAGGATGTTCCCACACCACACACGCAACGAGCTTCTTTACTATGAATTCGTTCTTGGGCTTCATCCAATTTCACTCCTTGACTACATTCCATACGTGAAGCAGGAGGCGATGAACATATTGCAAAATAAATTGGGCTGGCAGTACTACGGCGGAAAGCATTACGAGTCGATCTACACCCGGTTTTTTCAGGGTTACATTTTGCCGCACAAATTCGGCATCGATAAGCGCCGGGCACATTTCTCCAATCTTATTTGCTCGGGACAAATGACCCGCGACACTGCGCTCGAAGAGATGAAAAACGACCCGTACCCCGAAGCGATGATGCAGGAGGACCGGGAGTACGTGAAGAAGAAGCTCGGACTCACCGAAGCGGAATTCGAGCAGATCATGGCCCTGCCAGTCAAGACCTACCGTGATTATCCCAACTATGAGCAGCGGACATGGGTGGATCCGTTCCGAGATGCTGGGCTTTTTCTCGCCAAACAAACCTGGCGCATGTCGCGACGACTCCGAGGTCTGCCACTACGGAACCGCTTGTGACTCAAGGTTTCCGCCGGATTGCCGGACGCCAGTTGCGCCGCCTTCGCCGTGGACTGGTCAGGCTGAATCACGAAGCCGTTCTGGAAACTCTGCGCAGTTTCGGAACATTCAACGCGCCCACTTTAATGGTTCACAGCTCGCTTTCCGCCTGCGGGTATATCGTAGACGGTTCGGCTGCCGTGATCGATGCGTTGCGAGAGTGGATTGGCGACCGCACTCTCGTTTTGCCAACGCATACTTACTGCTACCCCGACGCCCATGGCAACGTGCCGGTTTATGATGCCTGCTCGACGCCCAGTGTTGTCGGCAGGATTACGGATGATTTCTGGCGCCAGCCCGGCACTGTTCGCAGTGTTCACCCGACGCATTCGCTTGCCGCAAGCGGGCCCGATGCGTCCGCCATCTGCACTGACCATGAGCTGTGCGATACTCCCTGCGGCAAAGGCACACCATATGAGCGACTTGTTCACCGGGATTCAGCAACGCTGATGTTTGGCGTGAGCATGAATGCCTATACATTTTTCCATACGGCCGAGGATGCCGCTGCGTTGCCATTCCTTTACGAGCAGCGCCCGTATTCACTGCGCTACCGCGACAGCGCTGGCGGCATTCACATACTCAACATGTGGCGACATAACATGCAGATCGCGCGACGCTTTGCAGAGACGCGAGACTGGCTAGAGGCGCGCGGACTTCTTGTTTCCAAGCGACTCGGCCGTGGCGAGTTGCTCTACCTGCCTGATGCAGCCCAAGTGCACGCCGCCCTTCTGGAGGAACTAAAGCGCGATCCTTTTTTTCTAGTGAGTAAAGTGGCACATTCGCTCCTTCTGGAGCGTCAGGCTTGAACTCATGAAAGGAATCTTTAGGAAACTCCCGCCATCGGCAAAAGAGTTTGCTAAATCCGTCGCGCGGCAAACCATCGGTCGCCTGCCGCCATCGTCTCGTCGCCTCACCGGCAAACTTGCGCGCTTCGGCGGAACGCCAGTGCGCGACGTCCGATTCCGCCCGTGGGCCAGCTATCACGCGGATAATGCCCGACACTGGCGAAAGAAAGTCGGCCACGTCATGCGACGCATTTTTGTCAGCGGCCGTGAAGGTTTGCCGCAGACGCTCGCCAACGAGCTCGCCGTAAAGTGGGCCGAATATTGTGGCGTACGCCATGCACTGATTCTTCCGCACGGCACGGACGCGTTGCGCATCGCGCTGGCCGCGACACTCGACCACGATGGACTCGACTACGGCGGCGAAGTTATTGTGCCAAACTTTTCATTCATCGCCAGCGCCAACGCCGCACTCGACCGACGCTTTGGCGTCGCGCTGGTGGATGTCGATCCAGACACGCTCAACATTGATCCCAAACGGGTGGAGGAGGCCATTGAGCCGGGCCGGACCAAGGCGATCATGCCGGTGCATCTCTTCGGCCAGCCTGCGGACATGGCGGCGCTGAAAGCCATCGCGCGCAAGCACAATCTAAAGATTATCGAAGATGCAGCGCAAGCCCATGGCGCCATTCATCAGCTGGGCCGCGCCGGTTCGCTTGGCGACGCGGCCGGATTCAGTTTTCAGTCTTCTAAGAATATTTCCGCCGGTGAAGGCGGCGCCCTGACAACAAACGATCCCGCCATCTTCGAACGGGCCTGGCAGATGCACAACGTCGGCCGAGCCCGCCTTGGCGGAGAACGGTGGGGGCACGAGATGCTTGGCTGGAATTGCCGTCCCACAGAATACGTTGCCGCAGTGTTGCTGCACCGACTCCGCCTTTTCGAGGAGCAACAAGCGATGCGCGCGAAAAACTTCGTGCTCTTACGCGATCTTTTGAAAGGCGTTCCGGCAATTGAATTCCTCGGAATCGGGCCGGGAGTACTGCGTCACGGCGTTTACATGGCGGCGTTGCGTTTTAATTCAGCGCAGTGTGGCGGCATCAAGATCGATGATTATCTCGGCGCTCTCTTTGGCGAAGGCGTGCCGGGCGGACGCGTTTTTCCGAAAACCATCAGTCAGCAGCCTGCATTCGTTAGGTTGATACAAAAGCATCCGGAATTCATTCGCGTCCTCCCGACTCCAGTGGCGGAGCGCGCGGTGAACGAGACGTTCTACATCGACCAGAATGTGTTCCTCGGCACCGAGGCGGACATGGAGGAAATTGCCGCCGCGTTCCGCAAGTTGCAGGACCATTTCACGCCAGGATCATGGAACGACGGAACGCCAAAACGCAGCCACGCCGGCACGGAGGAACTCGCGCCAGTAATTAAGTCGGCTCCATTGGCGGCCGGCCGCAAAGCTCTTCGATGCGGAGTGATTGGGTTCGGCGTGATGGGACGCAACCACGCGAACGCGCTTGTGAAAAACCAGTCTCTCAAGTTCGCGGCTGCGGCGGATGTGCAACCCAAATTACGGCCCGTCGCCGAACAGCTGGGCGCTAAATGGTTCAATTCTCCTGAGGAACTTCTCACCAGCGGGGTGATAGACGCCGTTATCATCGCCACGCCGCATTGGCAGCATGCGGAACTCGCCATTGCTGCGATGCAAGCTGGGCTGCACGTGATGTGCGAAAAGCCGCTGGCTGTAACCGTCGCGCAGGCCGATGCGATGCTTGCCGCTGCAGAGAAAGCGAAAGTGGTTTTTGCCAGCGTGCATCAAGCGCGTTTTGAACCGGCATATCAGATCACGAAGAAGCTAATCGACTCGTGCGAACTCGGCCCAATTCACCGGTGCTCGATGGTCGAATCATTTTGGCGCACGCAGGCTTACTATCGCAGCAGTCCTTGGCGCGGCACTTGGAAAGGCGAAGGCGGGGGCGTGTTGCTGAACCAGGCGCCGCATGTGCTCGATCGTTACGCTTGGCTCTGCGGCATGCCGGAGTCGGTGTCGGCGCGCTGCGACACCGCGCTGCACCAGATCGAAGTCGAAGACGTCGCGAGCGCGATGTTGCGGCACGCCAACGGCATTCACGGCTACGTTCACGTCAGCGCAAATGAAGCGCCATTCCTCTCGCAAACAGTGATTGCCTGCGACCGCGGTCGCATCACAATTGAAGAGGGACGAGTGCGCGTCACGAAAATGTCCGAGTCAATCCGCGATCTCACCGCGAGTTCGGACAGGCTCTGGGCCGATCTGCCGAGCGAAACTCGAGAACTCGCCGGCGATCTCGTCGGTTCATTCGACGAATTGCTCGGGCAGTTCTACGACAATTTTGCGCAAGCGGTGAGTGACGGCGCTTCCCTCGTTTCACCAGGAGTTGAGGGCCGCAACGCTGTCGAGCTTGCCAATGCATTTCTGCTCAGTTCTCACAGAGGCGTGCCGGTCACGCTGCCGCTTGACCGCACTGCATACGCTAAATTTATCGCGGAGAAAATCGACCAGACAGCGTAATGTTGGTCTCCGTAATCATTCCTTGCTACAACGCGGAGCGATGGATTGATGAAGCCATCCAGTCCGCGTTAAATCAAACGTATTCGCCAGTCGAAGTGATCGTGGTCGATGACGGTTCTTCGGATGGTAGTTGGAAGAAGATTCAAGAATTCGGAAGTCGCGTCATCGCCGAGACTGGTCCGAACCGAGGTGGCAGTGCTGCGCGCAACCGCGGCTTCGTTTTGTCGCGCGGCGACTACATTCAATTCCTCGACGCGGACGATTATTTGTTGCCGAAAAAAATTCCGCGCCAGGTAGCTTTCCTGGAAGCATCCGGCGCCGACGTCGTTTACGGCGACTGGCGGCATGAACATTTTCTTCCGGATGGCTCCTCTCAGTTGGAGGAGATCGCCGTCTCGGGAGCACAGGAAGACGTGTTGAGCGCATTGCTTTCTGGTTGGTGGGTTGCTCCCGCCGCCCTGCTGTTCCGGCGTCACGTGCTGGAGAAGACTGGCGGCTGGGACGAATCCCTCGCGGCGGCGCAGGACAGGGACCTTTTCATTTCGATAGCAATGACGGACGCAAAGATAGCCTATCAACCCGGCTGTTACTCGATCTATCGCCGTTACGGCCACGACACCGTCTCCACGGGCAGCAGGATGCGTTGGCTCGACAACCATTGCCGCGTGCTCGACAAAGCCGCCGCCGCGTTGGACGCGGGCGTGCGGATGAAGCCCGAGTATCGCCGCGCGCTGGCGTCATCCTACTTTCACCTTGCGCGAAATTATTTTGACCGCGACCGAAAAAAATATCGCGAGACGATGGAAAAAGTCCTGATGTTGGAGCCGAAATTTCAGCCCCGCGAATCCGCGATTTACGGCCTCGCGAAACGGATGTTTGGGTTCAGCGCAGCGGAATCGCTGGCAAGTTGGAAACGGCGATTGCGCGGGCGTTACAGCGACTGAAAACTTCCAATTTGTGTGAAAGTTCTCTATGTGCAGTACGCGAATCCCGGGGCATATCCACCCTTGGAGCACAGTTCACGAATACTCGCGGACAACGGCTGGTATGTGCTGGTGCTGGGCATAGGTTCGCGCGGTACGAACGCGTTGCGTTTTGGGCAGCATCCAAAAATCCAAATGCGGACATTGAAGTATTGTCCGCCGGGCTGGCGGCAGAAATTGCATTTTTTGTGGTTTGCTTCATGGGTGGGGCTCACCGCACTGCGCTGGCGTCCACAATGGGTTTATGCTTCTGACCCTTTATCCTGTCCCGCGGCGTGGACGCTCAGCTTTTTTTCGCGATGGCGATTGATTTACCACGAACACGACAGCCCGAACAGGCAAAGTGGGAGGCGGAAAGCGGGAAGCAGCCGGTTCATGCGATTTGTGCTTTGGACACGGCGTCAAGTCGCCCAGCGGGCTGCATTTTGCATACTGCCGAACGCGCGGCGCGCGGAGATATTCAAGCAGTCCACGAAAACACTGCAGCCAGTGCTTTGCGTATGGAATTGTCCGGCGCGAGCAGAGGCAAAAAGCGCACGGCCTTCAGCCAACCGAGGTGACGAATTCGTATTGTTATATCATGGCTCGATTGTTCCGGCGCGTGTTCCGCTGGCAGTGTTGAAGGCTATCAGCATGTTGCCGCGTAAAGTCCGGTTTCAAATCGCCGGTTACGAGACTATCGGGCATCCCGGTTATGTGGCCGCGCTTCAGCTCGAAGCGGAACGGGTCGGCGTGCGGGAACAATTTGAATATCTGGGCGCGTTTCCGCGCGAAGAGCTGTTGTCCCTCTGTCGGAACGTCACCATCGGCCTTTCGCTGATAACGGAAGCGACTTCCGACCTCAACGAGCAAACCATGGTAGGCCCATCAAACAAACCGTTTGATTATCTGGCGTGCGGCGTGCCGCTGCTGGTTTCGGATTTGCCTGAGTGGCAAGACGCTTTCGTTCGGCCGGGCTATGCACTGGCTTGTTGTTCCTCAGATCCTGAGAGCATTGCTAAATCATTGCGTTGGTTTATGGAGCACCCAGAGGAAAGCCGACAGATGGGTGACCGGGGGCGGCAGCGTATTTTGACGGACTGGAACTATGAAACGCAGTTTGAGAAAGCGCAGGAAAAGATGACGGGAACGATACAGTTTAATACATGATCCGGCCTTCCCGTTTTTTAGGGGCGCGTTTTTTTCGGCCGTTTTATCATCCGCAACGCTTTTATCCGGTTTTGTTTGGACCGCTGCGCGGGTTGCAACTCCGTTTTGGTCCACAGGTAACTGTGCGGGAACTGCTCGGCTTTTGGGAACGGAATAATTTTGCGGCCATCATGCGACTGCGCGATGCCGGGTTTTTAGGGTCTGCGCACCCGGTCATGTACGACATTGGCGCAAACTTTGGTTTGTACTCTCTCCTTTTTAGCCGCTTCCTCGGTCCCCTCGGACGGGTGTTTGCATTCGAGCCCGGAGATGGCCCTCGCGCAATGATGCTCGACAATTTACGACGCAACAAAGTGGGGAACGTGCTGGTGGAAAATCTCGCCTGTTCTGATACGGCGGGCGCCACCGAGTTCTACATCTCCAAAGATCATCATCATACGGCATCGCTGAGAGTAGAACGCGCAAGGCGTCCCAATGTGGAATTGCAAATGGTTAGAGTGCGCACGACAACGCTCGACGATCATTGGGAAAAAACCGGTCTTCCGGGCGAGCGGGTCGTCTTTGTCAAGATCGACATAGAAGGCTCGGCGGATTCCGTGCTGCCGCACTGCCAAAGCGTCGTAAGGTCTCAACGGCCGTTCTTCCTCGTCGAATCACACTCCAGAAACGAGGATGCAGCCATTGGCGCAATGATGCAGAATTTTGGCTACTTCGGATATCGAACTACGAATAACCGCTGGGTCACGAGATCGGATCGAGTTCATCCGGAGCCCGATGGAGTTTGGGGAACGCTGCTCTTGATTCCTCAGGAGCATCAAACGGCAGCCCAGGCCGTGCTGCGCCGTAAGGATTGATGCGCGTCATTATCATCGCGCTTTCCGCGGTTGGCAGAATTCACTGCGGGGGCTACTCTTGCGCTGATGGGGGATGTCGCGATGATGGAGGGCAGATACCATGTATAGGATCATAGGTTGCCCTCCTCGCCACAGCGCCGTCGCCTCGCCAATTGCGGCGGGTTCTGCCAATCTTGCTACGGTATTTGCGCGGAATTACGTCGTGAATCGGCGTACCGAGTTCAACGCAAATGAATAGACCCTCTCGACGCTGGCAGGCAGCCGCTGGATACCTTGTTGACCTCTATTGCTTTGCCAGTGCTCGATTTGTCAACCCGCATAGCTACCTCAAATTTTTGCGGCTGAATGAGGTGCGAAAACAATCCGGCGCGCACGTGTTTATCGAGACAGGAACCTACCTCGGCATCACCGCGTATCGGTGTTCCGCGATGTTCGGTGCCGTTTATACGATCGAAATCAAGCCAGAGCTGGCGGCTGCCGCCGCGCGTTTCCTGGCGCGGCGCCAAAATGTGCAAGTCATCTGCGGCGACGCCTCTGTTGAGCTGCAAAAAATCTTTGAGTCAGCGTCTTTTGATCGAGCATTGGTTTTTCTCGACGGCCATTTTTCCGGTGGCGGCACAGGGAGCGGTAAACTCCCCGAGCCCGCGCTTGAGGAATTGCAGCTTCTCGCAAAATTTAAGCATAGAATCGGCGCTATCGTGATCGATGACTTTCGAAGCTTCGGAACGGAAGCGTATTTCCCTTTAAAGTCCGAACTGTTAAGAGCAGGAGAGGAGCTTTTCCCCGAATTCCGTTTATCGGTCAGCTTCGACCAGTGCACTCTCCTGCAACCGTTTTGGCGCCGTGAATAATTCGAGTTGTTGGGCACGACTGCCCCGAGCCGGACTTGGCCGTAAGCTTTTTGTCTGGGCTCGCGGTTACGTCTTCGCTACCCTGAATCAGCTGCCGTTTTACGCGACTGGGTTCAACAGGGTTCGTATAGGACCATTGCTGCGGGGCGAAATCGGGCGCTACTACTTCGGCCAATTCAGCGGCACAGATG
>WNFQ01001157.1_pt1 | contig 18624 bp, 22 predicted proteins | sample 5400171 | NCBI WGS metagenome assembly WNFQ01 (sample SAMN13153356, study PRJNA577476) | soil metagenome | isolation source: 20 cm soil under Madrone tree | place: USA:California | collected 2016-06-14 | reverse complement strand
CAGGCTGACTTCGGCGTAGAGGGCAGTCGAATCCTCGCCCAGGCTGACGAGTTCAGTCAGCGACCCTCGCAATCGCAAGGGTTGCGTGCTGCGGTGATCTTCTGTTTTACGGCGCCACGTGAAGGTCAGTGGCTCATTGCCCCGCCCATAGGCGACCCACTTGCTGTCGGCCGCCGTTTCTGATTTCTCCGACAAGAGTCCGCCTCCAACCTGGACGTCGACACCCTGTCGCGGAAGTTCCACCGACGCGCGTGTGACTCCCGAATCCGCGGAAGGTAGCGCGATGCTCTCCGTCCCAGCCGCGGGTGTAACCGGCAGAGCGATATCAAGGGAAAGCACCGATCGCCCGGGATGCGAGAGCAGTGCACTCAGACGACTGTCGCCCTTGCTTGCAGGAGCCGGCATCAGCGACACCAGCTTGTTATCCAATCGGGCTTCTCGTACCAGAAGTCCCGAAGGAATGGGCACACTCACCCATCCGTCCTTCAGCACGTCGACCGTGAGGTTCACGTGACCTTTCGCCAGTTCGCCACTGATGTGCATGTCGTAGTCGATGCGTGTCAAGGTCGCCTGCACCGGAGGTGTTTCCGGCTCTGGTTCGACGGGATACGCCTTGTTGTGAAGGGTTCGATAGTCCGCTACTGGGATCACCACCCAACCCGGTGACCGAGATTCCTGTGCTCCCGATGGCGTTGCGACGAAGAGCGCCATGCAGAGCCAGAGCATCCCGAATTGCAATCCTGCGCACTGCCGAAAGATCTGTTTGTTCGGCATTCTCATGGGGTGCCTCTTTCCTCTGAATTTTGGGATTGACGTCCGAGCCGTTTCCGGCAGCGACAGGTCTTCGCTGGAGCGCCGGGAACTGCATCCTAGGAACGCATGTCCTCAGCAAAGGTTGCACTTAGGGCGGGGCGAACTCGCACATGCGGCGTTCCCGCGCAGGCTGACGCGGCCGAATGGCACGATTTGTACACGATTACACGCGATCATTTCCGCGCTCGCACGCATCCTCTTCAAAGGAGGACTCTACGGGCCACGTGCTTCGTTATCTGAGGGATGCGTGCTTCTGGGCCTTCGCCTACAATGCAGGGGATTGCGAGACCCTTCTTAACGCATGAGGTGACCGATGGCGTGTAACCCAGAAGTTCTCAAACACGTTCCGCTCTTCGCCTTGCTCGATGACGATGAGACTGCCATCCTGGCAGGACAAGTCGAACTCCGACCATTTGTCCCACGCCAACGCATCTACAAAATTGGCGACCCGGGCGAGCGTGCCTACGTCATGGTGTCCGGAGTGGTCCGTGTCACCACGGTGGACCAAGACCAGCAGGAAGTGGTGGTCGACGAGCCGGCCCATGGCGAGTTTTTCGGCTTTGCTTCGATGCTCGAGCAGACTCCACACCAGACCAATGCGGTCGCACTGGAAGAAACTGTCTGCCTCGAGGTCGACCGGGACGACATCGCGACGCTCTTGCAGCGAAAACCGCTTGCCGGTATGGATATGCTGACCGTCCTCGGCCGTCAGTTTCACGCATCCCAGCAATTGGTGCGCTTGCGGGCGATGCGAAATGCTAACGAGATCATCGAGCAGGAAGCTACCTTCGGAGAACGAATCGCCGACGTGGTCGCCGGCTTCGGCGGATCCTGGACGTTCATCATTACCTTTCTCACCGTTCTCATCGTTTACACCGTGTTGCAAATCTTCCTTCGTGGGCGAGCCTGGGACCCCTATCCATTCATTCTGCTCAACCTATTTCTCTCCATGCTCGCGGCCATCCAGGCGCCGGTCATCATGATGAGCCAAAACCGCCAGGACACGAAAGATCGCCTGCGCGGTGAACTCGACTTCGATGTCAATCGTCGTGCCGAAGCGGAAATCCAGGGTCTGGCGCGGAAGGTGAACCATTTGACCGATAAGCTTGGCGATATCGAGGATCTGCTGCGGGGGAATGCAGTACCCGAATGAAACCACCTTCTGCGTTTATGAAACCAAGGAAACGGAGAAGGTAGGAACCGCTTTCCTGCCCTCGAAACTGTTTTACGCTTCGTTCATTACTCTTCGCGATTTCCTCGAACATCGCATGCGATGAGGGAATGGTTTAGAATCTTTAAATCTTCCGGCCTCGGGCGTCTTAGACATAAACGCCAGATCTGTTCAGAAAGGAAATCAGATGAGACTCCGACTGTCTTCTCTTTTTGGGTTCGTTCTCGTGCTGGCCGCGTGTATTTCGTTCGCGCAGAACCAGGTCTCAGACAAGGCAGTTCAGCGCATTCAGAAGGAAGTGCGTCACGAACTGCTGATGCTCCCGTATTTCGGGGTTTTCGACAATATCGCCTACAAAGTCGATGGTTACAAAGTGACTTTGATGGGACAGGTCACAAGGCCCACGCTCAAGAGCGACGCCGAGAGAGTCGTCAAGGGGATTGAAGGCGTTGAACAGGTGGACAATCAGATCGAGGTGCTGCCTCCTTCACCCATGGATGACCAACTGCGTCGCCGTCTCTACCGGGCGATCTACGGTTTTCCCAGCCTGCAGAGGTATTCGTTGGGCGTGCAGCAACCGATTCGTATCATCGTGAAGTCCGGCCGTGTGACTCTCGAAGGAGTGGTGGACAACGAAACCGACAAGAACACTGCTGGCATTCGTGCCAATAGCGTGTCCGGTGTTTTTTCTGTCACCAATAATCTCCAGGTGGTGAAGCCTAGTTAGTGATGTTCTTCTGTGGGTGAGGCGCCTTCTTTCGAGAGGGTGCCCTCTTTTGCGATTCGTGTCGCTCGAGTCTTGACCATCTTCCTTATTCTTGACCAGGTAATGAACGATGAGAGAGAGCCAGCGGTTGGAGGCGTCCTCCGGCTTGTCCGGTTTGCGCAGTCTTTGATCGGCGTATCCTCGGACTTGGACAACCTGGCCAGCGTTTACACCATTCGGTTGCATCAGTCGCCGCGCCGCGTTCGCTCGCTCGACGGATAACTCCCAGTTGCTGTAGTCCGAGCCACCGGGGTAGGGCCGGGCATGGGTGTACCCTTCCAGCGAGATTTTGTTGGGCAGCTTTCCCAATTCCCCCGCCAGCGCCATTATCATCTCCCTGCCATTTTAGGGCTCGGCACGGCCCCTCGGTTCCAATGCACGATCTTGCGGCCATGGTCGACGAGGTACACCCCGGTTTCAAGAGAATCCACCACCGCTTCGAGGACACGGGGGTCGCTAGGTCCGCCATAAATAGGTCGGCTGTTGAATCCGGCAGGGAAGCCCGCTGCCTTCAGAACCCCTAGTCCAAACGTAACCCCGCGGGAAGAGCGGCTCTGAAGGGAACTGTGCCCTCTGCGAAATTTGCTTCCCGACCGTGCCCAGGCCAGAAATGCTACATTTAATGATTCATGTCTGCCCCTAATTCCCGCTTTGTCCGGGCCTGCAAGGCCCAACCGGTAGACCGCACGCCGGTCTGGTTCATGCGCCAGGCCGGACGCTACATGCCCGAATATCGTGCGGTTCGAAAACAACATTCCCTGATCGAGATCTGCAAAAAGCCGGAACTCGCCGCCGAGGTTACGATCACCGCCGCCGAGGCGCTGGGCGTCGATGCCGCCATCATCTTCGCCGATCTTCTCCTCCCGCTCGAAGTCATGGGATTGCCATTCCACTTCGAAGCTGGAGAGGGTCCGGTCATTGAGAAGCCTATCCGCGACCGGGAAGACATCACTCGCCTCCGCACCGATCGCGCTGCGGAGCTCGGCTATGTCGCGGAGAGTATCCGTCTCGTCTGCAAGCATTTTGGCGATCAACTCCCAATGATCGGCTTCTGCGGCGCTCCCTTTACCTTGGCCAGCTACATGATCGAAGGCGGCGGCTCGCGCAATTACGTCCACACCAAGAAGATGATGTACTCCGCGCCCGCCGCTTGGGACGAGTTGATGGGCAAACTCGTTGCCGTAACCAGCGAGTACGCGGCAGAGCAAGTTCGAGCGGGCGCCGATACCATTCAGATCTTCGACAGCTGGGTGGGTTGTCTTAGCGTCGAGGACTACCGCCGCTACGTGCTCTCCCATGCCACCGACCTGGTACAGAAGCTGCAAAAGGCCGGTGTACCGGTCATTTACTTCGGTACTGACAGCGCGACCTTGTTGGCATCGATGAAAGAAACCGGCGCGGATGTGATCGGCCTCGACTGGCGTATTCCCCTTGATGAGGGTTGGCGTCAAATGAATTTCCGGGGCGCGGTGCAGGGCAATCTCGACCCGGTTCTTCTCTTTGCCGACTGGAAGGAAGTCAAAACGCGCGCTGAAGACATCTTGCGTCTGGCTGCGGGACGCCCCGGCCACATCTTCAACCTGGGCCACGGCATCCTGCCCGAAACCCCGGTCGAGGCGGTGAAACGTCTCTGCAAGTTTGTGCAGGAACACTCAACGAAATGAAGTTGTAACGCCGGCGTCCCGCCGGCAGTCGCGAGGTCGTCTCGGCCTCGCCCGAGAAAACGAAGAATGACCCAAAAGCAGCCCAATCGGACCGCTGTTCTCCTTCTCGCTCACGGCACCGCCGACTCGCTTGACGATATTCCCGAATTTCTTCTCAACGTCACGGGCGGTCGTCCCGTTCCTCCCCAGGTGATCGAGGAGGTCAAGCACCGCTACTCGCTGATCGGCCACTCCCCAATGAATGAAATCACGGCACGCCAAGGCGAGTTGCTAGGGCACGAACTCAACCTGCCGGTCTACGTTGCGATGCGGAATTGGAAACCGCTCATCCCGGACGTAATAAACAAGATGGCGGCCGATGGCTTGCAGCGTGTGGTAGGAATCTGCTTGGCCCCACAAAACTCGCGTACGAGCGTTGGGCTCTACCGTAAAGCAGTGGAGGGTGACAGCGATACACCTTTTGTTCTCGTCTTTGTCGAATCCTGGCACGACCATCCCCTCCTTATCCAAGCCTTTAGCGAGAAACTTCGCGAGGGATGGGACAAAGCTTGCCGCGAGACCGGTGCGAAGCTGCCGATTATCTTCACTGCCCACAGTGTCCCGCAGCGCACCATCGCGGACGGTGATCCCTACGAAATACAAGCCCGCGAGACGGCCGCACTGGTTGCGAAGTCCGCCGGAGTTTCCCCAAGCGACTGGACGTTCGCCTTCCAAAGCCAAGGGATGTCGGGTGGCGCCTGGCTCGGACCGACAGTCGAAGACACAATTTTGAACTTAAAAGCCCAGGGTCATATAGCAGTCTTCGTCCAGCCCGTGGGCTTCCTATGCGATCACGTCGAAGTGCTTTACGATATTGATATCGGTTTCCGAGAATTCGCGCAGAAGCAAGACATGCGTCTTTGGCGAGCGGAATCCCTGAACGAATCGCCAAAATTAATCCTTGCGTTGGCCGACATTGTCCGTACCCGCATGAGGAACGTCTAAAGATTGCACGAAACGGTAGGGCGCCAGTGGTAAGCCAAGGGCTAACCGCCAACGACTACACGCTACTCTTATGAAACGTATCGCCATCGTCGGCGGCGGTATCTCCGGACTTTCCGCTGCCTACGCGCTCGAAAAGAAACGCCGCGGCGGCGAAGTCGACTATGTTCTCTATGAGACGAGTCCTCGTCTCGGCGGCGTTCTGGTTACAGAGCATGTAGATGGCTGCCTGATCGAAGCCGGCCCCGATTCGTTCCTCACCGAGAAGCCTTGGGCCAGCGAGCTTTGCCAGGAACTCGGCCTCGGCGACCAACTGATCGGCTCCAACGACGCTGACCGCAAGACCTACATCCTCATCCGCGGCCGTCTGGTCGAAATGCCTGACGGCCTGATGTTCATGGTGCCGACCAAAATTCTACCCACGATCTTCTCGCCGCTGTTCTCGCTGAAAACAAAGTTACGCATGGCCCGGGAATGGTTCCATCCGCCGCACACGGCGAAGGGTGACGAGACGGTGGCTTCGATGGTAGAGCGTCATTACGGCCCCGAGATGGTCGACCGTCTGGCGGATCCGCTGCTCTCCGGCGTCTATGGCGGCGAAGCTTCGCAACTCAGCGTGCGTGCAGTCCTCTCTCGTTTCGCCGACATGGAAGCCAAGCACGGCAGCCTCGGCCGCGCCATGCACGCGGCCCGCAAGAATGCTCCCAAGCCAAACGGCGCTCCGCGCCCGCTGTTCACCTCGCTCAAGGAAGGTATGCAACAGATGGTCGACGCTCTGGTCCAGCGTCTGGACGGCGACGCACTAACGACCGGAGCGCCCGTGCAAGCCGTCACGCGAGAAGGCGGGGGCTGGATCGTGTCGGCGGGCCTTCAATCGGATCAGTTCGACGCGGTCATCCTCGCCGTTTCCACGCAGGTTGCAGCGAGTCTGTTGCGTATGTCCGGCCCCGTCTTGGCGGCTGAGCTCGGCGGTGTCAACTACAGTTCATCAGTCACCGTAGCGTTGGGCTATGACCAACGCGTGCGGGGATCACTTCCGCCCGGCTTTGGCTTTCTCGTGCCGCGCAGCGAGGGCAAACGAATGCTGGCCGCCACCTTCGTGCATAACAAATTCCCTCATCGTGCGCCCGACCACCGTGCCATCCTTCGTTGTTTCCTTGGTGGGGCGCGCGACGAGCAGATCCTCGCGTCTTCTGACGACGAGATCGTACGGATCGTGCGCGAGGAGCTGAACCAGATCCTTCACCTGACTGCCGAACCCCTGTTCGCACGCGTTTTCAAGTGGAGAGGTGCCATGGCCCAGTACGGCGTCGGACACCTCGAACGGCTCCAGCGCATTGAAGCGCTCCGCCAAAAGCTCCCGGGCCTCGCGCTTGCGGGCAACGGCTACAACGGTATCGGCGTGCCAGATTGTGTACGTTCCGGCAGTGAAGCTGTGGAAGACACACTGAAATCCCTCGGGCTGGCCGAGTCCCAGTCTCTGTCAGCCCGTCCCTGACACAGGATGCGGAGCGGCAGCCGTTCCCGCCCGTCGACGCGATCGTTTCTGCCCCAACAAATCCCATCATTCTGCAACAACTGCCCTCCGGCGGTGTTTGGAGAATGTAGCCACGAACTAGGTAGTTCTATGCGCATGCGAATTCCAGCAATCGTTTCGGCCATGGTCCTAAGCGCCTGCATAACCTGGGAGCGCATCGCGCTTTACCTCCAGCGACACCTGCGCGATGACCCCATTCACCCGCGCCGAAATCTGACGCTCTTCCACCGTATAGGCATGCGCGAAGTAATCGAGGTACTCCCAGACTTTCAAGTCCTCGTACACCGCCAAAAAATCGGAAAGATATCCAATCGATCGTTGCGCCGTTCCGGTTCGCGTGCCACATCGACTCCGTCTATGACTGCTTTCCCCGTCGTCGGTGTGAGCAGCCCGCAGGCCATGCGGATGGTAGTTGTCTTGCCCGGCCCGTTCGGTCCGATCAGACCGAAAATCTCGCCCTGTGGAATGGTGAGATTCAAGTCCTCGACGGCCACCAAGTTGTCGTACTCCTTGCGAAGACCGATAAGTTCGATCAATGGATCTGCCTTTCCTGGAACGATCTGCGACGGGGCTCCGAAGCGCCCGCCATCATAAGGCAAGCATGTCCCGAGTACTGCACATTCGTTTGGACACGAACTGTTACGAGATTGGGCCGTCCGGAGTTCCGGAGAAGTTAAACTCGCCCCACAGCCCGGTGAGCGTTTTTCCGTGAACGTAGGAGGACCGCAAGACTTGCAGGCTAACTCGCCTAATTGCCCGGCGGGCCCACAACCTACTCGGCTTCGAACACAAAGCGATCACTCACCAGAAAATTCAGCAGGGAACAAGTCACAATCGTCAACACGTTGGCCGACACATTGTGCATATGCAGCCCGGCTACGAAACACTGCATCAACACGACGTTGCCCAGGATGGAGAACAACCCGGTCGTTAAATTGAATTTCAGTAACCGAAGCCATGAGTCTCCTGTACCCCGGTCCACCCAAGTAAAGCGCTCATGCCAGAAATAGTTGTGAATGACCGCGGCTTCGACAGCCAGCGTGGTGGCCGCCAAGTAGTTCATTTGCAGCCCGGATTTCAACACCGCCAAAGTCCCCAGTTGTACTGCGATTCCGCCTGCGCCCACGGCGTTGAACTTCAGCCAGCGCACTCCAGTCTGCCGTCCTCGGTCCCGAGTCGTCATCCAACGCGCTCCTCGCGGTACAGCCGGTTGGCATTCTTTGCGGTGAAAAATACCAGCATGAGGCTCATTCCAATGAGACCGATCATTCCACCCACATCAAACAGCCGGTATTTTCCATGCAATACCACCGGCCAGTGCAACAGGGCCAGGTTCCCCACTGCGAGTAATAACCGCAACTCAGTCGGCCCAATGTTCCAGAACGACAGCCTGAACTCCTCCAGCGTATAAGTCGCCAGATACGACTGGATTGATAAGACCAGGAACGCTACCAGCAGTCCGATCGCAATCCCGGGATGCATATATCCCGACAATGCCAATCCCCCCATCATGGCCACCGCGCCGAAGCTGTCGACCATGTGATCGACATAAAATCCGTACCGAGGCCGTTGCTGATGCCGCACCCGGGCGAGTGTTCCGTCCAGACTGTCGCCCAACCAGTTCAGAGCCAGGCACACGATCACCGCCAGCAAGTAGTATTTGTTCCATCGCGAAAAAGCGTAGAAGCTACCGGCTGAGAGCTGTCCCAACAATCCCAAGGCGGTCAGGTGGTCGGAGTTGATCCAGGAGGGCGTTCGCTGCGCGACCCAGATCAGGGCTTTCTTTTCCAGATCTGCCAGAAAGCTCGCCTGAACTCTTCGTGCGTTTCCCGTCGTTCCTCCCACTCGCCGAATTTCCAACAACACTCCGGGATTTGCCTGCTCGCAATACTCAACCAGTGGACTCGCCATAACCGCCTCCTGATGCCGACCACTTTTCGCCAGGGGGATGCTGGCGGACAATGCACGGCAGGTAAAGCCGCACGCAAGTGCGGCTCATTCGGTAAAAAGTTGAAAGCAAGCAGCTTATGGCAGGACATCAACCGTTCGAAAAATCACTGAAGTAAGATGGAGCGACGGGAGTCCCCGCTCGTCGGCAGGAGTCACGCGTCTCGGCAACGACGAGCACTCCTAAGACTCCATTTTCACGTCAGTCACGGCGGTTGGGGGTGTTGCGGTGGGCGAATTAGCCGCCCTTTTTCTTCGCAAAGCCTGTGGCAGATCTGACCGTAGCAACCAGAGCCCCGCTGCCACCGCCCCGGCCCAAGTAATTCCACTCAAAACCAGCGACTCCAGGTCGGCCACTCGGCTGCCTCGCAGGGGGATCACTCGGACGACGGACCAGCTCAGAGCACCGGCGACCGCCGCCACAAGGATCGCCTTCCCCAACTCGGCCCAGGGTAGATTCCACAGAGAAACCAGCTTTCGGCGATGCAGGAGCACCGCCGCCGCCACGGTATTGGCGACGATCCCGACGTCGGAAGCGATCGCCAGCCCAACGACCGAGAATGCATGAAACAGTGCCCGGTACAAAACCAGCGACGTAACCGTAATGACAGTGCTGGCGACCATCGGCGTCAGTGTGTCTCCAGCCGCGTAAAACGCTCGTGCGTACAGCCCCTGCGCCGCCCAGAACGCCAGCGATAGAGAGAACCAGAAGAAGTAAACCGCCGTCTCCTGCGAATCCGCGAAAGAGAAGTGCCCCCGCCGGTAAACCAGATCGATCAGCGGCAGGGAAGCTACCATCATCAAAGCTGAAGTCAGGAACGAGAGCGCTGAAATGCGGTAGACCGAGCCATTCACCGTCTCGCCAAACTCTTTCATCTTCTTCTCGCCGAACAACTTTGCGAAGAATGGCAGCGACGCCTGTCCCGTGGCCTGTCCCAGCACGGCGATCGGCACTGCGAAGAGCCGCTTCGCATAGTTCAAGCGCGCAATGTCGCCAATCCCACTCGACGCGAAATAGCGAAGAATCCAGTCATCCGCCGTTACCAACGACACGCCCAGCATCAATGGAATGGAAAGCCGTACCCACTCCCGGAAAGCTCCATTTTTCAAGTCGAACGAAGGCCGGTACCCGGTTCCGATCCGCGCCGCGCCGAACGCATTCACAAGGAAGGGTCCAACGACTGCGCCTGCGAGCGCGCCGTACGCCAGTGACGCGATTCCGAGTTGCTTGCCCGCAACCACGCCCCCGAGAATGATGAACACGTTGTAGAGCAGCGGCCCGAAACTGGGGAACAGGAACATGCGGTGCGACAGCAGCACCGCCCCCACAACTCCGCCTACGTAGAAGAAAATCTGTGCTGGCAGCAGAATACGCGTCAGAGAGACACACAACCTCATCTGCTCTGGAGAAAATCCGTGGAACATCCAGCCAACAAACTGTGGGGTGAAAATCTCCGCGGCGAGAATCCCGACAAGGAAGACGGAGGTCATCACGGTGACGATGACGGAAAACGTCTTCTGTGCATCGGCCTCGCGTTTCTCCGCCAGGAAACGCGTGTAGATGGAAATAAACGTGATTGATGCCGTGCCGCCGGCGAGGATGTAGTTCAACCAATCTGGCAACGTGAAGGCGGCTACGTAAGCATCAGTTTGCCCGCCCGCGCCGAATGCATACGCGATGTAGGCTTCGCGTACGTACCCAATCAGGCGCGACAGCATGACCGTTGTCATCAACAGCACGGTCGCAGAAAAAGCGCTGTGTTGATGAGACGGCCGCAAAATTCGCAGAATCCGGGAGAACATGGGTCAGCCGCAGATTACCGCAGCGAAAGACAGTTTTTTCCTATATTCGATTGATGAGGACCAGATGTGCCTCATTAATCATCTGCCTTTCTCTGCCCGAGTGGGCGACGCCATGCGCTGCGGGCCCAACTGGTCGTTGCCTTCTTCGATTTGATAGAACTTGTCCCCTTCTACATTTCGAAACATCTGACGCAGTCCACTGGGCCACTGAACCTCGACGGTCTCTGTGCGCATCGCTTTGCCGAGCCCGAAACTGGCGCGCAGATCGCTCTGCGAGAGATAGCTGCCGCCGCCGGCAATCTCGCGAATCTGCGAGATCCCCCCCGGTGACGACTCTTGCCCGCGCTCCCATCGCATCCCGGTTGCCCTTAGTTCCAACCAGGCAAAAGAGCCGGCCCTCCCTTGTTTCCTACCACCAGATCCATGAACCCGTCATTGTCGAAATCAACGAACGCGACTCCACGGCCCACCTGCGCCGTTTGCAGCCCAATGCCGGCTTTCTTGCTCGTTTCGACGAACTTCCCGTTGCCTTCGTTGTGAAACTGGGTGTTGAGTTGCTTGTAGTGGACATCAGGCATGGCTTGCTCGACCTCGGGATAGACGTGGCCATTTGCGATGAACAGATCCAGCCATCCATCGTTGTCATAGTCGAAGAAGCCTCCACCGAAACTCAGCACCTCGCGCGTTGGCACGATGATCCCGCCGGACCGCTCACGTCGTCGAAAAAACCTTTCCCGCCGTTGTGCCAGAGATGGTCAGAAGACTTCTGGAAATCAGAGATGTAGAGGTCCAACCAGCCATCGTTATCATAGTCACCCAGTGAGATGCACATGGCGGCCATGATCTGGGCGCCGCCCGCGTCACATGGGTGAAGGAAACCATTGCCGTCATTGCGATAGAGCAAATCGGGACTGCCCGGGTACGCTTTGGGTGTCACGTCCGTAAACTGAAGGGGCGGTGAACTCTGCGCTGCCAGGCCCGAACACCCAACCCCAGCCACAAACGCGACCCGGGCCCAGGTCGCACACTGCCCTCGAAACGTAACGATGATGCCCCAAGGCATGGTTGAGGCAGATTACCGCACAATGACGGAGATTTAACTCTTTATCATTCATATAGGCCTCCTGCTGCGGTACCTAATAGGACTGAAATCTGAAAATAGCTCCCTACAGACGGTGCGTTCATCTGCCCGATCAGCTGGTCCAGGGAGCAATCTATAATCCCAGCGTGACCATAGCCACACGCGAATCTGCAGTCTTGCGCCGATCTTTTCGTAAGTCCTTTCCGGCAGCAGTGCGCGGCGAAGGCGCCTATATCTGGGACGCTGACGGGAAGCGCTATCTCGACTTCTCCGGCTCCGCCGCCGTCAATTTCATTGGACATGGCGTGCCCGAAATCTCCGCCGCCATGGCCGAACAGGCCGCCAAGCTCGAATTCGTCCACACCAGCCAGTTCACCACGCCGATCGCCGAGGAATATGCCGAGGAACTCCTAAGATTCGCGGGAGAAAATTTCCGGGGCGGATGCGTCTACTTCACCTGCGGCGGATCTGAATCGATCGAGACCGCCCTGAAACTAGCCCGTCAGTACCAGATCGAAATCGGCGAGCCCAGGCGCTACCAAGTCATTAGTAGACAGCAGAGTTACCACGGCTCTACGCTCGGCGCGCTCGCAGTCTCTGGCAACCGCAAGCGCCGCGAGATCTACTTGCCCATGGTGAAGGAGTTCGCCCACGTCGGCATCCCGTACTGCTACCGTTGCAAATTCGATTGCACCGACAGCTGCTTCCATTGTGGGCAACAGTACGCCGGTGAAGTCGAGCAGGCAATCGCCCAAGCGAATGGCCAAGCTGCTGCGTTCATCTTCGAGCCCGTGAGCGGCGCGACTCTGGGCGCCGTAACTCCCCCGCCGGGATATCTCGAGAAGGTTGCCGAGATCTGCCGTCAGCAGGGCGTTCTTCTCATTGCTGACGAAGTCATGACCGGCATGGGCCGGGCCGGCAGCAACTTTTCCGTGGAACATTGGAATGTGGTTCCCGACATCCTGGCGACGGCGAAAGGGCTGTCGAGCGGATACGCTCCCCTCGGTGCGGTCATCGCGAGCAGAAAGGTCGTTGACGCCATCGCCACCGGATCGGGAGCCTTCCTGCACGGTTTTACCTACAACGCACATCCCATCTCTGTCGCAGCTGGCCGAGCCGTGTTGCGATTCCTGGAATCGCGAAAGCTGGTGCAGGCCGCGGACTCGCAAAAAGAAGGAACGGCGGCGAGGAGACTCCGCCAAGCGTTGGACGGGCTTTTGGAGATCCCGGCAGTAGGCGACGTGCGCGGACTCGGCTTGCTGCTGGGAGCCGAGTTTGTCGCCGACAAGAAAACCAAGCAGCCATTCGCTCCCGAGAAGACCTTCGCGGGCCGAGTCAGTCAGGCCGCGGCAGCACGCGGCCTGCTTGTCTATCCGATGCAGGGGAGTGTCGACGGCGTTTCCGGTGATCATCTCCTGCTTGCGCCGCCCGCGATCATCACAGAAGAGCAAATAGATGGCGCAATCCGTCAGTTGCGCGAAGCGATTGGGGAAGCGTGGAGCCAGATGTGAGTCAGGATAAGTATGGTCACAGTGTCGACCACTCAGCAGTCATGACGAGAGGTCTGCTGCAAATCGCGCCGCGTTGCCAAAGAAAAGACATTGCGAATCACTCACGGCGCCCGCTGAGGTGGAGAAGTTGGAAAGCCGCAGCAGGCTTGTCTTCGAAGATGAGGTGCTCGCCGACTTCCGTGAAGAGCATGCGTACGCGATGAACGGTGTACCACACCCCGAGACTGATCACCAGGAAGGCCATTCCCATAACAGGTCTCGAAAAAGCGTCCAGCTCAAGTTCTGAGGTGATGGCTGTAAAAGCAAAATACCCGAATACGTAGGCCATTGCGACTGCTACCGCTGAATGCTGGAACACCGGATACGTGCAGGTGAAGGGAAGCTTGCGAAATCCGACGAACAACACGTCAGTCAAGAGCACCAACCAGATCATCACCACGCTCGTATGCACGAGCGCGATTGTCCAACCCCAGTAGTGAAGATAGATCGGGAACGCGAACAAGACAATGCAGGGTACGGCGAAGCAGAAGACCACACGTCGAGCCAGCGAGGCAGACTCTTCGATACTTCTGTCGAGCAAGAGGCGGAAGATCCAGTTCCCCTGAAGATGGGCAGGGACATCAAAGACGAAGCGAATTCCGACCACCAGACAGTAACCGACAATAAGGGGAATCGAGAGCACCTCCGCCGAGGGAAGCGGAGTGAGGCCTTTGCCGTTGAACGCCGAAAACAGAGTTCGCGAAGCGACGACTATGCCCAGACCACAAAACCCGCCTGCGGCAAGAGCGTGTGCATCGTTTCGGAACAGCGTTTTTATTACAAACCGGTACCCTGCCCGCTGAAAGGGCGTGTGAAGCATCAACCGATCCAGCAGGGAGAAGATCCACGACGTGGGTACTCCGAGACGACCGGGGGGAGCATCCGCTAACTCAAGAAGGCTGACGAAGCATCGGTGGTAGCTAACCGCGTATGCAACCAGAGCCAGCACACCCGTGGCAACCAAAGCGAAAATGGCGATGTGCCCGAGTTCTGCGAGAGACGGGTCGGCCCGTCCTCGAAGCAACTGGCAGAACCCGAGGAACCAGGCTGGCGGCAAAAAGCGAAGGAGAGGGTGGGAAGATCGGGGCAAGTCCAAAATCATGCGGGGAACGGTAAAGCTGGTCGAGAGTGCGGCCAAGAGCATAATAGCGATCAGAGTGCGCACGTAAAGCGAGATCCGCCGGAACAAGGTGTAGGGCAACAGCAGCATCAGGAGCCCGGTACTTGCGAAGACAGCGAGGAAGCTGAAGATGCTGGCGAGCGTTACAACCAGCGCGTGCACTCCCGCAAACTGAATTACAAAGAGAAAAGCGGGTTGCGCGCCTCCGACGCTGGCAGGGAAAAGAATCGACGAAGCAGCGTTTACATCGATGACGCAGAGGCAAGTCAGAATCACAATGCCTACTGAGTTCGCAAGGAAGATCCTGGAGGTAGCGATGGGGAGAGACACTAGATTCACAAAGTCCCGGCGGTCCGGGAAGATGCTGTCCCACCACCAGAGGGCAACACCACCAGTCACCACCATCGAGAGGACGATGAAGAAGTACTCATCGGGCATGGCGGCTGCAAGCGGGTCGAACTTCGTCTGACCACGAAGCCATTGCAGGAACGATCCGTACTTATCAAAAAGGAGGAGCGAAGCGAAACCGCCGGGAATGGCCAGCAGGGCCAGCAGAAGTCCCATGCTGATGTTCAGCTCTTCCTCGCCGGCGTTGCTGCCATGAAAGATGCGATTCATCGACAGGCGGACGAGCAGAGGAAATGGCCTGCTGACGTACGCGTCCCACTTGGCAGCCAGCGACGTTCCTCTTGTCATGCTGCCCTTATGACATCGATGATCTCGCGTGTAACACTGTGGGGATCGACGTCCTCTACCAGGTGATGGAAGGTGCGCTCCAAAGATGAATGGCCGATTCGTTTCTGAATATCGCCGGTCGACCCGCAAGCAATGACAACGCCTTGACGAAGTATCAGGAGGTGGGAGCAGACTTGCTCAACCACTTCCAACACATGGGAACAGTAGAAAACTGCCTTTCCCTGCTGACCCAAGGCTCGTATCAGGTTCTTGAGAACCAGGGTGGAAGAAACGTCGAGTCCGGACAGCGGCTCATCGAAAATCAGTACCTCAGGGTTGTCCAGAAGTGATGCAATCAAGAGCACCCGCTGGCGCATGCCTTTGGAATAGGACGCCATGGCGGAATGGCGGCTGGGGTACAGGGAGAGCAGCGCCAACAGGTTATCGACTTTCTTCCCGAGCTGCGGCTGGGGGATTCCACGCAGAATGCCAACCATCTCAAGGTACTCGCGTCCACTCATATAAGGATAGAGATTCGGTTCTTCGGGTACGTAGCCCAGCCGCTTCCGATAGCTAACCAAGTCTGTGCGAATGTCCTCACCGCGAAACAGGACCCGGCCACGGCTCGGTTTCAGAAGTCCGGTGATCATCTTGACGGTCGTACTCTTTCCGGAGCCGTTCGGGCCAAGGCACCCCAGGATCTGTCCGCCCTCCAGTGAGAACGTGACGTTCTGTACGGCTGGGATGGATGCGTAATGTTTGGTGAGCTCGATCGCTTGAAGCACCTCGCCCTGCCTTCCTGCGGGAAAAACGTCAGCTTGAAAGTCTCGTTATTTTTCGCGGGACATGGAGATATCCAGAGTCCACGACTTGTCTCCGGAGCGTCCGTGAGCCTTGCCTTGCATTTGGCTGTTCGTGACGGTCAGGTCAAAGTGGTAGGTCAGGGTGAGTCCTTCAGTCTCGTCGGTGTCGTCGGCGGCGAAGGTAAGGTGACTGCCTTCCAGTTTGGCATCATAGATACGCCCGGGGCTCTCTTTCTCAAGCGGACCAGCCGTCCCGGAGACACGGTCTCCTTCCTGTTGAAGCACGAAGCGAACCTTGCCGGTCCCGCCCTCCCGGTCTCGTACCTCTCCAGTCCATGTGCCGTTCACGTCGGTTCCAGGTTTCGCCAGCAACAAGCATGCTGAGGCCGCGATGAACAGGGCCATAATCAGTTTGTTTCTCATAGCTCCTCCCACTATCGCCCGCCGCGAGCGACCCTATGTAGACATCTACTCTAACACGCATTTTCATGATTTGCAGTAGAATTCTACATAGGTGATGGGGATGGAGAAGCCACTCCGGCTTTCGCACACTTCCGCGCTGATTCTGCAAACCATCAGCCAGGGCTACCGCTACGGGTTCGACATCATGGATGTTACGGGACTGCCGAGTGGAACCGTGTACCCGGCTTTGCGGCGGCTTGAGCGGGATCAATTGATCCAATCCAAGTGGGAAAGTGAAGCCTTGGCCAGGGACCGCCCGCCTAGAAAGAACTATCGCGTCACGGCTTGGGGTAATCAGACTCTTGAGGGCGCGGTCAAACGTTACCCGCTCCTGGAGCGGTTAGCCCCGGAGACCAAAGCGAAGGGACGTTAAAAGGAGCAAGGTCATGAAAGATTGGCTCAACACCTTTCGTCAATGCCAGATGATCTTGCGGACGGCCAGTTGGATCGTTCCACGGCCAGCACGTGCAGGGTGGCGCAAAGAATGGGAGGCGGAGCTTGCCTACGCGTGGAAGGTGTCCCAAACCGGCGAGCCGTCGATTGGGAGGCATTTGCACCGCCGATGTTGCGGAGCCTTCCTGGACGCAGCATGGTATCGATGCAATCGGGAGGACCTCCGTCACACGGGCAGGAACTGGTCGCAAACGCCGGCGTTTCTTTTGTTGGCGCTGGTGAGTGCGCTCTTGTTGTTCGCAGTTGCCAGCGGCAATCTTCCAAGAATGCGCTCGATTCTGTTGAGTCCGCCCTACGGTGATCCCCAGCGGATTGCCACTGTCTCGCGCACCGGTGTCATTAATTCCGCAGAGTGGGTGGTTCCCTATTCCTGGGTGGAGATCTGGAGAAGGCATGCGCAAACTCTGGAGGCCGTCGCCGGCTACAGTTGGAGAGCTCAAGCATCGGCCTTAACGATTGCAGAGCAGCACGCGAAGGTTGGATCGGTACGAGTGGAAGAAAGCCTCTTTCAAGTCTTCGGAGTGAAGGCGGTGCTGGGCCGAACCTTTCAACCCAGTGATGCTCAGAGCTTTCACAACTGCCTCGTACTAAGCTACGAGACTTGGCGCCGGCACTTCTCGAGTGATCCCAACATTCTTCGAAAGAAGACAACGATTGACGGCCAGGAAGCTAGGGTCATCGGAGTCCTGCCGCAGCGGTTCTGGTTCCCGTCCAAGGACGTTGGCGTGTGGTGGTTGGGAGATGGAACATCGTTCTCAGGAGATGCCGTAGGAGTCGTTGCACGACTGAGGCCTCAAGTGACCGACCGTTGGGTCGAGTGGGCGTTGCAGCGCGACATTTCCAATGCAGACGGTGAACGATTTTGGGACTCTTCTTTGCAGGTGTGGCCCGTCCAGGACAGAATCCGACAACCTCTGATTTTTTACGCGCTGGCTTTGTGTGTCGCGTTGTTGGTGATTATCCCGGTGTTCTGGTCAGGGCGACTGAATCTGCGTCCGCGGTGCGCAGAAGTGGTGGGCGCTTGCCGATGGTGGAGTTTCTTCGGCACCAAGTCCTTTCTTCTACTGTTGATTCTTCTGGTCGCGGTGGTTGAGTTCACGGCCGAGCCATATGTGTTCCCCTCCGGGAAAGCCACATTCATTGTGGAATCTGTGTCGCTCTGGATTTTCTCGATCGGGTGCCTATTCGTGCTGTGGTGGTCCCTGGCTGATCAGCAGAGTCGCTGTCGCGTGTGTCTTCGAAAGCTGGTGTTGCCCGCGCACATTGGTCGTTCCGGATGCCTGCTTTTGGGCTGGGTAGGAACGGAACTGGCATGTCCCGAAGGCCACGGCTTACTGCATGTCACAGAGACCGACGTCTGTTGGTTGGACCCGTCCCAGTGGACCCGGCTGGATGAATCCTGGGCATCGTTGTTTTCCGAGAAATCAGAGACCGAGGTATCCGGGTAAAGAGCCTTCGCGCCCTGCGTAATCCTGTGCGGAGTCCCGCATTCCTCCACGAGTACTTAATGAAGTGTCAGCATTGTCAGAGAGGCGGTGTTTCAACTTCAGTTCCCTATTTGTGAAATTTTCCAAGGGGAAGAACAAGCCGCAAACTGTCGGGGGTTATCTTCGGGTTGCCGACTATTTGCCCAGAATGCGGCCGTGAAACCGACCGAGTCAAGCGTTGCCGAGATGGACCAAGCAGGCGGCCTTTCTCTACCTCACCTATCACGTTTGTATCACGGCGATCTCCAATACTCAGAAGAGGGGGCTATTCAGCAGGGTGGAATTGGAAGCTCAAACTTCCGAGTACCTCA
>WNFQ01004179.1_pt1 | contig 18626 bp, 10 predicted proteins | sample 5400171 | NCBI WGS metagenome assembly WNFQ01 (sample SAMN13153356, study PRJNA577476) | soil metagenome | isolation source: 20 cm soil under Madrone tree | place: USA:California | collected 2016-06-14 | reverse complement strand
CCAGCGATGCCGTAATGATTGGTGTTCTGCACACTGACCCAGCCGGAACCGAAACGTTCGGCCATGTCCATGGCAAAGCGGTTGGCGTGCGGACCGACCACAAGGCCAAGGCCGTTATCGCCATCGATCGTGGCGGTGCTAGGCGTGGAGCGCAGCACTCTGATCTCCGGCCTGGGATTGATGCGCCCCAGGGCGAGCATATCGAAATAACTATGCAGGCGGGCGACGCCGTGGGAATCGATCCCGCGCAAGTCGGCGGTAGCAAGGACTTCGGCGGCCTGGGCGGCATCGTGTTTGGGAACACCGAAATGGAGAAACACCTGTTTGCTGAAATCGCGCAACGCTTCGACGGGGAAGAGTTTGGTCTCCACTTCGGCCATGTCTTGCTTGCCTTTCTGAGGGCTACGCCGGAAGAAGCTGCCCGCGAGTTTCAACACCAAATGGTATGAGGAGCAAGCCAATCGCAAAAGCGATGGACGTTAGCGCGACGGGGATTCCTAGTGATCCAAAGTGCTGTACGCCCGCGCCGACGAGAAAGGTGATTGCGGCGCCGGCAAAACGCGCGAGCGAAGTGGAAAAGGCAAAAGCGCTGGCGCGGCACTCGGTCGGGTATTGTTCAGGGAGCCAGAGGGTGTAAACGGCGAAATTGGCTCCGCCAAAACCAAGGAAAAAAAGACAAACGAAAAACCAGGGCAGCGCGGGCGCTCCGAGATAGAAGACTTTTCCGAACGTGAGCGCAATGAAGACCGCCATCAGCGCGAAGAAAAATCCTAAAGCGCCGCGCCTGCCGAGCTTCTCCGCGAGCCAGGGCATAGCCAGGCAACCGAGAATAGTCGCAAAAGAAACAAGCATGGTCGCGCGTGAAGCAAGCTGCGCCGCTAACGGGCCGGCCCGCCCCGATGCTTCGGCAAGCGCCGTGACCGCGGCGGGAACGTACACAGTTCCTGCCCAAAGGCCGCAAATCGAGGCCATCATGAAGAGAGAGTTGAGGATTGTTCTCCGGCGCATGGCGCTCGAGAAAAGCGTCGCAAACGGATGCCAGATCCGCCACGTTCGAATGACGCCGGCTTTCTGCTTCCAGCATGTGGGCTCGGTTACGCCGTGACGCACCCAAGCCAGAAGTAACGCCGGCAGACCGCCAACGGCGAACAGGTAGCGCCAACCAAATTTGCTTCCAATGATGAAGTTGGCCAGGGCGGCCAGAAAGACCCCTACGTAATAGCCGGTGTGCATGTACCCCGCGCCAGCGCGACGGCGGTCTTCGGGCCATTCTTCGGCGACGAAAGTGCCGCCCATGGCCCACTCGCCGCCGATGCCTATGCCTGCGAGAAGGCGCAACACAGCGAGTTGCCAGACATTCGTGACCAAGGCGCTGAGAAACGTGAAGACGGAGTACCAGACGATAGTGAGCATGAGCGTTCGAACGCGGCCGAATTTGTCGCCGATGGGGCCCCAGAGGAAGGCGAGTCCCCAGCCGCATAGAAACAGAGCGAAGAGCAATCCACCGTAATAGCCGACGTTGCCTTTCGTGGCGGCGATGCCGGAACGCGGGAGCAATTCTCGCAGCGAGGGCACGAGCACCAGGGCATAGATGAACGAGTCCATGCCGTCGAGCGTCCAGCCTCCCCAAGAGGCCCAGAAGCCGCGAACTTGATTTCGCGTGAGTGGGGTGACGCCTGGGGCTTGAGCTTCAAGGGGGACTCCGGCAGTGGACATGACAGCGGGGACTATATCAAAAGTGGCTGAGAGGAAAAGAGAAATCGAAGGGAAACGAATTGGCGGAGTTTCGAAACGGATCGTCTAGCGATAGCCGCGAATGAAAAAATAGAGGGTCATCGCCGTTCCCACCAGGATGACGAAGGACTTGATCCAGGCTTGCGGGAGCTTTTGTGCAAAGTGCGCGCTCGAATATCCGCCGAGCAGAGAGCCGGCGGCCATGAGGATGGCTTGCGGCCAGACGATCGCGCGGGTGACGATGAAAGTGATGGTGGCGACTCCGTTGATGACGCCGCCGAGAATCACCTTGAGCTTGTTCATGGCGTGAATGTCGGTCATGCCGAGCGCGGCGAGCATGGCAAGATTCATGATGCCGATGCCGCCGCCGAAATAGCCGCCATAAACGGCGACGAGAAGCTCGAAGACGGAAGCCCCGGTGATTGCCGCAGTGGTGGCGTCATGCGAGATGCCTGCGGAAATGCGTCCGCTCAGGTGCTTGCCGAAAGCGAAGAGCAGAGTGGCGCCGAGCATCAGCCACGGCAGCACGCGCAGGAAGGTCTGAGCGGGGGTTTTGATTAAGAGCAAAGCCCCGGCCAGGCCACCGAGAATGCTCGTGAGCACCAGGGGGATCATCACGCGCCGAGAAATGTTCAGCTTCTGAGAATAGGCGCCGCCACTCACCGTGGTTCCTACCCAGAGGGCGAGCGTATTGGTGGCATTGGCGGGGATGGGCGGAACACCGGTAAACAAGAGTGCCGGAAAGGCCACGAAACTTCCGCCACCGGCGACGGCGTTAATTCCGCCACCGAGGGCGCCGGCGAGAAAGAGGAAGATAGCGTTGTGCAGGTTCAAACGGAAGTTTTATCATGAATGCGCTTCGTCCTCCAAAGAACGCACCTCCGGCTCAAGCAGAAGCGGATTGCATCGTTGAGGCCGCCTCCTAATCGCTCAAATTCACGATAAGTCATTTCTTGACAACCCAGGCCGACCCGTATATGAACGGGGGCATTCTTGTGCCCTTCCGCCACTGAAGACCTGGCTCGCAACCCAAAGGCGAGTCACTCGGGGGATTCAAAGGAAGGGAAAAGAGACGCCAGGTGAGGTGTGCCGTATAGCCTCGCTCCAGAGTGATCGGCCAACGCCACAATGCTGCAAGAAGTTCGGACTTCACAGGAGGACGCATGGCAAGCCGTGCAGACGCAATCCCGGTGGGCGGAACTGCCGAATACAGCATCTGGAAGGTGATTATGGCCTCCAGTGTTGGGACGATGATCGAATGGTACGACTTCTATATTTTCGGCAGCCTGGCGGCCGTGCTAGCGCTCAAGTTCTATCCGCCTGGAAACGACACGTTCGCCTACATTGCTTATCTGGCGACGTTTGCCGTGGGCTTCCTAGTGCGACCCTTCGGAGCGCTTTTCTTCGGACGCATCGGCGACTTGGTCGGGCGCAAGTACGCCTTCCTCGTAACCCTGACCATCATGGGCGGCGCAACTTTTCTGATCGGTCTTTTACCCGTCTATAGCACCGCCGGCTGGTTCTCTCCGGTCACCTTGATTCTCATCCGCGTCTTGCAAGGTTTGGCCCTGGGAGGTGAATACGGAGGGGCGGCAGTCTATGTGGCCGAGCATGTTCCCGATAGCAAGCCGAGCTTTATTCAGATCACGGCGACCCTCGGCCTCTTCGTCTCCCTCATTGTGATTCTGCTTACACAGCAATCGATGAGCAAGGATGCCTTTAGCACCTGGGGTTGGCGCCTCCCCTTCCTGATTTCCATCATCCTGGTCAGCATCTCGCTCTACATCCGATTGAAGATGAAGGAATCGCCGATATTCGCCTCCATCAAGAGTGCCGGCATGACTTCGGCTCAGCCGCTGAAGGACGCCTTCGGCAAATGGGAAAATCTCAAGCGCGTTCTTATTTCACTCTTCGGGGCCACCGCGGGTCAGGGCGTCGTTTGGTACACCGGCCAGTTCTATGCTCTCTTCTACCTGCAGACGATCCTCAAGGTGAACACGAAAACCGCAAACATCATTATTGCCATTGCTCTGCTCTGCGCTATGCCATTCTTCACCGTCTTCGGCGCGATTTCGGACAAGATCGGCCGGAAATGGCTCATGTTGGGCGCTTGCCTGCTCGCCGTCGTTACCTACATCCCCATCTATAAAGCAATGCAGAGCGCCGCGGGCAACAACGTTGTCACTGTAAAATCCGCAAAAAACAAAGTCACCGGCGCCACTACTTTAACCGCCATGACCACCGACCCCGTTACCAACGCGCTAGTCCCCGCCAAAGAAGCTCCCAACCCGAATGTGCCTATGCTTGTTTTTCTGGTCTTCATTCAGGTGATTTACGTCTGCATGGTCTACGGTCCCATTGCGGCATATCTCGTCGAGGCTTTCCCGGCGAAGATTCGCTATACGTCTCTTTCGCTTCCCTACCACATCGGCAACGGTGTTTTTGGGGGCCTCCTGCCGCTCATCGGATTATGGAGCTGCGCCGCTACCGGCAACATTCTTGCCGGTCTCTACTACCCCATGATTGTCGCTTCCATGACTGTGGTGGTTGGCAGCTTGCTGCTCAAGGAAACGCACGGGCACAAGATTTGGGACGAAGTCGGCGGCATGAAGTAGCGGTTTCAGCAGATTGACTCCCGTACCCGCGCGGGAGCATCATTTTTGACGGGCAAGCCCAGTCTGGACAGGCATCAGGCTCGCCTGCATCACGCTGTCCCTCGTTGTTGCGCAACAATCGAATTCATTCTTCTTAGGGGAGTTGCCGCCGTGGCCACCGCTCGACCCAAGCTCAATGCCAAAGAACCGAAGGGGAAGCAAAAGCTCACCGAAGCGCAAATCGCCGTGCACTGGAAGGAGGAAGAGTGCTTCTATCCTTCCAAGGAATTCTTTGCCCAGGCGAATCTTGCGGATTCTGCCCTGGTCAAAAAATTCAGCGAAAAGAATTTCCCGGAATGCTTCGATCATTACGCTTCGCTGCTCGATTGGGATAAACCGTGGCGCAAGACGCTCGACGCAAGCAAGCCGCCCTTCTGGAAATGGTTCGTCCCCGTCGTCATCACCTACCAGGAACTGTACAAGCGTGTGAACGAAGTTGCGGCGATGCTTCGCGATTTCGCCGGACTGAAAACCGGGGATCGCGTCACCATCCACATGCCGATGATTCCAGAATTGCCCATCACGATGCTGGCATGCGCGCGGCTTGGCGTCGTGCATTCCGTGGTGTTCGGCGGATTCAGCGGCGAAGCTTGCGGACTGCGCGCCGCAGACTCCGGCAGTCGCGTGCTCATCTACGCTGACGGCTACAGCCGCAATGGCAAGTGGGTGGATCACAAGGCCAGCGCGGACATCGCCGTGAAAACCGCAACGAAAGAGAGCCAGGAGATCGATAAGGTCCTGGTGTGGAAGCGCTATCCTGGAAAATATTCTTCGGAAACACCCATGATCATGGGCCGCGACTTTTTCGTTGATGAGGCCTTGAAAGAATATCGCAACCAGATCGTTGAACCCGTTTCGCAGGACGCCGAAGCTCCGCTCTTCTTGATGTACACCAGCGGCACGACCGGCAAGCCCAAGGGCTGCCAGCACCGCACCGGCGGCTATCTTGCCTACGTCACCGGCACGGCCAAGTATTACCAGGACATTCATCCAGAAGACGTTTACTGGTGCATGGCGGACATCGGCTGGATCACCGGGCACTCCTACATCGTCTACGGACCGATGGCGCTCGCTGCTACCAGCGTCCTCTACGAAGGCGTCCCGCAATATCCCGATGCTGGGCGTCCCTGGCGCATCGCCGAACGGCTAGACGTAAACATTTTCCACACCTCACCCACAGCCATTCGCATGCTGCGCAAAGCAGGCTTCCACGAGCCGAAAAATTACAACTACAAATTCAAGCACATGACCACGGTCGGCGAGCCGATCGAGCCTGAAGTGTGGAAGTGGTATTACGAAGTCGTTGGTAAGCGCAAAGCCGTCATCGTGGATACCTGGTGGCAAACAGAAACCGGCGGTTTCCTGTGCAGCACCAAGCCTGCTCTCGACCCCATGAAGCCAGGCAGCACTGGGCCCGCAGTCCTCGGCATTTATCCGGTCATCTGGGACGAAAACGGAAATGAAGTCAGGGCGGGCTCTGGGAACGCCGGCAACATCTGCATTCGTAATCCGTGGCCGGGCATCATGCAGACCATTTGGGGCGACCCGCAGAGATTCGTCAATCAGTATTACAAAAAGTACAACAAAAATCCGAAGAGCAAGAACTGGCGCGATTGGCCGTACTACGCGGCGGACGGCGCCGTGCTCTCCGCCGACGGTTACTATCGCATCCTCGGCCGCGTGGATGACGTCATAAACGTAGCGGGCCACCGCCTAGGTACCAAGGAAGTCGAATCCGCTTGCCTCACGATTGGGGAAGTCTCCGAGGCCGCGGTGGTTCCCGTGGTGGATGAAGTCAAAGGCCGCGTCCCAGTCGTCTACATTTCGCTGAAGCCCGGTGTTCCGACGACCAAAGCCATCCAGGACAAAGTTGTCTCGACAATTGAAACCATGATCGGCAAAATCGCGCGGCCAAAGACCGTCCACATCGTGCCGGACATGCCCAAGACGCGCTCAGGCAAAATTATGCGCCGCGTCCTGGCCGCCATCTCCAACCAGATGGACACCGGCGATATCACCACTCTCGCCAATCCTGACATCGTCGCCCAGATTCGCGAACAGGTCCAAGGCCGCAACGTCGGCCCCCTGAAAGAAGGCCCCGAGGACATCAAGCGCTTCGGCGACGAACGCTGAATAAATCACCAGCGCCACCTCGCTTGCGTACCGTGCGGTCAGGGACTGCGACTTTGGATTGTGGATGAGCGACACACGGGGACTTTCGTTGGGCCGCGTTGAACTTTCCATTGAATTTGGAAGATGAAGTCAAGCGGCGCCGGGAAGGTCTGTCTTGTGCCCTCCCGGCCCCGGAAATACGATTGAAGCTGTCTGCTAGAATTCAAAGCGGAGGCTGAGCTGTATCCAACGGCTGCCGCTCGTGCGGTTCGCTGGGATGAACTGAGTCGAGATTACGCCAAAATTCTGCAAGCCGCTTGCAAGAGAGAGACTTCCCCCGCAAGTGCCAGCGGCTGGATTGCCGTTTGTTTGCCCCGGATCGCAATAGATGACATGGTTGAATAGATTGAAGAAGTCGGCGGCAAACGTGATATGCGTGCGCTCGGTGATCGCCGTTCTCTTCCCGAAGGAAGTGTCCAAGTTCCAGTGAGCCAGGCCACGGAACGGATTCGAGCGGCCTGAGCGGCCGTCCGAAGCCAACAAGACAGGCCTGAAATCGTTGGACACTGCGAAGGGATCGCCGAACAAGTTCAAGCCTGTGCCCTTGTTCGCAGGGTTGCTGTTTGTACCAACGCCATTGGATCCAGTCACGCCTTTGTGCACCCCGTCGCCGAAACCGCCCGGGTCGACCGTGGGAACTTTGCCGGTGTTAAATCCCAGCGCTAGTGTGCCGCCCCAGACCTGGGAACCTTCCGTTGCAGTGAGTGGCTGGCCGCTGATGGCCGTGAAAATCCCGGAGTTGTACCAGCCTTCGATCACGCGCTTCAGGAATGAGTGCGAACTCTTGAAAGGCAAGTTGTAAACCCATTTCCCGTTGAAAATGTGACGGAAGTCAAAGCCGGACGGGCCATACTCGGCGTTCAGGTCAAAGCTGTTGGGCATCAGGTTGGCGGCGTTTTGAATCGCACCGATCTGGTCGAGCGAGTGGGAGAAAGTATAGTTTGCGGCAAACGAGAGTCCGTGAGAAACACGCTTATTCAACGTGACCAACAGCGCGTGGTAGTTTGCCTCACCCGTGCTTGAGCGGTAGAAAATGCCCTGGGCCAGGTAGTTGTTGAAGGTCGGCAAACTGGCGAGCAAGCGCTTCTGGTCAATCGTGCGAAAGACGCTGCTCACGTTCCCATTGACGAAATTGCCGGTCGCCGCAGTGGCCAGCACTATCGTGCCGCCGGGCGAGAGGTTTTCAAACCATGCCTGTGGCGTGACGGCTGCCGGTGCTGTTCCCGAGCGCAACTGGGTGGCAACTGCATCAAACGCCTGCGCAAAGGTTTGTCCGGAAGTTGGGTCCTTGAAATTGATGGGCGACTGACCCAGGCTCATGCTTTGAGGCAAGTCGCGCCCGAGGCGCCCGGAATACGCAACCTCCAGAAGCATATTGTCTGGCAGTTCGCGTTGCACACTGAGATCCACAGCGTAATTGCGTCCTACTTTGATATTGGGGTCGACCTGGAAGGAGAAGACCTCCGGAAAATTGATGTTTCCGTTCACCGGATTGAAGGTCACTTGGGGAACAACCGGGTTGGACTGCGCAGGTACAACAGGCACGGGCATCGTTCCATCCGTGCTGTTGCACGCAGGGCCTGCCAGATTGAGGGTCTGCGCAAACCCCACACCCAATGCCGGTATGATCACGCTCTGTACGGTATTCTGCCGGTCATAGATGATAGCGAAGCCACTGCGAATCACCGTCCTGCTGGAACCAAATAGCGAATGTGGCAAGCCCGAATTGCCCGGGGGCGTCCATGCAAGGGCAACGCGGGGCGCCACATCGCGATAGTCTACGTTGAATACGCCCCGGTTGGCCGAGTTAATCGGCACAAACCCGAAAGTAGGATTAAAGATTTGTCCATTGGCGGCCGCATCCTTTCGCTTCTGCAAGAAGCCGAGGGCAGTGATGGGTTGGCTCGTTCCGGAATCAATCTGGATGGTCTGGCGGCCAAGGCGCTCGATAGGGGCCGTCTGCCAGCCATAACTTAAGCCAAGCGAGAGCGTCAGAGAGGGTTTTAAGCGCCAGACATCCTGCACGTACATCTCTGGAGCCCAGAGCTTGGTATCCGACTGGAGTTGGCTGCCAAAGGGCAGTGGGTTGAAGCTGCCATCACGAACCGCAAGGACTGAGATATTGTCAACCAACCCAAGGGTTCCGGCATAGAGGCGGTCCCATTGCTGCACATCTGTACTGCGCAGGCAGTTAGCAGTTACCGTCGCAGTGCATGTCGGCGGGCGGTCCGCAGATGGTACGACGACACTCGATCCGATGTCGGCGTCCATTTGTGCAACGAGAGCGCCCAGAGCTCCGATAACTTTGTCGTCGCGCAAATGGAGAGTCGGCAGGAAGTGGATTGCGGTGCCGAACTCCCAAGTATGCTTCCCACGGGCCCAGACAAAGTCAGCGTTCCATTGGAAATTTCGGTCATCGTTGCCCTGCTTGCGTGCTACCTGGGTATTGACGTCAATCGGTTCGTCAATGAGCCTGTTCGTGCCCGTGCCGCCGGCGGCACCTATGTCAAGTGCGATCTGGCCAGCCGAGGCAGTATTCGTTCCCGTTATGTTCTCTTGCGCCGCGACGGCATTCGGCCGCTCCGGGCTTGTTGCGTCGCGCTCGCGCACCCAGCCGAAGCGGAAAGCCACCGAGAGCCGCGAGGTGAGCTGGCCGCTAAGCCCGCCTACTAACATATTCTGTCGAACAGGAAGGGATCGAACCGTGCTGGGCTTTCCTCCGATAATGTTCAACTGAGTCGCGCTGATCTGGGCTTGCCGGAAATAGCGATAGGACACATCGGCGTGCCATTTGCTAGACAAATTCTGATCGAGTCTCAGGTCGTAGAAGTCGTTAGTGAGAGGCGTGCCGGCATTCGTAGTGAATCCAGTGGTATTCAGGCCGTCAGCGCCTCCAACCGAAGTGTCATTGCCCGTCGGCATCAATTTCCACAGAGCTGAAACGCCGGGGCTCAGGCCAAGGCCGCGGGGATCGCACGCGCCTGTTCCCGATGCACCGCAGGCCAATGAGCTGGCGAGATTGTAGCTTCGAACCACTCCGCTGGCGTCTGTGAACTGCAAAATCCCTTGCCTCAACGTGTCGGTTGGCACAATACGCGACTGCGAAGTTGTGCCCGGGAAACGGCGGCCTTCGTAGTTCGCGAAGAAGAACGTCTTCTTATGCCACAGGAATGGCAGTGGACCGCCTGCGCGCGCGCCAAACCGGTTGTCTTTCAATTCCGGCTTAGCCAATTTCAGACGGTTATTATCCCAGCTGTTGGCATTCAAATTGTCATTCTGATGATACCAGTATGTCGAGCCGTGATATTGGTCGGCGCCTGAGCGGCTCACCAGCGAGACTTGACCGCCGGCGCCGCGGCCGTATTCGGCATTGGGGTTGGCGACGCTGACGCGGAATTCGTCAATGCTGTCAATCGGAAGAAACGCGAACGTTCCCAGACCGCCGACAGAATTGTTGGTGACATCAATACCGTCCAGCATGAAGCTGCTCTGATCGCTTCGCGCGCCGGTGATCTCCCCTGTGGGAGTGGCGCCCGGCTGCAGGGTTAGGAGTTCGTTCACCTGGCGAGTCAGGGCCGGAAAGTTCTGAATCTCCGAGCTCGGGAGGACGTTGCCAACTGTCGCGTCCGTCGTTTGCAATTCGACACGCGCACCGGCTTCTACCTGCACAACTTCCGCAAGTTGGCCCAACTCCATCTTGAAGTCCATGGTATAGCTCTTTGCTACGTTAACTGTTAGTAATAGAACCTCCGCAGTCCGGAATCCGACCTTCTTCACCGTAGCCTGATACTCGCCGGGAGCCACGCTTGCAAATGTGTATTGGCCGGCCGAGTTAGTGTTCTGCGTTGTCTGACTATTAGTAGCCTTGTTGCGCAATTCCACGGTTGCATCGAGAACCGCGGCACCACTGGGATCCGTAACCGTTCCGATCACCGTCCCCGTGGTCAACGTTTGCGCTTCTACGAGTTGCGAGAAATTTGATAGCATCAAAAATAAGCCGACAATAGAGAAAAAAGCGTCTATCTTTTTCACGAATCCACCTCTTTTCATTTCGGAAATCGGAGGAAATTGAGAGAGGCGGGCAGGCACACTAAAGCGGAGATACGCAAAGCAGCGAGAAACCAATACCGTAGCACTCGCTTGACCACCCACCACAACCCCCAACAAACCACTCATTCAGGCACTTGCGGAGGTCCCACCCTAGCAGGCGCGTTCCCACCAGAAGGTGAGAGGGATAGCGCCCGTATATGCTAAACGCCCGACACGGTCAAGATATTTTATCGGATATCAAGAACTGCTCCGGCCGATTCTCTGCCCGGCTTGGCAGCCCGCTGCTTCCGTACGTTAATTGCGGCGGCTGCCCCCGGCTTCTGACACCACGGGTAACCTGGAATGAGTTTCCCTGTCTCCACTGAACTACCGGACCATCCGGTTTATTCCCCAGTTGAAAAGGAAGCTGTTCCAGACTTAAAAGACCACGCATGCGCCTAGGAATGGAGAGGGACTGAGGGCTTCTGTGGCGAGGCGTCGCGCCCTTGCTCACGAATCTGGGTGAATTGCCAACCGAAGCGCCCTTTGATGCAGAGATTTCCCTGCGTGACGGAGTGGTCGAGAGGCGAGCTTACTTTCACGATTTGTCTCTCTTGCGCGTGAACTGTCAGTTCGCAGCCCACTCCGCAGTACGGGCAGATCGTGTCGGTCTGTGTCTGCTGGGTTTCATTCCAAGTCCCCGCGGCTCGCATGTCGTACTCGGTCTTGAACATTAGCGCGCCCGTCGGACATACACCGATGCAATTGCCGCAATAGACGCATGCGGATTCCGGCAGCGGAATATCAAACTCCGTGGAAATATGTGCGGAAAAGCCGCGCCCGGCAACGGCGATCGCAAAGGTATTCTGCGCATCCACTCCGCAAGCTTCCACACACTTGTAGCAGAGGATGCACTTCGAGTAGTCGCGCATGTATAGCTCGTTATCAATCTTCGGCGGCTGCGCCACGGTCTCGGCGCGAGGGCCGAATCGCTCCGGGCGTGCGCCGTATTGCTTCATGTAAGCCTGCAACGCCAGCGCTGTCGAGACGTCCACGGATGATGCCAGGAACTCCAGCACGAGCCTGCGGCTGAGCCGCACGCGCTCGGAGTCGGTGTGAACGTTCATGCCAGCTTCAGCTTTGCGTGAGCACGCGGGAACAAGCGTGCGCGATCCTTCCAGTTCCACAACGCAAACCCGGCACGCGTTCACCGGCGTGAGTGTCTCGAGGAAGCAGAGCGTCGGAGTGTCGATCCCCAGTTTCCGAGTTGCGTCCAAAATCGTTGCGCCTTCTGGAATCGTTACTCGCTTGCCGTCAATGGTGATTTCAATCTCTGGACGCGCAGCGGCCGCGGGAATCTGCGGGATAGGCGCACGCGGTATTGGGATAAGCGGAGATGGCGCCTGCAATGGTTCGCTCATGAAAACAGGCTCCATCGATTCATCGCGGAAAGAATCGCGCTGGAGGCCGTTTGCCCTAGCCCGCAAATCGAGGCATCGCGCATCGCTTGCGCAATCTCCTGCAAGGTGTTGCCTTCTTCGGCGGGCGATCCGATTGTCTGCCGGCGTGCGAGGCGCTGAAGCGCTTCTTCCTGCCGGACCGTTCCGACGCGACACGGCACGCACTGCCCGCAAGTTTCGCTTCGAAAAAATGCCGCAATGCGAAGAAGCACCTGTTTCAAATCGATGGAGTCATCGAACAGCATCACCACGCCGGAGCCGAGTGTCGCTCCGATCGCACGGGTCCCTTCGAACGTTAATGGCGTATCCATTTCCGCCGGCGAAACAAAGCTCCCGGCCGCGCCACCAAGCAAAACCGCTTGCAGGCGCCCGGTCCCTCCAACGCCGCCTGCCATGTCAATTACCTGGCGAAGCGTAGGACCATAGGTAGTTTCGTAGACACCGGGACGAAGAACGTGTCCGGAAACGCAAAACAATCGGTATCCAGCGGAGTTTCCTGTTCCGATCCGCGCATGGGCCGCGCCTCCGCCAAGAATAATCTGCGGAACATTGATCAGCGTCTCGACGTTGTTAACCACTGTCGGCTGCCGGAATAAGCCGGACTGCGTGGGAAACGGCGGCTTGTTGCGCGGCTCGCCGCGGTAGCCTTCGATCGAATTGAAAAGCGCCGTCTCCTCCCCGCAAATGTAGGCTCCCGCGCCGCGCCGAACTTCAACATCAAAACGAAATCCGCGGCCCAGGATGTTGTCACCTAAAAGGTTCTGCGCGCGAGTAGCTTTGATAGCGTGACTCAACCGCTCCGTCGCCAGCGGATACTCCCCGCGAACATAGATGTAACCCTTTTGCGCGCCCACCGCGAACGCAGCAATGGTCATCCCTTCGAGAACCGCGAACGGATCGCCTTCCATTACAATGCGATCCTTGAACGTGCCCGGCTCCGATTCATCCGCGTTGCAGACCACGTAATGCGCGCGGCCAAGATGGCGTTGCAAATGCACCGCTTCCCATTTCTTGCCTGTAGGAAACGCCGCGCCCCCGCGTCCTAGCAATTTCGAATCGATGACTTCGCGGATAACACGCTCAGGGCCCCATTCCAATGCGCGACGCAGCGCATCATATCCGCCTGCGCGCCGATAGTCATCCAAACTTGCCGGATCGATCTGTCCAACGCGCCGCAAGAGTCGCAGTTGCGCTTGCCCCGCTTGAGGCACTGAAAGCTTCGCGTTTAGCGTGTCAGCTTGTGCAGTAAATTGTGCTTTCGCAGCGTCACTCACCGCCGAGCAAATGTCTTCCGCCGTTCCGGGAGCGATGACCCGCTCACGCGGTGTCTTCCCAGCCGCAGTAATCAACGTTGCCGGCGCGCGCTCGCAAAGACCGAGGCAAGCGCCGCGTTGCCAGCTCGTTTGCCGGTCAGCGCACGGTGATCCTGCCGGCCCAAGTTTCTTCTCCAATTCCGCGCACAGAGCGCCCGCGCCGTGAGTCATACAAGCAATGTCGTCACACACGTGCGCGGTCACTGGCGGCCGCGGCGACAGTGAAAACATTCCGTAAAAGGAAGCAACACCATGAACTTCGGCAGGCGCCACATTTAATCTCACTGACGCATAATTCAGCACGCCGGGACTGATCCATCCGATTCGTTCTTGAATTGCGTGCAGGACAGGAAGGAGGAGATGCCGACGCGAGTGCGCCGCCTCACCGCCGAACGTCGCGCGCCCGTCCCGCTCGATCTGCCGCGTCCCATCATCCCAACCGGACTCTGCGTCGCCGAGCAGCGCGTCCACGGCAGCTTGTTCCTCGGCGCTTGCTCTTGCCGCAGTCAGGTGCAGATCCACTCAGTTCTCCACACATTTGTCAATGCGAATCGCCGTTGCCTTGAACTCCGACGTTCCGGACTTGGGATCCACGGCGTCGATCGTCAGTTCGTTCGTCGCCACCTGCTCGTGAAAGTGGACCGACAGAAACGCCAGTCCCGGCCGCAATCCCGCATCGAAGCGCACCGGCGCGACCACTGATCCACGCCGTGAACTAACGCGAACTCTCTCTCCCTCACCGACGTTGTAGCGTTCGCCGTCTTCCGGCGAGAGGTCAATTGTCGCGGCGCGGCGCAACGGCGAGGGAAAATGCTCGCTTTGCGCGCCCGTGTTATACGAATCCAGATGGCGTCCCGTAGTCAGCCGGATCGGATACTGCTCGTTCAATTCGTCGACTGGCGGCTCGAATTCCACGGCATGAAATGGCGCGCGCGGTCCAATCAGCGGTTCCTGCCAAAGCCTGTTGTGCAGGTACATTTCGCCCGGATGCGTTTCGTCATAACACGGCCACTGAATCCCGCCAAGTTCCTCTAATCTCTTGTAGCTCATGCCCGCATGCATCGGGCTTAGTTGGCGGACTTCGTTCCAAATAGTTTCGGCGTTCGGCTTGCCCCACTCGTGCCCGAACCGTCGCGCCAATTGAAAAATAATTTCCATGTCATCCAGCCCACCTTCAGGGAGCGGCACTGCCGCGCGCACACGCTGCACGCGCCGTTCGCTACTTGTCACCGTCCCTTCGGTCTCGCACCATCCCGCGGACCCAGGCAGAATCACGTCTGCTATTTCCGCCGTCTTCGTATAAAAGAGATCCTGAACGACCAGGAATTTCAAACCGCCGAGCAGTTTCACGGCACGATGGCGGTCCGCCTCCGAGTCCACAGGGTTTTCTCCGAGCACATACAACGTGGTCAATTCCCCGCGCTCCATGGCATCGAACATCGCGCTCAAATGCCAGCCGCGTTTCGGTTCGATCTTCGCACCCCACGCGCGCTCGAATTTCGCGCGCAGCTCCGCATTCTCCACGTGCTGGAAGCCCGGCAAGCGGTCGGGAATCGCTCCCATGTCGCCGCCGCCCTGCACATTGTTTTGCCCGCGCAGCGGATTCACGCCGCTGCCGTATCTCCCGACATGTCCCGTCAGCAGCGCCAGATTGATCAGTGCCACCACATTATCCACGGCGTTGTGGTGCTCCGTGATCCCGAGCGTCCAGCAAATTTGCGCTCCCTTGGCCTTCGCGTAAGCGTGCGCCGTCCGCCGGATTACTTCCGCGGGCACGCCGGTTTCGCGTTCGGCTCTGTCCAAAGTGTATTTCTCCGCGCACTCGCGGTAATCCTCGAATCCGCTGGTCGCGTGTTTGATGAACTTCTCGTTCGCCAGACCGGCGGCGATAATCTCTCTTCCCATGGCGTTGGCCAGTGAAATATCGCCGCCCACATGCAGCCCCAGCCACACATCGGCCCATTGCGCCGAACTGGTGCGGCGCGGATCCACGACGTGCAACTTCGCGCCGTTGCGAACTCCTTTCAGCACGTGATGGAAAAAGATGGGGTGGGTGTCCCGCGCGTTCGAACCCCACAGAAGGATCATCTCGCACTCTTCAATTTCCTGGTACGAACTCGTACCGCCTCCCGCTCCGAATACCGCCGCCAGACCGGCGACGCTCGGCGCGTGTCAAGTCCGGTTGCAACTGTCGATGTTGTTCGTGCCGATCACCGACCGCACGAATTTTTGCGCCACGTAATTCAGCTCATTCGTCGTCTTCGAGCAACTGAACATCCCAAACGTGTGCGGCCCGTGCTTTTCAATTTGCCCGCGGAATCCCGCGGCAACCCGGTCCAGCGCCTCATCCCAGCTTGCGGGACGATGCTTTCCGTTCTCTCGAATCAGCGGTGTCGTGAGTCTTTCTTTCTTCGCGCTACTCATATCTCCCCTCGCACGACTTTTCTGTTTCTATGATACGCGCAAGCGCGGAAAACCGGACATCCTGCTTCGCTCAAGCACGCCGTTCTCCTGGATGAACAGCGATGAGCGATGGATTGTACTTTGGACTATCTATTCCGCGCGGAGAGCGGCCATCGGGTCTAGCCGTGAAGCGCGCCACGCTGGAACAAGGCATGCAGCGCCGGCGACCGAAAGCAATATTGCGACAACAGACAAAAATACAGCCGGATCAAGCGGTTGGATGCCATACAGCATCGAGCGAATGAGTTGCGCCGTTGCGATGCTGACAACCACGCCGAGAACGAGTCCGAGAAACGCGGGGCGGAGTCCATCCAGTAGCACGAGGCTGAGCACTCTTTCCCGCTGAGCGCCAAGCGCGATGCGGATGCCGATTTCCGTGGTGCGCTGCGCGACGATGTAAGAAAGCACTCCGCACAATCCTACGGCAGCCAGAACGAGCGACAGCACTGCGAACGCGAGCAGCAAGGTCGCATCAAAACTGTTGTCCAACGTGGATTTCCCGATGATTTGATCCATGGTCAGGATGTCAGAGACCGGCAACTCTGAGTCAACCTGCTGGACTACCTGTTGGATCGGCAAGGCCAGGCTGGTCACGTCGTGGCTCGAGCGAACGGCAAGCGTTGCGGTGGTTTGAACGCCTCCATAAAGATTTGCGTAAATCGGATAATACATGATGGGCTGGGCAGGTTTGCCGATAACGAAGCGCGTATCGCCAACCACGCCGACAATTTTGAAGGACCGCCGGCCGATCGCCAACAAATGCCTGCCAATCGGATCTTCATCAGGAAAGTATTGGCGCGCAAACGATTCACTGATTATGACCTCGTTCCCTTTGTCCAGCCGCTGGTCGGCATCAAAGGTTTGTCCTCTCAGTAAGGGAATTCCGAGCGCCGCGAAATACCCAGGGTCCGCCCAACGAACGATCGCGTATTGGCTCTGCCCTTGCAGCAGCGGAGGATGCTCCGCGACCCAGAAACCGCTGTCTCCCCCGTAGCCTTGCCCTGGAACGACTCTGACAAGTCCAGCGGATTGGACGCCTGGCAAAGAACGTACGCGCTCGAGAAGCGTTTCAAAGAAATTCACACGCTGCGCGGCGTGAGCGTATTGCGCCTCAGGAAGGGCGAACCGCATGGTGAGCACGTTATTTGTGACACAGCCGAGATCAGAAGTCCGCAACCGTTGATAACTCTTCAGCAGCAGACCCGCTCCGACCAGCAGGACCACCGTAAGACCCACTTCCAAGGAAAGCAGCCACTTGCGCAGGCTGACTCGCGCAGGTCCCGCGCTGTGCGAGCGGGAGGACTCCTGTAGCGTGGAGAGTATTTTGTCGCCGCCAGCCGAAACCGAAGAGATCAAGCCGGCGAAAGCCGCACAGAAAAGGATCAAGCCCAGCGTGAATGTCACAACCATTCCGTCCATATGAATGGCTTCCACTCGGCTTATGTCCTGTCGCGTGCTTACAAGCCACTGAATAACCGCGTTCGCCAGCAGGAGGCCAGCCGCACCGCCAACCGTTGACAAGAGAAGGCTCTCCGTCAGGTGCTCACCAAGCAGGCGCCGTCGGCTGCCGCCCAGCGCCGCACGAATGGCAAGCTCTTTGCGGCGTGCGGCGGCTCGCGCTACCAAAAGATTGGCGACGTTCAGGCACGCGATTAAAAGCACGCATCCCGTTGCGGCCAGCAACACGTACAGCGGCGTCTTGATGTCTCCAACCATATCCTCCAGCAAGGGCTTCGTCTCCGCGGCTTTGCTGACGAACGGATTATCAAGGTGCTGGTCGTGAATCCGCCGTACGATGATGGAAAGCTCCGTCCTGGCCCGCGATTCGCTGATCCCAGGCTCCAGACGTCCGATCGCCACATAATCGTGGCTATCCAAGGCTTGCATGTCTTGAGCGGATTCTTCGTGGTAAATCGGCGTCCACAGTTGCACGCTCTGTTCTGGATAGGCAAACCAGGGTGGCATGACACCGATCACCGTGTAAGACTTCCCGCTGAGATGAATGGTTTGGTTCAGGATCGCGGGATCGCTTCCGAAACGCCTATTCCATAATCCCCAGCTCAGAATAACCGTCCCATTCACGGATGGCTTATCATCCGCCGCAGTGAACCCCCGTCCGACGGCGGGTTCGACTCCAAGGGCCGGGAACAAATCCCAGGAACACTCGACGGCGCGCACACTCTCGGGTAGCTGGCCACCCTCTCCCGACATATTGTATTCGCCCGGAATTGAAACGAGCGCCACATCGGAAAAACTATGGCTTTGCTTCTTCCACTCGGCGATTATTCCGCCCGCACTCATGTTGTACGGAAACTTGTCATCAGCGCTGTGTTCATATAACCGGATCAGCCGCTCCGGTTCTTTGAACGGCAACGGTTTCAACAGCACCGACCGCACCACCGTAAACAACGCCACATTCGCGCCGATTCCGATGGCCATGACGAGTATGGAGATGAATGCGAAGCCCGGCGTTCTAGCCAGCGTGCGAATGCTGATTCGCAGGTTCCGAATAACCGTCTCAATCGTGCTCCAATTCCACGTTTCGCGCGCCTGCTCGCGAAGTAGTGTGGGATTCCCGAAAGCACGCCGCGCCGCGTAACGAGCTTCCTCAGGAGTCATTCCACCGGCAATGTTTTCGGCGATTTGTTGCTCGAGGTGAAAGCGAAGCTCGGCATCGAGGCGCTGCACTTCCCGTCTGCGATGGAGAAGCATTTCTAGCTGCATGCGGATCTTTTCCAGCCAGCGCATGGCCCCTCCTTTGCCGGTTAGGCCTTCTCAATCACCAGATTGATAGCGCCGGA
>WNFQ01001156.1_pt1 | contig 18636 bp, 12 predicted proteins | sample 5400171 | NCBI WGS metagenome assembly WNFQ01 (sample SAMN13153356, study PRJNA577476) | soil metagenome | isolation source: 20 cm soil under Madrone tree | place: USA:California | collected 2016-06-14 | reverse complement strand
AGGCATGCACCGTGTAGGAATCGAACCTACAACCCAGTGATTAAGAGTCACTTGCTCTGCCAATTGAGCTAACGGTGCGTCAGAGACAACGGGAACCAAAAGTATGGGGAGAACACATTGTTGCAAGCGAAATCCGCGGTCGCGAGGGTGCGTCATGTGAGCAAGCCGGCGCGCAGCGTGTAATCCGCAAGGCTACGGCCAAACCTCCGATCGGTTTTCGCAAGAAACCGATGGCAAAACCGATAAGTGAGATCGTAGACAATCTCAGCCTTTCGATAGGAAAGCAGTTCTCGGTAGTTGCCGTGCGGAGGGATAAACCCAGCATCGTCGTTCATCGGAGATAGGACATATAGGTCGAAGAACATCAACAACTCTCTCAAATAATGTAGTGAACACTTTAAAACCAGTGATCAATCTGGTGACCCTCTTGTCTCGATTGAACAGGTGCAGCTTACTTCGGTAACAGATCCGCTACCAACGACCGTTCCTCGGCCAATTCCTTAACGCTCGCGTCGATCTTGGACCGGCTGAATTCATTGATCGGCAGCCCTTGGACAATCTCCCAGTCGTTGCTATTGCTCCGAATCGGGAAGGAACTCGTCAACCCCTTCTCCACTCCATAGCTGCCATCAGAACAGACGGCGACACTATGCCAGTCGCCCATCGGCGTCGTCGAAATGAGCGAGTGCACCGTATCGACTACCGCGTTAGCGGCCGAAGCGGCCGAGGAAGAACCACGCGCCTTTATCACGGCGGCGCCTCTCTGTTGAACCGTGGCAATGAAGGTCTCCTTTAACCAAGCCTCATCTTTAATAACCTCGGTAGCGGGTTTGGCGTTAATCTTCGCGTTGTAAAAGTCGGGATACTGAGTGGAGGAATGATTTCCCCAGATCGCAAGGTTACTTACGTCAGTCACATGCCCTCCGGCCTTCTTCGCCAATTGGGATTTGGCGCGATTTTCGTCCAATCGGGTCATAGCAAACCATCGGTCACTCGGGATTTCGCGCGCATTGTTCATCGCGATCAGACAATTCGTGTTGCATGGGTTTCCGACCACAAGTACCCGAACATCGGAGGCGGCATTGGCCGCAATCGCCTTGCCTTGTCCGGTGAAAATCTTTCCGTTAATCCCAAGCAGATCTTTCCGCTCCATTCCTTGCTTACGCGGCACACTGCCTACGAGTAAGACCCAATTGACGGCCCGAAATCCTTCGTCTAGATCGGCCGTCGGTACAATCCGCCGAACCAGAGGAAATGCACAATCGTCCAGTTCCATCACCACCCCCTCAAGCGCCGGTAAAACCGGAGGAATTTCGATCAGGTGGAGTTCCAAAGGCTGATTCGGACCGAACATTGAACCCGAGGCGATTCGAAAAAGCAGAGAGTAGCCGATCTGACCGGCCGCGCCGGTAACGGCCACTTTGACGGGAGATTTCATAGCAGAAGCATGAAAGAAGCGAGCGGCTTGTCAAAGTCAATACGGTAGATTTGCTGTTACAGGGTTTTTCAACCAAACTCGTGTTCGTAGAGACATTCACGCCCGCAAATCATACATGAAAAAAACTCTCGGTATTCGCGATGAATTTGAGTTGTACGATGAATCCTTTCACTTCCTCATTCTTGGCAACGGCTGGGTAGAACGGCTCCATTCGGGAGCCCTGTGGGCCGAAGGACCAGTTTATTTCGCTGATGGCGATTACCTGGTCTGGAGCGATATCCCGAACAACCGGATGTTGCGGTGGGCCAACGGCAACGTTGACGTATTCAGGCATCCTTCAAATTGTAGTAACGGAAATACCCGCGATCGCCAGGGAAGGTTGGTCACCTGCGAACATCTGAGCCGTCGTGTAACCCGTACCGAAGTCGACGGCAAGATCACCGAGATAGTGGGGAGTTTCGATGGTAAACGGTTGAACTCGCCTAACGATGTGGTCGTAAAATCGGATTCAACGATCTGGTTCACTGATCCACCCTACGGGAGATTGAGCGATTACGAAGGGAAACGGGAACCGGGCGAATATGGCGGGGCTTACGTGTTCCGGTTTGATCCCGCTGACGGAACTTTGGCGGTTGTTGCCAACGATTTCGATAAACCCAACGGCCTGGCTTTTTCGCCGGACGAATCAAAGCTTTACGTCGTCGATACGGGCGCATCTCATTCTTCGAAAGGCCCTCATCATATCCGCGTATTCGATGTGATAAATGGCAGGAGCTTGACTGGAGGAAACGTTCTTACCGAGGTTAGTCCCGGCATTCCTGACGGGATACGTGTCGACGTCGAAGGGAATGTCTGGTCCAGTGCTGGGGATGGCGTGCATTGCTATTCCCCGTCCGGGAGTTTGTTGGGCAAAATCAAGGTTCCAGAGCCGGTCTCTAACTTGACCTTCGGTGGCCCAAAGAGGAATCGAATCTTCATTACGGCTACGACCTCACTTTACGCGGTCTATGTCGCGACGAACGGGATACAGTATCCGTAGTCATTCTCGCCTGAGGGCTCGAATGAAATAGCCGATAGCCGATAGCCAATAGCCGATTGAATTTTCGGCAGCGGCCCCTGTTGGTTATCGGCTATCGGGCTATCGGCTATTTCATCCGAGCCCTCAGGCGAGGATGAACCTGCCGAGCACGGTCGAGTATATGGCAATTTCGATTTTTCGATTCTCCATCGTGTTTTGGAGAGCCTCGCGATAACTTTCAAGTTGTGGGAGGTATTGATTGCGCAGATGATTTGCCAATTGCTCGGCAGATTCATTCAAGGCAGCCTGGTTTGTCTTCCAATCGATCACGTACATCGTTCCGTCCGCCATCCCGATCAGGAGATCGATCACGCCTTCGTACCAATCCTCGGGTGTCTTAGGCCACGAAAACGGAAATTCGGATTGGAACCAGAGAGCGCCCCGGCACAGACGCTGTAAGTCTTGGTTGGCCAACAACCGCGCGATCTCTTTTTCCCCGCGCTCGCGATAGGAGATCGGCAGAACCGCATTTTTGCCATAGCTCTCCCATTCTCCGGTCTCATTGTTCCAGGGAAACATCTCGATCCAGGAATGCCACCACTTTCCATAGTCATACGATCCCGCCGCTTCCGCGAACTGCAGATGCAAGACCGGTGAGTCATCGGCGAGCTGGTGAGGCCGCACCAAACGTGGCGGTTGCGGTAGCGGGAGATCAGACCGAGCAATCGTGAACTTCGGCTCTGCCACCTCCACGAGTTCGGGGTCCACTTCGGTTGCCGGTGTTGGTAATTGCATCGCTTCATCGGCAAACGGCAATTCCACATGATTGTCGGGAACGACTTCATTAAAGGCGATTCCTTGCCGGCCAGAACGATACTCACCAATCGGAGTCGGCAGGACCAATCCAGTCTTTGCTCGGGTTAGCATCACGTAGAGAAGTCGCTTGATTTCGGCCTGTTTCGCTTCCTCATCGCGAACGGCACCGCGGCTCAGATTTGACCAAATCACCCGAGAAACTTCTCCGCCTTCGACTCTCGGATAACGCTCGCTCCGATGAGAGAATTTTTTCCTGAATCCGACCGGAATTACCCAACCCCACTCCAGTCCTTTGGCGGAATGAATCGTAATCAGTTCGACTCCTTTGGCCTGTGTCCGGGAGGGTTCCGCGAAATCTTGCAGCAATACCAACAACTCTCCGAGCCATTCCTCCAGGCTAATGCCGCGTTCGTCAGCTTTGGCAGCTTCCCAGCGAAGCTGATCGAGACCGTGAGTGCTTTCACCGACCGCGATAAGTCTTTCTCTCAATTCAAATCGGTCCAATAGTTGCTCCACCAAGTAGAGCAACGATCGGGCCTTGCTCGAAACCAATTCAAGTCTGGCCGCCTCTAATAGCTGTTGAGCCGCACGAATCTTTTCCGATTCGGCAGCCCCTTTGTGCGCAAGCAAAAGATCAGTATCCGCTACGCCGAACAGTTCTCTGAGTACACCGTCGCGTTCGAACTTATCCCATGGGCGCACGAGGGTATAGACCAGCGCCACCGGCCAGGCAAAAGCGGCAATCCCGGCACGCGAGATTTTGGGTCGAAAGAAACTATACGGCACGCCATACTTTTTGAGGGCGTCACCGGCAATGATAAGCCAGTCGTGTCGGGGAGCGATGATTGCGACGTCATTCCAGAAACTGACATCAAGATCGGTGGGCCGAATCTGAGCCAGCCATTTCGCGACCGCCTCACACTCGGCCTCCAACGGTTCCAGTTCATCTTCAGTATCTACCGGCCGATCCAGGATAAACGGCAATCGGCCGACAAATCCCTCTGCAGCCCCTACCCGCGCCACTAAGTCACCAAGCGGAACCCCTTCGACGGCCTGTGAATTGAAAAGTTCATTGATGCGCCGGACGATTTCGTTCGCGCAGCGATAGGTCACGTTGAATCGAATATTTCCGGAAATGAAATGCTCACTCAGTTCAGTGAATCGGCTGGAAGCGCCCCGTTCGAAGATCGTTTGCCGCGGATCACCCACAATACAAAAGCGCCCCGCGACCGGCGGCTGACCGGAGCCTGGCCAACTGCCGAAACTTTCGCCGGGCGGCCGGGTGACTTCGACAAAAACCTGAAACATTCGGGCATCGGTATCTTGCGCCTCGTCGACAATCACGATCAGCTCACGGCGGCGCACCTCATCGAGCACATCTGGTTGTTCTAATAGTTCGATACAGGCATCGATTTGGTCGGCATAGGTAAAGACTCCTTCCTGCCGGCAACGCTGGCGAAAGCTTCTTGCTAACTGGTCGGCAAACCACTCAGCAGCTTTCTCTAACCAGTCAATCAGGGGAGCCATCTCGTCGTTGAAAGCCTCCTTCAAAGCTTTCGCGACCGTTTCGCGCCGCGGTAACGCGCTAAAACCTGAGGCACTGGACAATCGCCGCACTAAAGATTCCAGAGCTTCCACGGTTCGCTGTTTGGTTTTTTCGGTATTTTTCGGAACCGCGACAGCACGGATCTCGGCGGGATCAGGCAGCGGCATCCTTCTTGACGGAGGCGCCAAAACGTGGCCGGGTCGAAACTTTTTTGCGAGCTCCAAGAGATCGGTCAGTGTGCAGACGCGCAACAGCGAGTGAGCCGCCGGATGTTGTGCCAGCGTGCCCAGTTCGGAAGAATCGGTCACGAAGATTTCCCAAAGCAGATCGCGCTCGCTCTCGGTCGGCACCCGTAGCTGCTCGGGAAGCCTAAGTCGGCTTCGGAACTGACGAATTAGATCTAAGCAAAAGCCGTGAATCGTACCGAAATAGGCTTGTTCCAAAGCGCGAAGATAAAGCAGGGAATCGGCTTCCGGAACAGTGGCGAGTAACCGTTGCTTGGCTCGGCTTTTGAATTCGATGGCCGCACTGTTCGTATAGGTGACCACAACGAGCCGCCGCAAAGCGCTGAGATCTCGAATGGCCAGTTCGCAGATACGCTCTACTATCGCAGTTGTTTTGCCCGAACCAGCACCCGCAACCACACAAAAATTCTGATCCAAAGCGGAACGAAAAAGACTTCGGGCGGAGTCATCCATGATGTTTCCTAAGACTGGCCGATACCACCTTGTTCGAGTGTTGCTATGCGCTTTCGTCGCAAGATCCAGGTGGGAATCGGCAAAGTCGCAAGCGGTAAAGTCTCGCGGACGCCAAACTCCACCCGCAAAAGAGGAGCTTGACCAAAACAGTTTTGCCCCTGCATCCAGGCCAACTCGGTCAGTTTTCTTTCAATCTCCTCCGGCTCCTTCAGATCGCCAAGATCCTTGGATCCAGTCGGGAGCACGGCGATCTGGTTACAAAAGGCCGCGCCCATTGTTTCAGCTAGCAAACGATAGGCTACGAACTGAAATCCTTCTCCGGTTTCCGCCTTAATCTGGCGCGGCGATCCGGCCGTCTTGAAATCGACAATCGTGATCCCGGCTCCGTTCACTACGTTAGCGGTCGCTAACAACAGATCGAATCTCCCCTTCAACACAATCTCTGGATCGCTGACAACCATTTCCCCGGTGGAATGTTCAGAAACCCCATACGGGAACTTTTCCAGCCAGGGACCAGTCTCGGCCAACATTCGTTCGACAAAATAAACCGCCTTATCAACGATCGAGTTCCACCAGAGATCATCTCTGGGAAGATCGAGCTCCCGAACAAGTTTCTTGATGGATCGAGATGCGTCGCGCCCCCGACTTTCCCGTAACACCGCGCTTTGCTGCAATTCATTTAGCCCGTTCTCAAACAGGTCTCCAAACGGATTTCTCAGAATGTGAGCAAGCAACCGGTGAACTAAGATTCCCAGCGTCTTACGCTCGTCTCGCTCAAACCAGAGATCCCAGCTTCTCTCCAACCCAAATAAGACTCGAAAGCCAAAAGTGCCAGGCGCCGCAATTGCGGTTTGCAGTGCGGAAGCAGACCAGGCGATTGAGTTGAGTTGGAGAGAGCCGAAATTCAGCAGGTACTCATCAAAGGGCCGTTCCGGATTACATCGCGACTCACGAATTTGCCGAAGGTCATCAAAAGCATCGGTGAGCACCATCGGAACCGCAGGAAATGCCTCCGTTTTCGCGTGCAGCGTTCGCTCGAGAAACGTGACGATCCGGTTGGCATCAACCTCTTCGCCGTTTTCCTCTTTGCGGTAAAGACAGACAGTGGCCGACCGGCGCGCGTGTAGCAGTAGCTGGAGAATCGAATCTTCCCGCAACAGAGACTCTTCCTGCAGGTTCACGAGCAGAAGGCCGTGCAGTCGAGCGGACCTTCGAAATTCTTGGCCGAGCAGAGAATCCCGGCTGTTTAACTTTGTCCAAAGGTCACCAACACCATCGGTCAGAATCACCGAATCCCAACTGGTCGCATGTAGCTGCTCCGGCGTACTTACAATCACCGGCGCATACCGATGCGAAGCTTCTGGATGGCCGGCCCGTGCTGAATTTGAAAGCGAATCGGAAATGAAGCGAAGGAAGATTCTAGATGAGAGCATCAGATCGCCCAGGGAGCGCTGTATCTCGTCCCAATTCGGTTGTAACGGTTCCAACGAAATCGTTACTGGGCGAAAGACATTTTCATTGCGGAGCAGGAACTCTTTGAACGCGCAAAGGGTCTTTTGCCACTTCGCTTCGAGATGCTTCCAGGAACCGTTTTCCGGCCAATCAGATCCGATAGTAAGGAGATCTCGAACCCACGGATAAGAAGAATCCGACGACAAAAGTTCAGTGATTGAACGGGTTTGGCGACGATCGAACTGACGAAGTAGATATTCGCGAAACCTGGCGAAGCTTTCTGGTCCTCGACTGAGAAGACTAAAAAACTCAAGCAACTTCTCCGGAGTCTGCGTCTCTCCGATCCATTGGGCCAACCAACGGTGGGTCCTCTCGGGACGGCCCAGCATCGTGTTGGATCGAAATTCGTCCGCCACTGCGATCCCGGCCGAAGTTAACGCTTCCACAACGGCCGGGCCGGTGGGTGAACCTTCCGGGACCATCACCGCGATATTCCGGCTTCCAAGGTCAAACTCATTCTTTACGATTGCGACTACCGCGCGAACCTGGTCCGACCATCGTTCCGCTCGAACCAACCGCGGCAAATTCACTGACGGTCCGGGAGCGTAAACAAATCTGCTGACCAAGTCTTCGTACAGTCTGAGTTTCCCTTCAGTTGGAGTTACTGTTACCACGCCACCCAAGCGAGATTCCAAGCGACCAACCCAATGCATGAAAACATCCTCGCTCACAAATGGTTGAGCCAACCAAAAGCGCGCATCCTCCGAAGCAGTGACGGCTGCGGTAAGCAATTCTTGTTGATTAAGGGCAAGAGCATCGATGCCGAAAAAACCGATTCGCAGGCTGGGCACTTTGATGCCTTTCTCCACCAGGGCTCGATCGACTCGCGGCCGCCAGAACAATGAACCGATGATCTGCTCGACGGAATCGCGAAGCCCTTGCGGGATACGGAGTAGATCGATGGCTGCGCCGGAGCCAAAACGATCTAACCAGCCAGAGGCCGCCAAATCGTCCAATGCATCCAAAACCTGTCCGGAAAATGCGGACGATGCTTCGGTCTCCCCCATCCTGGCCCGCAATAAAAGACTGAGGGTCTCGCGTCCGAAGGAAGGCGTCGGCATTCCGGCACGAAGACAAAGTTCACGACGCAACCTTCGCAAATCCAGGAAGCGGATACCCACAATAGCTTTTCGCTCCTCCATCGCACGCCGCCGCAGCCAATTCGCCTGCAAAAACGATCGACAAACCAACCAAATCTTCTCCCCGGAAAGCGCCGCCTTTGTGCCGGCTTCGAGCCAGGCACGCAGATCGTCTTCCCAAGCGTCATCGACATGGCTGAAGAGATGAATCGTCATTCTCGGCCGAGCCTCGAATGAAATAGCAGATAGCAAATAGCAGATAGCAAATAGTGAATTGTGGATTGCGTATTCCGCGATCCGGATTCCAGGAGTTTGTGGCGGACGAACATCGAACGGGACGGCATAAAGAGAATTTAGCAATCTCTAAGATAGCTTTCGAGAGTTCTCTTCGCAGAAATTGACCCGCTGCGCGCGATGGCATCTTTGGCGGCGACTGTCCTATTAGGTCACGGGCGCTCTTAATCTGATTCAGGTTTCTGGTCTCATTAGAGATCCCACGGTCGCCTTATGCGCGTCAACTTAAGGTGGCGTCCGAGACTGAAGGGGCGCATGATTTTTGGTAGTGTCTGCCAGACCGCCACCTTATGTTGACGCGGATGGACGGCCGCCGTACCGCTACCGAAGAATTTGCTATCGGCTATTTCGCGCGAGCCTTTGGTGAGAATGAGCCAACGATCCGCTGGAAAGTTGTTTCTACGCGTTCGCGCCGCCGTCGTTGGTCTTCGATCATGACGGAGCGATCGGTGAAACCGAGCCGGCGCGCGATCTTTTCTTGATCGGAAATGCTCGAGGGTAATTGCGAGACGGAATTATTTTCCACTCGCCGAACGACCGATTCCATTTTGCGAAAGAAAAGGTAATCGTCCGTCAGGTCCGCTCTTTCGGTTGGAGTCAATTGGTCGGCTACGGCTGTGATTGCATCGAGGGTGTTCAGCACCCGTTTCCCGGACTGAATTTCGAGATATTGCACAATAAACTCGATTGCGATCAGTCCGCCTCGTCCGGCCTTAAACGCGATCAAATCGGAATCATGTTTGCCTCGTTCGCGAACAATTCGGTCGTACATGGAAGCGAGATTGGAGCGCAATCCTGGATCCTTTGGTAGAGAATTCCAGGCGTCATCGACAATTCGTTCAGCTGCTTCGGCATGCGGTCCGCTCAAGATCCGCGCTTTCGTAAGCGCTTGTTTCTCCCAATTTTGCGCCCGTTCACGAAAGTAAGATTGATAACGCTCCAGCGTGACAACCAGTGGCGCGGATTCGCCTTCCGGGCGCAGTCGCGTATCGATTGGAAATACCCGACCCCACTCCGTAATCACGCTCAGGGCGGCAATCAATGCTTCGGCCGGACCGGGGATGTCGCCAATAAAGACCAGATCGAGGTCTGCGCCGTAGAGCAATTCCCGTCCCCCAAATTTGCCCTGCGCAATAATGGTCAAATCTGGTGTGCCAGGAATGACGGTTTGACAGAAGGCGACGCATGCTTCCGCCAAATTAGTCACCTCTTCCTGAAGCTGCGGCAGATCGGCAAATCCGAGAACATCGCGCAGTAAGATCCGCAACATTTCAGCATGTTGAAAATCGCGCACCCAGGTGAGAGGCGGCAGACCGGTTGGATTTGCTTCGAGACTGGATAGAAAATTCTCCCGATTTTGTAGTTCGCCTAAGGAGCGGCCGCGGGCAATTTCTTCGACCAACTCGGGCCGATGGATCGCCAGTTCGCTGAAGGCCCCGCTGGCATCAAATAAACGAATCAATAGCTCGAGCAAACGCGGATTCGCCAACAAAGTCTCAAACAGAAGCCCGCGAATGCCATATCCGTCAACGAAGCGGACAAATCGGCTGAGAACGGCATCAGGGTCAGCCGTCCGGCTTAACCGTTTGATCAATTCCGGCTCCAACTTCGCACACAAACGGCGAGTGCGGGCAGAGACGTGCACTTCGGAAGGCCCCTCACGAAGCCGGTCCAATGTTTTCTGGGCGGCCTCTGGCCATTCAAAAAATTTGGGCTTCGCTATCCCTTCATTTTCGGAAGTTCTGGTCTGGAGCAGCTGCTGAAAAATCTGACGCACCGCCTCCGTCTCTTCTCCGAGTTTTTGATCAAAGGCCTCCACGGAATCGAACCCGAGACTTTTGGCAATTAAGAACTGTTCGTCTCGGCTCGTTGGCAATGTATGAGTTTGGCGCTCATCAACGATCTGCAAACGGTGTTCAACCGCTCGCAAAAAGACGTAGGCCTCGTGCAACGTTTCCACCGCCGTCTGATCTAGCATCTCCAATTCGGCCAGAGCCGCGAGCGCCTTTAGCGTGCTGCGTGCCTGGAGAAAAGCGTGTCGCGCACCGTGCAATAGTTGCAACGTCTGTACCGTGAATTCGATCTCACGAATGCCGCCATAACCCAGCTTAACGTTACGGTGTAGATCTTCAGCGCCCACGAGGTCACGCTCAATACGAAATTTAAGTTCGGCGATTTCAGTCAGAAGATCGTCCGAGACGGTACGCGGAAAAATGAACGGTTGGAGACGATGCTCAAATTCGTAAAGCAATTCTTCGTCACCGCAAATTCCGCGAGCCTTGAGCAGGGCCATCCTCTCCCAGGTTTCGCCGTAACCGGCATAATAATTTTCCACGCTGGTTAACGATCGCACCAGGGGTCCAGAGGCGCCCTCCGGACGGAGTCGAAGATCGATCCGGAAAAGTTGTTTTCCTTTGGTCGTGAACACTTCAACGATTTTCTCGGCCAGACGACTGAAGAACTCGTGATAACTAAAACGCGGATTGAGAAATCCGTCCTTATGGTAAAGAAAAATTACGTCGATATCCGAGCTGTAGTTCAGCTCCTTTCCGCCAAACTTTCCCATCGCCAGGACGCCGAACCCCGTATTGGGGCTACCCCATCTTTTGGCCAGCGAGTCGAGAGCGAATCGATATACCTGATTGACGCAGCGCTCAGCGACAGCGGTGATATCTTGTGTAGTCTCGACAAATCCGGCCGACCCGGACACTTCCCGATAGGCGATGCGCAGCATTTCCTGGGACTTCCATTCGAGCAGAGCAGCCAGCTGCGGGTCGGGTGCATCTTCATCCCATCCGCGCCAATACCCCCGCTTCGAAGCAGCCATCTCCGGTCCGGATAACCAGTCCAGTAAATCGGGACGGACGGTAATTTTTTCGATCGAAATTTTGGATAGCGAGAGAAAATTGATCAGCGCTGAACCATGATCGGGAAACCGCGCACAGATGGAACTGAAATCAGGTCGTACCCTGACCAGATCGTCGATCACCTTTTCGGCAACGTTCGGTTGCCAAGCATCTCGAACCAATTCCGTGACCCACGCACCACGGCCTTTCATGCAGGATCATGATAGCGTAAGGAGCACTTTTTGTCGCGCCTGCCGAAGAACCTGCTTTTCTGCACGGGATAAACTACGAATGCCGTCGTGATGAATTTTCTCCAAGATCGGATCGACATAGGCGGCCAGATAAGGCCGCAGCGGGAGCCGTCTGGCGCGCGCGCGTTCTGCCAATCGTTGACGCAATGCCATCTCGCCCGGTAATGGTGATCCAAATCCGAGTATACGCACGTAAACCCATCCGACGGCAGCGCCGCTCAGATTCACTATGGCGGTCACATGCGCGTTTGCACGTCCGCCCAGGAGACCATAAGCCAACAGGCCGACGATCAAAATCCAACCGGCATGTTTATAGAGGAAACGGATTCCGAACGGCTGCATCACCGGAAATTCCGAGAGGATCGTGGCGGAGCCCACGATCATCGCACAGATTGCCGGCCCCGCGCCGAGCAAGAGCCCATTGGCTGAAATCGCCAAGTAAGTCACTCCGGCCACAATTCCGGAGCAAACAAACAGCATTGTGAAATGTGCTCTCCCAATAATTCCTTCCAGCTCACTACCTATGAACACGAGGCCAAGAAGGGTGAAACAAACACCAAATGGATGGCTTAAATGGTGCAGAAACAGATAGCTGACGAATTGCCATACACATCCGTACAAGATACCGGAGCGGTTGAGACCAAACAATCTTTCGGGACCGCCCGGGTCACAATAAGCCATCGTCCATTGAAAAATGTACAGGATGAATATCAGGATTGCCGCACCCGCCGCCCAAGTCATCCGACCCTTAGTTAGCAACCAAGGCAATTCCTGAATCTGGATCCGTTTCGTTCTCATTCTTGTTTTAGTGAGCGACTCATCTAGTCGACGCGAGTGCTCTACCAGGAAGAGAAGCAACGATCAGGCCACTTGCTGGAATTTTGAAAAAAAGTTTAAGCGTTAGGGACGTGAACGCGAAGTTTGGACGGTCCAACCCGAAAATGGACCGGAGTGTGAAAGCTGACTTCCCCGTCGATTTCCACCGGGATCCTCCGATCGCTGATGACACGTAGCGAATGGATTTGCCGATATTCGATATCGGCAAAGTCGGCGTGGTTGCCGATGAGAACGCCCTGGAGATAACGAATGATATCGAGGTATCCTTGGTGCTTGAATACAAGGACATCCAATAACCCATCATCGTTTTTCGCTTTAGGAAAGAAGGAGAGTGGCCCCCCGTAGAAACGGCCGTTGCCCACCAGTACGAAACATCCTCCCATCGTCTCCCGCTCGTTGAAACAGATCTCAAGGCGGGGAGCCGGACGTCCAATTATCTGGGTGGCCGCGAAGATATAGCTAATCGGCCCAATGGTTTTTCTCATATTCAAATCCGTTTCTCGCACCGCCAACGCGTCCAAGCCGATGCCGGCCAGCTGGACAAAGTACTGGTCGTTGGCCATGGCCAAGTCGATCGAACGGGTGAATCCCCTCTGGATAATTTCCCAGCATTGCTCGAGCTGAGTGGCCGGGAGACCAAGTTCACAAGCAAGGATGTTCATCGTTCCAGTCGGAAGAATTCCTAGCGATACATCCAATCCCGCGATTCCGTTTACCACCTCATTGATGGTGCCGTCTCCGCCCGCAGCTACGATCGTCGAATGCCCCTCCTGGGCCAGTTGTCTGGCCAACGCTACGGTTTCACCCGGACGAGAGGTGAAGAGAGATGTGTCCGGCCCGGTCAGAGAACGCACCTTCTCCTCAAGAGAGCGTGCCTTTTCTCCTCGTGCAGCGGGGTTGAAAATAATAGCTAGCTTAACCTTGTCCATTCGGGTTCAGGTCTATAAGAGTAGATCGCTGGCGCTATTCAGTATAGCGGCAACGTTGGGATGAATAAGGTGAAACCTTTCCTCCGCATAGCCTTGTGGTCGGTGGCAGCTGGGACCGTTAAGCTGAAGCCTTTTCTTCGCATCGCCTTATTGGCAATAGGGGCTGCTTTTCTCGTTTTCTGTATTGGCCTGCTCGGTATCAACCTTTACATCCAGTCGCCCGGCGTTCAGCGCGATCTGCGTGACTCATTCAGCGTGAGTTTGGGACTGCCGCTCGAAGTTTTTCGCATCACCTTTACTCCTTGGGACGGCCTCACCTTTGAAGATGTCACGGTCGGCAGTTCCGATTCCGAGACGCCGGTCCTGAAAGCGGGAAACCTGAAGGTTCGCTGCGACTATTTCGCGCTCTTGCGGCGTAAGATCATTATCCGGGAAATCTTGCTGCGGCAGGTGGACCTCAGAGTCCCGCTCGCGGCCGTGAGAGAAACATTGGAAACTCCGAAACGGCCTGCCGCCTCTTCGCCCCCCGCCGATGCTTCCCAACTGGTGAGTTCGACCCCTCCTGAGATCGCTCAACGCAGCAAGTCGCTGACGATTCGGGATACACTCACCCGAAAATTCTGGGTGGAGATCCAAAAGTTCAAGCTGAAGGACGCAACCATTACCGTAGTGCGATCCGACGGCGCAACTGCGGCAGTGATTCATGGGCTCGATAGCACGCTGAATTTTCAACACGGAAATTATCTCGGGCGGGTCCACGCGGAAAATGCGATGCTCGGTGACACGATCAGCGTCGACGATATTGGTTCCCCGGTGAGATTTAACGGTCGCTCGTTGGCGCTCGAAGACGTTTGCGCGAGGGTTTCCGGCGGCGACCTAAACGGTACGTTCAATCTTGATTTCTCCAATTCAGACCTACCTTACCGGCTGGAATTCAAGGCGTCCGGAATCGATGTAAATGAGGTAACGAACCGAACCAGCAGTTTCCTGGATAGAGCCCATGGAACATTGGAAGGATCGTTCGAATTGTCCGGCGTCGGACGCGATTCCAGCCAGGCCGCTGGAACCGGCAGTTTGCAGATCAAATCGGGATACGTCGATCAATACCCGATGCTACAGGAGATCGGCCGTTGGACTCAGATCGATGAATTGCAACGCCTTGATTTGGAAGAAGCTGATTCCAATTTTCGCGTCGTTGGATCTCAAGTGCAAGTCGACTCCATCCGTTTGATATCGAAGAATTGCCGGATCAATCTGGCCGGAACGGTGGAAGAGTCGCAAAGACTCGATCTGAAAGGACGTCTTACGATCACCCAATTTCTCAGCCAGAAGATTCCAAACGAACTAGAGGATAATTTCGTCACTGCGGACGATGGACGTAGTCGTTATCTTGATTTCGAGGTATCCGGATCAATCCAGAAGCCGGAGACCAATCTCTTCGAGCGGATCATCGGTGATAAACGCAAGTTGTTACAGCGCCTGTTGCACGGCAGCCATTCCGATCGTTCCAGGCCGGAACCCGTAGCGGACTCGAATCGATCTCGGCCGAATCCAGAAAAATGAGGATTATTGCCGGTTCCGCCGGGGGTATTCCGCTTCGTCTTCCCAAGCACGATATCCGTCCAACGATGGAAAAGATCCGGGGCGCAATCTTTTCGTCGCTGGGTGACCGGATCATTGGCACCAGAGTGCTCGATCTTTTTGCCGGTAGTGGCGCATTCGGCCTCGAAGCGTTGAGTCGCGGGGCAGCCAATGCCACATTTGTTGATCATCATCGTGATGCGGTGGTTGCTATCCAATCCAACTGCGAAAAAACCAAATTACGCGGCGCAATTGTTCGGCTTGATGTGTTTGGATTTCTCAAGAGTAATCGGGAACAATTCGATCTGATATTCGCCGATCCACCCTACTCGAAGGGCGCCGGCCATTCCGACGCTGCCTCGGAACTGCTTTCATCTCCCTTTGCTCCTGTTGCGCTCGCGCCTGATGGATTATTGATCTTGGAACGAGCAGCAGGTTCCGGCCCAGTCGATCCGCAGATCTGGTCAATCAGCCGAGCAAAGCGATATGGTGGAACAGAAGTGCTCGTTCTGTCATTCTCGCCTGAAGCTCGAATGAAATAGCAAATAGCAGATAGCAAATTTCCCTTTTTGAATTTGATTGAAGCACCCAAGGCGGCCTGCCGCTGACCCTAAAGCGTTAATATGCAAAACCAGTAATGAATCCAGGCTATTTCTATTTGCTATTTGCTATTTGCTATTTCATTCGAGCTTCAGGCGAGAATGACGATGTTGTTGTTTCTGTATAATCTCTTTCTCCCGTTCGCGCTCCTCTTTTCGCTTCCCTTTTACCTGCGGCGGATGCTTAAGCGCGGCGGTTACGCGCGGAATTTCGTTCAGCGATTCGGATTCTTTTCGACTGCGCTTCGCCAAGAAATTGCCGGTAAAACCTGGACCTGGATCAGGGCAGTGAGCGTGGGCGAAATGCTTCTGGCACTCCGGCTGGCGGCTGAGTTGCGCCGGCAAGACCCCGCATTTCGGGCCGTGATATCCACTACTACCTCCACTGGATATCAGCTCGGACTGAATCGTGCGGATACCGCCTACCTACAGATCATTTACAGTCCGGTTGATTTCTATCCAATGCTTAATCGGATCTGGAAACTCGTTCGGCCCTCACGGGTTATACTCATCGATTCCGATCTCTGGCCAAGTTTTCTGGCGCTGGCCCAGCACAAGAATGCGCCCGTGTTCTTGGCTAATGCGCGGCTCTCATCGCGTTCCGAAAACCGTTATTCGCGTCTCCGCTGGGTGTCGGTGCGTCTTTTCTGGAAACGAGTAACCGCAGTATTCGCACAAGATCCTAAAGATGCCGGCCGGTGGGAACGGCTCGGTCTACCGCCACGAAAGATCACTGTAACCGGCAGCATCAAGTATGATCGAGCCGGCCTAGTCACCGAGCACAACTTGCGCTTCGTTGAATGGCTGGAGAAATATGGAATTCACTCCAATCGCCCTGTCTTGCTCGGAGGCAGTTTACATCCCGGCGAAGAAGAGCTCTTAATCCGGGCGTTTCAACACCTCCGGCCAAAACATCCAGCACTGTTTCTGATTCTGGTGCCACGGCACGCTGAACGCGCACCAGAGATTGAAGATTTACTAAAAAAAGAATCGTTGCCCTTCACCCGGCGATCCAATCCGGTCTTCTCGCCTGACACCGCTGCGCTGCTGGTCGATTCTACCGGCGAACTTCGCGACTGGTATGAGACCGCCGCTGTGGTGGTGATCGGAAAAAGTTTTCGCGGCGTCGGTGGACAAAATCCGGTTGAGCCACTCCTGGCGCGTAAGCCGGTAGTGTGCGGGCCCCACATGGAAAACTTCCGTTTCCTGGTGGAAGAATTGGTTGCGGAAAACGGAATCAAACAACTCGCATCGGACCAGGAGTTGATCCCGGCTCTTGACCAACTACTTGCAGATCCCAGTGCCGCCAATCGTATAATCAAACGGGCCGAAACTGTCCTCGCTCAACACGACGGAGCCAACGCTCGCACCGCTCGGTTGATCCTGAACTGGAAACCGGCAAATCTCACGCAAAAAGCCACCCGCAACGCTTCGCGTAGCGATGCGGGCGGGCGCCAAGACGGAAAGGAATGAGGGTTTTGAGAGCCGGATTGATGATTGTACACTGGGCAATTCGAGATTCGAATTCCCAATTTTGCTTTCTGCTATCTGCTATTTGCCACGCCGTTCGAGCTTCTGCCGAGATTGACATTTTCCGCTTGCGCACTTTCGACTTGGTGCAACCATAACACTCCGCAAAAGACCCTATCGTCCAGTGGCCTAGGACACTCCCCTTTCACGGGAGTAACACGGGTTCGAATCCCGTTAGGGTCGCAATAAGCACAACTCGCTTAACTAAAGCCAATTACGGATCGTCAATCCTCTCGAATCGCTGCATTTGCTAACGCATCTGCTAATACATCCACCACAGTCCACAAATCTCCGTTTTCGAAGAGGATGGACTCTCCAACTTCAGCAGCAAACCTATTTGCGCTGCTGCCTAGCCTTCCGAGCCTTCATTTTGTTTCGGGCAGCAGAAACGATCCTTGCCACTTCGGCTTTGCTGGCATTCGCAGGCAGTTTTTCTATTTGATCGACTATCTCTCGCACGGCTGCCGGGAACCAGCCGGATGCCCGCAGAATGTCAAGCAAGAGAGCGGGCCACTCTTCGGGCGGAGTTGCCTCCCTTATCCGACTCGCTTCCCTCAAATCGGCTAATAATGCCTTTCGGCCCTTCTGTGGGTAGTCGTTTTTTAGGATCTGCCGGACGTGACTAAGTATTTGCTCCTCGGAGTACTCACAGAGTAGCATGCCTTCAATGCCAATCATCAGGTATGGGTCGATGGAATCCAAATTGGCTTTCTTTTTCATTCCAGCCTTCCTCCCCTCTTCTCCGAGTTTTTAATAAGGCGGTTTGGTGCCGCCATTAAACTGCAGTATACCGAGTTCTTAAGTGCTCACCCACTCTTTAATCCATTGGCGAAGCGTCGGCACCGGCAGATCGGGCAACTCTTCTAATACCTCCTCAAAACTGGCTCCGTGCATTTGAATAAAAGCCGGCACTTCCGCTTGGCTAGCTCCCAGAAGGCACGCCCAGGTCAGATCCGCTGATCTGAGGTCGGTTCCATTAAGGTTAGCGTTTATCAGCTTTGCGCCGATGAGTTTCGTCGATCGAAGATCCGTTTGGTAAAAGTCTACGTTGACGAGGTCTCGACCGCTGAGATCAACTCGACCCGGATCTGGCCTCAATCCTAAATTGGTGCGCCTCCATTGGTTCCAGATGGCTACACCTAGCCCGAGTATTTCCACATCTTTCGGATTGCCATGGTATTAGGATCTAATCTGGTAGACCTTTCGGCAGAAAAATGAATACATCTTGTCTCCACCCTGGAGGCACCATCGCCTTTCTTTACGACAGCGACAGTTGAGGACGGTGGCACGGTAACCGAGTCGATACGGCCAAGGATGCAGACACCACGGTCTCTTGGTCCCTTGGCCCAGAGCCCACGGTTTCTTGGACCTGGGTACTTTGGACCGTTGGTTGTGGGGCCAATGTAACCGTGACGGTTGGGACCTGAGGCGAAAGGAGCGATGGACCAATCTTCCTGAGCAGTGCAAAACTTACAACGAATGGATCGATTCTCCTCGCTCTCTCTAATTGGCTCAGTCTACACTAGCCGCTTTTCTCGGAGAGGATACCATTCGTTCATCACCTGGTCTTAGTGCGAAGCAAGGTCGCGATAACAGTCAGAGTTAACGCTTGTGAAATCGCGGAGGGTCTCAAGATCGGTTCCACAATCTAGGTCGCACTCA